>Ga0209508_1000087_pt1 | contig 108705 bp, 102 predicted proteins | sample AD_UKC129_MetaG_FD_184427 | JGI IMG/M metagenome (GOLD analysis project Ga0209508, IMG submission 184427) | Active sludge microbial communities of municipal wastewater-treating anaerobic digesters from Canada - AD_UKC129_MetaG (SPAdes) (version 2) | ecosystem: Engineered > Bioreactor >...
GTCTTTCAAGCCTTCAAGATGAGAAGGATTTATATTTGTAATCACTGAAATATCAGGTTGTACTATTCCGGCAAGGGCCTTTATTTCGCCAGGGGCATTGGTGCCCAGTTCAAAGACATAGAAAGAACAGGATTCTTTAATGGATAGGATGCTTTTGGAAACCCCTATGATATTGTTAAAATTTTTTTCGTTAAAATGAACGGTAAATGCCTTTTTAAGAATATCAACAAGTATCTCTTTTGTCGTTGTCTTTCCGTTACTACCTGTTATGGCTATAAACTCACCTTTTAAAATTCTCCTCCTGTATGCTGCAAGGTTTGCAAGGGCATTGAGTGTATCTTCAACGATAATAATCGTTTCCTTTAAGTGGGCAATCTTATGGGCCTTTGATTTTTCGCACAGACACCCTATTCCAGATATAGTGCATGCAGTTTCTATAAAGTCATGACCATCATAGTTTTTCCCTTTTAAAGGTATAAATAGCTCCCCTTTTTTTATAGTTCTTGTATCTGTGGAGATATCTGAAAAAACCCTTTCTTTTATATTTAACGGTTCTCCCTTTACTGCCCTGATAATCTCATCTACCGTCCACATCTAATATCTCCTCTACAACCTCTTTGTCACTGAAGTGAAATACTTCATCACCAATAATCTGATAATCTTCGTGACCCTTTCCCGCAATAAGAAGGCAATCCTCTTTTTGAAGCATCTTTATCCCTTCATAAATGGCATCTCTTCTATTTTCAATGACCTTATAGTTGTTGCCCGTTATGCCTCCTATTATGTCTTCTATGATCTTTTTCGGGTCTTCTCTTCTTGGATTATCAGAGGTGATTATGGTGAAGTCTGCCAGAGTGGTTGAAATCTTGCCCATAAGCGGTCTTTTTGATACATCCCTGTTACCACCACAGCCGAATACCACGATTAATTTCCCTTTTTTTACCCTTTTTAACATGCCTATTGCCTTTGATAGTGCATCAGGTGTATGGGCATAGTCCACAAAAACATAACAACCTTTTTTATTTTTTATCCGTTCCATCCTACCCGGCACACTTTCTAATTTCTCTATACCTCTTTTTATGGTTTCTACGGGTATTTTCTCTGTAATACCGAAAAGACATGAGGCAAGCACATTATATGCATTAAAATAACCTATCAAACGGGAATGAATTCGTATTTTTTCATTGTTTAGATTAATGTAAAGGTCAAGACCGTCTAAGTTTTCAGTGTATTCGATAATATGGGCATCTGCATTTTTATTTAGGCTATAAAACAGGGTTTTAATCAATGAATCAGGGACAAATTCATAAACATGGGGGTCGTCAAGGTTTAATATGGCATGTTTAAAGGTTTTTTTGCTTTCTTTCAAATAATAATGGAAAAGTAGTTTTTTTGCATCCTTATAATGAACAAAATCTTTATGATAATCGAGGTGGTCGTGGGTAATGTTTGTGAAAATAGCCACATCAAACTCAATGCCTTCAACCCTTTTCTGGTCAAGACCGTGGGAAGAGACCTCCATAACCACATGATCCACACCTGATAAATGCATCTCCATTAAGAGTTTTTGCAAATCCTCTGCCCCTGGCGTTGTGTTTTCAGCCTTTATAACATTTCCTTTATACCTATAAGTGATGGTGCCTATAATCCCCGGTGAATTCCCGTTTTCTTTGAGGATAGATTCTATGAGATACGTTGATGTTGTCTTACCATTTGTCCCTGTGATACCTGTTATATGGAGTTTTTCCGAGGGGCAACCATAAAACCTCGCAGATAATTTCCCAAGGAGCTTGTGGGGATTTTCTGTTAATATCTGGCATAAAAAACCGTAGTCTGATTTTTTATCAGACACAATCCCTACTGCTCCATTGTTAAAGGCATCCTTTATAAAAGATATACTTCCCCCTGTTGAAAAGAAAAGAAAACCCTTTTTTACAATTCTTGAATCTTTGGTAAGCCCTGTGATATCTAAATTTAAATCACCTATGATCTGGAAAGGTATGTCTATATCCTTTATGAGCTCTTTTAGCCTCATTTTCAATTGTTCATCCTTCCGTATATAATACACTCTCCATCGCCTTTAACGATTTCCCGGGGTTTAGGAGACTGGTCAATAACAAAGCCTGAACCTAAGACTTTTATTTTAGCTGTTTTTGCATTCAATTGTTCTATTGCATCTCTTATAGGAAGATTTTTAAGGTCAGGCATAATCCATTGGACATCATTTATCGTGTCCCTTTTATCTAATATGCCTGAGCTTTTTGCCTCAGAGAACTCAAAGCCTTTTTCTGCCTTAACTATGACAAATTTGTCTACCATATAAGGGAAAAGCCCATACCAACTTTCATCCACATTTTTATTAAATATGCCTATGAGCCTATCTTTAGACACAACATACCCGATGCCTGAAATTAGTGCCTCTGCATCTAAACCCTCTTTGTATATTATGTCTTCTTTTTTTAAAAAGCGTGTTAATACCCCTTTACCTATCATGTTTGAAATATTTTTTATACCTTCCCTGTCCTTATCCTTTAAAATTTGAAAGGGTTTTTTCCATGTGTTATTAGAAGACGGTATAAGCACATCCCTGTCTAATACCTTATTTTTAATCATATGGCACACTATGGGGACGGTGATAAAAAACATGGGCTCTATCTCGTTGTCTTCGTTTTTTAAACTAACCTTTATGTCTTTGGCTTCTATTGACTTTTTGACCTCTACTGCCTGGACCTCTTTTATCTCTCCTTTTTTCTCTTCAATCAGGTCGTTTTGTTTTCCTTCCTGTGTCTTTGCAGCTACAATGCTAAGGCCACTGGCTTCGTGATGCACTTGGTCAGAAATTCTTTTTATATTAAACCTTTCCGTTATCTTAATAGCTAAGGATAAGTTCATAAGGCATATGGCAAGGCAGATGAAAAAGGCCCTTCTTTTAGCCTTTTTATTCATCTCAATACCACAACCTCCTCTTCTTTTGGTTTTTTAAGGCCGATTTCCATGGCCTTAAGCTCTAAATACCTTTTTTTTGTAATCCCGGAAAGTTCTATTTTTAAACTCTGGTTTGTTTTTATAATCTCCCTTTCCTTTGAGAGCTGAAATATCAAGTCTTCCCTTAGTTCAGCCGTTAACATCCTTAAAATAAAATACGAAATGGCAAGTATAAAAATGCACAATATATATAAGATCATTGACTTTTTATCTTTATAAGAATAAGATGTTGCATAATTATTACCGTTTTTGCTATGTACATAAATCCTTTCCATAATCCCCCCTATAATTTTTCTGCGATTCTCAATTTTGCACTTCTCGATGCCGGATTTTTCTCCATTTCATCTTTAGACGGTGTTATAGGTTTCTTTGTAATTACATGCAGTCTTTTATCGCTTTTAAACATATTTTTTACAATCCTGTCCTCTAATGAATGAAATGATATAACACCTATCCTTCCTTTAGATGCACACATATCTATTGCATCTTTTAAACCCATAGATAGATTTTCTAATTCCCTGTTTACCTCTATCCTTATTGCCTGGAATGTCTTTGTAGCAGGGTGTAATCTCCCCTTTTTGCCTTTAACCTTTACGATTAAGTCGGCAAGTTCCAGGGCAGTCTGAATAGGCCCTTTTTTTCTCCTATTTATAATTGCCCTTGCAATGGCATTTGCCTTAAACTCCTCACCGTAATCTTTTATTATTCTTCTCAATGTTTCAAAATTATAGGTGTTTATGACATGAAACGCTGTTTTGTCCTGTGCCATATCCATTCTCATATCGAGGTCGCAATCATCGTAAAAACTAAACCCCCTTTTGCCTGATATCTGATACATGGATATACCTAAGTCGAATAATATTCCGTCAAAGGTATTGATTCCCTCTTCGTTCAAGTGTTTTTTCAGGTCCCTAAAATTTCCCTTTATCAATGTCACCCTTTCTCCAAAAGGTTCTAAGGTTTTTTTAGCAACGCTTAAGGCATATTCATCAATATCAAATCCTATAAATCTAACTTTTTCGTTATGCCTAAGAATACTTGAGGCATGTCCCCCACCACCTACTGTTGCATCAATAAAAATATTAAACTTTTCGGAAATTAAATGTTCTATTACTTCTCTAACAAGAACGGGATTATGAGCTAAAGCAATCAAAGGCCCAGCTCAGAAACTATATCAGCTACCTTGTCAGGGTCAGAGGTTGCCTTGCGAACAAGCTCTTCCCATGTCTCTTTTGCCCAGATTTCTATTTTTTTGCCCATCCCCACAATGACCACATTCTTTTTTATCATGGCATCAGTTTTTAATGATTGTGGTAACAGTACCCTCCCAAGCTTATCTATAGGGCATTCAGTAACCCCTGAATAGAAATACCTCAAAAAGGTTCTTGCATCTTTATTAAGTTGTTCCTTTTTTAATATATTTTCCTGTATATTCACCCACTCTTGATAGGGATACGCCACAATACAACCGTCAAGGTTCGTCAATATGAGACGCATGTCGTATTTTGCAGAGAGAATCTCCCTGAATTTGGACGGGATACTTACCCTGCTTTTATCGTCTATGGCGTATTCGTATCTACCTGCAAACATTTTTATACCACACTATAACACCATTTACCACATTAAACCAACTATACTCGTAACTTTTTATTTTGTCAAGGGTTTTTTTATATTTTTGAATCAAAGTAACAGAAATCTGTAATCGACATTTTACTGAAAGATATGATACAGATAATATATAAAATTTTTAAGGGGTAGCAGCATTGTTAAATGATAAAATGATTGAATCATTACCTGATTCTTCAGGTGTTTATATATTCAAAGACGGTCAAAACAGGGTAATATACATTGGCAAGGCAAAAAGTATAAAAGAAAGGGTAAAAAGCTATTTAAGGGATGGCCAGAAGGATTCAAAGACAAAACGCCTTGTAGAGAAAATAATCCATATAGAAACAATTTTAACAAAAAATGAAAAAGAGGCATTTCTTTTAGAAAATAACCTGATAAAAGAGCACAAGCCCAGATACAATATAGACCTCAAAGACGACAAAAGCTATTTATCCCTGAAGGTGACAATACATGAGCCATATCCTGGCCTTTATGTAACAAGAAAAATAGAGGATGACGGTTCAATGTATTTCGGTCCCTATCCTAATATTGGGGATATAAAGGACATTTTAAAGGTCATCCATACCTTTTACCCTGTAAGAAGATGTAAAAACACGGTCTTTAAAAAGAGAAAAAGGGCATGCATCCTGTTTCAGATGAATAGATGTTTGGCTCCATGTGAAAAAAATGTAAACGAAAATTCATACAGGGAAATCGTTTTAGAACTCGTTGATTTTTTGTCAGGGAAAGACAAAAAGATCCTGGACAATCTTGAAAAAGAGATAGAGAAGGCAGCCAGGGAATGGCGTTTTGAAGATGCCAGGATTTTGAAAGAGAGGTTTGAGGCCATAAAAAAATTAACAGAAAAGCAGCATGTCCATGAACATTTAGGAAAAAATAGAGATGTTTGGGGATTTCTCGAGATGTCTGGTGAATTAAAGGCAGTTGTCCTCATATTCAGAAGGGGTGTGTTGATTTCTAAGAAAACGTACAAAAAATCGTATGCGCCATCATCTATTGATAGCGCCATATCTTCCATTATTTTCCAGTTCTATGAAAATCACACTGTCCCTGAAGAGATAATAATATCCCAGGACATTGAGGATAGAAATTATCTTGAAGATTTTCTAAAAGAGAATAGAAATATAAAAACGAAGATAAAATGCCCTGGTTCAGGGAATGTGGATTCGTTCATAGCCCTTGCAGTGGAAAATCTATACGAAAAGGGTGAAGATGGACTTGATGTAACATTTAAGAAGGTTTTAAATTTGAAAAGGTCACCTGTCAGGATAGAGGCATACGATATATCCCATATCCATGGAAAACATCCAACAGGTGTGATGGTGGTATTCGAAAACTTTAAACCTAAAAAAGAGGGGTATAGGGTATTTCATATTAGAGATGCAACGCCAATGGACGATACATCTTCTATAATGGAAGTTTTGTCAAGGAGATTGAAAGACGAAAATATTAAACCTATGCCAGAACTTATCATTATAGATGGGGGGAAGGCGCAACTTTCATCTGCCTTAAGGGTTTTAAACGAGATGAATCTCCACATCGATACAATTGGGATCGCAAAGGGATTGAGAAGAGACGGTATGAAGGATTTAATCTATGTCCCTAAAAGAAAAAATCCACTGCTTTTGCCGTCCTTTTCCCCTGTTTTAAAAACTCTGGTCATGATAAGGGATGAGGCCCATAGATTTGCCCTCTTATCCCAGAGGAAATGGAAGAAAAAAGAGGCATTTAAACCTACCCAAAAGGTATAATGAGGTGGAGGCACTTAAAACACCGAGTATTTTTCTTTACAGCCAATGAAATGTGTGCTACAAGTTTAAAACAGCTTGATAGAAAATAAGAGGTGGACAAGTGATAACAGGTATAGGCAGCCTTCCTTTCACTGATGTAGATAAGGCAATAGATATGATCTTTGATGTATGTTTTGAAGTGCCCTTCTGGCCCCAACTGCCAAAGAGGTCACCAGATGAAAACATGTATGCCCCGTTTTTAGAAAATGTGCCGTCCGTTGTGTTCGAGAAAAATTCTGTTTTTGTAAACACTGAGGAAACAGAAGGTATAGAGAAGTTCTATGAGTATGTTGAGGCAGGGGATATCTCTAAATTTGCAATATCTGAAAGGATGAGTCCTGGATTTTACAGGTTTCTCGACAGGATAAATGAGGTTTCAGACAAGGTGAAATTTATCAAATGCCAGCTTACCGGCCCCTTTAGTATAGGGCTCGGGCTAAAAGACGAAAAGGGTGTGCCCATTATTTATAACTACAGTTATTATGACATCATTAAAAAATCTATTCACATGAAGGCAAGGTGGATGGTAGATAAAATCAAATCAAAGGTGCCTGAAAAGGAAATCATCATCTTTTTTGACGAGCCTTATATGGTGTCGTTTGGCTCTGCATATGTATCAATTGATAAAGATGAGGTCATTTCCATCTTTGATGAAGTTTTGACAGGTATTGAGGCCATAAGGGGTGTGCACTGCTGCGGAAATACGGATTGGTCTGTTCTTTTGAATACTAAAGTGGATATTATAAATTACGATGCCTTTAATTACCTGGAAACCATATTCTATTTCAGAGATGAGCTAAAGGGTTTTTTAAAAAGGGGCGGTGTTCTTTCACCGGGTATTGTCCCCTCTTCTGATATCGTTATGGAAAAAAACTTAAAGGATATGGAAGAGCTACTCTTTAAGTTCAAAGGCCATTTAAAGGATGTTTTAGATAATAATATTAAAGAACTTATCGTCACAACAAGTTGTGGATTGGGCAGCCTAAGGGAAGAGGTTGCCATAAAGGCCATGGTGCTTTTAAAAGAACTATCCGTGGAATCTAAAAAAACAACATAAAGATGCGAAAAAAACTTATCCCAATATCCATAGGGATTCTTATTGCAATTCTGTTTTCTGTGTTTGCAATCATCAGGCTTTTACCATTAGAACAGCTCGAACAGCTCATATACGATACCCGTTATAAGGTAAGGGGTAAAGGGGTGGCACCCCCTGAAATAATAATTGCGGCAATAGATGATAAAAGCCTTGAAAAGATAGGAAGGTGGCCTTGGGACAGGGCAAAAATCGCCCAGATTATAGATAGACTCAAGGCCATGGGCGCTAAAGTCATAATGGTGGATATAATTTTCAGTGAACCTGCAAAGGATGATAAAATTCTTGCATATTCATTAAAATCAGCAGGGAATATAATACTGCCCATTGTATTTGATTTTAAAGGTGATAAGGCAAAGATTGCAGAGGAAGCGCTATACGACAATGCCTTTCCTATAATAAGAAATGCCGATTACTTCAAGATCTTTCCTCCCTTAAGTGCCCATAGTGCTTTGCTCCCTGTCAAAGACCTCATTTGTGCCTCAAAAGCCTTAGGGTACATAAATATGTTCCCGGACAAAGATGGTGTGTTACGATGGGAGGTGTTAAACATTGAATTCGACGGTGAGATATTTCCTTCTATTGATTTGCAGACTGCCAGGGTCTATTTAGGGCTACCCATAGAGGCAATGACATTGAGGGCCACTCAGGGTATTCAACTGGGTGATAAATTTATACCCACTGACTTCTGGGGTAGGGCACTTATCCATTATTACGGCCCTGATGGGACATTCCCTTACATTTCCATAGTAGATATACTGGAAGATAAGGTGAATCCCACTGTCATAAAGGATAAAATTGTTCTAATAGGCGCCACGGCAGTAGGTATTTATGATTTAAGGGTTACCCCCACTGCTGCTGCCATGCCAGGGATAGAAAAACATGCCAATGTCATTGCCTCAATACTGAGACAGGATTTTATTTATAAGATAACAAACCTTACAAATGTGCTTATCATTCTCATATCTGGTATAATTTTTACTGTTCTCATTGTCCAATTAAGGGCAATATTTGGTGCAATCTTTGCATTTTTGTTTATTACTGCGTTGTCTTTAATATCTTATTATTTCTTTTTCTCAAAAAATTTATGGATAACATTAAGCTATGCAACAAGCAATATTATCGTCACATATTTTGTTATAACTGCATACAGATATGCCACAGAAGAACGATATGCAAAACGCATTAGGGGAATGTTTTCAAGTTACGTTACTGAAAAGGTCGTAAATGAGCTTATAAAGAATCCTAATTTAGCAAAACTTGGCGGTGAAAGAAAAGAAGTGACAGTGTTATTCTCAGATATAAGGGGTTTCACTACTTTTTCAGAAAAACATGGACCTGAAGAGGTTGTTAAGATATTAAACGAATACCTCGGAGAGATGACAAATATTATATTCAAATGGGATGGCACCCTCGATAAATTCGTGGGAGACGAGATAGTGGCATTCTGGAATGCCCCTATACCGCAGGAGAACCATGCAGAGCTTGCCGTTAAATGTGCCCTTCATATGTTAAGAAGACTTAAAGAACTTAGACAAAAATGGATATTAGAGGGAAAAACGCCCCTCGATGCAGGTTTCGGTATAAATACCGGCGAGGTTATTGTGGGAAATATCGGTGCTGAAGGTAAAAAGATGGATTATACCGTTATTGGTGATAACGTAAACCTTGGCGCAAGGGTAGAGGGTCTTACAAGGAAATACAACACAAATATCATTATAACAGATACCACCTTTGAAAAAATAAAGGATAAGATAATCGATGGAACCATATGGCATATAAGGGTGAGGGGACTCGACAGAGTGGCAGTTAAGGGAAAAAGTAAACCCGTTGAAATATACGAGATAGTTGAATTGGGAAAAGATGAACCTTCAGAGATAATAGAGCTTGAGGAAAAAGAGGTTGTAATATTCACAGAAAAATAATAATGGAGGTTTATATGCGTGCAATGATTCTCGAAGGCACGGTAGATATGAGGGAAATACCAAATCCTTTGAAGATAGCTGAACTTCCCATCCCTTCCATTAATGAAAATGAGGTGCTTATAGAGGTTTCGGCATGTGGTGTCTGTCATACCGAACTCGATGAGATAGAAGGAAGGACATCTCCTTCAATCTTTCCTGTGGTGTTAGGCCATCAGGTAGTAGGTAAAATAGTTGAGGCAGGTAATGAAACAAAGACATTAAAGGTAGGCGATAGGGTTGGTGTGGGATGGATATACTCATCGTGCGGTAGATGTAGTTTCTGCAAAGAAGGTAATGAAAATCTCTGTGAGGATTTTAAGGCCACAGGTAGGGATGAAAACGGTGGATATGCAGAATACATGAAGGTTCAAGAGGATTTTGCATTTAAGATTCCCCGTATCTTCTCAGATATAGAGGCAGCGCCCCTTCTGTGTGCAGGGGCCATAGGTTATCGTTCATTAAGACTTACAGGTATTAAAGATGGGATGAATCTTGGACTTATTGGCTTTGGGGCATCAGCCCATATTGTGATTCAGTTAGCAAGGTTCTTGTATCCTCAATCAAAGATTTTTGTTTTTGCAAGAAGCGAAGAAGAAAGGAGATTTTCTATGGAGCTCGGGGCCTTCTGGGCAGGGAATGTGGATGAGAAACCACCGGAAAGGCTACACTGTTCAATAGATACCACCCCTGTATGGTTACCTGTGATTAAAGGTCTTGAAAACCTCGAAAAAGGCGGCAGGCTCGTGATAAATGCCATAAGAAAGGAATACCATGATAGGAAATTATTATCTGAGATAGATTATCCTACCCATATTTGGCTTGAAAAGGAGATAAAAAGCGTGGCAAATGTGGCAAGAAAGGATATATCCGAATTTTTAGAGGTCGCCTCTCGTATCCCCATAAAACCAGAGGTCCAGATATATAAGCTTGAAGATGCAAATATTGCCCTTTATGAGCTAAAAAACAGAAAAATTAGAGGTGCAAAGGTCTTAAGTGTTGCCCGATAAATTAAAAAAGACAATTGGTATAAAGGTAGATGTAGATACCCATATGGGCATGCAAAAAGGTGTGCCTGTCCTTATGGAGATATTTCGGGCCTTTAATATCAGGGCAAGTTTTTTTATTCCCATGGGTCCTGACAATACAGGTCGAACAGTTAAAAGGATATGGACCCGCAGGGGTTTTTTAAAAAAGGCAGGCCGTGTCAATGTATTGCAGACTTACGGGATTAAAACACTTCTATACGGCATACTCTTAAAAGGACCAGAAATAGCAAGAGAAGGTTCGCACATTATAAAGAAACTCATTGCAGAAGGTCATGAGGTAAGCATACACGGCTATGACCATGTCTACTGGCACGATCGTATAAAATACTTGGATAAGTTAAAAACTGAAGAGATATTGGATGCATCGGTAAAGGTGTTCACAGAGATAACAGGTAAAGACCCTGTTTCTTTTGCCGCACCTGGATGGATGATCAACGAATATGCCCTTAATTTTTTTCAAAAAAACGGTTTTGTCTATTCCAGTGATACAAGGGGAGAAATACCTTTCTATCCTGTAATGGGCAAAAACAGGTTTTCTGTGATCCAGATTCCTTCAACACTTCCCACCCTCGATGAGATTATAGGTATCGAAGGTAATGACCCCAACACCTTAGTAAGATATTTTCTGGGTTTACTTAAAGATGATTTGAACATCCTTACTATCCACGCAGAGTTAGAAGGTAATAGATGGGGGGCATTTCTTGAGCTGTTTCTTAAAAACGCCATGAAAAAGGGATTTAAATTTAAAAGGCTTATAGACATTGCATATATTTTAAGGGATGAGGGAAGATTACCCTTTTGTGAGATCATCTACGGCACAATAAGGGGAAGGGCAGGAGAGGTCTCCTGCCACAGTCCACCTATTGTTTCTTAATACATATCCATTCCACCCATACCGCCGCCAGGTGGCATCATGGGCTGTTTTTCTTTTGGTTTTTCAGCAACCATTGCATCTGTTGTGAGTAGCAGTGATGCAACGGATGCAGCATTCTGAAGCGCTGTTCTTGCCACTTTTGTTGGGTCAATAATTCCGGCCTCCATCATATCATCTACGAATATCTCTTTTGCTGCATCAAAGCCAAAATTACCTTTTCCGTTCTTTACCTTTTCAATAATAATGGAGCCATCGTGACCTGCATTCTGGGCTATCCATCTTAAAGGTTCTTCCAGGGCCTTCTTGACTATGTTCACACCGAACTGTCTCTCGCCGTTGTATTTGAGTTCATCGAGTTTTGGAATGCATCTTATAAATGCAACACCACCACCCGGGATAATGCCTTCCTCAACAGCTGCCTTTGTGGCATTTAGGGCATCCTCAACACGGGCCTTTTTCTCTTTCATCTCAGATTCTGTTGCTGCACCTACATTGATAACTGCAACACCACCAACGAGTTTTGCGAGTCTTTCCTGGAGTTTTTCCCTATCATAATCAGATGTTGTTTCCTCTATCTGGGTTCTAATCTGTTTTACCCTTGCTTCTATGTCTTTTTTATCGCCGGCTCCATCTACAATGGTCGTATTATCTTTATCTATTACAACCCTCTTTGCAGAGCCTAAGTCTTTAAGGGAAATGCTCTCTAATTTTATGCCTAATTCCTCTGATATCATCTGACCACCGGTAAGGATTGCAATGTCTTCAAGCATTGCCTTTCTCCTATCACCGAAACCAGGTGCCTTAACTGCAGCAACCTTGAGTGTGCCTCTTAATTTGTTCACAACAAGGGTTGCCAGTGCCTCACCTTCCACATCCTCTGCAATGATGAGTAAAGCCCTGCCCATCTTTGCAACCTGTTCAAGGATGGGTAGTAAATCTTTCATATTACTTATTTTCTTCTCATGAATCAATATAAGAGGTTCATCAAGGACTGCTTCCATCTTTTCAGGGTTTGTAACAAAATAAGGAGAGATGTATCCTTTATCGAACTGCATACCCTCTACTACCTCAAGGGTTGTCTCCATGCTCTTTGCCTCTTCAACGGTAATGACACCCTCTTTTCCCACCTTACTCATTGCCTCTGCAATGATGTTTCCTATGGTTTCATCGTTATTTGCAGAGATTGTGCCAACCTGGGCAATTTCTTTCTGGTCTTGTGTGGGTTTGGAGAGTTTTTTAAGTTCCTCAACCACCACCTCTACGGCCTTATCAATACCTCTTTTGAGTTCCATAGGGTTATGACCTGCGGCAACAAGCTTTGCGCCTTCACGGAAGATGGCCTGGGCAAGCACAGTTGCTGTTGTTGTTCCATCACCGGCAACATCGCTTGTCTTGCTTGCTACCTCTTTTACCATCTGGGCACCCATGTTTTCAAATTTGTCTTCAAGCTCTATCTCTTTAGCAACGGTTACACCATCTTTTGTTACCGTTGGGGAACCAAAGGACTTCTCAATTATTACGTTTCTGCCTTTTGGGCCCAGGGTCACCTTAACTGCATCGGCAAGGGTGTTTACACCTTTTAATATTGCCTCTCTTGCAACCTGATCATACTTTATCTCTTTTGCCATTCTTTTTCCCTCCTTTCATTAATCTTCAACTATTGCGAGGACATCATCCTCTCTTAAGATAAGATGTTCTTCACCCTCGATCTTGATTTCAGTTCCCGCATACTTTCCAAAGAGTATCTTGTCGCCTACCTTTACAGTCAAGGGTGCCTTTGTGCCGTTATCAAGCAGCTTTCCATCTCCAACTGCAATGACCCTCCCTTCCTGCGGTTTTTCCTTTGCCGCATCGGGGATTATAATCCCTCCTTTTGTCTTTTCCTCTTCCTCGATCCTTTTGACAAGAATTCTGTCCTGTAATGGCTTAATCTTCATCATTTCACACTCCTTTCCTTTATTTGTTTAGTTTTTAGCCATTATTTAAATTGATTGCTAAAATTAATATAAGAATGACAATGAGTTTTGTCAATAAGGCAAGTTAAATTTTTAACAATAAATTTATGCCCTCTTTATACCATTTGGAAAAGTAGTTATTTTCTAATCTGTTTCCTTCTTTGTCTTCTTTTATAGACAAGAAAATGCTTTCATTATCGAGTTTTATATCGTATTCTGTTTCTGCTTGGAGACATAGTCTATCCACCATGCCTTTTAATATTGCATCTTTATCTTCTTTACATTTCCATACATCCCACCATTTTTCGTAAGCCTTTAAAATCGTCTTTCCTTTTTTATCATAGTATCTTGAAAATGATGGCAACCAGCTTTTCAAGGCATTTTTAGATTCAAAAAATATGTCTTCTATAAAGGGATAGTTTTCAATAATGTCCATCTCTATCTTTATCTTTTTGATAAAGCCTTCAATTATGCTCATGGCACCATGCTTTTTTTTATAAATACGTTCTTTTAATGTATTCCATACCTCTATGACAGGATATATTCTCATATTCTTTGCAGAATAGTTTATCGTTTCAACTATTTCAAGACTATGCTTTGTCTTTTTTGGCACACCATAGATAAGAAGGCCAATTAAGTCAGAAATAACATGGAAGAGCAGTGACTTATTTCCAGGTCTTTTCATGGGAAACATAAAGCAGATGAACTCGTTTAATTCGAGGGCCTCAACAAGATGGTCCTTTTTATCCCTTCCATCCATGAACTTTACCGCATCTATGGCGAGGTTTATCGTTGCCATGGAAAGTAGTTCTTTTTCATCTTTTACAAGTTCCCAAACATCAAGTATGTGTCTTCTCGGTAACATTAAAGGCCTTCTTTTTTTAATTCCTCTATTAGGTATCTCTGTCTATCCGTTATCTTTTTAGGCACTTCTATGTTTATCTCTACATATTGGTCGCCTCTTCCACCTTTTTCATCCGGAATGCCTAAGCCTTTTAGCCTTATCTTCTTTGCTCCAGGGGGAATTTTCACCTGTTTCGGGCCATCAACTGACGGGACCTCTGCGGTAGTTCCTAATATAGCATCCGTTAACTTTACCGTATGTTTAACATATATATCATTTCCTGTTCTTTTAAACACGGGATGGTCACCGACTTTTATAGTTATATATAGGTCACCCCTTTTGCCTGTAAATGGGTCAATATTGCCCTTGCCTTTAAGTCTTAATTTTTTTCCAGATTCTATTCCTCTGGGTATCTTAACATCTAATACTTCTGTCCCTGTTTGTGTTTTAAAAGACACCCTTTTTGTGGCCCCTCTTATGGCATCCATAAAAGGTATTTCAAGCTCATAGTTTAAATCAAGGCCAATACTCGACTGTTGCTCTCTTGATATATAATCTCCAACATCATAATATTGTTGTCTTTGCCTTGATCCTCTGCCTGACTGTCTGCCGAATATGGTGCTGAAAATATCACCACTTCCAAAACCTAAATCCCTAAAAAGGTCTCCGATATTAAAACCTCTGAATATGTCCTCCTCTGTATATCTCTGCTGGAAGCCACTCATGCCGAATGTATCATACTGTTTTCTCTTTTCCTTATCACTTAAAACAGCATATGCCTCATTTATTTCTTTAAACCTTTCCTCTGCCTCTTTGTTGTTTGGGTTTCTATCAGGGTGATATTTTAGTGCAAGTTTCCTGTAAGCCTTTTTTATGTCCTCGTCTGAGGCGTTTTTTGGAACACCTAATATTTCATAATAGTCTTTTTTTGTTCCCATGTCTATATCACCTTTATAATACTACATTGTATTAAAATTTACGAACTATTGCAACATAACTTCCTTCAGGAAAAGAGATTGCCTCGCTTATCGATGGGCACTTTACCTTCATAATGTGTATAAACTTTTTTCCATCCCTGAATTCTGAAATTGTTTCAAAGTTACCCATACCTTTTGCAATCACCACTGCATCCCTTTCCCATAATTCCATAATTTTTCCTTTTAAATCTTTTTTTTCTATGCCCACTTTGTTTGTTCCTGTTGAGATTATGTTATTAAAAATTTTGTCAAATTGATATTTAAACACATCGATCATGCACAGGTCATTCTGAACAGGCGCCTCTTTTACAGCATAGTATACATTTTTACCCCTGTTTTCAAGAAAACGAATAAGTTTCATATCAAATAAAAAATCAGAAACATTGTCGCCCAGGATAAGGACATCCTTTTCTTCCCTGTCTATCTCTTTTTCTATTTTATCCAATTCAGCATAAAATTTAATGTCACTTAGGTCTAAAAAATTAGTCTTTGCATCGAGAAAGGTGTCTGTTGAATTTCCTAAAGCAGAAAATTTTAAAACATCTTCAAGGTCAAAACTAAAAAGCTCATCTAATTCCATAATTGCCCTTTTTGCAATGGACACCTCTTTATCCTTTTTTTCTGCATAAGGATCAGCTACACCTGTCTTTTCTCTTATTAGCATATGAATCTTATTCGCAATGGCCGGTGGTGTAATGTCAGAACCAAAGAGTTCATCAATAATCATAAAACAATTTAATAGCACATCTTTGTCACCATGAGAAAGATAACAGGTTTTCTCAGCAAGTGCTTTCAAGCAATTTTTACAGTATGGTGTAACTTTCATGGGACTTTTATTTAAAAGATAAAACATAATTGATATGGATTCAATGCCTTAAAAAAATATGCCTTGTTTAAATAAAAATATTCTGCTATTTTATAATAGCTTTTAAATCGGAGGTTTGTTTTATGAATATTCTTGAGGCAATAGGCAACACCCCCCTTGTTGAACTTATAAACATCAATAGAAAGCCTGGGGTCAGGATTTTATGCAAACTCGAAGGTTGTAATCCTGGTGGCTCCATAAAAGATAGGCCAGCCCTTTATATGATTCAGAAAGCTGAGGAAAGGGGGGAACTCACAAAGGACAAGACTATACTTGAGCCTACCTCAGGAAATACCGGGATAGCCATTGCAATGATAGGTGCAGCAAAGGGATACAAGGTTGAGCTGTGTATGCCCGAATGCGTTAGCATGGAAAGAAGGTTAATATTAGAAGGTCTCGGGTCACAGGTGTTTTTAACGCCTGCAAGGGAAAATATAGATGGTGCCATAAAGATGGCGCACAAGCTTTTGGAAGAAGAGCCTGATAAATATTACATGCCCAATCAGTATGAAAATCCTGATAATATACTTGCCCATTTTGAAACAACGGGCCCTGAGATTATAAGGCAGACAAAGGGCGATGTTGATTACTTTGTGGCAGGTATGGGCACAACAGGAACACTCATGGGCACAGGAAAATATTTAAAATCTATAAAACCTGATATAAAAATTGTAGGCGTTGAGCCTGTTATGGGTCATACCATTCAGGGGCTGAAAAACATGACAGAATCCATTGTGCCTAAAATATTTGACCCATCCCTTCTTGATGAAAGATACCTCGTAAACGATGGAGAGGCATTTGAGGCCACAAGGCTTCTTGCCCAGCATGAAGGTATTTTTGTGGGTACATCAAGCGGTGCAGCAGTAGCTATTGCCTTAAAAATTGCGGAAAAAATCAATAAAGGGACAATAGTAGTAATCCTTCCTGATAGGGGAGACCGTTATTTGAGCACCATGCAGTTTAGGTCCATCTGCGCCAAGTGCCCGCCTTAATTTTTTATAATCAAAAAAGGACTTTAGGTAGTTATTACATGGAGCCTATTTTAACCCTGGAGTTTTTTGGGGGTATTTCACAAAAAGGCCTAATAGAAATGCAAAAAGGGGAAGAAGGGTGATTGTTCTTATTGCATAGGGAACACCCCATCTATCTGCTATGGCTCCCAGTAGTGTGAGCCCCAGCCCTCCTGCGCTTATCGTTAATCCTACCATTATTCCCGATGCCATGGCCAGATGTTTTGGCAAAAGGATCTGACCCATTACTGTTGTGGTACCAAAAGAGGATATAAGTATCATGCCTGATAGGGCAAGAAGTAAAAAGGTTGCATATCCTGATGTGTAAAAAAACAGGTTCAATAGAATGGCTGAAATAAAAAGGGTTCCAAGAAGGAATCTTTTATGTCCTAAATAATCTGCTATAGGACCGCCCATAAGGGTTCCTATGGCCCCTGATATGAGGAATGTCGTGGCAAGTTTACCTGCGTAAATGGGATTTCCTTTAAGGTAATTTATGTAATAGAAAGGGATGTACGTTGCCATTCCTAATTGTGTCAGGGCCCTGATCGTTGCAAGGGTCGCAAGGAGCACAAAAGACACCTTCTGAGTTCTTGTGACTGAACTTACATTTTTTTCTTTTTTATCTTTAATTATGTCCCTTTCAGGTTTAAGCATATGCCTATTTAGTATTATCAATAAAAATATTAAAAGACTGGGGATTATTATAACAGGTGTTCCCTTCAAGCCAAGATATGTACAGGCAGTAATTGCTATGATTGGACCTAAGGCAATCCCCATGCTTCCACCAAAGGCAAAGATCGAGACACCAGTTGCCTTTTTTGCCCCTGTAAAGGAGTAGGCAACCTTAAAACCTTCGGGATGAAAAAGTGCCACCCCTATGCCGCTTACTATTACAAGAAAAATAAGAAAAAGATAATTCGGTGCAAATCCACTCAGGGCAATCCCAGACCCTGCAATTAAAGGGGATAGGGGAAGTATCCACTTTAGCGACTTCCTATCCGATATATAGCCGAAAAGGGGCTGGATTATGGAAGATGAAAGGTTTGAGAAAAGGATAACAGTCCCTGCGAGGGCATATGAAAGACCGAGGCTTTCTTTGAAAAAAGGTAAAAGTGCAGGTAAAGCCCCCTGATTTATATCTATGGCAAGGTGAGAAAAACTTAAAATTATAAGGGGTTTTTTCTTCACATGAACGGCTACATTATCTTTTAAAACAGTGTATTTGTCAAATACTTTTTAGTTGCCTTTTTGAAACTGCAAAAAGTTTTTTGACACACCATGTTTTTATATGTATTATAAAACTTATAAAATATTTACAGGAGGGGCATTATGAAAAGACAGATTTTATTAGTTATCTTTTTAGTTCTCATTCCCTTTATCGTTTTCTCTCAATCACAGGATGTTACAAAAAAATCCATTGCCCATATTATTTCAGTTCAATATGAAAATGGTGCCTGGTCAAGACTAAAGGGTGAATTTCCACCTGAGGCAGAGCCAACAAGCTGGGCAGTCAAGGTCTTGAAGATGAAAAAGGTTCATGATGATAAGGCAGCTAAAGGTATAGATTTTATTTTAAAGGACCAGAAGCAAGATGGAAGCTGGAATAATAACACTGCCCATACTGCCTTTGCCATAATAGCTTTAAAGCAGGCAGGCGTAGGAGAGGATGCCATAAAAAAAGGCCTTGAATATTTAAGAAGTGTCCAGGATGAATCTGGTGGTTTTAAAAGGATAGGGAAAGAGGGTGCGGCCTTAACTATTTATACGGCCGTTGTTTTGAATGCCTTTATAGATGCCGGCGTTAAAGGAAATGACCCTACTGTGAGAAAGGCAATTGACTGGCTTCAAGGATGCCAGAATCCTGATGGAGGATATGGAATGCCTAAAGGGTCTCCTTCCCTTGCAATAAGCACTGCATGGACCATAAGGGCCCTTTTAATTTCGGGTATTTCTCCATCCACACCTTTTGTAAGTGATGCAGTTGATTGGCTTTTAAAATCGCAGAGAAATTCAGGTGGATTTGCCATGATGCACGATAAGGTTCCAGAAGACCCTGAGGTAACAGCATATGCAATTATGGCACTTTCTAAAATTAAGGATAAAAAGGATGCAATAAAAAAGGCCGAAGATTATTTGGCAAAGGTTCAGCATGAGGATGGTTCATTTACGAGTAATACACCCATTCAGTTCAACAAAATGGCAAAGAAAAATACCCAGACAACCCTTTTTGTTGCATGGGCATTGGCAGAGCTGGAATGAGCACTATTTAGGATGGGACTAAAAACTATGTGGTATAAATGGAATTAATAAGAAGGGTCATAAAATACAATCTTGCACTTATAGGGGTTATTATACTGATCCCAATGTTTTTATGTGCCCTCTGTGCACCTTTTATATCACCCCATGACCCCTTGGAGCCTGACATGAAAAACATACTTGCCCCTCCATCAATGGAACATCCTTTTGGAACGGATTCATTGGGCAGGGATGTTTTTGCGAGGATTATCTATGGAAGCAGAATCTCTCTACTTGTGGGTTTTGTATCTGTAGGCATTGCAGTTTTAATCGGCATTGCCATAGGTGCAATATCAGGCTATTACGGTGGGATCATAGATGAAATTATCATGAGGTTTGTGGATTTAATGATGTGCTTTCCTACATTTTTTCTCATCCTTGCCGTAATAGCCCTTCTTGAACCAAGCATCTGGAACATTATGATAGTGATAGGTTTTACAAACTGGATGGGGATTGCCCGTCTTGTGCGGGCAGAGGTTCTAAGTATTAAAAATAAAGAGTTTGTCCTTGCTGCAAAGGCTCAGGGTTTTTCAGAAAAGAGAATCATATTCAGACATATAATGCCCAATGCCTTAACCCCTGTTTATATAGTGGCTACCCTTGGGATAGGTGGGGCAATATTAACAGAGTCGGCATTGAGTTTTTTAGGTATAGGGGTTCAGCCGCCAACCCCGAGCTGGGGGAACATACTAACCCAGGCAAAGGACAACATTGAGGTGGCATGGTGGTTAAGTCTATATCCTGGGCTTGCCATATTTCTAACAGTAATGGGTTATAATCTTTTAGGAGAAGGGTTGAGAGATATCTTTGATCCAAGAAGGAGATACCAGGTAGAATAAAAAACCGGGTTTTTAAAAACCTCTTTTACTACCCAATTAAATCACAAAATTTTTTGCTTTACTTGGAATGCCCTTCAATCCAACGCCATTTATGTATTTCAGGCCTTCAATGTTTATCACAGAGCCTTTGATACCAGAAGGAATAGGGTTCATGAAAAATTTTTCAATTATAGGGCAGTTATAATCCTACTCTTTGTCTCAAACTGATACTGATGTCTTTTCCAATGTGCATTGAAAGTCTTAAAAATTAAATAAAAACACCTTTTATGTCTTTTTTACTGTCTTTTTAATAATATTTGAAATGCTTGGTTTTGGTTGTGTAAGCATATGCTTCATAGCACCTATGAACATTTCCGGTGTTATTCCAGGGGCCTGGTCATGGGTCCCCTCAATAAATTCTATTTCAGGAAAATTATTTTTTAGCATAGTGAGATACCTTTCTTTAAAGGGACATAAGAGTGTAACACATGTAGCGAGGTGAATTGCACTTATTCCAATTTCTGTGAGAGACTTTATACGATTGAGAAGTTTTTCAGGGGCATGGGCTGTGGGACAGCCTGAGCAGTTTATAATACCTGCAATCACTGTCTTGTCATCTCTGTTTGCATATCTTTTAAAAGCACCGGCGTTTTCGTAAAAATCCTGAAAGCATAGATACGATGAACAACCCAGTTCCTGTGTGGTGTTTGAACATGTCAAGATACCTATTTTATTCATTTTTGCCCCCTTTGAGTATTTTTGATTGGTTATTGAATCTATCTGTGCTTCAACTAACCATTTAATAATAAACTTTTCAAAAAATATCAACTTTTTTAATCCATTAAAAGTGACCCCATGCTTTTAAAAATAAAGAGAAAATGTTATCAATATATCAATAATAAAAAGTCTTAAAAAAATTCAAGGGAGGATGAAATTATGCCTATGACAAGAGAAGAGGCAGTGGAGTTACTTCATCAATATATTAAAAATGGTAGGATGCTTAACCACTGTTATGCTTCAGAGGCGGTTTTGAGGGCCCTTGCTAAAAGGTTAGGAAGGGATGAAAAGATGTGGGGATTGGCAGGGCTACTCCATGACCTTGATATAGAACTTGTAAACGGTGATTTAAATCGGCATGGGATAGAAACTGAGAGGATATTAAAAGAAAAAGGTGTGGAGCCGGAAATTATAGAGGCTATTGTAATGCATAACGAAGCCTTAACAGGAAAAAAAAGACATACAGAGTTACAACACGGCCTTGCGGCAGGAGAAACCATTACAGGTCTTATTGTGGCCACGACTCTTGTATATCCTGATAAGAAAATTGCAAGCGTTAAGCCTAAATCTGTAATAAAAAGAATGAAGGAAAAGGCATTTGCCGCATCGGTGAACAGAGATAACATTATGGAGTGCGAAGCCATTGGGCTGTCCATTGAAGAATTTGTTCAGATTAGCCTGGATGCCATGAAGGAAATAGGCGAGCAATTAGGTTTATAATTAAAAATACAACCCTTTTATTCTTTCAGGATTTAGTGTATTTTATAAGGCTAATTATGGACGTATTTGATGTAATTGTGGTTGGTGCAGGTCACGCAGGATGTGAGGCAGCCCTTGCTTCCTCGAGGATGAAGGCAAAGACACTTCTCATCACAATAAATCTGGACCATATAGCCTTTATGTCCTGTAACCCTGCAGTGGGAGGTATTGGTAAGGGTCACCTTGTAAAGGAAATAGATGCCTTAGACGGCGAAATGGCAATAAATACTGATGCAGCAGGTATACAGTTCAGGATACTAAATATGAAAAAAGGTCCTGCAGTAAGGTCCACAAGGGTCCAGACAGATAAGATGAGATATGCCTTAAGGATGAAAAAAAGACTTGAGATGCAGGAAAATTTATTGATTAGACAGGGAATAATTGAAAGACTTTTGGTTGATGATGAAAAGGTTACAGGGGTTGAAACAAAATGGGGAGAAAAATTCTATGGAAAGACAGTAATTCTTACAACAGGCACATTTCTCAGGGGCCTGATCCATATTGGGCTTGAGCATTTTGAGGCAGGAAGGATGGGTGACTTTCCTTCAGTTGGGCTTTCTCTGTGCCTAAAAGAGCTCGGATTCGAAATAGGCAGGTTAAAGACAGGCACATGTCCAAGACTCGACGGAAGGACCATCGATTTTTCAAAATTAGAGCCTCAAGAAAGCGACAATCCCCCAAGGCCTTTTTCATTTCTCACAAAAAAGATAAAAAACAAGCTCGTTCCTTGCTACCTTACATATACAAATCTTACAACCCACGAGGCCATTTTATCAGGGCTTGATAGGTCTCCTTTGTATACGGGTAAAATAAAGGGAACCGGGGTAAGATACTGCCCTTCCATAGAGGATAAGGTGGTAAAATTTAGGGAAAAGGAAAGGCACAGGATATTTATTGAGCCAGAAGGTCTTGATACTGTAGAATATTATCCCAACGGACTTGCCACAAGTTTACCCCTCGATATACAGATGAGGATGTTAAGAAGCATAAAAGGTCTTGAGAATGTGGAGATCACAAGGCCTGGATATGCAATAGAATACGATTTTGCAAATCCAACACAGCTTTTTCCAACCCTTGAGACAAAAAGAATTAAGAATCTGTTTTTTGCAGGTCAGATAAATGGCACAACAGGCTACGAAGAGGCAGCGGCACAAGGTCTCATAGCAGGTATTAATGCTGCACTCAAGGCAAAGGGAGAGGGTGAATTTATACTCGGTAGAGATGAGGCATACATAGGTGTTATGATAGATGACCTTGTTACAAAAGGGGTGGATGAGCCATACAGGATGTTTACCTCAAGGGCGGAAAATAGATTGTTTTTGCGCGAGGATAATGCAGACTTGCGTTTAACAGAGAAAGGCTATTCTATCGGGCTTGTTAGCAAAAAAAGATATGACATGGTGGTAAAAAAGAAAAAAAGGATAGAGAATGTTCACGAGATATTAAGATCCGTTAGGCTCAGGCCCTCGAAGCAGACAGAAGAGATGTTAAAAAATCATGGTCTGGAACCTATAAAAAATCCCATAACCCTTGAAGAACTTTTAAAAAAGCCCGGTGTAACCATAGAACATCTTAAAAAGATTGAAGATAGGATAAGAGATATAGATGAAGATGTGGCATATCAGGTGGAACTCAATATAAAATATCACGGCTATAAAGATAGACAGATTGAAATGATAAACAGGGCAAAAAAGATGGAAGAGAAAAAGATCCCCCAACATATTAGATACGAAGAGGTGCCCGGACTTTCACGGGAGATTGTAGAAAAACTTTCACGGATAAAACCACTGTCTATTGGTCAGGCATCGAGGATACCAGGCGTGACACCTGCAGCTATTACTGCCCTGATGATATATTTTAAAAAGACAGGTATTTTTAAATAATTTTAAAAAGAGGAGAAGCCTTGGAAGAGAACAATCAAATAATAGGGAAGTGGCTTGAAGAATTTGATGTAGATGTTTACGGCATAGGCAGTATGTCATATTACGACAAAGACCTTATCCAAATTGATAATGCCATTAAATCAAAATTACCTTTTGCCATCTCTTTTGGACTTGTATTATCAAAAGCTGTGATAGACACCCTTACAGATGGACCTACATTGTTATATCTAAATCACTACAGACAATTAAATTATAGGCTCGATATGATAGGTTATCTACTGGCAAGAAAAATAGAGAAAAGGGGTTATAATGCATTACCCTTTGCTGCATCGCAGCTTGTAGATTGGAAAAATCAAAAGGCCCATATATCCCATAAAAAGATCGGGGTAATCGCAGGTGTTGGCTGGGTTGGAAGAAATAATCTCCTCATACACCCTGTTTACGGCGCCCAGGTAAGATATAATACGATCCTTACTGATATGCCATTGATAGCCTTTGATTTTGGTAGCGATGATATATCGTATTTTTCATGTGGAGATTGCCATGCCTGTAAAGATGTGTGCCCTGCCTTTGCCATAGACGATGATCCTTATAAATTTGACCACATAGCCTGCTACAATATGTTAACCACCTTTAAAAATAAAAGAAATTTAGGTCATCATATATGCGGTTTGTGTATTAAGGCCTGCTCTGGAAAAAGGAAATAAAAGAGTCGCAGGAAAAACCTGCGACTCAAAATATATCTTAAAGCTAATGCTTTTTCCCTAACTTATCTTAAACAGCTCAAATTGTTCACTTAATCACGCCTTTTTCTTTGTAGAACTTTAATGCGCCTTTGTGGATGTATTTAAGGGCATCAGGTGTCAACTGGCTCACCGCTGATTTAGGAGTTAAATCCTTTGCGCCTTTCCATACAGGTATAATATCCGATGTATTTGCAAAGATTTCTTTTACAATCTTATACATTGTGTCTTCAGGAAAATTATCCATTGCTACAAGCACTGCAGTGATGGCAATAGCATCTATATCTTTATCTACACTGCTGTAACAACCTTTATAAAAGTGTGTTTTATGAAATACACCAGGGTTTGCCTTAAATATCATATCTGCCTCTTTGCCACTTACAGGAAGCAATACCATCTTGAGTCCAGGTGTGGATGCAAGGTCAATTATCGATGATGTAGGTACAGCACCGCTCCAGAAGAAGGCATCGATCTTGCCATCTTTCATGGCTGCAACGGACTCTGTGGCAGAAAGCTTTTCCCTTTTTAAATCTTTATTCCAGTCGATTCCAAGTGCCTTTAATACATAATCTGCCTGTTCTTCTGTTCCGCTATTTGGTGCTCCCGTTGATACCCTCTTTCCTTTTAAATCCATAATAGATTTAATGTTTGTTCCTTCTTTTGTGACAATATGTAGTGGTTGTTCATAAAAACCCATAACAACACGGAAGGGTAACTGTTTTTTGGCCACAAGGGTAAGTTTACCCTCATTTGCCCACACCACATGGTAATCGTAAGCGAATGCCATGCCTGCTCTGCCTGCCAGAAGAAGCTTCATATTATCTATTGCCGCTGTTGTTGCTTCTGAAGTGGCATCTGTGTTTGGGACATTTTTGCTTATTATGCCACCTATTGCACCACCTAATGGATACCAGACACCACCTGTCCCACCTGTGGCAATGCTAAAGGAAAATTTACGCTGTGCCCATGAGTTGTCTGCCAGTGTTAAAAGGCCTGTAATAACAAATAACAAGACTAAAAACTTTGCATATCTTTTCATAGTCTTCCTCCTTTTTATTTTTTCTTAAGATGTATTACCACAATTATTGCACCTACTACAAGGGGTATAATGCCCTGTGGTGTAAAATCAACGGGGATAAAGGTTATAACAATAGAACATACTATAAGTAATGCCCTTTCTATTATGGAAATATGGTTTTTTAGATAGCCTATTATGCCTAAGGATAGATAAAATAAAGAGATCAAGCTCGAAGATAGTGCGATTGTAAATCCTTTTAAATTGCTGCCTAAAATTAACAGGTTTGTTCCTACAAGGGTTGAAGAAAACTGAAAAGGAACGAGAAATGCAGGCAAAGAATATTTCCATGCCTGCATCATGGCACGGAAAGGATTTCCCCCTGTTACTGCCGCTGCAGCAGAAGGAGATAGCCCCACAGGGGGTGAAACCTCTGATAAAACGGCAAAATAAAATGCAAGAAGATGGGCTACATGCATGGGTATACCTACCTTCACAAGGGCAGGTGCCACCATAACGACTGTCATAATATATGTAGCAGTTATAGGTAAACTCAACCCGATTATCATGGATGCTAATAATGCAAGAAAGAGGGCAGCAACAGGAATTCCACCGCTTAAAGACATAATTAGGCTCGAAATTTTTAAACCAAGCCCTGTAAGCGAGAACATACCAACTATCATACCCGCTGCTGCAAGAAGTGCTGCAACGGGAATCATATTTTGGGCACCTTCAATTGTTGCCTTAATAATGTGTTTTGGTGTTAACCATTCTTCTTTATTTTTACTTAAAAAACTCGTTGCAATTGTAGCAACTATTGCCCATATGGCTGCTGATTCTGGTGAACGGCCTATTACAAGTAAAGCCACAAGCACTGCAAGGGAAACAAGATGATACCAATAGGTTTTCATAACCTCTTTGAATGTCTTGCCCATTGTCTCAGGAGGTGCAAAATTATATTTTTTTGCTTCCAGTTCAACAAGAAAAAGTGTGCCGAGATAGTATAAAACAGTAGGAAAAATTACCATGATAACTACATCCCAAAAAGAGACATTTAGAAACTGCATGATAAGAAATGCAGCTGCACCCATAAGAGGTGGGGAGAGCACTGCACCAATTCCACCTGCAGAGATGAGCCCTGCTGCCATATTGGGTGAATAACCTGCCTTTTTTAAAATGGGCCACATAACAGGGGATACGGACATGGTAGTAGCAACACCACTACCCTGAGGTCCACCGAGCAGTGCCGTTGTGATTACAGCACCTCTGCCTGCACTTGCAGGACCTCTACCCATAACCGCAAAAGATAATTCCAACCAGAAATTACCTGCCCCTGCTGCATCCATAAATGTCCCGTAAACAACAAATAATGTTACAAAAGAAACGCTCACTGACAAAGGCACACCAAAGATACCCTCCAGTGTCATATACATATGACCTACAATTCTGTCTAATTCATATCCTCTATGGGTTAATGGACCTGGTATATAATTACCTAACCAGCAGTAAAGAAGCGAACCTATAAGCACAAATGTAAAAGTCAAACCTACAATACGCCTCGATACCTCAATAATGAGCACAATGATTACAATGCCCATAAAGAAATCCAGCGGCTCTGGTAATGTGGACCTTCTTATAAAACTATCCACATCTAATAGTGGGTATATTAAAGTTGAGACAGCCAATAAAGCCAGAAAAATATCAAAAAAGATAACCCATTTTTTCTGTTTTTTTAAAAAAGGATAGAAGGGAAAGGAAAGGGCAAATATAAAACCCATGTGAACCATTCTGAATATATACGTTTCTATAGGTTTTATGGCGCCATAAACAGACCATGCGATAAATGCAACACAAATTGTGCCAAGGATATATGCTGGTATACCTTTAAGCTCTCGCATTATTTTTTTTCTCCTTTAAAAAAGGTTAAAATTTTAAAATTCGAATGTTGAATAATACGAAAAAAATATATTTTATGTCAATTAAAAAGCCATTATTAAGTGAGAGAGAACACTCTGGAAAGTATTAGTTCCTAAGGTCAGATATTTAGCATGGACCGACAGTAATCTCTAAAGTTGTTTACCCCGATGAAAAATTCCCTCATCATAATTACCCAGTAATATTGACCTTTCTCAGTTAGGGTGAGTATTTTTCCGTGCTTTTTTAAGGCACCAGTTAACATGAAAAATATAATTTCTGGGAAAAGATATCTGAATGCATGGACTCTATGTTTTCTCTGGAGCTCATCTAAATCTAATTTTAAACCAAAAAGTTTCATTAAAAAATCGTAGCTTATCCTTTCTTTTAATGTAAAATCCCTTTTTGCCATAACAGGAAGAATACCCTTATTTATTTGGGATATATAGAGGTTTATATCGAATGTATTTGCATAGGCACATCCGTTTAGATAACCAATGGAACCACTGCCTGTTCCTGCATACTCATCATAGTGGACCACATATTCGTCAATAAGGGATTTATGTTTCGAGAAACACCAAGCCGTTGATGCCATGTATTTACCTGAAAGGGCATCTGTAATCTTAAGATACATTTTATTTCCCCTTCCATAGTCCACAGTTCCTATCTTTTTGTCTATCATAGCCTTTGTTGATGAAGATACCATTAAAGGATAATACGTTATCTGGTCTACATCGAGTTCAATTAACATTGAAAGGTCTTTTTCAAGAATTTCCATTGTCTGGATGGGGAAATTAAAAATCATATCCACGTTTAATGTATCAAAATGGCCAAGTGTTTCCTTAAGCCTATCTTGTATTTCTTTACCACTTCCATATTTATGATATCTCTCTGTGGCCTTGAGTATCTCATCGTTAAAGCTTTGGACACCTACAGAAAGACGGTTTATGCCCATGGACTTTAATTTTTTTATATTTGATGGGGTTAGGTGATTCGGATTTGTCTCAACAGAAATCTCTTTAATATAAAAGATGCTTCTGGCAAGGTGCAAGGTTTCTTCCAGTTCATCCATAAGCACAGTAGGTGTTCCACCACCTGCATACAGTCCGCAAAAATCGTAATTTAATTCTTTATAGATTAAAAGTTCTTTTCTTAATGCCTTAAAATATTCTCTGGCAAGACTTTCTCTAAATACGACCCTATTGAATGAACAATAAGGACATAACTCTTCACAGAAAGGGATGTGTATGTACAATAATAGAGGGGCATTGTCATGCCGTTTCGATATGGGCATTCTGTCCACTGGATGAAACTTAAGATACTGTGCATTTTTTTTTCTGGCAATATAGGTTATTGTGTTTTCTATTAGCATATAGAGTTAGGCCAGTGTAGGTGACATTACATTAATCTTTTTAATGCATTTGTAATATCGTTAATACCTTTAAAAAATTCTTTTTTTTCATCTTCAATAATTACACAGGTTGGTGTAACATTTATTTTATCTTCTTTATTAAGATAGTTTTCAAAGATTTGATATACACCTTTTTCATCAAAGGGCTTAATATCAATTTGGTTCTGATTTAGATATGCCGTAAGACCCTTTGCATCTACTATCCTATTTTTTGCTGCACTAAAAAGCACTTTCCTTGTCTTTAAGGCAAAATCAAGGGATCTTTTTTTGTTTAAGGCATATAGAAAATGTTTAACATACATGGAAGAGTATTGGGAAAAAGGCACATCGATAAAGGTAATGGTGATGATATTTTTTTCAATAAGGGTTTTTAAAAGACCTTCTATCTGTGCTTCTAATTGATCGCAGGGTCCACAAAAATAATCTGTATATAACCTTATCTTTATACTTCCTTTGCCAAAGGTGGGTAGATACTTACTTTCCTCTTCCTGGGCAAGAATACCGTGAGGTAATGTAATAGAAAATAAAAGCAGAAAAAACAGGTAAAAAAACAATGATTTACAGGCATCTTTTTTAAAAAACATGTTTTTTTATAATCCATAACCTTGGTTTTTGTAAAGAAAAATGTATAATTATAGGCAATGAACATAGTAATAAAGGTCATAACCAATGCAAAGAAAAGGGAAATAAAAAAAGAGGGGGATATTTTTAGAGTAAAGCTCACTTCTCAACCCATTGAGGGGAAGGCAAATAGGGAACTCATAGACTATCTCTCCGAGGTGTTCCATATTAGAAAAACGGATATAAAAATATTAAAAGGCGAAAAGGAAAAGACAAAGGTTGTATATATTCCTGAATACAAAGATATATTTATATCTAAACCATAAGCTTTTTACTGCGCGGGCTCAGCTGGGAATCATAAATTATAAATCATATTTTTCGATGACCTCTTCAGGACTCATAGAGGCATCTGGCATGATATCAAGGGGGCACCTTCCTACAATCTCCCTTACCTGAAAACGGATGCATTTATTCCACGCATTTTTTTCTCCCTTACAGAACCTTGCCTTATATTCATCGAGTTTGTTCTCTTCTAAATGGATCTTACCCGTTAAGATAGGGCATGTGTTATAGTACTTACAGGTCTCTTCCATATTTCTTCCTTTTATCTGTTTTCTTCACAAATCTTTATGCGCGCATCGCATATGTTTATCTTTTCTGAAATAAAAACAGGATTAAGGTCCATTTCCTCAATCATTTTATTTTTTTCAACAAATTCTGATATCTTTAGGAGAAAATCTTCTATCATGGCGGGATTTATCTTTTTCTGCCTCGGGCTTGTAATAATTTTCCAGACGTCAAGCTCTTCCATCATTGCTTTAGCATCTTTTCTCGTTATTGGAATTGGTCTGAAAGATACATCCTTTGAAGCCTCCACATAAATACCTCCTTGACCGAACATAATTACATGTCCGAATTGCCTATCCATGTATACACCCACTATAAATTCTAAGCCCTTACCCGTTTCCTGGACTATTATACCATCGAGGTCTCTTGCCCTTCCCAACACATTAAAGGTATGGACAATCTCATTAAAGGCACTTTTAACCTCTTTTTCGTTTAAAAGAAGAGTTTTTACTCCATTAAATTCTGTTTTATGTATTATTGTTTTTGATGAGATCTTAAGGGTAACAGGGAAGCCTATCTCTTTTGCATGTGATGCTGCAGTCTCCTCGGAAATGGTAATTCTGCTCTCAAGGATAGAAAATCCTTCTTTTTTTAAAAATTCGAGGGCATCTATTCCAAGTAGAATCTTTTCCATCTTCTAATCCTTTAATCTTGAGATTTCCCATAGGTTTGCCATTGCCCTTGCAGCCCTTTCAGGTGTATGAATTATGGCAATCCCTTTTTTCCCATCTAAGTTTTTTATCTCTTCATCCCAAATGCCCAGGGGGGCATTTAAACATGCTATAACCGGTTTTTTAAACTCTTCCATTCCTTCTATAATGTTTTCCATATGTTTTGTGAGATTTAGATTGGCAGAGGCAAAGATGGCAATGAATATAATGCCGTCTGTGTTTTCATCATGTGCAACTATCTTTAAGATATTTAATATAGTCTCTGGGCTATACCACGCAGGTCCCATATCAACGGGATTTGTCCTTATGGCAAAAGGTGGCAAGAGTTTATCGATATTTTCTTGTGTTTGCGAGGAAAACTTCGAAAGCACCATACCTGACATTTCAAGGGCATCTGCAGCAATCATTCCCGGTCCTGCCTGACTTGAAAGGACTGCCACACGGTTTCCTTTCATAAAAGGGCATAAGTCTAATACCTTAGCAGTATCAATAAGCTCTTCTACTGAATTTACTTCAAGTATATTTGTCTGACGAAGGGCGCCTTTCCAAATCATATAATTTCCTGCGAGGCTTCCTGTATGAAAGCGACTTGCTGCATCACCTTTTTCACTTTTCCCTGCCTTATACGCAATAACAGGCTTCTTGTTTTTAATTGAATCAATGGTTTTAAAAAGCCTTTTCGGCTCATCTATGCCTTCAATATATAATGCTATTACCTTTGTTGCTTCATCTTGTTCCATAAAATACCTTACGGCCTCAGGGAAATCTATGTTGACCCTGTTCCCTAAGCTCATAAGTTTTGCCATCCCCATCCTTTCTTCCATTGCAAGAAATCCGCAAATGTGGCAGAATCCACCGCTTTGGCTTATGAGGGTTACTCCCCCCCCTTTTAATAAGGGAAAATTCGTATGTAAAGGAAGCATTAACGCCTTCAGTAAGGTTTACAAAACCGAATGTATTGGGGCCAATAATGGGGATTTCAAATTCTGTGGCAATCCTTTTTACTTCTTCTTCGAGAATTTTTCCTTCCTCTGCCTCGATTTCTTTGTATCCTGCTGTTATAAGAACAACACCATTTATACCTTTTTTACCGCATTCATATAGAACGCCGGGCACACTATTGGCAGGCACAACAATTACTGCCAAATCCACAGGATAGGGTATACTTGTAAGGGATGGATATGTCTTTATTCCCCAGATGTTTTGCCCATTGGGATTTACAGGGTATATCGGGGATTTACAATTGCCTTTTACAAGGCTTTTCATAACATGGTAACCGAGTTTATCAAAACTGTCAGAGGCACCTATAACAGCAATAGAATTAGGGGAAAATAACCTTTTTAATTTTTCATCGAACATAATCTTTTACAATCCATGATAACAAAGTGGTTTATTTATGTCAAACAACTTTTTAAAGGAGATTTATCTTAAAAATTCTTTTAGATTTTTAATACTTTCTAAGGCATGTTTTTCGCTATGGAACTCTGTGGTAAAACGAATACCCGTTGTGTTTTTGATAAAAGATTTAAGCTCTCTAAAGGGAAAAATCCCTCTTTCCAATGGGAGATGTTCGTCTGATTTTCCATGATTATCGTGGATGTGCATTTCCCTTATCTTATCTTTTAGGGGCAAAAGCCACTCTTCTAAATCCACCTTTGAGAAGAGGTTAAAATGTCCTGTATCAAAACAGAAATACAGATTTTTTTCTCTGAAATAACCAAAGAGGGCAATAAAAGTTGACGGGGTCTCTTCAAAAATGTTCTCAAGGAGAACCTCCATTTCTTTTCCTCCGTGACTTAATACCTCGCTCCATGTTTCTATGCTGCTTTCAAGCCACATCTGTTCATTGCCGTCAAAACGCCATTTATCATAACCTGGATGGCACACTATTGCCTTTGCATCAATGTTTTTGGCCACATCTACTGCCTTTTTAATCCTGTCAATAGAAACCCTCTTAATTGCCCTGTCGAATCCACCAGGGCTTAAATCCATAAAAGGTGCATGGACTGTAGTTTCAATCCCGCACTCTTTTAGATTTTTTCCGAGTTCCTTTGCCTCATCCATTGAAATTTCGTCGAGCAGGTTATTTTCTATATAAATCTCTGCGCCTACATCGAGCTCCAAAACCCTTTTTATGTTCTTGGATACAATTTTGTAAGGGATATTTATAAAAACCTTTTCCATAAATATAATTTATAAACATATAAGGGATAAAGCAAATAAATTTTTAAAGGCCATTTGAATAGTTTTATAGTAGACGGGCAAAAAATAAAGGAGCAACACCATTTATATTGAAAAAAATATAAAATTATGTTAATTTTAAAAAGGTGATGGGGTTCACCTCTAAATGCCCTAAAGGCTAATGACTCCTGCTTTAAACTTTAATGTTTGGCTGGGGTTATCGTAATTATCGATTTCCCACCGTACAAAACAAATATAAAAACATGTATCTAACATGTTAAAGTTGTGAAATTCGCCAAACGTTGAAGATAATACTTGTAAATCATTAAGGAGGAGTTTTAATGGAAGAGACTTTTAAAATCGCTGCTTTGTGGCTTTCGCTGGCTGTGGGTGCAACAATCCTTGCAAACCATTTACGGATTTCAATAGCCCTTGTTGAAATATGCGTGGGGGCAGTAGCAGGGACAGTAGTGGTCGCTCTTGGTAAAGGAGATTTATTGAGTTCCAATGCTGAATGGTTACGCTTTTTGGCATCCACTGGTGCTGTTCTATTGACCTTTTTGGCAGGGGCAGAACTTGACCCTTATGTGCTTCGAACAAAGCTTAAGGAGGTAAGTGTTGTAGGTTTGGTGGGTTTCTTTGCCCCATTTTTTGGTTGTGCTGGCATTGCATATTATGTTTTAGGGTGGACTTTGCAAGCAAGCCTGCTTTGCGGAATTGCCCTTTCCACAACTTCAATGGCCGTTGTCTATGCAGTAATGCTTGAAACTGGTCTTAATAAAACAGAATTCGGTAAAGGCGTTTTAGGTGCATGTTTTGTAAATGACCTTGGCACGGTAATTGCGCTGGGCCTTATTTTTGCACCATTTACCTATAAAACACTGATATTTATAATAGTGTCAGCAATTGTCATTATCTTTCTACCAATTGCTACACGTTTTATAACGCATCTGTATGCGTTTCGTACTGCTGCAATAAGGACCAAATGGCTTTTGTTGATACTTTTCGGATTAGGTGCACTATCAATTTGGTCAGGCAGCGAAGCAGTCTTACCTGCGTATATTGCAGGTATGGTAATGGCTGGAGGTGCTGCTAAAGACACTTTTTGGGTTAGACGTGTGCGAACATTAACTGTTGGTTTTTTGACCCCCTTTTATTTTCTCCGCGCCGGTATGCTTGTCTCTCTCCCTGCTGTTGTGTCCGGTCCAGTTGTCTTTATCATTTTGCTTGCAGGTAAAGTTTTTTCAAAGATATTTGGTCTTTTTCCTTTTATCAGTTTATTTCGCCGCGAACGCAATGAAAGATGGTACTATACGCTTTTAATGTCCACAGGACTTACATTTGGAACCATTTCTGCCCTTTTCGGATTTACTCATAACATTATAACCCAGCAACAATATTCCTTTCTTGTTCTTGCTGTAATAGCCAGCGCAGTATTTCCAACACTTATTGCTAATGCTGCCTTTTTGCCTCGACACCTGATTCCAAAGGCACCCACAGAAGAGATAGAGATGCTCGGTCTTGGAATGGCCAAACCATCTATACCAGAAATCGAAGAAGAAGGACCGGATGAGGAATAAGAAACCATGGACACAGCTAAATCTATTTTAAAATAGTCAGTGGAGGATTTATATAGAAACACAAAAATTTTAAATTTGGTTGATGATTTACAGTGTGTTTAAAAAAAGAGCGCCAGTTTATTACCGACGCCCTTAATAATTGTGTATAAAAATTATGTTTTTTTATTTTTTATATTCTGAAACATGTTTGGGCCGTTTAAACATTAGGGCGATTATAAATCCTACAAGCAGGCAACCCGCGGCAGTGAAAAGTGACTGCTCTTTGTTGAATTCGGCAAACACAAAACCACCGACAACACCTGCCGCACCCCATGCAGTGAGAAGAAAACCGTAAACCCTGCCTATATAAGTAGGACCAAATGTATCTGCTGTAAAAGACGGCATAACAGCAAAACCACCCCCTAAACAGGAGAGAAGATAGCATGCAATAATTGTAAAGATGAGCACGCTTGTAATTTGAGGAAGAAGGATATAAAGAATTGCCTGCGTTATGAACATAACCATGTAGGTGCCTTTGCGGCCTATTTTGTCTGAAACAGCAGCCCAGAAAAGGCGTCCCAGTCCATTAAAAATGGAGGCCGTTGCCAGAACACCACCACCCAGCACTGCAAGTTTTGCCGGGTCATCAACCTTTTGAGCTATTTTAATAACATCTTGTGCCATAGGAGATAATTTGGATAGAAGCCCCATGCCCGCTGTAACATTCAAAAACAGCATACTCCATAGCATATACCACTGGCGTGTTCTTTTAGCCTCATTCCAGCTAAAAGAATCTGCTGCACTAACAGTGGTAGGAGGCGGTGTAAAACCTTTGGGGAGCCAGCCAGCAGGTGGGTTTTTTAAGATAGACGATGCCAGAAGATTAAATATTAGATACACTGCACCAAGGATAAAAAAAGCATTTGCTACACCGACTTTGTTGATAAGACCAGGGATAATCATACCGATAAAAAAGGCACCAAAGCCAAAACCCATAACAGCAAGACCTGTAATCATGCCTCTTTTATCAGGAAACCAGCGGATTAAAGTGGCAATTGGTACGACGTATGCCAAACCATTACCTATGCCGGCAATAAGACCGTATCCAAAAAGCAAAAACCAAAAATTACCCATATGCAGTGCAACACCACCAAGCAAAACTCCGCCGCCATAGAAAAGCGCGCCTATTATGGCGACAAATCTTGGTCCCTTTTTGTCTACCAGCAAACCTCCTAAGGCCGCTGAAACACCGATTACACCAATGATAAGCATGAAAACCCTTTGCACAACCTTAACTTCCCAGCCATGCATTGCCACAATAGGCTTTACAAATACAGACCATGCATAAACAGTGCCTAAGATAAGCATGATTACGACACCTGAGATGGCGAGAAACCAACGTTTTTTTTCCAAATTTTGTTCACCCATTGCAAACCTCCATAAATTATCTATAATTCAGCACTTGATCTTGATACCTTCATAAAGATTAAAATCTCAACCCTTTTATTTTCTTGGTAACCTTGTTTATAAAGACTTCCGTGTTAGATGGTGGCCTGTATAAAGAAGGTCCTTAAAATTACAAGAGGCTTAAAAGGCAGTATTCTTTAGCATCCATTTCTGGCCTCTAAATATTTTGTGTTTATCATAACCATTACCATTATATTATTCAAGGATAATTTTTTTGCCATGGATGACACAATTGTATTCTCGTATTCTACATAAAAAACCAGGAGGCATAAGTGTCAAAACCTTGTGGATACAAATTATATTTTTTGCTTCGAATGTAATTTTTTCAATACACATAGTTATTAACCGACACTTAAAATATATGAACTGATTGAGAGAATCTCAGATTTGATTGAAAATCATTAGAGATTATTATCCATACTGAATAAGTTGATAGGTCTATGCCTGGGCATCCCAAACACTGATACTTTGAAATTTACTTACATGTATACATCTTTTTATATTTACGATTATCAATGCTGTAGTTGGTGAGCGGACAAACTCCTCAAGGATGGGGTGTTTTTCTATATATATTTTTGCAAGGTCTTCCCACCTGTTGCCCCTTTTAACAGGATGTGCTGTTCCTAAGATTGTTACAGCCTCTAAATCCATCAAATTTTGGGCAGATTTTGTTCTATTGTCAATGAGAAGGGCCACACTTTGCATTTTGAGTATGTTGCGGTATTTACTCGTTGCCTTTGGTGTAGCAAAGAGCACTGCCCTGTAATCAGGTGTGAAAGCAAAGTTTACCAGCGAGGTGTAGGGATGTCCATTATTTAATGTCGCAAGAACCGCACAATTTTCTGTTCTATTAAGCTCTTTTAACCTTTCTGTAATGTTTATAGTGCCTTTTTGAGTCTTTATAGGAATTTTCAAACCCTGAGCCCTTTTAAATTCGGATTATACTGTATTTTATTAAAAGTATCAAGCTGTTGTGTGAAATAAGAAAATTTAAAATGGTACAAGAATGCTTATGGTGCCAAACAGTTCACTTCATGTTAGTATGTGAACAGGTATACTAAGAGACTCAATTTAACCTGTATATGATAAAGGCGAGATAGGTAGCAAATGAAGTCCATACAAGATAAGGAGCAAGGAGTAGACTGGCTATTATAGAATGTCTCCACAGGGCTACCATAAGGAGTGCTACACTAATCCATATAAGCACTGCATTAAGAAAAGCAAGAAAAATTTTGTGGTAGACAAAAAAGATATAGCTCCAGAACGCATTTATTATACCATTTACAAGAAAAAGCCCTATAATGTGCCAGAAGTATTTTTTACCCCTACCTTTATTAACAAAAAGGATAAAGGAAATGGCAGTGAGTATATAAATGATTGTCCACAGGATACTTATTACAGTGCCTGGAGGTGTGTATGGAGGTTTTGTGATTGTCGGATACCACGATGAAATACCCTGCATGGTAAAGGAAGCACCTGCCTTTGCAATAGCAATATAAAAGATAGGGACAAGAATATAGTGAATATGTTTTAAGATATATTTCATAAGTTTGCTATCCTCTGTATATACGATTGTACATCAAATTTTTTTGAACAGCCCGAATAGCTCATGTAACGCACCTTACCAAAGATCGGTCTTTCGCGCCATGGCCTATCGTGAACCCCGCCAATACTCCAGGCAATACCAGTGTAACCATTAGGGTCCATGCCGTCTAACCCGTAGCGGTCATTGAGATAAATAGCTATTTCAAGGGCTGCTTCTGGAGATTCAGACCATTCTAAAATCTTTTTTGCCCAGTACATCCTTATATATCCATGCATCTTGCCACGTTTTACTAACTCAACTTGCGCTGCATTCCAGAGATCGTCATGTGTTTTTGCATCTTCAAATGCTTTAAGGGAATATATGTATGCTCTGTGATCATTTCTATGGTCATTTAAGGTCTTTTGTGCCCAGGTAGGAAAGCCTTCAAAACGGTCATAATTATTATTGTAAAAGCAGTAATTGTCAGATAATTCCTTCCTGATTATAAGCTCTTCGAGAAAAGCATTTTTTTCATCATTTCCAATCCGTGCTTTTAATACCTCAAGGGCTATTCTCTGTGCTGAAATTTGACCGAAATGAAGATAGGGCGAAAGATCTGACTGCCCCTGACAGTTGGGGTCATTTCTTTCTCTACTATACCTGCCCAGCCTTTTCTTAATAAAATTCTCTAATTGTTCATGAGCTGCCTTTTCTCCTGGCTTTATCCAGGCAGCAGGGGACACAGATCTATCAACTGTAAGCCCTTTTCTTATGGATGTCAAATCAATTTTAGCTGGCTTCTTTTTCCACTGAAAGGGATGTTTCTGTACTGGCGGAAACTCTGTAAGAAAATCTTTTAAAAGATGACGAATCTTCGGTCTTATAGTATATGCACCGTATTCGAGTTTTTCAGATGCTACCCAGCATGGAACGATGTTATGGGCATCAACCTCAAAAAAGGGGATAGCAATTTCACGGGCTACACGTTCCTTCCAATCCCTTTTTATTTTCAATGGATCAAAATCAGTAATGAGCGAACTGACTCTGTGAGAGCTGATAAATCTTGGGATTTCTTTTTCAGGGGTCCCTGAAATGAGAAAAAATGGTATCTCTTTGTGTAACAGATCTGCCTCAACTTCTTTTAGGCCTTCAAGCATAAAATCATAGTGTCTTAAGGTAGTATTGAAAAATTGAGGGGAAAGGCAGAAGACAACGCATAATGGAAGATGTTGTTCTATTGCCAGAGATTGGGCAAAAATTAGTGCCCAGTTATCATTGGCCCTCTGGTCTCTATTCATCCAGTATGCTACAGGGCCTTTGTTTCGAATACCATATCTGATGGTCCTTACTCTTCGCCTATCCATAATATTATTGCCTCATATAAATCTACCATCCCTTTATAAATTTTGCTATAATTAGCTATCCAATTTTTATACCAAACAGGGGGTATTGATGAAGCTAAATGATTATTTTGAACAGAAAAAGGGTATTGGTATATTGGCAACTGCAGATGCAAAAGGCATTGTGAATGTGGCAATCTATTCAAGGCCACACTTTATAGATGAAGAGACTATTGCCTTTATTATGGCAGACAGGCTTACCCATAAAAATCTTGAAACCAATCCCTATGCTGCATTCCTTTTTAAAGAGGATGGAGAAAATTATGTAGGTAAACGTTTGTATCTTACAAAGATAAAAGAGGAAGCAAATAGTCCATTAATAGAAACATTAAGAAGGAAAAAGACATATAAAATGCAGCAATCCTATGAAAGGGAAACAAAGTACCTTGTCTATTTTCACATAGATAAAGTGTTGCCCCTTATTGGAGATGGTTCGTAATGCATGAACAACAAAAACGATTGAGCCCAAGGGCTTTCTTTACAAATCTGGCTTCTTATGGGAAATAAATAGTGACATTAGTTAATGGTTGGAGTCACCCGGTGGGCCCGTATATTGTGAGGCAAAAGAGGACATTAGTGGCCAATGAGTATGGGTCTTCAAAATTTCATATGTTTTTTATTTTATCGAGAAAGCCCTATAATCCTGTAGGCGCCTCTTGCAACTATTAAAAATATTATTGCCCCTATTAAAAGGTCAGGCATTCTCGATTCTGTTAAATAAACAAAGATACCTGCTACAATTACGCCTAAATTGGCAATAACATCATTAGATGTAAATATCATACTTGCCTTCATATGGGCTTCTTCGCTCTTTGACTTATAAAGCAGATATAGACATATGGCATTACCGATTAATGCTAATAAAGATATGACAATCATAATCTTAAAGTCAGGGTCATCACCATATCCTATTGTTCTTTTTATGACTTCAATAAAACCCAATATTGCCAGAGACATCTGAAAGAAACCTGCTACAGCTGCAACTAACTTCTTTTTTGATGTGGGTGCCCTTACTGCAAAGAGAGAAAGGCTATAAACTATGCTGTCTGCAAGCATATCAAGGCTATCTGCAACAAGGCCCATAGAATTTGCTAAAAGCCCTGTAATAACCTCAAGACCAAAGAAAAAAAGATTAATAATGAGAACCTGTATAAGCACCTTTTTTTGACTTTTTACATCAGTTTGGGCATTATCATTAAACTTTTCTGTAGTAATCAAACGGGGCTCAAGATTTAGATTATTTATACGTTCTGTTATCTCATCAGGGCTATCATAATGATAAACATATAGTATTCTTTTAGGTATATCAGAGACAATTGATTTTACATTAGTTAAATCTTTAAGGCCCATACGGATTAAATGTTCTTCATTAGGACAATCCATCTTTTCTACTTTATATGTTGTTTTAAACACGTTTTTTTCCATTAGGTGCCTTCTACAAACTTTTATTAAAAAGCATCATTGTCAACGGAGTAAATATCTCTTTTTTTTGATGTATATGAAGTATTTTGGATATAAAACACATTTGGGGGTTTCTTGGGAGATAAAACTTATAAATTTATATTATCTGGAGCGGGCAACGGGGGTCGAACCCGCGGCATCAAGCTTGGGAAGCTTGCACTCTACCAACTGAGCTATGCCCGCACATTTTTAATTTTAAAAAATTCGTTGAAATAAATCAAGAAATCTTTATTAACTTTTTCTGTTATAACCGAATCTTTCTTCAAATACAGGGGCAATAAGGTTGTCAACTGGTGCGTAGTCATCCCTTATTACAATGGCATATTTTTTATTTATAAATTCTTCTACCATGTTTTTTGGTACCACATAAGATTTTGCGTGATCTTTAAGTTCTGTCCTGACAAAACGGACAAAATTGTCAATATCCATTTTACCATTGGACGCAATAACTATGAATGTGCTTATTTTGGTATTTTCAAAGTCTGGATTTATTGATACAAGGTAGATATTGTCTTTTCCAAAGACCTCAGCGAGTGTCTTCATATAAGATGGTAAAAACGCACCTTTTTGAAAATTGTCTATAATATTGGACATAAGAAGTCCATTTGGCTTCATGATATCTTTAAGCTGTTGTAAAAACTCTTTTGTAGTTAAGTGGTAAGGTATGGAAAGGTCATTATAGGCATCGGTAAATATGAGGTCGTATTTTTCTTTACAATTCATCACATACCATCTTCCATCCTCATTAAAACTTCTAATACGGGTATCCCTGGGAAGTCCTAAGTGATTGTAAACTATCTTTGTCACCTCAGGATCAATTTCTACTACATCTATGTCTGCTTTTGGATAATATACTTCCATGTATCTGGGGAATGTATATCCACCACCACCAATAGTAAGGCTTTTAAAGTGTTCATCCTTTTTAAACTTCCATTTCAATACATCGGAATATATCCTTTCGTATTCATATTCAATGTGATAAGGGTTATTCAGGGCAACATAAGAGTGGATAAGATTATCGAGAATCAATGCCTCAAGGGGTGTTTTTCCATCGGAGCTTGTTGTTTTTGTTAGCTTTATTGTGAAATAGTCACTTTCTTTGTATAGATATGTTTGTTTTGTCAGAGGCGGTTTATACATGTAGTGATATATGAGCCACAAAAAGGGTATTGCAATAATCAAAAATAATACTGCCATCTTCTTTGTTTTGATAAGAGACCCAGAAAAAATTGCAGCAAGTATTAATATGATTCCCATGGTAAAAACTATACTTCTTGTGCCCATATAAGAAATAAGAAAAAATCCTGTGGCAAATGTTCCGATTATGGCACCTAATGTGGAAAAGGCATAAATTTTTCCTATAACATTACCTGCTTTTTCAAGATTTTTTAATGTAAGCCTTACAACAACAGGAGAAATAGTGCCCAGCACACAACCAGGGATAAAAAAGATGATAGTTGTTACGATAAATATCCTCATCATAAGAGAAACCGGGAATCTATATGCAGCAATGGCATATGTAAGGGGTATGATTGTAAGGGATGTTATACCAGAGATCAAAAGTAACCAGCCGAGGGTTTTTCTTGTGGGATATCTATCGGCAAGCTTTCCACCTATATATGCACCTATACTTATACCGGCAAGTATGACGCCTATGATGCTTGTCCATGTGTAGATGGAGACGCCAACAAAGGGTGCTAAGATACGACCTGCCACCATCTCTATAACGAGAGAACAAAAACTTGCAATAAATGTAATTATGTATGCTTCAATAAGACTCATCTTTCACAGTTCCTCCTGTTATATTATTTGCATATTCTAATTGTTTTTTTGCCATAGGCAGAAAGCTTTTTATGTTAACATAAAAAAAGATAAATTTTAATGAATTTTTTTAGATTAAACTCTATGGGATTGGATAAATGCCTCGATGTCATCTGGCACAGGGGCACATAAAGATATGGGGGTATGTTTTAAAGGATGAATGAAATCTAACTTATATGCATGGAGGAGTATCCTCTTTGATGCATGTTTTGCCCTCTTCCCGTAAGTTTCGTCTCCTACAACAGGATGGCCTATATAGGATAAGTGCACCCTTATCTGATGGGTTCTACCTGTCTTTGGATATACCTCAACATAGGAAAAATTTTTTAACCTCTCCAGAACCTTAACAACGGTAATGGCTTCTCTTCCACCTGTTTTTAAAACAGCCATCTTTTTTCTCTCTGTGGGGTGTCTGCCTATATTTCCTTCGATTATTATGGTATCTTCTTTTATAATACCTTCTACCACAGCCCTATACTGTTTTAAAATTTCCCTTTTTTTAAACATGTTGGAAAGCATGTCCTGGGTTTTTGAATCCTTTGCCACAAGTATTACACCAGTTGTGTCCTTATCAAGTCTGTGGACAATGCCTGCCCTTGGAATGGGAGCATTTTCATAACATGTGACATTTAAATGGGAAAGCACTGCATTTACAAGGGTTTTATCCTTATGGCCAAAGGATGGATGGACAACCATCCCGAAGGGTTTGTTTATTGTCAGTATGTACTCATCTTCGTAAATAATATTTAGTGGTATATCTTGGGCCTCTATAGAAAGGGGTTCTTCTTCTGGTATCTCGCCTTTTATATGCATACCCCTTTTTACCTTTATGGAAGGCTTTGTTGTCTTTCCGTCCACGGTGATGTAATTTTCTTCTATCAACATTTTTGCCTTTGTTCTTGTAATAGAGAATGCTTGAGATATATAAATGTCTAACCTCTTTCCCTCGTCGTTTGCTACTATATTGATTATATTTAGTGCTGTTTTTGTTTTTTTGTTTAATTCCCTATTATCCATGGGGTAACAAGAAGTTAGTTAGGCGATGATGCCTTTATAATACCTCTTATGAGGTCCTCTTCGTCTTTTTTCAGGACTGTTCTTACATCAAATATGAGCCTTTCCTTTTCTATGCGGGCAATAATAGGAGTATTAAGCTGTCTTAATTTTTCTTCAAACACACCTAATGGTATATCCTCAGGGATTATTGTAAAGGCATAAGAAGGTAACTTAACATCAGGAAAAGAGCCGCCTCCCACTTCTGAATAAGTAGGGATGACATCTACATATATGGGAAGATTATGCTTTTTTAACCTCTTTGCTAAAACAAGTGCCCTTCTCTTAAGCGTTCTATCATCTTCTAATATCATCTTCAGTGTTGGAATAGATTCTTTAGCCTTTTTTTCATCAAGATATAAAATCAATGTGCTTTCAAGGCCTGCAAGGGTAAACTTATCAGGTCTCAATGCCCTTGTTAAAGGATTCGATTTACATTGCTCTATAAATGTCTTTTTACCTATTATAATTCCAGCCTGTGTGCCACCTAAAAGTTTGTCACCGCTAAAGGATATAATGTCAATACCCTTTTTTATCTCATCCCTTATACATGGCTCACCTGTAGCTTCTGATCCCAGAAATGGAAACATCAGACCGCTTCCTGCATCTAAATATGTGGGAATGTTATATTTATTGCCAATAGCCACGAGGTCCTCTGTTTTGATTTGGGCTACAAAGCCTTTTATTACATAGTTGCTCGTGTGTGCCTTCATAAAAAGACCTGTTAAAGAGGATATGGCGTTTTCATAGTCTTTAATATAAGTCCTATTCGTTGTGCCTACCTCTTTTAGTATGGCCCCGCTTTTTTTCATAACATCGGGTATCCTGAAAGAACCACCTATCTCTATAAGTTCACCCCTTGATATAATAACCTCTTTACCCTCAGCAAGGGTATTTAGCACGAGCATCACTGCCGCTGCATTGTTGTTAACTACAAGGGCATCTTCAGCATTGGTAAGTCTTTTTATGATTTTTATGCAGTGGTTGTACCTTGAGCCTCTGGTTCCTGATTCGAGGTCATATTCAAGGTTTGAATAGTGTAAGGCCACATTTTTAATTGCCTCTATGGCATTGTCTGCAAGAAGCGACCTTCCTAAGTTTGTATGTATAATGATCCCCGTTGCATTGATTACCCTCTTTAGATTAGGTGATATCTCAAGCCTTGAATAAGACTCCACTTTTTCTAACATATCTTCGATAGAGGGGATTGTTGTTATCCTGGTAGCCAATATGTCTTTTCTTATTTCATCGAGACAAAGCCTCAAAGAATTTTTCAGTGTGCTTTTAGGATATTTTAACTCAAGTTCAGCCCATCTTTTGTGTTTTATTATTTCATCAACCTTTGGAATCTGTCTTAATAGATTTTTCATGGAAAGTCTCTAAAATAATTTAGTAACATACCAAAAGATGATATGCAATAATCTATTTAAATTTTGTCGACATATTTATTTTCCAAAAGCAATACGATTCAGATGAACCACACACTTAAGAGGCCATCTCTTATGGCTTAAGCATAATTTGAACCTTCAATCCTGCATCGAGTCTTCTTTTCACTCCATATAGGCCATCACAAATCAGTGGTAAACCAAACTTAGGGGGGTGTCCATAATGTGGAGGGAGTTATAAATGATTTCTTTTGCAAAAACTGTTATGAATTATTGCCTTTGTGGTCTAAAGATTATAATATAAATCATCCTCTTCATATATAAAAATTTATAACAGGAGGTTTTTTATTTTATGACAGGATTATTACCCGGTTACAAAACGTGTTTCTTTTGTAGACCTGCAACAGGCGGGTTAGGTCTTGAAATTCAATATGCCGATGGCACCGTATTTTGTGAGTTTATTGCAGATCAAAGATTTCAAGGATACGATGGGATGATGCACGGTGGTATTGTGGCAGGCATACTCGATGAAGTTATGTGGTGGGCCCTATTTGTAGAGACAAAGGTCATCTCTGCCACGACAAAGATGGAGATAGAATTCAAAAGGCCTATTATTAGTAAAGAAACTTATAGGGCAAAGGGACAGGTGCTCGAGGTAATTCATAATACATATAATGTGACAGGGATTATTGAGAATTCATCGGGACATGTATGTGCAAAGGCAAACGGTTATTTTAGAAGATTAAAGAGATATACAATGGAAGATGTTATGAAGCATCTCGATTTTAGAGGCGTTCCACAGGAGATACGCTCTTTTTTTCAATTAAAGTAAAAAAACAAACAATCCATTTAATTATTGTTTTTTTGCCATAATATAATAAAAACCCGTTTCATCTATAAAATTATGAATACTGAGTCCTGCTGTATAAAACAAATGCCTCATTGTCTTTTCATTGGGTAGGCGGTCATGCATAACAGCCTCATAAGAAGCGTGGTGCATGTTAAGCTCTTCAGATGAATCAAAATGACTCACAATAAAATAGGCATCTCTCTTTAAAGTCTTCACCATGGACAAAAGGGCGTTTTTCTTATCGTGAAAATGGGGAAAACAAGAAAAGCAAATAATCAGATCAAACACACATGTTTTAAAAGGTGTATTTTCAGCCTCTGCAAGGATAAAATTTACATTTTTTTCTCTGTGGAGGTTATAGTTGATATAAAGCATTTCATATGCATAATCCAGTTCGTATAAAACACCTTTATCTTTTATACGATTTAAAATATAAGGAACGAGGATACCTGTTCCACAACCAACATCGAGCACACTATCCCCTTCTTTTAAAGGCAGAAGATTAAAGAGCCTTTCAAATCCTTTTTTGTGTTTAACGTATTGACCTGTGGAGGTATCCTTGTACCACATATCATCCCACCTTTGGGCGTGTCTGTTAAAAAAATCCCTTCTTTTTTTATAGATTTCATAATCCATCATATCAATTAAACCCCTCTATTTTTTGTATTTTTTTTCGGTGAAAATATGTATGCCAGTGCAAATATGGAGGTAGAGACAAGCACTATCGATGCGCCTGAAGGTATATCAAAAACATAGGAAAGGATTAGACCAAACAAACAGGATGCCACCCCTGATATAACGGCAATAAGGAAAAACAACTTGAGATTGTATGTGAGTTGCAGTGCCACAGCCCCTGGCTGAACAAGGAGGGCAAAGATAAGCAACCCTCCCACAGTGCTGAGGTTCGATGAAACAACCATGCCTGTTAAGAATAAAAGGGTGTAATAGATAGGTTTTTCCGGGATGCCACTTAAATATGCAAGGCGCCTGTTAAAAACAATAAGTTTGATTTCTTTAAAAAACAAAACAACGAACAGGACAACACAGATGGTTGCCAATGAAAGTATTATGATGTCAGTCTTAGAAAGGGTCAAAAGGCTACCCCACATGAGGTTTAAGGCAGTGGCCCTTGTCTTTGAAATAATACCCATGCCGAGAAATGCAATGCCCATGAGAAAGGAAAATATAATGCCCAGCATGTTTTCAGGTGCCAAATCTGTGCGGTCTGATAGAGGACCTAAAGCACCTGCTACAATAAGACACATCAAAAGGCCTGAGAGAAATGGGTTCAAACCCCATAATATCCCGAGGACAGCACCGGCAAAGGCTGCATGGGACATTGAAACGCCTATTAAGGGCATTTTCATAAGCACTACAAAGACGGATAAAAAGGAACAGCTGATCCCGCATAACAGAGAGGCAATTATAGCCCTTTGAACAGGCAGGTATGTAATGGTGTCAATAATTTCAGCCATCATAAGAAATAAATCTCTTTCCATTACGTTTGAATGTCTCAAGATTTATATCGAATATTTTAGAAAGCCTTTCCCCTGAGAGCGTATCCCATGTATGACCGTCGAAGATTACTTTACCCTCACTTAATAGAATCGCCCTTTCCATTGCTTGCGGTAAAAGGTTAAAATCATGGGTGACAAGCAAAATCGTTACATTTCCCATTTTGTGTATCCCTGTAACGAGGTCAAAAAATTCTTTTTGAACAGCAATATCGAGGTTTGCCGTTGGCTCGTCGAGTAGCAACATATCTGGCTTTTGCATCAATGTTCTTGCCAGAAGAGCCTTTTGACGCTCTCCCCCTGATAATATTCCTACTGGTTTTTTTGCTAAATGTCTTATTCTGAGCGTGTCCATTATGTCGTATGCCTCATATAGATATTTTTTTTCTGGAAAATGAAATAATCCTATGCGACCTGTGACACCTGTCATAACAAGCTCCAACACATTAACAGGAAACCTTCTTTCTATTTGAAAAAGCTGTGGCAGATATCCTATTTTTAATCTTTTTTTTCTGTCCCGCGTCCATGATTCCTTTTCACCGAAGAGCCATAGTGTTCCTTCAAACCTCTCAAGACCTGCTATGACATTTAGAAGCGTTGATTTACCTGCCCCGTTTGGCCCGATAACGCCTACAAATTCGTTTTTATTAATGCTTAGATTTATCCTGTGAAGGATAACAGAACTTCCCTTTTTCACTGAAATGTCTTTTAATTCAATGTAAGGTGAACAATTCATCTTTTGTTTAATGCATTTATTATGGTTAATACATTTTCTTTCAGTGTCTCAATATAGCCCTTTTCAGAAGGAAAATTAGTAAGTACCACATGGGGGACACCTATGGCCTCTGCTATGGATTTACCCACATTAGGACCTGACTGGAGGTTATCCACCACAAGAATTACCTCTCCTTTTTTTTCAATTTTTGTTAGCCTCACAATGTCTTTTGTGCTTAAAGATTCCTGTCTACCGTATTCGGCAACCACTTTAAAACCCATCCATTCGAGGGGTTCTTTTTGCATAGATGAAGCAATTACCTTTTTCCCCAATAAGCCATTATCCTTTATGAGCCTTTTCAGATTAATTGTTGCCTCTTTTAATCTTTTCATTTCCTTATCCTTTAATCTCTCGATTGTCAATGCATCCTGTTTAAAATGATTTATAAGTATATTGCTGATCATCTTTAGACCATGTTCATAATGATTCGGGGACATCCAGTTATGACCCTTTGAATCCACAAATATCCTTGTTTTTTCATTAAAGGCACTGTTGTTTAAAAAAGGCATATCTCTAAAGGATACAATAAGTTCTGAATGTTTTATCTTTTCCATATCCTTGATTTTTATGTCATAGTGGCCAGGGCATTGGTCAGGTGGTAAAATTGCTTCAACAGAATACCTTTCCTTTGGCAGAAGGGATGATACCATATTGGCAAGTAGCGTATCTGACGTTATGATTAAGTATTTTCTTTCTGATGTTAATCCCTTTTGACTGGTATAAGATAAAATTCCGATAATTGATAAAAACACGGTTAAAATTATTATGGCCTTTTTCATTGGTTTTGCCTTTTCCTTTATCTGAACTTTAAGCTCATCCCACCTAATATTGTTATTCCAGGCATAGGATATCCCTTTGCATATTCATATCTTTTGTTTAGTATGTTGTTTATGGCAAGAGACAATTCAGAATCGGTTATGTGCATTTTTTTATAATGGAACATATATGCAAATCTTGCATTTAATGTAGTGATGTCATTTAGCCTGTCCTTTGATGTAATGTTTGGCGTGTTAAAGGTATTACTCCTTGCAAATGTGCCCTGATAAAGATCCCTTAGGTGTTGCATATCCATAAAAAACTTATATTTTTTAAGAAATGTCCATTTAATACCTGCCTGGAACTGGAATCCAGGGGTATATGGAAGTTTATCGCTTTTTTGCCCGTTTCCACCTTTTGCCTCTGATTGCATCCATGTTCCAGCAGAAAATAGTTCAAAATCCCTAAAAGGGGTAAATGAGCCTGTAATCTCAAGGCCTTTTATTTCATAATAGCCTATTGGGTCGTTAAATTGGGCAGGTATGGTGGCTCCAGACATGTAGGTGAGAAATCTATCCTTTCCTAAATCTTTAAAGATTGTAGCGCCCATAGATGCCTTATTGGGTATTGTATGTTTAATGCCTGCCTCATAATGGTCTACAACCTCTGGTTTTATTTGCCTCCAGTATTCCCTTGCGTTGTTTACTAATGAACCTTCTAACACAAAGTTCATAAGGGCAACAGGTGTGGGATAATTTATGCCCCTTGAATAGTTTATATTAAGACCTGTATTTGAATATCCAAAGACAAGGCCGGCCTGAAACCCACATTTATCCTTAAACTGATTATGATTGTAGTATCTTGCGCCTATCGAAGGGATTGCGAAAAAACCCTCTTTGCTTCCGATTAAATGGCTTATGGCACCATATGGCGAGAAGAGCATGGTATCTGGAAAATCCCAGACCCTTCTTGCCTTGCCACCATTAATACCTGGAGCTGAAGCACCACTATATGTACTCTGTATATTTTTCAATGCCGTCATATCCAGATCTACACCTAAAATAAACTCTGTTCTCTGCCAGGATTGAAATATTTCCTTACCCCTTAAACCATATAGCATTATTTCCTGTTTAGACTTTAGCCCACCTGTGCCTCTTCCATAACGTTTGCCGTTTGTTAGTTCCTGGAGAAGATAAAAATCAGTTCTATCAAGGTAGGCCTTAACAAACCCTTTTTTGTCTTCATATTCATTATTTAGTGTAAGGGTTGTAAAAAAAGATTCTGTTTCATAACGTTCTGCCTGAGGCCAGTTAACCCCGTTTGTTGCATTAGGAACTTTATCTGGCATTGGTGCATCTGTCGCTGCCTCAACATAGTTTGCGAGAAATCTCAAATTCCACTCCCTGTTTAACTGATAACCTGTATTTAAATAATAGTTTTTTTGAGATGCATCGGAATCCGGTCTGTGGCCGCCTGTATAAAAAAGGTTCTGCGCCCCATAAATATCGAATCTTTTATCCTTAAAACCTGCAGATAAACTCTCATTTATTGTTTCGTAGCTTCCTCCGTTTATGTTTAATTCTGCCTCCCTCCCTTCCTTTTTTGTATGTTTAGGCAGTATATTGACCATGGCATAGGCATTACCAAATACAGAGGGTTGAGGACTTTTATATACTTCTATGCTGTCAATTGTAGATACAGCAATACTGTCTCCTAAAACCTGGCCAAAAATTGCACCAAATCGAGGTGCGCCGTCAAAGAGGATTATTATGTCAGTGCTTGGATGACTTGCACCTCTACCCCTGATATACAGGCTATGGCTTGTTTGGCTTCCTGCAAGGTTTTTTGTCTGTATCATCACCCCTGGCACATCCCTCAAGGTTGCTTGAAAGTCAAGGGGTGTCTGCTGTGTTATCTGCTCTGATGTTACTATGTTATATTGTGTACCATAAGGTGTATCAACAGGTTCAACGGGTGTAAACTGTGTTTTTTCTTTTTTGTATTTTGTTGCAGTAACAACAATATCTGATAATTCCACCTTTTTTGTTTCCTGGGCATAACAATTCTCGAGCAATAACATTGTTGAAAGAAAAGTTAAAATAAAAAACATTGCAACTGTTTTTTTCATTAAGCCTCCAGTGTTATTTTTTTTAATTTTGTGTTACCAAAATATAAAAAAATAAAATTATATAATCTCTTTGCCTGTGCTTGACATGCTCAATGCACCGTGCTTTACCCCTTTTATTGCCTTTAATATATCGGCAAGTTTTTTTACTTCTTTTGGATTTCCCCTCACAGCGATAATCTCAAGGCAGTTGTCATGGTCTAAGTGGATGTGCTGGGTTGATATTATGACATTTTGATAGTTGTGCTGTATGTCCGTTATTTTGTTTAACAGGTCTTTTCTATGGTGGTCATAAATTAACACAATTGCACCGGCCACATCATCCCCTTCAATCCACTCTCTTTTTACGAATTCCTCCCTTATGAGATCCCTTATGGCCTCTGAACGGTTTGAATAGTTTTTTTCTTTTATTAGATTATCAAACCTTTCAAGGAGTTCCCTATCAAGGGAAACACCGAACCTTACTACTTCAGCCATATTAAGCCTTCTGTAACACTTTTTTTAAAAAAGTATCATCCATATACAACAACTGTCAATGAAAAAATTTCACAAAACCTTTATTGACACCACTTTCTCCATATCATAATATCAGTAAAAAATATCATCTTCTGATTAACTTATGGAAAGGAGATAAAAAATGGAAAAAATATACAGAATAGCCATAGGCCAGATTAATCTCATCGTAGGTGACCTTGAGGGTAATTATAAAAAGATTAAGGAAAATATAGAGATGGCAAAATCCCTCGATGTAGATATTATAGCATTTCCTGAACTTGCAATCACAGGATGTCCTCCTGAAGACCTGCTCCTTAAAACGAAATTTATAGATGATAATTTAAAATTTTTAAATAAGTTAGCTATGGATGTTTATGATATTGTTGCTGTCGTGGGTTTTGTGGATAAAAGAGACGGCCGTATATTTAATGCAGCATCTATCATTTACAATGGCAATATAAAAGGGGTGTTTCACAAGATGTTTTTAACAAATCAGGGCGTTTTTGACGAAAGAAGGTATTTCACGCCAGGAACAAAGACCTATGTGGCAAACTATGCCGGACTTTTATTTGGCGTAAATATTTCAGAGGATATTTGGCATAGAAATGGGCCTGTAGCAATCCAGGCTGCCTCAGGTGCCACTCTTATTATAAATATAAGCGCCTCACCCTATTATGTAGGTAAAATAAACCTTAGAGAAAAGGTAATCAGCAGGGCAAGCCAAGAAAACAGTGTATTTGTGGTTTATGCAAACCTCGTTGGCGGTCAGGACGAAATTATATACGATGGACAGAGTTTTGTAATGGATAAAAAAGGAAAGATTATAGCAAAGGCAATGGCATTTAAAGAGGATTTGCTCATCGTAGACTTATTAGAAGAAGAGCTTATACAAATCGAGAGCGAAAAAGATGGAAAAACGAAAAAACGTGTTACAGGTCACATAGACATCTCCAGTGAGATTAAAAACAAAAAAAAGATAAAACTCATTGAACTTGAAAGGCATTATATTTCCACTGAAGAGGAAGAGGTGTATAATGCCCTTATTTTAGGTCTTTCTGATTATACAAAAAAGAACGGTTTTAAAAAGGTTGTCCTTGGAATAAGCGGGGGCATTGATTCGGCTTTAGTGGCAACTATTGCCGTAGATGCCTTGGGAAGAGAAAATGTAACAGGATTATTTATGCCTTCAAGGTTTACATCAGATGAATCATTAAGGGATGCAGTAGAGCTTGCCAGTAACCTCCATATAAACCTCATTAAAGTCCCAATTGATGAAATATACGAATCATACTTGAGAACCCTTGAGCCATTCTTTAAAGGCTTAAAGATGGATATTACAGAAGAAAATATTCAGGCAAGGATTAGGGGAAACATCCTTATGGCATTTTCAAACAAATTTGGCTGGCTTGTGTTAACTACAGGAAACAAATCTGAGATGAGCGTAGGTTATGCCACATTATACGGCGATATGGCAGGAGGTTTTGCAGTGCTCAAAGATGTCCCAAAAACAATGGTTTATAAATTGGGCACATATAGAAATTCAATAAGTCCTGTAATCCCTGAAAACATAATGAAAAAAGAACCCACTGCAGAGCTAAGGCCTAACCAGAAGGATACGGATACACTGCCGCCCTATGAGAAATTAGACCCCATAATCAAGATGTATGTGGAGGATGACCTTACCATAGAGGAGATCATTTCAAAGGATGAGATAGACAAGTCTGAGGCTGAAAGGGTAATCAGCATGATCGATGTAAATGAATACAAAAGAAGGCAGTCACCACCGGGGATTAAGATTACCCCCCGGGCCTTTGGAAGGGACAGAAGAATGCCTATTACAAATAAGTACCGCCTATCGTAAATAAAATATTTTTTTCATTGAACGTCATTTTCCCATGAGATATTCATGGATGGAACGGGCAGCCTTTCTCCCTGCACCCATAGCAAGGATTACCGTTGCTGCCCCTGTTACAATATCCCCTCCTGCCCACACCCTGTCACGGGTAGTTTTACCTGTTTCAGGGTCAGCAACAAGGGTTCCATGCCTTGTTGTGTCAAGGCCCGGTGTGGTAGAAGGGACAAGGGGATTGGGGCTATTTCCAATGGCACATACAACAGCATCAGTGGGGATTATAAAGTTTGAATTGGGAATCTCTATGGGTCTTCTTCTGCCTGAAGCATCAGGTTCACCCAATTCCATTTTTATACATTCTATTTCTTTAATCCAGCCGTTTTCATCACCAATATATCTTATAGGTAATGTGAGCATATTGAAAATTACGCCCTCTTCCTCTGCATTTTCACTTTCCTCAAGCCTTGCAGGAAGTTCAGCGTGGGAACGTCTGTAGATAATCCTTACTTCACTGGCGCCCATTCTAAGGGCAGTTCTTGCTGCATCCATTGCCACGTTACCACCGCCTACGACAGCTACCCTTGTATGTTTTTTTACAGGGGTTGATGACGCAGGAAATCTGTATCCCTGCATGAGATTCATCCTTGTAAGATATTCGTTTGCTGAATATACGCCATTTAAATTCTCTCCAGGTATGTTCATGAACCACGGTAGACCTGCACCGGTGCCTATAAAAACTGCATCGAACTCTTCTAAGAGCTCATCAACAGATCGTGTTTTACCCACAACAAAGTCTGTTATAACATTAACACCGAGCATCTTTATGTATTCTACTTCCCTTGCCACGATTGCCTTTGGAAGTCTAAATTCCGGTATGCCGTATGTTAAGACCCCACCTGGCCTGTGGAGTGCCTCAAAAATCGTTACCTCATGCCCTAAAAGTATCAGATCCCCTGCAACTGTTATACCTGCAGGGCCTGAACCGACAACGGCTACCTTTTTCCCTGTGGGTTTTGCCTTTTTAGGTAAATCTATTTTACCCTGTGCTGCCTCCCAATCTGCAAGGAACCGCTCTAATCTTCCTATGGCTATCTCCCCTTTTTTGCTTGCAAGAATACATTTTGATTCACACTGCGTTTCTTGAGGGCATACCCTACCACACACAGCTGGCAGACAGTTCTTTTCCTTTATCTTTTTAATACCTGCTGAAAAATCACCCTTTACTATACAGGCAATAAAATCAGGTATGTCAATCTCTACAGGGCAGCCTGTTTTGCATCTCGGCTTTTTGCACTGTAAACACCTCTTTGCCTCTTTTATGGCAAGCTCTTCTGTATAACCGAGGGCAACCTCATTAAAATTGTGCCTTCTTATCTCAGGTGGTTGTTTTGGCATCTCTGTGCGGTCTAAATCAATCTTAGAGGTTTTTTCTATCTTTTCTTCACTCATACCTGACACTTCCCTTCTTTATGTAATTTAGACTCTGGTTCACTGCGCCTGAAAAACAGTGTCTCTTCCTCCATGTATGCCTTTCTCCTTGCTAAAAACTCTTTCCAGTCCACCTCATGGCCGTTGAATTCAGGACCGTCCACACAGGCAAATTTCATTTTACCTGCCACTGTAACACGGCATACACCACACATGCCTGTTCCATCAATCATTATGGGATTTAAATTTACAATAGTGGGTATATTTAAATCTTTTGTTATATTCGATGTCTGTGCCATAAGATATGTGCATCCGTTTACGATTATGATGTCCGGTAATTGTGAAAGGCCATGGATTATATCGGGAAGCCTCTTTACATGGCCTTTATAACCTAAGCTTCCATCGCGGGTTATTGTAAAGATTTTTTCTGACAATCCAACGAATCTATCAAGCCAGTATATAAGATATGAACTTCTTGCCTCGAAAACTGTGATTATCTTATTGCCTTCCCCTTTTAATGCCTTAGCTACAGGATATATACTTCCAATACCATAACACCCTGCAACGCACATGACAGTGCCGTAATATTTAATCTCCGTTGCATTACCCAATGGACCAACACAAGTAGCCACATAATCATTGGGTTTTAATGACGCAAGCCTTGAAGTAGAAGCGCCTACCTCCATGAATATGATGGTAATGGTGCCAGACTCTTGATCCCAATCGGCAACAGACAGGGGGATCCTTTCACCTTCCTCATCAGGCCTTACTATCACAAATTGTCCAGGTTTTACCTTTTTTGAAATGTCAGGTGCCTCGATTTTAATAAGATGCATGTTAGGCACAATCATTCTGAGTTCTAAAATCTTATTCATTTAAACTCCTTTCAATGACCTTCATGCCTGACACAACCTCTGATAGGGCTATGCCTCTATAAATAGCCCTTTTTGCTTCAGGCACAGGGGTGAATCTTGCTGTTTTTTTACTGCCAGCTGCATTTATCCTTGAAAATTCGAGCCTGTCTTTAATCTTGGGGAACCCCTTTATTAACTTTTTAATCTCTCCATGAATTGATTGCATGTCTTTAAACTGGAACTTTCCTTTTTTTAACCTTTCACCTATGGCACTAATAATCCACCAGTCAGGTTTTGATTCCATATAGGGTTCTATGACCTTTTTTACCATTAAAATTCTATCTTCCATGTTTATTATTGTTCCATCTGTTTCTGGAAATAAATTAGAAGGTAGGATAAGGTCAGGCATTTTTTTAAACGAAGCAGGGAGTGCATTCTGATAAATAAGAAAATCACAATCAGGTATCATTAAATCAGGGGCATCACCTATGATATATATGAGCTTTCTTTTTTTATTTAAATCAAAATTCACTATCTGGGTCTTGATAGTTTTAACCTTTTCTCCTGTTTGAGTCTTCAAAATGTCGCCTGGCATAATATATGGAAACCCGCCTAACATAAGTGTGCCTTTAAGATTTGTATATGGGTTTGCAACGATTATCTTCCACCCACCTTTAGTTATGGTTTTTTCAAATCTATCAAGGAGCCTTGTCCTTTCAGGGTGGTTCAGTATATCCTGACCTAAAACAATTAATTTATCTTTGGTCTTTGATAAAGACTTTTTTAACCTGTTTAAATCTATGGCACCTTCTTTTAATATCTTTTGAGCTTCAGTATGTTTTTTTTCTTTGCCATCCCTTGCAATGAGTATCTCGATTACATCATACCATGCCTTTTTTTCTACTTGAAAGGATGCACTGGCCAATAAATCGAGATTTGTTTCTTTATCGTTTAGTGTTACAAGATATGCCCCTGCCTTTGCAGCCTTTTTGATCCTGATACCGATCGGTGAATACCCATAGGTTGAATCAAAGCCCACTGTGAAGATAAACTGTGTGTTTTCTATAACCTCCAGTGGCTGGGATTCTGTGCATAGATTCCAGTATGTTGCAAAATCATTGTTTAGATATATAAGGGGGGTAGGAATTATATGTTCCGAACCTATGATTTTTCTCATAAATTTCTGTGTGCAATAGATATCTTCGTTCAAAAGTTGGGTAGAAATGAGCATAAGGACTTCATCGGGTTTTACACCCTTTATCTTTTCAGCAGCAATATCTAATGCCTTTTCCCAGGTTATATTGTTGTAGCCCACAGGTGTCATCTCCATGGGCGTGCTATATCTCCATGGGCTATGAACATATTCTGTAATTGAGAAGCGTCCCTTCACACATATAAGCCCTTTATCAAGGGGTGAATCATAGTCAGGAAGGCTATCTACTATTGATTCGTTTTTAGTCTGAAGTATCAATTTGCAGCCTATGGAACAGAAATTACATGTTGTTTCTCCCTCTTTGTCTTGCTTACCGTACCATTTTCCTGTTTTTACGCTTAATGCCCCTGTGGGGCACACATTCACACAGGCGCCGCAAAATTCACATCCTGCCTCAAGATGTGTTCTATCAAAGGCAGGACCTATGGTCGTCTTTTGCCCCCTCTGTTTGAAACTTAATGTCCCATTTAGCCTTATATCATTACAAACCCTGATACACCTGCCGCATAATATACATAGATTGTAATCCCTGTCATAAAACGGGTCGTATTTTTCAACGGGAAAATTTCTATAATAGACCGGATACGATGTCTCTGTGAGACCTATTTTTTCTACAATGGTCTGGATTTCACACCTATGGTCATTGGGGCAGTATCTACATCCCGTTGTATTGCCTACCTTTCTTATAGTCCCTTGAAAATTAATGCATTCTTCTTTGTCGGAGCAGAAAAGGCAGCTTGCCGGGTGTTCACTTAAAAGTAGTTTTAAAACTTCCTGTCTCAGGTTTCTTAACTCCTGTGTCTCTGTTCTTATTACCATACCATCCTCAACAGGTGTTGTGCACGATGTAGGAAAGCCCCTTATGCCATCGACCTCAACAATACATAACCGGCAGGCACCGTAAGAGGGCAGGTGTTCAAAGGCACACAGGGAGGGGATATAGATGTTATTTGCCTTTGCAGCTTGAAGGATGGTTAAACCTGGTTTTACATGGAGTTTTTTGTTGTCGATTGTTATGGATACGGTTTTTTCTTTTGTCATGATCTCTTCTCCGCAGTGCGAATAACTATTGCATCACCGGCAATAGCATCAAAACGGCATATCTCATAGCAGGAGCGACATTTTATGCATTTAGTGGGGTCAAGATTGTGAGGCTCTGACCGTGGACCTGATATGGCCCCTGTTGGACATACCCTTACACAAGACTGACAGCCTGTGCATTTTTCCTTTATAACCCTGTATTCTATTAAGCTTTTGCAAACAACGGCACGGCAACGGCCTTCTTTTATATGTTCAAGATACTCATTTCTGAAATACCTTAAAGTTGTTAACACAGGATTGGGTGCAGTCTGACCGAGCCCGCACAGTGCCCCTTTTTTTATTGTATCCCCGAGATTCCTTAAGGTCAGTAGGTCTTCGGTGTTGCCTTCTCCTTTTGTTATCCTGTCTAAAATCTCTACCATGTGTTTTGTGCCTACCCTGCATGGGATACATTTACCGCAGGATTCTTTCTGGGTAAAATCGAGAAAATACTTTGCCACATCCACCACGCAGGTGTCTTCATCCATAACGATTAATCCACCAGAACCCATAATAGATCCTGCAGCAGCTAAGGATTCATAATCCACAGGCAGATCAAGAAACTCTTCAGAAAGGCATCCACCTGATGGCCCACCTGTTTGAATGGCCTTGAAATTCTTCTGAACCCCTCCGCCTATATCAAATATTATTTCCCTTAAGGTTGTGCCAAGCTGAACCTCTATGAGACCTGATCTTCTTATTTTTCCCACAAGGGAGAATGTCTTTGTTCCCCTGTTCCCTTCCTTTCCAAATCTGTTATACCAATCTGCACCGTTTCTTAGGATATTGGGTAAAGTTCCCAATGTCTCCACATTGTTTATAATGGTTGGGCAGCCAAAAAGCCCTGATATGGCAGGAAAAGGTGGCCTTGAACGGGGCATACCCCTTTTACCTTCAATGGAGGCAATAAGGGCTGTTTCTTCACCGCATACAAAGGCACCAGCCCCTTCTTTGATCTTTATATCAAAACTAAAATTCGATTTGAGTATATTTTTGCCCAAAAGACCGTATTCTCTCATTTGAGATATGGCTTTTTTTAATCTCTCTATGGCAAGGGGATATTCTGCCCTTATATATACTATGCCTTTGTTTGCGCCTATTGCATAACCTGCTATGAGCATACCTTCAAGGACTGCATGGGGATCTGATTCTATAAGAGACCTGTTCATAAATGCACCGGGGTCTCCCTCATCGGCGTTACATATTAGATATTTCTCATCACCTGGAGCGTTTCTGCACACAGTCCATTTTTTGTAAGTAGGAAATCCAGCTCCACCCCTGCCTCTCAGTCCAGCCTGACGCACAATACCTATCACTTCTTCAGGGGTCTTTGTCAGGGCATTCATAAAGCCCTGATATCCATCTGTTGCGAGATAGTGGTCTATATCTTCAGGATTTATAATCCCACAATTTCTAAGCACTATCCTCACCTGGGGTTTCAGCATAGGATGTTCAAATAGAGGGGGTATGTCCATAAAGGTATTTTTGCTGAAATTTCCTATGGCCGCTCTTGTATATGGTATACCATCCAAAAGATGGGATTTTAGTATATTGGAAAGAACCTTTGCATTCACATTTGAATAGCTGATGCGGGGTTGACCAGGCATCTTTATATCCACAAGGGGTTCAAGATAGCACGGACCAATGCAGCCTACCTGCAAGATTTCTGCATTTATATTGTGTTCACCAATAAATTTTTCAATCTCCGGCATGAGCTCAAGGGCACCAGCTGCACGGCCACATGAGGCTGCACCTACAAAGATGATGGGGATTTTATTGTCCTCTAAATCCTTCCATTTGTTTTTTGCCAGTGTTATTTTATTTTTTAATTTATTCATAGCTCTTCAACAACTCCGCTAATTTTGTTACAGTCATACGACTGTATATATCTTTGTCTATCTGCACCACAGGAGATAATGCACAGCATCCAAGACATGCAACACGGTCTAAATCAAAGCGTTTATCTGAGGTCGTGTCACCACACTTAATATCCAGTTCCCTCTCCAGCATCTCAAGCAGTGTTGCTCCACCCCTGACATGACACGCTGTGCCAAGACACACCCTTATAGAATGTCTGCCAGGGGCTGAAAAGCGGAACTGGGCATAAAAGGATGAAACACCGTAAATCTGATTTTCTGTAATCTTAAGATAACGGGAGATTTTTTTAACAGCCTCAGGAGACACGTATCCGTATTGTCTTTGCACTTCTTGTAGTATAGGTATTAGCTGATCCTGAGCCCTTTCATACTTTTCAAAGATTAAATCAATGGTATCTGACATACTTTTCTCCTGGCAAATTAAATTAAATTAAAAGTGTATCCTATTAAAGTAAATCATGATTTAAAATAGGCTTTGATTTAGTAATCGAGGGGGTTTTTGGTTTTATAACTAATGCTTTAATTGCTAAAAAAATATATTTATCTATCATAACCCCCCTATATTTCATCTTCTATTAAATTGAAATTTTTCTGTCAAGAAAAAAATTTTCACATCACCATAATATCTTGACTAACAATTTTTACAAAGATAGAATTTTAAAAAGTGAAACTGGCAAATATACTCCAGAAAAATAGAGAATATATAATAGACAAATGGATAAACCATCTTCATACCCATGTTAGTAAAAGGTACAGTGAAAGACCGGTAAATGAATTAAAGATCACCGTTTCAAAGGCTTTTGATGCAAACTATGCCGCCCTTGTGGAAGATGACCTATCAAAGACAGATGAACATATTCAGTGGATAACAGAATTAAGACTTAAGGGTGGTTTTTCCCTGTCTGAGGTTCAACATGCATATGAAGTTATTAGGATAGTGCTCATACCCATTTTGATAAAAGAGATGAAGGGTAGGGCATTGAGAGATGCTATTGAAAGGCTTAATAAAACCCTGTTCTACACGATTACGAGATTCAGCGACTATTTTCAATCCCTCCATGAAAAGCAAATCAGAGAATATGCTCAAAACCTTGAAATGGAAATTGAAAAGAGGACAAAGGAGCTTGTTGAGTCAGAAGGAAAGTATCGTATCCTCGTTGAAGACATAAACGATGGGTATTTTGTAAATCAAGATGGTATAATAGTTTTTGCAAATAAGGCTTTTTGTGATTTGCACGGTTACACATTAAATGAAATGATAGGCATGCGCTATTCAGACCTTGTGGCACATCAGTCTCTTTCTATGGTTAAAAGACTATACGAAAGAAGGGTTGCAGGAAAGGATTCAAAAGACCTCTATATGTATTTCAGGCGTCATAAAAACGGTAATATCTATCCCACTGAAAATAAGGTTAAAGGCATCATATATCAGGGTAAGTTTGCCGTTGCTGGCATCTGTAGGGATATTACAGAACGTATGGAGACTGAAAGAAGAATAAGGGAATCGGAAAGGTTAGCCCATATAGGGAGGTTGACAACATCTTTGGCCCATGAAATAAGAAACCCCCTATCTTCTGTTAAGATGAACATTCAGATTATATCGAAAAAGACAGATTTTAATAATGTTTATGATAAAAGAAGAATAGAGATAATAGTGCAGGAACTTTCAAGACTTGAGCACATACTGGATGAAATGCTCGATTTTGCAAAACCCATAAAATTAAATCTAAAACCCATTCAAGTAAATACGGTTATTGATTCATCCCTTGGTGTGCTTGAAGTAAAGATAAAGGAAAAGGCATTAAAAATAAAAAAACTTTATTCAAAGATCATGCCTCAAACGCTAATAGATTTTGAAAAGATCGAGCAGGCCATGATAAATATATTTTTAAACTCCATAGAGGCATTACCCAAAAGAGGGACTATCGAAATAAAAACAAAGTTTAACAATAATATTCAAATATTGATAAGTGATAATGGCCCTGGCATCTCCCCTGAATATCTTCCCTATATATTCGACCCATTTTTCAGTATTAAGAAGAAGGGAACAGGCCTCGGTTTAACAAATGTGAAAAGGATAATAGAAGCACACAATGGTTCTATAACAGCCTCTCTGAGAGAACCAAAGGGGATGTGTTTTAATATCACCCTTCCTTTAAGGGAAAAGCTATGAAAAAGGGCAAGATTTTAATTATTGACGATGAACGCTCACTTTTGGAATCTTTTGAAATGTTCTTATCTGAAAAGGGTTATATAATTGAATGCGCAATAAATGCCTAGGAAGGCTTGAATAAAAGTCGTTTGTTCAGGCCCGATGTAATAATACTCGATGTCCGGCTACCAGATATGAACGGCATAGATTTAATAGAAAAGTTAAAGGAAAGACAGTGCCCCATTATAATCATTACTGCATTTCATGACATGGAAACGACAATAAAGGCTGTAAAATCAGGGGCTTTTGAATATATACCAAAACCTATTGATGTGGAAGAGCTTGAAAACGCCATAGAAAAGGCATTTAAATCTCTCGATTCGTCTTCTGATGGCGCAAGAGAAATCTCAGGCACGTTAGAGAATGAATACGAGGAAGGAAGGATTATTGGTAAGAGCAAGATAATGAAAGAGGTGTTCAAGGCCATAGGGATCCTTTTCGAAAATAGGGTAACAGTGCTTATAGAAGGTGAGACAGGCACAGGGAAAGAATTGATTGCCAGGGCAATACACATGCATGGCCCATACAAAAACGAACCGTTCTGCGCCATTAACTGTTCTGCCATAGTGGGGACATTACTGGAAAGCGAACTTTTTGGCCATGAAAGGGGGTCTTTTACAGGTGCCATAACAACAAAAAAGGGTAAGATAGAACTCGCTGGGGAAGGGACTGTTTTTTTTGATGAGATAGGTGAACTTCCCTTAGAGCTACAGCCAAAACTTTTAAGATTTTTGCAGGAGAAAGAATTTGAGCGTATAGGAGGTGAGAGGCGGATTCACTCGAATGCAAGGGTAATTGTAGCAACTAACAGGGACCTTTGGCAGATGGTGCAAGACGGTCTTTTTCGTGAAGACCTGTATTACAGACTTAGTGTAACCACAATAAAGGTGCCTCCACTGAGGGAGAGAAAATCTGATATCCCTTTACTTGTGGATTATCTTTTAAAAAAGATTAACTATACTTTGAAAAAAAATATAAAAAAGATTGAAGGCCATGCCATATCAGAGATGATGAAATACGACTGGCCTGGTAATGTTCGGGAGCTTGAAAATATTATCACCCACGCTGCAATAAATGCAAGAAGTGATGTTATACCTTCTGAACTCATTATACCTCTACTGGGTAAGAAATTCTTTGCAAAGGAACAGATGGCCAAAAAAGAATTAACACTTCAGGAGATAGAGAAGGATTATATCCTCAAAATTCTCGAAAATACACGGTGGCATCTTGGTAAGGCATGTGAGATATTGGGAATTTCAAGGCCAACACTCAGGCAAAAATTAAAAGATTACGGCATTGCCCATCAATCGAGATTGTAATTCCAGGAATTACTGGCATTTTTTTTGCATAAAATAATTTTATGAAAAACAAGGGTTTTAAGACCCTAAACGAGGTAAAAAGGGAACATATTATAAAGGTACTCGATGCCACGAAGTGGAATATAAAAAAGGCATCGGCCATTTTAAACGTAACCGAATCATTTTTAAGAAAAGAGATAAGGCAATTAGAAGAACCCATCGTCCATAATTACCCCAAAAAAAAGACAACCAACAACCCAGATTGAAAGAAAATTTCAAATTTTAAAAAAAACATTCAATTAAAAATTTCAATTTTGAAATACACTTGTTTTAATAACTTCGTAGAATAAGATTTTTCAACGGTTAGGCATATGGCATAGTTATTGCAAATAAATATTTTAAAAATCTGAAAAAGAGGGGGTCTTATGAAGAAGTTAATCTATGTATTACTATGTGTTTTTTTGGTCGCCAGCTTTCTATTAACAGATGGGGGCATTTCTTATTCTGCTGAAAATCCAATCGTTATAGGTACCCCGCTGGCCACTGCATTTTTATACGGATGGGATGCGGAAAGGGGGATAAAGCTTGCTGTTGAAGAGATTAATGGGCAAGGTGGGGTTAAAGTAGGTGGGCAAAAGAGACCTTTTAAGGTGGAAGTCATTGATACAAGGGACCTTGAGCCTGGTGTGCCTGTGAGTGAGGCACTTCTTGCTGTAGAAAAACTAATCCTTGAAAAAAAGGCTGATTTTATTGTAGGTGGTTCTGTTAGGTCAGAGGCTGCCCTTGCTGCCATGGATCTTTTGTCAAAATACAAAAAGATAAGCATTGTGACTACAGGAACGCTTACACCTTTATATAACAAAAGGGTTGCCGATAACTATGATAAGTATAAGTACTGCTTCAGAAATTCCAACAGCTCCCTTAACATGATGAATGAATTTATTACACTTCTTGAAGACATGAAAAAGGCATACGGTTTCAATAAGGCATATATTATGGTTCAGGATGTAGAGCACGCCCGTAAAGGCGGTGAATTTATGAAAAAAGGACTAACAGATAAGGGATGGCAGGTCATTGATATGAAGATATACCCTACAGGGAATACAGACTATTCCCTTGGCCTTACAGAGGCAAAAAACAAGGGTGCTCAAATTTTATTTATCTGGATGGATATGCCTGAGAGTGCTGTATTATTAAAACAATGGAGCGACATGAAGGTAAAGGCAATCCCGCTGGGTTTTGTCTGTGCTGCAGAACAGCCCGGCTTCTGGAAGGCAACAGGTGGAAAAGGTGAATACTTAATAGTCAATGTATGTAATGGAGGGAATGCACCGGCAAAGATTACGCCCTGGACCATGAAGTTCGTCGAGGCATATAAAAAGAGATGGGGCTTAGAGCCTGAAGGTTATGGCACATCCTCAAGCTATATGGCAGTATACCAGCTGAAAGAGGCAATAGAAAAGGCCGGTAGTTTAGAACCTGATAAGGTAATAAAAGCCCTTGAGGCATTAGATTTAATGGGTGTATACGGAAGGATGAGATTTGATAAATCCCATCAGATTATCCCGTCCTTTGATCCTAAAGAAGGTGCCGTAACATGTATATTCCAGTGGCAGGCAGGCAAAAGGGTTCAGATATTCCCACCAAAGGTTGCCGACGGAAAGATAATGTTACCGCCCTGGATGAAGTAAAAAAGAAAAGGGGGGTTAGGTGGAAATCCTTATTTATGGAATTATAAACAGTGTAACATTGGCTATTATTTCTCTTGGGTTTACCCTTGTTTACAGTATAAGCAGATTACCTAATTTTGCCCACGGTGCACTCTACATAACAACAGGTTATATCACATGGTTGTTTTTAAATCGATTTGAAGGGTTTCCTTACCCCTTTGCAATTTTTCTTGGTATAGCCATAACCTGTATAATAGGTGCCCTTATCTATCGATTAATAGTAATCAGGATAAGGGGGATGGAGATCTCTGAGATAATAGCAACCTATGCAATTGGTCTTGCAATTCTCGAGGGGTTAAGGTGGGGGGGATTAAGGGGTATGACCTTTACCCTCCCCGTGTTCTATCCAGGGGCTATCGAAATTTTTGGGGTATCAGTTGATTATCAGAGGATTATCATAGTGATTGTAGGTGTATGTACCTTTATCCTCTTATATCTCTTTACCCATTTTAATAAGATAGGTCTTGCTCTGAGGGGGATCGCACAGGATGAAAGGGCAGCGATGATGCTCGGCATTGATTCAGATACGACTGCCATAATCTCTCTTGCAATTGGGTCAGGGCTTGCAGGATTTGCAGCTATTATGCTCTTACCACTGGGAAATATAATTGTAGAGGCAGGTTATAATGTTTTGATCTTTGCAATTGCAGTTTGTGTTATCGGCGGTCTCGGTAGCTGGGCCGGCACCATATTGGCATCTTTTATTATAGGTTTTGCCCAGATCTTAACAGAGCATTTTTTATCAAGTCATTATCAGATGGTGGTTGCCCTCCTTGCTATCATTGTAACGCTTTTAATAAAGCCATCGGGCATATTCGGTAAGCAGAAAGAACTGGAAGAGAGGGTTTAGATTATGGAAACGAAAGCTATGGAAATGATGCGAAAAGAGAGAATTGACAGAGGCATTAAAGTAAGAACAGAGGGTATATATGCTATCTCAGCCATGCGAGAGATTCTGTATCTTCTGGGGCCGAGACTTCTACTGATAGTGGGGGTGCTTTTACTACCTTTTTTTCTTGAGCTTGCCCCTTACTGGAAAAGGGTAATAAATATTATGTTTGTTTATTCAATCCTTGCCATTGCATTTGATTTTCTTGCCAACTACGTTGGGCTTGTTTGTTTAGGAGGCGCATTCTTTGTGGGCGTTGGAGGTTATCTATCGGCAATATTTAATTCTTATTTTCATTTTCCCATTTATCTGTCAATTCCCATAGCAACGATATTAGGTGCTGTGTTTTGTACATTAACAATACTTCCATGCCTGCCTTTAAGGGGTGTTTACTTTGCAATAGTAACGCTTATGTATCCATTACTTGCTACCCGTGTCATCGAGGCATTAAATATCTTAGGAGGCACAAACGGGATTGCAGGTGTTGACAGTTTTCCCCATCAATACGTGGAACATTATGCAATAATAATTATCATGCTTGTCTGCCTTTTTGGCATGAGGAGATTTGTTAATGAGGATATCGGCCTTGCAGTAAGGGGTGTAAAGGACAATGACCAGGCAGTTAAGGCATCGGGTATAAGTATTACGTATATAAAGACCCTGGCAGTTTTTATTGCATCCCTTATGGGTTGCTTTGGTGGTGCATACATTGCCCATCTGTATATGTGGGCAGGGCTCTCTCTGTTTGCCCTTGATTTTTCCATAATTCCCATTGCCTCAGTTGTAATAGGCGGAGGAGGCACACTTGTTGGAGCAGTCATAGGAAGTTTTATTCTCGTTCCACTTTCTGAATTTTTGAGGTTTTTCGGCACATTTAGAATCGTTATTTACTGCGCAGCCCTTACAGCTTTCATCGTTTTCAAAAGTGAGGGTTTGATGGTGTACTTACAGAGAAAATATCACCAATTTGAAAGATGGGTAAAGGTATGAAAGATAACGTAATTATATCTGTAAAAGGCATAAGTAAAACATTTGGTGGACTAAAGGCATTAATGGATGTGAGCTTTGATGTCCATGAGGGAGAAATTTTTGGTATTATAGGACCGAACGGTTCTGGAAAGACAACCCTTATTAACTGTATAACCGGTTTTATTAAGCCAGATTCTGGTAAGGTGTTATTTCAGGGAAAGGATATTACAGGCCTTGCGCCACACAAGATCGCCCATATGGGTATTACAAGGACATTCCAGATTATGAGACCATATTATTCTTTGCCTGCTTATAAAAATCTCATCATTCCTTTATGGTCGCCGAGGGCAAGAAAATTAGGGGGATGGCGTGGTGGTGGTAAACACGGTGACAGGGATACTGTAGCAGTGGATATACTTGAAGAAATCGGGTTTGAAAGGGATTCAAGGGTTCCATATAAGCTTGCATCCACATTACCAACGGGATATCAAAAAAGGCTTGAACTTGCAAGATGCATTGCTTTAAGACCACTTATAATATTCTGCGACGAAGTATTTTCAGGGCTGAGCATGAGTGAGATTGCAGGCATGATGCCTCTCATAGAAAAATTAAAGATGGATGGCATAACCCTTATAATGATTGAACACAGGTTAAGAGAACTTTTCAAGGTTGCCGATAGGGTTATGGCTTTAAATTTTGGGGAAAAGATAGCCGAAGGCGATTATACAGAGGTAATAGAGGACAAAAGAGTCAAAGAAGCATATCTGGGAAGCGAAGAGGTATAGATTATGTTAGAAGCAAATGAACTTATGGTTTTTTATGAAAATATGCTTGCATTAAATAATGTAAGCATAAAGTGTAATGACAGGCAGATTGTGGGTATTTTTGGTTCAAACAGCGCAGGGAAGAGCACCCTCATGTATGCGTTGTCTGGTATCATTCTCGATATAAAAAAGAAGGAAGAGATGAAAGGTGGTGAGCGCATAAGCGTATTTGGCTCAATCTTTTTAAACGGTGAAAATGTGACGAGTCTAAAGCCTCATATAAGGGCAAAAAAAGGGATAATTTTATGTCCTGAAAGGCGAAGAATCTTTCCAGAGAGTTCTGTGCTTGAAAATTTGAAAATAGGTTCTTATCTCGCAACAAAAAGGGAGACAAAAGAGAATATAGATTATGTGCTCAATCTGTTTCCACGATTAAAAGACCACATCCATAGACAGGGTGGTTTTTTAAGTGGTGGTGAACAGCAGATGCTTGCCATAGGCAGGGCACTTATGGCAAATCCAAAAATTCTACTTCTTGATGAGCCACTATTAGGTTTAAGTCCTGCGTATCAGAAAATTGTTATAGATGGGACAAGACAGATAAGGGATACAAAGGGTATAAGCATAATCATAACAGAGCAATATGCAAGACCAGTGCTTCCTATAATTGACTATGGATACATAATGGAGAACGGTTCAAGTGTTCTTTTCGGCACAAAGGAAGAATTAATGGATAATCCAGATGTAAAATCCGCATATTTTGGAGTTTAAGAGGATAAACTATGAGAAATTTTGATAAAGAATACACATTTACACGTTTTGAGGAAATGGTAGAAAAATACCCTGACAAAACTGCGCTTATATATTTAGGGGAAAGGTTTACCTATGGAAGATTAAGCATGCTTATAGATAAATTTGCATCAGGACTTATGAATTTTGTTGGAATTAAAAAGCAGGAGAGGGTTTTACTCTATATTCCCAATTGTCCTCAATGGATTATTGCAAATTTTGCCATAAACAAAATAGGCGCTGTTACTGTACCTGTATCCCCTATATACACGGCATATGAAATCGCCTATATGGTAAAGGATGCCGATGTGAAGGCTATCATCTGCCTCGATACAAATTTTGGTTATGTGAAAGAGGTGATGAAGGAAACAGGTCTTGACAAAGTGATTGTAACAAACCTCGTTGACCTTTTACCATACTGGAAAAAGGCAATAGGATTCCTTTTTGATAAGGTGCCAAGGGGTGCTGTTGAAAAAAACGATAAGATTATGCCTTTTAATAAAATTTTATATAAAAGTACCACAAAACCTCCAAAGATAGATATAGACCCTTACAATGACCTTGCATATATCATGTATACTGGAGGCACAACGGGTTTTCCTAAAGGCGTCCCGGGAAATCATGCAGGGGAAGTATCTTATATATGGGATATAATGGACGATGTTATAGGTCCGTATGTGGAAGAGGGAAAAGATACTGTCATTATGGTTAATCCTCTGTTCCATATAATGGCAAAGGGCTTTACCATAGCATTTGGTTTTAATTTCGGAAATACTGTCGTTTTGATGCCAACACCAGAAGTGGATGCAGTCCTTGCTGCAATAGAAAGGTATAGAGTGAAATGGATGCTCGGTGTCCCGGCACTTTACAGGATGATGCTCGAAAACGATAGGCTGGACCAGTATAATTTAAGCTCTTTAAGATACTGTTATTGCGGTGGAGATGCATTACCCGTTGAGGTATTTAATAGCTGGAAGGAGCGTTATCACATACCGATTTATCAGGTCTATGGTTCCACAGAAATCGGTCATGTGACATACAGTCTTCTTGACCGTGAACCAGGACCAAAGACAATAGGCACACCGCTTAAGACAAGGAAATGTATAGTGGCAGACCAAGACACCCTCGAACCCCTGCCAATGGGTGAAGTAGGTGAACTCCTCATCACTTCACCCTACACCATTAAACAATACTGGAAAAAGCCTGAGGAAACAGAACGTTCGTTTATTAACTTAAACGGTGATATATATTACCGTATGGGTGATTTTGTATCCATGACAGAAGATGGCTAGCTTCATTTTATGGAAAGGACTGCAGATGTTATAAAATACAAGGCATATAGGGTATCGGCATCTGAGGTGGAGGCAGCGTTACAGGACCATCCCACAGTAATAGGTGCATGTGTTGTTGGCATCCCTGATCCAAAGGTGGGAGAACGTATAAAGGCAATAGTAGTATTAAAAGAAGATGCTAAAGGTGTGGGAAGTGCTGAACTTATAAAATGGTGCAGGGATAGACTGGCACCTTATAAGGTTCCCCAATACATTGAATTCAGGGATATGCTACCTAAATCAAAGGTAGGAAAACTGCTCCGTAGAGAAATAAGGGATGAAGAAAAGAGAAAGCTGGAAAAGAAGCAGAAAAAAATAGCTCAGTAGAGATTTTTTAAGAATCGATTTTATAAGGTTTTAAAAGCAAGAGTTTTATCTTTTTTATAGTATCTTTTAGTTTTTTTTCATTTTCTTTTCTTGTAATAGGGCATGTCTAACTTATTGACATTTTAGATTTATTTTCATACTATTTTTTGAAAAATATCAAAAAGGGGTATAAAATACACGTTTTTAAGAAAATTGATAAAATAAAGAACTTAACCATTCCTTTTTCTTTCCATTATGCATGGGTTATTGCATTTACTGGCACTGTTGTAGTTCTTCTTGCCCATGGATTTGGAAGGATGTCCTATTCAATAATATTGCCTTCCATGAAAGAAGGTATAGGGCTTACCTATACAGAATCAGGCCTGATAGGCACCGGAAATTTTATAGGCTATCTGTTTTTGTGTTTTTTAGGCGGCTCTCTCGCAGTGCGTTTTGGGTCGAGAAAGATTATATTTGTGTCCCTTATTGTCATGGGGTTGTCTTTATTTGCCACAGGGCTTTCTAATTCTTTTATTACGGCCTTTTTAATGAGGCTTATTACAGGAATGGGCAATGGCAGTGCATATATCCCCATGCTTGCGCTCCCTGCCCTGTGGTTTTCTAAAAATAAAAGGGGTTTAGCAACAGGGATAATTACCATGGGCACAGGGATAGGTCTTTTTTTAAATGGTGTTTTGCTACCACCAATAATAGGAAAAGCAAGTGATGGTTGGAGATATGCCTGGTTTACCCTGGGCGTAATCTTAATCGTAACCTCTTTTTTCTGTTATGCCTTGCTTAGGGACAATCCAAAAGAGATGAACACAACCATGTACGGTGAAGAAGAGTTTGAAAAAAGAATCTTTAATATAGATAAACCCCTTGCAACATGGATAGTTTTGATAAAGGAGATAGAACTCTGGAAGCTTGGGCTCGTCTATTTTATGTACGGTATTTCTTATATAGTGTTTCTAACGTTCTTTGTAGCATATTTGACAGGTGAAATCGGATATACTTATAAAAATGCAGGAAAAATTTTCGCAACCTTTGGCCTATGCAGTATAATAAGCGGTGTTATATGGGGCTGGATATCAGATATTTTTGGCAGAAATATTGGTCTTTTTTTTGCCTCATTTGTCCTTGCATGTTCATATGTTCTTTCCATTTTATGGAAAAACACATTGGTTTTGTATGCATCAGCCATAATTTTTGGCCTTACAATATCTTCTATACCAATAATTATGGCTGCTGCTGCCGGTGATGTAACAGGTGGAAAACTTGCCCCCGCTGCCCTTGGTTTTATAACATTGTTTTTTGGCATAGGTCAATGCATTGGGCCTGGTATTGCTGGATGGTTAAAGGATATAACAGGGTCATTTATGTGGAGTTTTGGTTTTTCTTCTGTTGCATCGTGCTTAGGCGGACTATGTTCAATACTTTTTAAAGGAAGCTCATCGTTTAAAGGTTAAAATATTTATAAAATTTTTAAGAAAGGAGCCATATGGCAGATTTAAAAACCCCTTATTTAACAATTGATATAATTATTCGATATAAAGAAGGCATTGTTTTAATTGAAAGAAAGAATTATCCGAATGGATGGGCACTGCCAGGAGGTTTTGTAGATATTGGAGAATCTCTGGAACAGGCAGCAGTGCGGGAGGCAAAAGAAGAGACATCCCTTGATGTGACTTTGATTGAACAATTTTATGCATATTCAAGGCCTGATAGGGACCCTCGTTTTCATACTGTTTCTGTTGTTTTTATAGGTGATGGGAGTGGTGAGCTAAAAGGAAAAGATGATGCAAGAAAGGCTAAAGTCTTTACCCCAGACAACCTTCCTGAACCAATAGTCTTTGATCATAGAGAGATAATAGATGATTATTTTTACTATATAAAGACCGGTAAAAGGCCTAAGATAAAAGCATAATGGCCTTTATGAAACAGGCTTTAATATCATACCTTCCCACGAGTTTTTGTGCTCCTCAACAATACATTGAAGATCCTTGAAAACCTCAAAAATATTTTTTTTCTCCTTTTTTAAAATACCGGAGATTATAAGTAGACTGTTTGTTTTTAAATAACCTTCTATTTTTTTTCCGTTTTTTTGAAATGTTCTTATATCAAGATTTGCAAGAACAACATCAAAAGAACCTTTTATATCCTTTATGTCTGCGCAAACTATGGAAATCTTATTTAATTTATTTAACATTGTATTTTTCTTTGCTGAAAGCACTGCATCGAGGTCATTGTCTACTGCCACAACCGATTTTGCACCGCGCATGCGTGCAAATATGGCAAGAATGCCTGAGCCGCATCCTATGTCAATTACATGTTTTCCTTTAAAATCTATTTTTTGCATAAGTTTAATCATTAATTTTGTGGATTCGTGTCTTCCTGTGCCGAATGCCATTCCTGGATGGATGATTATTGAACCCTGGGGCATCTTTTTCGACCACGGTGGTATAATCTTTACACCATAAACAGAAATGGGTTTAAAATATTTCATTGTAAGTTCTGAATAATCAGGAAATGCTACCTCTTTTATCTCCACATCCTTTATCTTCAAACCGGTATTTCTTAAAATCTTAAAAAACTCCTCCATATTATCAGGGAAACACCTTATTATGCTCGAATCTTTATTTTCTTCTATCCAGAGCCCTTTTTTTGCAGAATCATATATGCCTTCGGGTAGAAGCTCTTCCGCACCTTTTTCAAGATGCACCTCTACTTGAATGTATTTTTGTTCTTCCAAATCTTTCATGTGTTTACAATACCAATTTTTTAATTTTTAATCTGAAAAATCTCCAACCTTATTATAAATCTTGATTGTTCATACCTTCTGGACAAACTTATATACTTCCATATTTTTTTAAGATACCTTGCAGGTTCTTTGTCAGATAAAATCTCCATGACGGATAATTATATGACCTTTATATGATCTTGTAAAGGCCATATGCGCTATTAAAATCCCTTGCAATATGTAAACCCTGTAATCTCTCTGAAAGATAAAATGACATTATCTGCATTTATTTAATAAATATCCTCATTTATAATTAAAATTTACCTTTTTTTTAAGGTTTTTTTATTGTTTTCTTGATTATACTTGAGATACTTGGTTTTTGTTGGGTAAGCATATGCTTCATTGCCCCAACAAACATTTCAGGTGTTACACCTGGTGCATGGCCATGCGTGCCTTCTATAAAATCTATGTCAGGAAAGGTATTTTTAAGCATATTTAGATACCTTTCCTTAAAAGGACATAATAGGGTAACACAGGTAGCAAGATGAATTGCGTTTAGTCCTATCTCAGTGAGAGATTTTATCCTTCCAAGAAGTTTTTCAGGTGCATGGGCAGTTGGACAACCTGCACAGTTTATAATACCTGCTATTACTGGTTTGTCATCTAAATCTTTATACCGTGCGAATGCACCAGCCCTTTCATTAAAATCCTGAAAACAAAGATAAGATGAGCAACCTAACTCCTGTGTTGTATTAGAACAAGTTAAAATACCTATTTTTGTCATGTTATCCCCCCTTATGATTCATGAAAAAATAAAAATTTATTTAGAAAAAATCTTATAAATATTATTAGAAAGTTGCAAGAGAAAAATGTGCTTTGACACAAAAAAAGAAGGACTGTTAACCTTTTTTGACAACTTCCTTTATCAATCACTCTTTAAGATAAACAACATTTCCTGTTTTGGTAATATTATATCCTGTTAAGTCCTTTACGTGCTTCACAAGGGAAGGTGGCTCAAAAAATGAAAGAAAGGCTCTTACATGACTGCTATAGTAATGCTCTTTTGTAACTACAAATTCAAATCTCTCGTTCCAGAGCGGTATGAAGTCGAGATCAAGTATATATGCAATATGCTGTATACCAAAGGCAGCGTCAGCAGTATCCTTTAAAACCTCTATGCCTGCATGTAGATGGGATTCTACCTCAATAGCATATCCATTAATTGATGTCGAATTTATACCAGCCTCGTTGAGAAGAAAATCAAACAGTAGCCTTGTCCCAGAGCCGAAATTTCTGTTTACAAAACGCGCACCCTTAATGGCAATATCCTTGATAGAATTAATACCGCAAGGATTACCTTTTTTTGTATAGATGCCTTGAGTCCTCTCAAAGAGGGAAATCACCACATAATCATCCCTGTTGAGATATTTATCGAGATAGGAGAGGGTGTAATCTTTTTTTTCTAAATCCAGAATATGAACGCAGGATATGGTTGCTCTGTTCTCTTTCAGGGCTTTCAGTCCATTTATGCTTCCAATGGGCGCATAATAGGCAATGACATTACCACTTTTGTTATAGATATCTATGATCCTTCTCAGGAGGACGTCGTCACTTCCTGCAATGTAGATATTTTTTTCCCGTTCTGTATTTTCGAGTATCCATTTATTGACAATTTCTCTTGTAAAGGCGATCTTCCCTCCTATTTTTATATGGGGGATCTTCGATTCCTGAACCAGTTTATAGATTTTTTTCTCATTAATCTTGAGATACTTGGAAAGTTCTTTTGTATAAATTATTTCCATTAAAGTTAAGTATATAAAAAAATTTGTTTTTTTTCAATTAAGAATATAGGTAATAAATGGTTTAATTTGGTTAAAATAAGTTATTATTTTATATTTTTTTCTTGACTTGATTTTCAAAATAGCTTATTAATTTTTTCACATACTCTTTTTAGGAGGGATTTTATGAAAAAAGAAAGGATTACAATTTTATTTTTAATAATATTTTTCTCTTTTTTTTCTTTAGACAGCCTTTATGGAGAGGAGAAAATAAAGGAAAAAAAGGATTACGATGTATTTACACTGGGAGAGATATATGTAACTGGTGAAAAGCTTCCAGCATCAAAGGAGGTCACGCAGACAACAGAGATAAGAGCCGAAGAAATAGAGGCATCAAACAGTAAAACAGTTTCCGAGGCCCTTACTTTTGTTGATGGTATAAGGGTCTCGACAGGCCAAAAGAATGAACCGAATGTCCAGATACATGGTTTTGATCAGAGCAGGACTTTGATCTTAATAGACGGTGTCCCTTACTACGAAACCAAATACGGTAAGCTGGATTTAAATGTCATACCTGTAGATAACATTGCCAAGATAGAGGTTGAAAAGGGAGTTTCATCGGTATTGTATGGACCGAACGGTATGGCAGGTGTGATAAATATTGTTACAAAAAAGCCTACTGATAAACCATCCATAGATGCCCTTATAGAGACAGGGGACTATAGATCAAACAAGTTTTCAATCTCTCATGGCATGAAGATAAGGAAGTTCAGCTACTGGCTAAACTACAGCCATCAAGAATCAAGGGGATGGTATATGTCACGGGATTTTGACCCAAAGCAAGGCCAGATTGCTTACAAAAATCCCACTTTAAACGTAACAAGGATACTTGAAGATGGTGGTGTAAGAGATAACTCTGCCACAAGAACAAACAGCATTTGGGCAAAAGTTGGTGTTGAACCATCCACAGATTCAGAATATTATATTAACTTCCATTACATAGAAAGATACAAAGAATCACCTTCACCACTTGGATCCATACTTACAAATTCAGTGAGGCCTATGTTTTCGCAGTTTGCCCAGATGCCAAGATACGACAATTGGGGTGTGGACTTAAGCGGCCAGCAAAAGATAGGTGATCGAGTAAAGGTAAAGGCAAAACTTTTTTACCATTATCATGTGGATGACTACGTTTCATACTATGATGAAACCTACACGAGACCTATTGCAATAAGTCGCTACGAAGACAACACCCTCGGGGGCTCATTCCTCACAGATTTCAAGCTTGTAGAGATTGATACGCTAAAATTTTCCTTCCATTACAGACGGGATTCCCACAAAGAAAGGGATGATGACTACTTGCCCTTCGACGAATCTGTTTCCTATACGGGTTCATTAGGTCTTGAAAACGAACTTAATATGAGCAAGCATTTTTCCATTGTAGCAGGCCTTGGATACGATTGGTTCAAAGTTGCCAGTTCAGAAAATTCCAATCTAGACAAATCCGGTAATCTCATAAACCAGACAAGACTTAGAACCCCTGGTTATGACAGCAAACTTAATCCTATGGTTGGCGCGACCTATACCTTTACAGATGGAACAAAAATATTTGGTTCATTAGCAAGAAAAATACGTTTTCCCACTTTACAGCAACTTTATTCTTCAAAAGGGGGGAATATAGACCTTACCGCTGAGAAGAGCTGGAATTATGTATTCGGTATTTCACGGGAACTCACAAAATACGCACGGGGCGAATTTTCAGTCTTCTGCCATGATATTAGCGACTTCATTACCCGAGATGTTCCAACGATAGAGGGTAAATATATGAATGTTGGCAAGATAAGGATGATAGGCTTTGAATTGTCAGGTGAGGTGAATCCAACAAAAGCCTTAAGCTTCAAAGCAGGATATACCTATAACAATGCAACCGATAGAAGTCCAGGCCGTGTAACAAACAGGGTTTTGAATGTTCCGGAACATAAGATAGACATTACTATGAAATATCTTGTTCCTGTTGTAAATGCAAGACTTGATATAACAGGGCTTTATATGGGTCAGGCATGGGGGCAGCTGCCTACATCGTCGAGTCCCACAACCTCGGCCGAAAAGACAAATGACCATTTGATATTTAATACCAGAATCGCAAAGACCTTATGGAAAAATGTAGAGGCTTACTTTGCCATAAATAACATCCTTGATAGAAATTATGAGTCAGAGCTCGATTTCCCCGCTCCAGGCAGGAATATGTTTCTGGGGATTAGGGCAAGTTACTGATATAGACTTTCAAGGTATGTTCAGAAATAGATAACAGATAAAAGGAGAAGGATATGAGAAAAGGATTGCTTTTTGTATTGTTACACCTTTTTGTAATAATAGGAGTGCTCGGAGGAGTATCTTCTTCAATGGCGTTAACTATAGGCGGCTCAGTAAGGCAGCCCCTTAATCTCACAATAAATGACCTTTTGAGATTCGAGTCTGTAGAGGCAAGGATTACTGAGGTTACAGCTGACAATAGTTATAGAGGTGTCTTTATCTACCGCGGGGTTCCACTTAAAACCCTTCTTAATTTTGCTTTCATACAGAAGGAAGAAGAGGGATTTTCTAAACCTATAGATCTTGCTGTTGTAGTGCGCAACAGAGAAGGAAAGGCAGTCACACTTTCATGGGGTGAGATCTTCTACAGGAATCCTCAGGAAGTAATGATAGCATTTTCTGCTACACCTGTAATTCCACACCATAATAACTGTGGTGATTGCCACACATTGGACTTTTATAAGCCAGTAATGGACCAACTGAAGCGGAAGGTAGGATTTCCAAAACTCGTAATAACGAAGGACTTCTTTACAGACCGCTGTCTGGAAGAAGTGATTCATATCGAAGTAGTGAATCTCAAACAAAAAGCAGAAAAGAAGAAAATGGATAAACTTTTTTCGCCAAAGTTCACTATCGCTGGCATGAATAATAAATCCTTTGAGATCAACGATTTATCCGGCTACCGTCACTTTGAGGTATCTATCAAGCAGGTGGGTGATGGGAGGGGCTACCATGGTTTAAAGCGTTTTTCTGGTGTCTCTTTAATAGAACTTCTTAAAAAGGTGGGCGTTAAACAGGAGATAGACTCTGCAATACTTGTTTCATCCATTGATGGATACAGAACACTCCTTTCATACGGTGAGCTTTTTATGGCACCCGATGGAGAACGAGTTATGATAGCTGACAAAATTGGAACTGAGCCCCTTAAAGAGAATGGAAAATTTGCCCTGGTGATACCTGATGATATATCAGCAGACAGGATGGTGAAGGCTGTATCAAAAATAGAGGTAATCTCTTTCAAAACTATACCAAAGGTTTACATAATAGGCATGGGCTGCGCTGATACGAGCCTTATTACGCTTGAGGCAATCTCATATATGGGGAAGGCAGATGTTTTTGTTGCCCCAGAAGATATTGTAAAAAGATTTTCAAAATATATGGGTGACAAGCCTGTTCTCTTCGACCCTTTACGAAATGCAGAACATATGTTCAAAAAGAATAATCCAAATCTCTCAGAAGAAGAACTTAAAAGCAAACTGGAAGCACAGCGCGCAGCTGACCTAAAGAAGATAAAAGATGCCTTTAATGAGGGGAAAAGTATAGCGCTTCTGGAATATGGCGATCCTACTATATATGGAGCCTGGCAGTACTGGCTCGAGGAACATTTCAGGGGGCATATAGAGATTGTGCCTGGTATAAGCGCCTTCAATGCTGCAAACGCAATGATAGGAAAACATCTCGGCTGCAAAGGCTCAATCATACTCACAGTACCAAAGGGGCTTACAAAAAACGAAGAAATGCTGAAGGCTATTGCTACCAATGGTGACACTATAGCCATCTTCATAGGACTTATGGAATTAAAAAACCTTGTTGCTCTTCTTGAGAAATATTATTCACAAACAACGCCGGTTTATGTAGCATACAGGGCAGGTTATTCTGAGAGCAAGCATCTTTTGAAGACCACACTCGGTGAAGTTATTTCTGCTACAGAGAAAGAAAAGGAAAGGCATCTTGGCATGATCTACATAGGTCCCTGTCTGAAATAGGATGAGATAGCATGCCCCTCAAAAGAACCCTTAACCTTTTTGATGCAATCTTGCTCGTTGTGGGCAATGTGGTTGGTGCAGGTATATTCACAACATCCGGTTTGCTTGCAAAAGAGCTGGAGTCCCCCATTCTCTTTATCGGCATTTGGATGATCGGCGGAGCCCTTACGCTCTGTGGGGCACTTACCTATGCAGAGATGTCGGGTATGTTTCCCCGTTCAGGGGGTGATTATTTATTTTTGAAAGCTGCCTATGGACCTTGGGCAGGTTTTCTTCTCGGATGGGTTTCTTTCTGGATAATAAATCCTGGCTCCATAGCAGTGCTTTCAATTGCAGTTGTAAAATACATCAAGGGTTTTATTGATTTTACAGATTTATTCAATGAAAAGATAGCAGCCCTCGGTGTTATCCTCTTTTTTACTTTACTCAATTACCGCGGTATTCGGTTGAGTGCAAAGATACAAAATTTGTGTGCACTGGGGAGTATAGCCTTTATACTAATCATGATTGCAGGTGGACTTGCATCTGAGAAGGGTAACTGGGAGAACTTCAACAATAATGAACTGGAGTCCATCTCTTTCTTTAAGCTTTTTGGTTCATCTATGATAGCAGTGATATTTTCCTACAGTGGATGGTTCGTCACTGCATACATCGGAGATGAAGTAAAAAGACCTGAACGTAATCTTCCCTTATCCCTCTTTATAGGCACCATGATAGTAATGATTTTATACACACTTCTCAATATTGTTTATCTCTATGCCATGCCCATCAGCAGTCTCAAAGGGGTCATAAATGTAGGACAGCTTGTGGGAGAAAGACTTTTTAATTCATATTTTGCTCGAGTTGTAAGTGGGGTAATCATTCTTGCCATTGCAGCAAGCATCAATGCCACGATTCTTGCCGGTGCCCGTATTCCATATGCTATGGCTGAGGATAGACTCATTTGGATGCCGCTTAAAAAGGTCCATCCAATATATGGAACACCTCATATAGGGCTTCTTTTTCAGATGGGACTTGCATATCTTTTTATCATTTTTGAGACCTTTGAGCGTCTTTTGAGCTATGTTGTTTTTATCATGCTCCTTTCATCCATTGGTTCAGGGCTTGCGCACTTTGTGCTACGAAGACGGTCTCCTTTTCTTCCAAGATCTTACAAAACATGGGGATATCCTTTTGTCCCTCTCATTTTTGTCTTGTCGTATATGTGGATTGCGGGCCAAATTGTCTTCTCAAACCCAGGAACATCCCTTTTAGGCATAGCAATTGCCCTTTCAGGTATACCATTTTATTTTTATGCAGTTGGTAGAAAAAATAATGCTGAACTTACTAAATGAACATACATGGAAAAAGTATTTATTCATTTCTATGCTTATCCATATTGCTGTAGTCTTAGTTCCCGTATCTACGAATAATCAGGCAAAAAATGATAGAACAATCGAGGTCTTATTGATTTCAAATAGCCCATTATCTGTATCCTTAAACAAAAAGATAGATCAGGCAGCAAGTTCCATAAAAAAATCTTTCCACAGAATACAGGGCGTAGGTGAGTCTGGGGGCTTTAAAAGAAAAGAGGAGATAAATGATTTTTCTGCAAAGCCTTCAGATATTGAAGGAAAGGCAAATTCTTCAATAAGTACAACTTCACTGGATGAACGTTTTGTGTTAAGAGATGGTTCTCAGGGATATGGTGGAAACGGTATTGCGGTACAAACCGGTATAAGTGAAAAGGCCGGATATGGCACAGGCATTAAAGGGACAGGTGGAGGCACAGGTGCAGGTAGTGGTATTGGAACAGGTGCAGCTGGTAGTGGAACTGGAAACGGTTCAGGCATTGTTGATGCAAAATTCAATACACCTGATGGGCCTAAGTTCCAATATCGTGAGATTCCAGAATACCCCTTTATGGCAAGAAAATTGGGGAAAGAAGGGGTTGTCGTTCTCATGGTCATAATAGATGAGAAAGGCAAATTGGTAGAGGTTAAAGTAATAGAGGCATCGGATCAGATATTTGCCGATGCTGCTATCGAAGCAGTGAAAAGGTCAAAATTTTTTCCTGCGAGGTGGAAAGGAATACCTGTGCCTTCAAGGGCAATTCTGCCGATAAGGTTTTCCCTCAGATAAGTTGTGCATTGGTTAAGATTTAATATTATAGGATATAAGAAAGGGGAACACGATGATCGACATAATTATAAAAGGTGGATGGATGATGGTGCCTCTGGCAATCTGTTCGATCATATCAGTGACAATCATTTTTGAACGATTCATGTTTTTCAAACGCATGGGAGTAGCCCATCAAGCTGAGGAGGTGCTCGCATTCATCGGTAAGGGGCAGGTTGAAAAGGCCATTACCTTAGCTAATGGTTCTTCACTCCCTATTATGAGAGTTTTATCCGCTGGTCTTAACAATCCTTTCAACCCCGGAAGCTCAATGGTTGCAGCAGCAACTACCGAGATACAGACTATGAAAAGGGGGCTTACAACCCTCGATACAATTATCACCCTGGCACCACTTCTTGGTCTTTTAGGAACAATAATCGGGATGATACGTTCATTTAAGATAATGGCATTAGCTGGCATCGGTCAACCACATGCAGTTACAGGTGGGGTAGCAGAGGCACTCATTGCCACAGCTGCTGGCATAACAATTGCTATAATTACATTGATTCCTTATAACTATTTTCTTGCACGAATTGAACGAGAGACGGAAGTGATTGAAACATTTGCAACCCGCCTTGAAATGGCATTAAGGGGTGTGTTTAAGGAGTAACCTCGATGAAAATACCGAAAAAAACGAGAAAAAAAGCTCGTATCGAGATTATACCCATGATTGATACCATGTTCTTTCTTCTTGTGTTCTTCATGATTGCGACCCTTTCGATGACAATCCAGCGTGGATTAAATGTAAATCTTCCTTATGCTGCCACAGCCCATGACGATTTTCAAAAGTTGATCACTTTGACCATAACAAAAGATAGGAGGCTTTTCTTTGAGAAGGAGGAGGTTTATTCATTAACTGAAGTAGAAAAAAGGCTTTCAGCACAAGGAAAGAGGGCTCATGGGCTTTCAATAGTGATAAATGCCGATAAAAATGTAGAACACGGACGGGTAATCGAAGTGATGGACATTGTAAGAAAGAGTGGTATTACAAAGATAGCAGTAGCCACCAGACCTAAAGAGTTTTTTGTAAAATGAGAAAAAATTTCAAAATAGACCATTTTTTGTAATCATTAAAGATAAATTGTTATAATTGGTAATAATTATATCTTTTTCTGCTTGAATTTCATTTTTAAAACATTTATATTTAACATAATTCTTTCATTAAGATTGATGAGGTGATGAAATGGTGAATAAAAATATGAACAAATGGCTTTATATTGCCTTTTTTTTCATTTTTTTATCCTTGCTACCCATTTCTGGTCTTGCTGACTCACAAAATTTTATTCTTATGGCGAGTACAATTGGCCCTATAGATTCAGGGATTGTTGATGTGCTGGAAGAAGCCTTTGAAAATGAAACAGGCATAAGGGTTCGTCATATAGGGGCAGGAACTGGGGCAGCCCTCGATATAGCCCGAAAAGGAAATGTGGATCTTGTAATGGTTCATGCAAAATCCCTTGAAGAGAAGTTTGTGAAGGAAGGGTATGGAGTAGAAAGAATTGACCTTATGTATAACGACTTTGTAATTGTTGGTCCACCTGATGATCCTGCAGGTATTAAAGGGATGAAGGATGTAGGTGAGGCACTGAGGAAGATATCCAACAAGGATGTTTCCTTCATAAGCAGGGGGGATAAATCTGGCACTCATGTGGCGGAGATGGCATTATGGGAAAAGGCTGGCGTAAAACCATCAGGGACCTGGTACATCATTTATGAAAAGGGCTCACTGGGAAATGTTGCTACCCTTCGTTATACAGATCAAATGAAAGCGTATACAGTCATAGATAGAGCTACATTTCTTGCCCTACAGAAGGAAATTAAACTTGTTATCCTTGTGGAGGGAGATGAGGCAATGCTGAATTATATCAGTCTCATCCCAGTTAATCCGAAAAAATTTAGTAAAGTGAATTATAACGATACAATGGCCTTTGTAAATTGGTTAACAGACCCTCAAAAAGGTCAGCTCATTATAAAAGAGTTTGGGAGAGATAGATATGGCAGCCCGTTATTTTTCCCTAATTCGCAAAAGTGGAGAAGTTTAAAGGGTGATAGTAATTAAAACTGTAAAGGGAGAAATGGTCATGAAAAGAGTAAACACCATACTAACAATATCCATAGCATTGATTGTTCTATTTTCAGTTATTATTCCATTACCGTCTTTTGCACAACAGAAAAATGTGATACTTGCCACCACAACAAGCACCCAGGATTCGGGGCTACTTGATGTCCTCATCCCGATTTTTGAAAAAAAGACAGGTTATTTTGTAAAGACTATTGCAGTAGGCACAGGACAGGCCCTTGCCATGGGTAGAAAAGGAGAGGCAGATGTGCTTTTGGTCCATGCCCCAGAAGAAGAGGAAAAATTCGTCGCAGAAGGGTATGGTATAAGAAGAAGGCTTGTTATGCACAATGATTTTGTTATAGTAGGCCCTAAATCTGATCCTGCTAAAATAAAAGGCACTAAATCAGCAGTTCAGGCATTTAAAAGAATTGCAGAGACAAAGAGCCTTTTCATCTCAAGAGGTGATAATTCAGGGACACACGCAAAAGAGAAGACAATCTGGAAGGCTACAGGTATAAAGTGCGAAGGAGAAAAATGGTATCAGGAGACTGGTCTTGGCATGGGTCAGACCCTAAATGTTGCCTCTGAAAAAAAGGCATATACATTAACAGATAGGGGAACATATCTTGCCCTTAAAAAAAGACTTGACCTTGATATACTATCAGAGGGAGATAGATTACTTTTTAACATCTACCATGTAATTGAAGTAAATCCTGAAAGGTTTCCTAAGGTAAATAGTCAAGGGGCACAGGCGTTCTCTGATTTTTTAGTGTCTAAAGAGGCACAGAACATAATAAAAACATTTGGTATTGAAAAATTTGGCTCGCCTTTATTCTTCCCTGATGCTGAAAAAAAGATTAACCAACAGGTAAGATAAACATGGAACTTATAATCGAAGGCATTATAAAGGCCATTAAGCTTCTTTTTAGCCTTGATAGAGAGGTTATGGATATTACGCTACTCTCTCTTAAAGTCTCTGGTATTGCTACAATCATCAGTGTGTTTATAGGGGTATCAATAGGAACACTTATTGCCTTAAATGAATTTCCGGGAAAAAGGATTATTGTGAGCCTTGTAAATACTGCCATGGGACTACCCCCTGTTGTTGTAGGGTTATTTGTTACAATCTTTCTATGGAGAAACGGACCATTTGGTTTTCTTGGCATTCTCTATACACCTTATGCAATAATAATTGCACAATCGGTGATTGCTACCCCTATTGTTATGGGTATCACCATTGCTGCAATGCAGCAGCTTCCTAAAAAATTAAGACTCCAGATCCTTGCCCTCGGTGCAACAAGGCTTCAGATGGTGTGGCTGCTCATTAAAGAGGCACGTCTTTCCTTGCTGGCAGCTGTCATGGCAGGATTTGGGGGCGTGATTTCTGAGATAGGGGCATCCATCATGGTAGGGGGTAACATCAAAGGATATACCCGTGTCCTTACAACTGCCACTGTCATGGAGACAAGTAAAGGCAATTTTGATATTGCCATTTCGCTGAGCATAATTCTACTGCTTCTTGCATACTTTATAAACCTGATCCTTACCCACATCCAGCAGAAGGGGCATTGGAGGTAAGATTATAAATGATGTGGGAAAATAATATGTCTGTAATTGAAGCAAAAGGCATCTCCCTTAATAGAAAAGGCCATAGGATTTTGAACATTTTTAATTTGAGAATAGATGAGGGAGAGGTTGTTTCCCTTATTGGGCCCAATGGGGCAGGTAAAACCTCTCTTCTTATGATATTATCCTGTCTTTTTAGGAATTTTTCAGGGAAAATCCTTTTCAGAGGTTTAGAGGTAGAAAAAGACATAACCGCCTTTGAATACAGAAGAAAAATCAGCATGGTTTTTCAGGAACCTTTGCTCTTTAACACAACTGTATTTGAAAATGTTGCATCAGGACTTAAATTCAGAAGGTTTAATAAAAGGGAGTGTAGAAGAATTGTCTATGAACACTTAGAAAGATTTGGCATCATTCATCTAAGCACACGTTTGGCAAGGACACTTTCAGGGGGTGAGGCGCAGAGGGTAAGCCTTGCCAGGGCATTTGCCATAAGACCTCATATCATATTTCTCGATGAGCCCTTTTCTTCCCTGGATAAACCCACAAAAGATGCACTCATGGAAGACCTCGAGCGTAACATAAGAGATTTAAAAATCACGGCAATCTTTGCCACCCACGACAGGGATGAGGCATTAAGAATGTCAGAGAGGATTATAGTTTTAAACCAAGGAGAGATAGTTCAAGATGGCTCACCGGAAGAGGTGATGAATCATCCCTGCAATGAATTCGTTGCCTCTTTTTCAGGCATGGAGACCATAATCTCTGGGACTGTGGTAAAAAACGAAGGGGGCATCATAACTATTTCAGCTTCAGGGGTATATATTGATGCAGTAGGTGATGTTGCACCTACCAGAAAGGTAATCCTATGTATTAAACCAGAGGATATTGTCCTTTATCCTGTATCACATAAGTTAAAATCAAGTGCAAGAAATACCTTTACAGGCACCATAACGAGGGTTGTCCCTTCAGGCTTCTATCAAAAGATTTATCTTAATTGCGGTATCCCCCTTGTTGCATACATAACGAATAGCTCTGCAAAGGCCCTTGAAATATCAGAGGGTATAAACATCATGGCATCTTTTAAGGCAACATCAGTGCATGTGATAAGGCAATGATTATTTTCCCTATGCATTATATATGCAGAGCACATTAAAAACTCATTAAAGGACGATGTAAGGCAGTTTATACTGCCATTCTGCCTTTTTTGTGTTTTTTAAAGTTTTTAGTTAAGCTCCTTTAGTATCTTTTTTGTAATATCTATAGAATCTTTCAGATGCACAATGCCTGCCTGATTTCTTTCAAATATAATGGAATATCCCTCCTTCTCGGCTATACTTTTTATAACAGAACCGATATTGGCAAAGGCCTTTTGAGTAAGTTCCCTGTCCATTTTTATTAGCTCAGAATCAATATCCTCCCTCAATCTCTTTAGCTCTTTTAACTCCCTCTCAAGCCTTTCTTCCATTGCCTTTTTCTCAGATACTGACAAAGTATCCATCTCTTTTCTGAATTTATTCTCAATGCTTTTAACCGAATCCTCCTTATCTTTTAAGAGCCTTTTTTTTGTCTCAATGTTTTTTAAAAACTCCTGCCTATAACCTTCTATGGTCTTTGATTCGCGCATAATCCTCTGGATGTCAAAGACACCAATTTTTAATGCCTGGGCTTTAACCATCTGAATATTAATTGCTATGAGAAATAAAAAGAGACAAACAATGGATGTAAATTTTTTCATCATGCTCCTCCGGTAAATCCTTTTAAAATTATCGTTAATTACCGTAAATAAACGCTTTTTCTATTTCGCTATGCCTGCTGCAGTACCAGTGAAGGTCCCTCCTTGTGGATTTATATTTCCCGCTGCTGCACCCTTGAAGGTAAAAGCAGGGTGCTGATTAGATAACGCATTCGCTTGAGCACTTCCATCTGTTATAGTGGCAAGCCACTTATTAGAGCCTGTATCCCATGTCTTTAAATTAAACTTCGCGCTAACTGTCGCGCTTGTATTGTTAGCGTTAGTAAGAGATACATTAGCATTTATTGGATTACCAGAATAGGTGCCACCTACACTGTTTGTTGCCCATATCTTGGGTGCCTCTGAAGGGTTTGTTGTAGATCTGAAAAATTTAACATTGTTCATGGATACGTTAATGCTATTATTTCCACTATCTGCCCATGAGCCACTGAGGTTGACACTACCCACCTCAACTGCCGGTATGCCAAGTTGCTGTAGCTTTGCCTGTCCTTCTGGATTTGATGCTAAAGCAAGGTAGGTATTTGTCTCTATAGCTACGCCAAGCGCCCCTATCTGGAAGGCGCTCAAGGATGGGTCAAAACTTCCCCTTACATTTCCAACTGAGACCCAGGTAGCTGGTAGTGGTAGATTAAGGTCAGCACCATAACCCCTTGAACTGCCCGTAAGTATATTATCTGTGTTAGTGCCAACATTTAAATTACCGACTATTCGTGTAGAATCCATGTATTCGAACGATGTAGTCCAGGAGGCACCTGGATCTGAGATTTGGGCTCCAATACCCATATTCCATACACCAAAGCTTCTTTGCGTATCATCATAGAGAGACATATAGTGCAATCCATATCTAAATTTTTCTCCTGCAATTAAGGTGTCATTTACTTTTAAGAATGCAATGCCACCACTACCTGTAGGTAAATCGGTGCGATGTAAATAATAATCAAGGGATGTGTAAGGAATGAGTTTGTCCATCAAAAATACAGGGTATATATTACCATCGCCCTGCCACATCCCAATATCATCATATACTGTACCTGTAAAGGTGCCTACCAAAAAGCCTGCCTGTGATTTTGTATCGTCTATGCGTTTTAGATATATAGCCCTTATTCCACCATCTATCGAGCCGTCTGCCTCAAATCCTGCTATATATCCATTGTATGCACCCTGTCCATCAAGTGTTGTATTGGTATTGTTCTTAACATTATTGCTTGCAATATCAGTCAAGAAAATAACAGGCTTTTCATACCACTTATCGTATTCACCGAGAAAATATAATGTGGCAGGAGAATTGGATGTAGCGCCCCACAAATCTCCCACACCACCCATTATTGCAGAGATGGAGCCTATATCATCGAATCCCCACCCGTCAAATGTATGATTAGGCGCCTGATATCCTTTGCTTTGTGCAAGGTTGCTGAAGAACTCATGGCTGAAAGTATCAGGATAGTCTGTGCCTGTCTGGTATTCTGAGAATGTGTTATTGGATTTTTGATACGTATACTCAGACCACATGGGTGTTGAAAAAGGACCTGTATCCGGTTCATACTTTCTCTGGGTTATAGATGTCTTATTGGCATCGCTGAAAAAGTTTATTGCTCCATATTTTGCCTCGTTGTTGAACCAGTATTGGTATTGATTATAACCAGTCTCACCTCCAGTATAGTAGTTGCCTGAATGCTGCTCTGTAAAACGCTTTGTCGAGCTATCAAAATGGCTGGCAAACGTAAAATATTGGGTTGTATTCCACACACCGCCCATAACACCCTGCCAGGAATAGGCTGTATAAGAGACAACAGGAGACGGCTGTTGATAGACACCGAGGATACCTACATCACTGATAGTACCCATCTTTGTCATGGTCATAAACTGACCTACATTTACTGCACTTTCTGTGCGAGCCTTAATCACACCGCCTGATAAGGTGCCTTGTAGTGTAGGGACAAGCATAAGCCCCAAATCAGGCTGCCATTGGTTATTGGCATTTTTGAACTCTCCAAAATAGCCTTCAGCTCCAATTCCCGCTATCCATGTATCTGGTAATGTCGTTGATGTTACACCAAAGCCAGAAGCCCATATAGTCGCACCTAATATGCCCCAGTCCTGGCCTTTTATGTTGCGTGTTGAACCTGAATTTACAAAAGGCTGACCCAAGAAAGAGCCTGAATCACCTGAAAATTGGCCAAAGATATATGTCATTATAGGTTTCTCGACAATGTTGCTACTGAAATTATCTATTGTCACCCCTTCTGGATTGCTCGAAAAATTACTGTTCATTACCCGTGCAGCGAGTGTCCCCTCTGCATCCCACATGCCGATGTCTTTATAAAAGTTTCCTGACAGGAGTTGTGATTGCCATAATACCCCGGCTGTTTGATTATCCGGTCCCACATAAAGACCGCGCATTGCAAGTTGCACACCCCGTGCATCATCTGCAATAAAGCCTGCTACAGTCACCCCATAGGCACCATTTTTAGTTCCACCTTCAACATAAGGGGTATAGAAAGTGCCGAAAAGCATTGGGGTTGTTAAAATTGTAGGTTTTGTAAAATAACCATAGGCATTATACCTACCTATAATTGAAACAGATGCCCCTTGAGCATTCCATGGATAACCTGTCATGCCAGCTATTGCTGAAAGACTATCATTGGGCCTATTTTCGAGCACATCGATAAAAGACAGCCATTTTGAATACCCATCTGGCATGAAACTCGGGTTATTGGGATCCATCCAGGAAGGCAGTGCACTTATTTCTTCTATGCTCAAAATATCCCAGTGGTTGGCTACATAGAAGCTTCCATCCTGTTGTTGGATATACATTGTATTATTAGGGAAATAGTTTTTTTCAGTTGAAAACGCATAATCATCTTTTAACTGCCCTATGCCTTTAGCATCGGTTTTTATATAGCTAAAGTCATATTCATAGTAGCCTTGAGGCATATAGGGAGTACTTATATATTGTGTGAATTCTGCCTCGTAGTATGTCCCTGGCAAGGCACGCCAGAGTGAGGTCGGCTGGGAGTAGGATGTGGAGAACCTCAGGCTTGACGTGAGGGGCGTAGCCTGCCATTTTCCGACACCTGTAGCCTGCCATGTTGCAAGTTCAGTGTCTATTGTGCCGTAGATGTTCCCTGACATGGTCGCCAGGAAATGGGGTGTGAGAACCTTCGTGTTGTTTAACGTGCCTGAGAAGGTATCTGATGAAGTGGTGGCAGTTGTTGCATGTCCAAGAAAATAACCCCAGTCCAGGTCATAATAGTATTCTCCGCCAAAATCAAACACCTGCGTGCTTGTTACTGGTGTTGTGTAGGTTCCTCCCATGCCTAAGTTCCATATACCCCAGGTATGGCCTGTAAGCCCAATGGTAGCGCCTTCCAGATGTGAGGTTGGGATGGTGCCTCCTGATGGAGTGAATCTGCCTGCCACTAGCCCCGATAAATTATTTTGATCAAGGGATGTAAAGAGATTCTCTGGTAAAATATCCGTTGTCTCAACAAAGGTCCTGGTAAGTGTGCCACTCAACTCCCACATGTCGGGATAAGAATAGTATTTTCCCGTGAGATTGCCGCCTGCATAACCGGCATTTTTAGAAGGGTCTATGTAGATCACAAGCGCCTCAGTATTGATGGCGCTGTCTTTCCAGAGACCCACATTGTATCCTATGAAGGCGCCGCCGATCGTTGAAGTGCCTGTCCATATGGTCGGGTCATAGTACAGGTACCAGCCCGAACCATAAGCGAGCCGCGGTTTACCCGAATAGGGCGACAAGGCTTTATCACTGTATATGCCCATCATGTAAAGCTGAGCCGAACCTAATGACCAGAGGTTGCCTATACCGCCTAAAATGCCTGTGACATTGTGCGTGGTGCTTGAAGGATCTGAATTCGCATACACGAGACTTTCATAGTCCGTATTGTAATAGAGGAGTCCGCCTGATACATCCCCGCTGAACGAAAGGGGTGTGCCTGTATAACTTCCAATTGCCTGGCCTATCCAGGTTCCACTCTCACTATTTACGCCTAAGAATTTTCCTTCCATGTCATAGAGACGAAATGGTGTAATGGCCTTTCCTGTCACATTACCCGTTATCTCCCCTGTGGCTGTCCAGGTGCCGCTTGCGCTTGCAAGCCAATAACCTTTATTAGATGAATCAAAGTCACCTTCACCTCCTAAGGTTGCACTCCAGGATGTATCACCTGTTGGTTTTCCAAGATACGTATTGGGAGAGTCGCTATTACCAAGTTTTAAGTCAAAGACTCCAAATGACATGGGTTGAGATTCTGAAACAAGGAACATAACACTACTGTATCCACTGTCACTACCAAAAATGCTTCCTGAACCACCAAAGCTACCTGTTAATTTTCCATCCATTTGCCCATATGCAAAGAAAACACTTAAAGGATCAACGCTTGATGCGAGCTGTGTTGGGGTAAGGGTGCCACTTAAACCCCACATAGGGTTTGGAGATATCTCATAGTAGAAGCCAGTGAATGTCCCTTTCATGATACCTGTTGTTACCTTTTCTTCTGAATCTGGAGGGCTTATGTAAAGTGCCCTCACTGTTCCATCAGAGATTGTGCCTACAGTCGAGGCATCTCCACCCTTCCAGATGGCACCTGCAAATCCATAGATATGACCACCATCATTATTTACCTCAGTAGTCCCACCGGAAATATTAGAATTCATTAGATAGTGGGATTTATTATATGTGGTATTGAGATTATAGTTGCCTATGGCAATAAAATCTGCTGGACTTGTCCATGGGTCAGTTGTTCCGCCAAAAAGGCCCGGTTCAAAGCCTGCATATTCCATCACACCATTATTATTATAGTAGAGGGAATCGCCACCAAAGTAGCCGAAGAAATGTGCAGGTGTCCCCTCATACGTGCCTGTCCCTGCCATTCTGAAAGAGGAACTTTCATACTTTCCCAGATACCTCATTGAGTATGTGCCTATATACCACACCTCTGTATCTACATCGTAACGGATAGATGAAAGAAGTGTATCTATAGTAAACCTTTTGTTTAATGTATCGTGGGTGTAAAATAAAGGTCCAAGGGCAAATTCATTATTCGCTATGTATCCCAGATAAGGAAGGGATGGTTGGGCTGTATTGTTTAATGTCCCGGTATATATATTGCCTATGGAAGAAGCCTTTTTCCCCTCGTTTGTTATAAGATAAGGGGCTGTCCGACCAAAATGAATTGATGTTAATTGAATACCTGAATCACTGATAGTTATCGGATTATTGTATGGGAAAAACAGCGGGGTCGTTGCATATTTAATGGCATGTTCAAGTGCATCTAAAAGTGTAGGGCTTGGGGTTAGGTTTATGGTGCCAACGGATGAACTTTTCCCTAAAGAACCTGATATGGTAAACCTTGAGCCATCGAATGCACCAGGTGCTTCACCTGTAAGAAAATATAGATAACCTCCTTCTACATATAAGGCAGACATACGGGTGAGCCAGGAGCCTTGAATACCTGCCAGAGGCCCTGAAAATGCACCACCTTTATCTGATGTGCCAAGAAGCCATCCTTCTATAAGACTTGGCACATTATTTGTATTGATTGAGGCGCTCATGGTACCAGTTCCTGCATCAGGTATATTGGCTGTAAATGGACCTTCTGAAGCAAGAAAAGATGCAGTGCCAGTAAAATTTGTCCCTTTTGGCGCTGGTGGCGCTGGTGGTATAGGGGGTGGCGGTTCTTTCTCAGCAAATGATGTGGTAACTACAGGTGGCCCCTCCTGTGGAACAGGCTCTTTTTTCGTTTCAGTAGTCGTTGTAGAGGTTGTTAATACCTCATTCTCAGCAGCCTTTTCCTCAGACTTTACTGTTTGAACCTGGATGAATGCCTCGCCACCACCTTTTATTAAACTCTCCGGTGCCTTGGTAGGCACAGATGGTGCAGCTTCACCTGAGACAACGGACATATTTCCTGCAGTTATTGGAACAAAGACCTGTGGTAACTGGGGATTATATAGATAGCCTTGACCTGCAATAAAGATAACAACCGTTGTGCCCTGGGTATAACCTACAAGCATGTTAGAGCCTCTTATTCCTGCAACGGCATTTGGTGTATGGACCTCGAGTTTATTTTTTTCTGCAAGGGCTGAGACCTTTTTTATAAATTCCTCCCCTGAAATGGCCTGCACCCTTCCCCTGTGTAATTTCATGACCTGGGAACTTGTATCTTCAGTAACATGGTATTCTTTGATTTCTATACGGGTTGAAGGGGCAATCTTTAATACATTCTGGTTATTGAAGGTGATTTCTGCGAGACTCTTTGTTTTTGTCCTGTATATATCCCCCACGTTTACTAAATCTCCAGCCTTTACAGGTTCAACAATGTTTTTTCCTGTCTTTAAGACATCCACCCTGCCTTCAACATAGGTAACCTTACCAATAGGTGCGCAAAGGGCAAAAGAGGCTGTTAAAAGGAGGATTATCCCTGTCCATAGTATTAAAAAAAGACATTTATGTTTCATAAAAATCACCTCATCTTTTAAAGAGATTATAGCTTTTTTATCATGTTTTTAAAAAACTTCAATGATATAAATCACCTTTTAGAATTTATATTCCAGTCCAAGGGTTATTAATTCACGTTTGTAATCATAGATTGAGATATTACACTTGTCCCTGATGTACGTATACTGGCCAATAAGGTCTGTGTTTTTTAATAAATCAGACATAAAATCCTGGCTTTGTCTTCCCTTAAAGATATTGGCAAAAAGGCCTTCATAAATGAGGCTTGCTGAGAGATTGTATGTATCATTCCTCCGTTTCATATTGAATGTGGCGTTTTCAAACTTATACTGGGTGAAGGAAGCATCTGCTGAAGCTAAGAATTTAATAGGTCTTTTTATAAAATCATAAAGAGGGTAGAGGAAGGTCAAACTGAACCTATTCTCATAGTCTATTGACCAGTTTCTGCCATCTGCCTCTTCTTTATTAAAGGTATATTTCAGACTGAATATGCCCTTGCCACCTTTGAAAAAGTATGTCCATCCGAGACCTGTGTTCCAGACAAAGGCGTTTCTATTTTCATCTGATGTGAATGGCTCTGGATGAAGGGGTGTTTCAAAATACCTCTTTTTTGCAATACCAAAAGAGACCTCGCCTACACTGTTTTTTGTTACCATGAAACGGGCAGTGGGGGTTATACCGTACTGTTCTAAGTAACGTGTTTGATTCCACCAGTTAAGATCACCTAAAAAGCTATTCCTTTTATCGGCCTGCAGGCTATTGTACATGTAAGTAATGGGAAAACTCAAAGACCATTTCTCAAAGTTATATCCAGGTATTGCGCTTAATACATTGGACATGTTGTTGTATTCACTTAGGTCTCCTGTTGTGCCATCAGCCCTTGTGTATTGCTTTGGGAAATATCTTTCAGCAAATAGTGAGTATTGCAAAGAAAGGTTGAATGGTGTTTTAAAGGAGAAGGGGAATGTATAACCCAAGCGAAGGCTTAAGTTTAATGCACTTCCTTCGTGACCTGAGATGGCATCCACTATTTGGCCACTGCCCTTTGCCACAACATTGGTATCGTATTTGTAGTTTAAACCTATTGAGAATCTCCATGGACGCTCTCTCTCTATCTTTTCAGCAACCATCTTTTCATAGTCTTTTGCATAGGTTGCCATATCAGTTGTCGGGTCAAGGGAAATGGTGGATCTGAATCGCTTCTGCGCCTCTTTTAATTTTCCTTCCTTTGTATAGGCACTTGCAATCTGGAATTCTGCTGCCTGTGCCATAGAAGGGTCAAGGGATTTTGCCTTTTCAAAGGCAGCTACTGCATCCATATATTTTCCTTCTTTTGAAAGGATCAAACCCTTTAAAAACTGCACACGGGCAGGCTGAATTCCTTCTTTTTCACCTACATCAATCCACTCCTTTGCTTCTTTCAGGTTACCTATCTGATAAAGGCTGTCTATGAGTTCAACCAATGCCTCCTTTATCTTAGGTGTCAGTGTCACTGCATCCTTGAGATGTGGTGTAGCTGATTTATGGTCCTCTAATATTTTATAGGTTAGACCGAGGTAGTATGCAGCAATACTTGAGGTGGGGTCAGCCTTTCTTGCATCCTGGAAGTATGCAAGGGATTCTTCATAATTTTCCTCTTTGAACTCTTTCATACCTTTTTCAAGAAATTCCTCTCCCGATGCATATAAAGGTGATAAAAGACATAAAGATATTAAAAATATCACAACTTGAAATAGGGATTTAAATCTATTCATTAGATGCCCCCATGATTAATTAAGATAGGTTAAGAATAGTAATATATTTAATTTAGGATTTGTCAATGAAATTCTTATTAATTTAATTTTTCAATAAACATCTGTCTTTAGATTAGAAAAACCACTAATTTTACATTTTACAGAAACCTGCAAATGTGGATTGTTTAGGCTGCTTTTGTTTTTTCAAGATAGAGGTGTATAAAAGATTATTCTATTATAAAGTCCCACGCTGAATCATTTATCCATAGACAGAAATAGCCTCTACCTAAAAGACCCTTTGATTTGACCATGTAGAGATTGTCCTTTTCTTTGTTTACGATAATCTCTATATCCTTTCCAAATATATATCTCGGTTTGCCTACGAGGGATGTGCCGTAAAATAACAGAGGATTAAACGTAAGTACATCCATATCGTATTCTCCGTGTATTATAAAATACTGGACGTCTTTTAATGGAAAAGTTGGGGGTTTATTAGATTCGATAAATAAAATACCCTCTTCATCGAGAACTAAATTTGGTAAGAGTCTGATGAGCCCTGTCTTTGTCTTTATATATACACCGAATTCTTTTGGCTTTATAATCTTTTGTTCCTTTGCAAATGAATTATACGTGTTAAAGACAATGGCAATGAACATAAAAACAATAATAGAAAATTTTATTCCTTTCATTTTTATACCCTCGGTAACATCAAAATTATTTCCTATATAAAGGTTAAATACACTTTTCTTTCCCTTGGCCCGTCAAACTCCATAAGAAAAATACCCTGCCACTGACCGAGCATGAGCCTGCCTTCTGAGACAGGGATTAATAAAGAGCAACCAGTGATCGTTGATTTTATATGGGCATCTGCATTTCCTTCCCTGTGTTTGTATGGATAATTTTTAGGGGCAAGTCTTTCAAGGCCTTCAATAATGTCCTTCATGACATCAGGGTCTGCATCTTCGTTTATCACAAGACCGCAGGTTGTATGGGGTGTGTAGATATTTAACAATCTCGCCTCAACCCCCTTTATTGCCTTCTGCACCTCATCGGTTATGTCCTTTGCCTCAACCTTACCCGTTGTTTTTATCCTCAATATTTTAAGCATATTTTATTCACCTTTTTTTCTTTTTGACCTGTAGTTCTCTATTGCCACTTTCAGGGCCTCCTCGACAAGGAGAGAGCAATGGAGTTTTGCCTCAGGCAAACCGCCTAATGCCTCTGTGACCTTTTCGTTTGTTATCTTTAATGCCTCCTCTATGGTTTTTCCCTTCATGAGTTCTGTAGCCATACTACTCGATGCAATGGCAGCACCACAACCAAAGGTTTTAAATTTTACATCTATGATCCTGTCGTTTTCTATCTTCAGAAATATCTTCATAACATCACCACATACAGGATTGCCGGCCTCACCTACTGCATCGGGATTTTCCATCTCGCCCATGTTTCTCGGGTTCATAAAATGGTCCATTACGGTTTCATTATAATTTATCTGTGTCATAGAACTCCTCCATGTTTTCTATCTATTCGATTTTTATTATTTCATAGGTTTTCTGGCCGCCTGGGGCAGAAAATGTAACCTCATCCCCTACAGTTTTACCCATCAATGCCCTGCCAAGAGGTGATGTTATGGAAATCTTTTTCTGTTCAATATCCGATTCATAGGGTCCTACGAGGGTATAGGTCACCTCCTCATCGGTATCCAAATTTAAAAGGGTAACAACGCATCCAAATTCAACAAAGTCACAATTTGTTCTTTTTTTGTCCACAATTTCAGAGTTTTTTATCATCTCTTCTATCTCGGCAATCTTTTTCTGCAGAAACTGGTACTCTTCTTTAGCAGCATCGTATTCTGCATTTTCTGATAAATCACCATGACCTCTTGCCTCTTCAATGGCTTTAATAATCTTGGGTCTTTTTGTATTCAATAAAAACTCTCTCTCTTTTTTAAGACTCTCATATCCCTCTCTTGTGATGGGCACCTTCATACTCTCTCCATTTTAATGAGAAAATTACACTCTTTACTCTTATGAATCAACAAAATTTACAAAATTAAATACGATTAATCAAATCTAATCCATTCTCCCTTATCTTTTAGGGGGCTAATGGATTTTACTATCTGTTTTTTTACTTTTAAAAATCTCTGTTTCATTTCTTTTAACCAGTCCCTATGGAGAAACATATGCTCTGGGGGGCCGATTATACCCCCTTCTTTTATCTTTATTCTTCTGCCATTTCTATCAATCTTGAAATAGCCGTGGCAAACGGTACAGATAAAACCTTCTTCAATAATACGAACGATTTCACATCCGCAGAAGGGACAGCCAAAGCTGTTTTCTATTTTTTTATCGGAAAAAAGAATGCGGGCAAGTTCTTTTGCCTTTTCTTTATTTGTCTCGTTAAACAAAACCTCACCTGGCAGGGCAGCCTCAATGTTAACGCTTGCTTTGATGTCAAGCCCGAGGGAATAGGCAAAGACCATAAGTGTCTGAGGTGAAACGCCTATTCTATCTTTGATACCATAGAAATTTAATAGTATACAGGGTTTACCGTAGGTTTCGTTCAGATAATTATAAAACAAGAACCCCCTGTCAAGTATACGCTTGAATATGCTGTGGGCACCGAAATAATAAACAGGTGTGGCAACTATCAATCCATCTGCTTTGACAATCGTTTCAAGAAGCCTTTCCATATGATCTTTATTGGGACATGGATTACCCATTATGCAGCCGTAGCAGGCACTGCACGGCATGATATTTAGCTCAGGAAGTCTTATAAGTTTAAGATTGTGGGCAAAGTCAAAGTGTGTGGAAATCTCTTTTATAAAGATTTCACAGTTACCATTTTTTCTTGGTGAGCCTACAAGCCCAAGTATTTCTTTTGTCATGCACTATTATAACAGATTTTGTCTTATTTAACAGCTTTTTAATATTCCATTGCATTTTAAACTCAAATTGGGTTAAAAACCAAAAATGGACAAAAGAATAGCCTCCTGGTGTCTATTCGATTTTGCAAACTCAAGTTATTCTGCTGTTATTGCCGCAACGGTCTTTCCTGTTTATTATGCCAGTGTTGTTGTGGGTAATGAGGAAGGTCTTGGTGATATCTGGTGGGGTAGGGCCATAGCGTTAAGCATGGCAATTGTAGCATTGGCATCGCCGTTTTTAGGCGGTATTGCAGATTATGCAAAGATTAAGAAAAGGATGATGATGTTTTTTACTTTTATGTGTGTAATATCGGTGGGTTTATTTTCTCTCCTCCATGAAGGTATGATCGTATTCGGTTTTGTTTTAATAGTTCTGGCAAATATAGGCATGGAGTGTAGTTTTGTTTTTTATAATGCATTTTTACCTGAAATCAGCCATAAAGACCATTGTGGCAGGGTCTCTGCCTGGGGTTATGGAACAGGATATTTAGGTTCCATTATAAGCCTTTTTCTGGCACTAATATTCATTCAGCAAGGATATATAAAACCAATATGGATAATGGTTTCTTTGTTTTTTGCCGTTTTTTCTATACCTGTTTTTATTTTTCTGCCTGAAGATGACATGGATAAAAAAAGGATCTTTTCTTCTGCACTTCAAGGTTTAAAAAATACCATAAAGTATCTTCGCATTATGTGGTCTCACCTAAACACGAGGAAATTTCTCATAGCCTATTTGATTTATGAAGACGGTGTTAATACAGTTATTGTATTTTCAAGTATATTTGCTGCTACAACACTTAAGTTTAAACCTGATGAGCTAATCTATATGTATCTTCTGGTTCAGGCAACGGCCATGTTAGGTGCATTTGTTATGGCAAAAAGCATTGATATAAAAGGGCCAAAAAAGATCGTTCAGGTCACGTTATGTCTATGGATCTTTGTTACCATATTTTCTTTTTTTGTTAATTCAAAGGGTCTTTTCGTTGTTATTGCATCTTTAGCAGGTTTAGGGCTTGGTTCCCTTCAGGCAGCAACAAGGGCTTTTTTCTCCTTTTTCATCCCTAAGGGAGAAGAGGCAAAATATTTCGGCGTGTATAATTTTGTGGGTAAATCGTCGGCCATCATAGGCCCCGTTATCTTCGGTTACATATCGTCTTTATATAAGACCCAGAGGCCTGCTATACTTTCGGTTTGTTTGTTTTTCATTATAGGATTAATTATAGTTTCATTTGTAGATGAGGTTAAAACAAGAAAGATTCAGGAATAAACTTGCAAAGGTTAATCTTTTCCCATATATTGAATTTAAAAGCCATCAATTAAAAAACAGGAGGTTTTTATGACCTTAATGGAAGATTTAAAGAAAAAGACAGAGGAAGGTTTAAAGACACTTAAGGAAACGGCTCAGGACATAGCCTTTAATGTGGAGAAACAGGCAAAGATAGGTAAGAAAAAATATCTTGATATAACAAAACTCCAGAGAACCATTCAAAAATTATATGCAGAAATCGGTGAATATGTATATGACCAGTTTACATCAGGAAAAACACCAACAATGGAGAGCCCTTTTCTAAAGGAAAGGATCAGTGCCATAACGAGATTATCCATTCATATAAAAGATATTGAAGAAGAGATTGAAGAGATTAAAAGAACCACCCCGCAAAAAAACCATGAGGATTAAATACAGTATCTTTCTTTTTTTTCTATGTTTCTTGTTTTTATTATTTTCGCCTTTAACCCTATCATGTTACGAAAGAATAATATCTTTATCACCACAGGTAACAGAATCCATATATTTAATAGGCGCAGAACAAAGACTTATTGCCAATACCACTTTCTGCAAAAGACCGCCAGATGCCTTAAAAAAGGAAAAAATAGGCACGCCCCAGAGACCTGAGCTGGAAAAGATTGTGTCACTAAAGCCAGACCTTGTTATTGCTGCCCAGGAGGCAAATGACTTTTGGTTTGTTGAAAGGATAAAAAAGATCGGTATTAATACATTTTTTTTTAAAAGGCCTAAAGATTTCAAAGACCTTTCCCATAATTTTTTTGTCCTTGGAAAACTATTAAAAAAAGAAGAAACAGCAAAAAAGATTATTATGGATGTGAAACAGAAGCTTCACAAAGATGTCAAATCAAAGCAATTTGGCGTATTATGGCAGATAGGCTCAGGGCCTGTAGTGGTGGCAACTAATACAAGCTTTGTCAATGACATCATCGAATATTCAGGGGGTAAGAATATTATAAACAGTGAAGTTCCCTATATGCGAATAAGCATTGAAGAGATTATAAAAAATCCACCACAGGTTATTGTCCTTATGGATATGGGATACAGCATACAGGAAGAAGAGAAAAGATGGAAAAAATATCTAAAAGACCCTGTTTTTGTTGTGCTTGATCCCTATGTTGCCTCAAGCCCTACACCTGTAACATTTCTCGAGGCTGTAACAAGATTAAAGGAGGCGAGGAATTTTTAATTGACTTTAATTTCTTTTGTGTGTAAAATTCGTATCTTCATAATAGGTTAGGAGGTAATTATGGCACGAGTCTGTGAGATATGCGGAAAAGGAAAACAAATCGGCTATAATGTAAGCCATGCAAACAATAAGACAAAAAGGGTATGGCTACCCAATCTTCAGAATAAAAAGGTAGTTATAGGAAATACCACAAAAAAGATAAGGGTATGCACGAAGTGCATAAAAAAAGGTCTTATTCAGTAGGCCATCTAAAACATCCCCTTATCAATTAAAAAAAGCCTTCCAATTTAGAAAATTTTCAAAAACCCTTTTAATATTTGATTATTTTACCCTGAACTCTTTAGAATTGAGGTTTTTTAGCTTAAATTACCCATAAACATATCAAAGCCGTTTTATACAAAAAAAAGACTGAATATTACAAGAATTATCCTACAAAAAGTTGTTAAATGGTCTTTACACCAAGTAAGGTGCAAAAAACTATAAGGGGAGGTTTCCATGAAGAAGTTTTTAATATTTATTCTTCTATTGTTATTTGTTGGTCTTTCTGCGACTAACATTGGTTATGCCCAGAAACCAACCGGCGAATCTTATGTAATAGGAGGCATATTCCCGCTTACAGGTTATCTTTCCTGGCTCGGTGAATACAAGAAAAAGGGATCGGAATTAAAGGTGGAGTTGATAAACGAGGCAGGTGGAATAAACGGAAGACCATTAAAACTGGTTATTTATGATGATCAATCCTCACCAGAACAGGCGGCAAAAATAGCACAGAGGCTTATTTCCAAGGATAAAGCCATTGCCATGATAGGTACTGCAAGCGTGCCCATTTCAGGGGCAGTGGCATCTTTAGCAAACAAAAATAGCATACCCGCCATAATAGGTTCCGGTTACGAGGTAAACCCTGAAAAGGACAGATTTGTATTCAATACAGCACATAAGACAGACTTCGCCGTTGCAAGGCCTTTTCAGTATTTTAAAGAAAAGGGTATTACAAAACTTGCCCTGTTAATGCCTATAGGGTCTCTTGGTGAACTGGGGAGCACCCTTGCAAGAAAATATGCACCGTCTTATGGTATAACCATTGTGGGTGAAGAAAAATTCGATGTAAAGGCACCTGATGTAACAGCACAGCTTGCAAAATTAAAGACGCTTAAACCACAGGCCCTGTTTTCTTTCTGCACCGGTGAACCTGCTGCTCTTGTGGCACGGAATATGGCGCAGATGAACATGAATATTCCTGTCCTTGTTTCTCACGGAAATGCAAACCCTGGTTTTTTAAAACTCGTGAGTAATGTGAATGTACCTATTATTGTTCCTGCTGGTAGGGCTGCGGCACCTGATGCAATACCCGATAGTGACCCCTGCAAAAAGGTTATAGCAGCTTTTAACAAAAGACATATAGCTAAATTTAATGAACCTGCAAACTATTATTCAGCAGAGATGGTAGACGCCATAGCGATCATTGCAGAAGTTTTAAAGACAACTAAGGGGGCAACAGGAGAAAAGTTGAGAGATGGTATTGAGAACTTGAAAAACTTTGTGGGTATGCAGGGTATCTACAATTTTTCACCCTCTGACCATCATGGAACTGTGCTTAATGACATGATGGTATTCGAGGTTAAAGAAGGCAAACTACATATGCTTCTTAAATAAAGAGTAAGGCTCATGGGAGAGTATTCACACCTATTTCAATTCTTTTTCAGTGGAATAACTACAGGTAGCATTTATGCCCTGATAGCTGTGAGTCTGGTTATTGTTTACAGGGTATCCCAGTTAATATGTTTCTCTCAGGGCGAATTTTTTGTATTCGGCGCCCTTTTTATGGCCACCCTTATCTCAAAAGGTGTGTCGCTCCCCCTTGCCTTTGTAATATCTTTATTCGGGTCAATGGCAATGGGAGGTTTTCTCCAATGGTTACTTATAAGGCGTATCCAGGGCAGCTCAATCGGTAATTTGATTGTCATGACCATTGCCATATCCCTTGCACTGAGGGGGCTTGCATTAATAATATGGGGTAGAGAGTCCTATGTAGTAAGACCTTTTACAGAATCCCAACCCATAACCTTTATGGGTGCATCCCTTCAGTTACAGGTCTTTTGGATTGCAGGTATAACAGTTTTTGTATTACTTCTTATCTGGTTTTTTTTCGAAAAGACCATGCTCGGTCTTGCCATGAGGGCCTGTGCAGAGAACCCTCTTGGGGCCAGCTTGATGGGTATAAGCGTAAACAGGGCAGCATTTTTTGCATGGGCATGGAGGGCTGCCATTGGTGCCATTGCAGGGATGACCATATGCCCACTTTTATTTACCCAGTATACATCTGGTGTGATGCCTATGGTAAAGGGGTTTATAGCGATGTCTATAGGTGGATTAAGTAGTATCATGGGTTCGGTGATAGCAGGGCTAATGTTGGGGTTAGTGGAATCTTATACAATAGGTCTTATATCCTCGAAGTTCTCTGATGCAATAGTGTTCACTTTATTGATTCTGGTTTTGCTTATAAGGCCAAGTGGTCTTTTCAATAGTCAGAGATGAACATCATGGAAAGGCTTAAGAAGGCTTGGTGGATACTTCCGGCAGTTATATTGGGTATAATACCTCTTATTTTTAAAGAAAAATCTGCCTATGTTAGCGGTATATTGATATTTGCCGGAATCTATATAATACTTGCAGTAGGGCTCGATCTTTTGATGGGCTATGCAGGTCAGATATCTGTAGGCCATGCCTCTTTCTTTGCCATAGGGGCATACTCTTCTGCCATCCTGACTGTAAAATACGGTATTTCTCCTCTTTTAGCCATGTTTTTTGGAATGTTCCTTAGCGGGTTAATTGCATGGATTATAGGGAGGCCGGTTCTTGCCCTTAAGGAATACTATCTTGCCATGGCAACCCTTGCCTTTAACGAGATTGTAATTACCTTGATTATAGGAATCGAATGGTTGACAGGTGGTGCATCGGGCTTAAAGAATATTCCGTCCTTTAGTTTATTTGGCTTCACCATGAAAAATAATTTACATTATTATTATTTTGTCTGGTTTGTTGTGTTCCTTGTGGTTGCCATGACCATTGCCATCGTAAAATCACCAATGGGAAGAACTCTCATTGCCATTCACAGTGATGAAGTAGCAGCTCGAACATTCGGTATAAACAGCACAAAATACAAAACAGGGATCTTTGTGCTCGTAAACGTCTTTGCCTCAGTAGCTGGTTCCCTTTATGCCCACTATATGGGTTTTATTGCCCCAGATGATTTTGGGGTAAGCACATCTGTAAATATGCTGGTTATGCTTTTTCTTGGAGGTTTCGGCACCATATATGGACCTGCCATAGGTGCACTTTTTTTAAAGATATTGCCAGAATTGACATATTTCTTTCAGGATTATGAACTTCTTATAAATGGGGTCATTCTGATCATTGTCCTTGTATTTATGCCAAAAGGCATGTACGGCATATTTGTGGCTATGAAAAGAAAAATAGGTTTCAGTAGAGAATAATGAATATGGATAAAAATGGTATTATTCTCAAAATAGAAAATATAAGTAAAAGATTTGAAGGCGTCCATGCCCTCGATGGCGTGAGCTTTTCTGTAAAAAAAGGCCAGATTAAGGCCTTAATTGGACCAAACGGTGCTGGAAAGACTACTATGCTTAATGTGATAAGCGGACTGGTTCCCCCTGACAAGGGCAATATCTATTTTAAGGATAATGATATAACAGGCCAACCTCCAAACATAATAGCATCCTTAGGTATGGGGAGGACATTTCAGCTCATTAGACTTTTTACTATAAACGAAGCTACCGTGATGGATAATCTTCTAATAGGCGCAAGCCTAACATTAAAACCTGGCATATTAAAATCCATATTTTTATCAGGAAGGGTAAAGAGGCAGGAGACTAAGCTTAAGGATAAAGCCCTTGAGATTCTAAACTTTGTTGGATTGTCAGGTAAGGAGGGGGTTTTACCTAGTGCATTATCTTTTGGAAATCAGAGGCTCGTTGAGCTTGCAAGGGCACTTATGATGGATCCTAAAATGTTAGTACTTGACGAGCCAGCTTCAGGATTAAACGATATGGAGGTGGAAAACTTTAAAGGATTGCTCTTATCGCTTAAAGATAGGGGAATTACCATGCTCATTGTTGAACACAATATGAAACTGGTAATGGATATTGCCGATGATATAGTAGTACTTGATTTTGGTAAGAAACTCGCAGAGGGTTCACCAAAAGAGGTTTGTGCCAATCCAGAGGTGATAGCAGCTTATTTAGGAACTAAAGACAAAAATGGAGATGGGGTTTTATGCTCCAAATAGAGGGTCTTTCTTCAGGATACGGTAGGATAAGGGTTTTAAAGGATATAGATATCACTCTCAGAAAAGGGGAGATAGTGTGTTTACTTGGGGCAAACGGCGCCGGTAAATCAACGCTTTTACGGACTATATCAGGGATATTAAAGGCAGACAGTGGTAGGGTGATTTTCAAGGAAATGGATATAACAAATAAAAGACCTGAATATATAGTAAGGATTGGAATAGGCCATGTGCCTGAAGGCAGACAGATCTTTGGCGAACTAACGGTTAGGCAAAATCTAATTTTGGGCAGATATTGCAAAAAGGTTGAAAAGAAAGAGATGGAAAGGCTGATGGAATCATGTTTTAGTCTTTTTCCAGTTCTCAAAGAAAGACTTAACCAGAGGGCAGGCACATTAAGTGGTGGAGAACAGCAGATGCTTGCCATTGCTAGGGCACTTATGTCAGAACCAGAGATATTATTATTTGATGAACCTTCCCTTGGCCTTGCACCAATAATTGTGGATAAAATTATGAGGAACATAAGGGAGCTTAAGGACAGGGGGATCTCTATATTAATAGTGGAACAGAATATAAATGCAGTCCTTGAGATAGCGGACAGGGGGTATGTTATAGAAACAGGCAGAATAGTAATCGAGGGGTCTACTGAGATGTTAAATAATAACAAAACAATTAAAGAGTCCTATTTAGGGATGTAAAAATCAAGATAAAAGGAGTAAGCCATGTATTATGACCCTGACAAGAACAACCATGGCCTTCCCCATAATCCATTCAAATCCTGTGTAATACCGAGGCCAATAGGATGGATATCCACTATAAGTCAAGATGGTATTCATAACCTTGCCCCTTTTAGCCAATTCCAGAACCTTACCTTTGACCCTCCTTATGTGATGTTTGCGGCAAACCAGAATACAAAGGGTATGAGAAAAGACACTGTGATTAATATAGAGAAAACAGGAGAGTTCGTTTATAACATGGTTACATGGGAGCTAAGGGAGGCAATGAATATTACTGCTTCGGAGGTGCCCTTCGAAATTGATGAATTCGAGCTGGCAGGGCTGACAAAAGCGCCTTCCGTCAAGGTTAAGCCAGCAAGGGTGTCAGAATCACCCATTCATTTTGAGTGTATCCATTACCAGACCATAAGGATACCAGGAAATGGTCTTATGGGTAGTGTAGATGTCATTATAGGTAGGGTCGTTATGATCCATATAAAAGATGAGGTCATAGGTCCTGATGGTCGTTTAGACATACTCCGTATAAGACCTGTGGCAAGGTTAGGATATTACGATTACACCACTGTAGATTCATTATTTCAAATGGTCATCCCTGGAGAAAACGAATTACTCCTTACAGGTCTTGAGGGTGCCATAAAAAAACATAATACTTAATATTGTCCATTGACATATTTGAAAAAGATAGTAGAATAAATCTCTATCAGTCAATGGCTACACAGTTTATTATCAAACAAAAAAAAGAACAGGGCTATAGGGATGAAACCATCTGCATAGGTGGTATATTTCCCTTGACAGGTTATCTTTCCTGGCTCGGCATATATAAAAAAAAGGCATCTGAACTAAAAGTAGATTTAATTAACAATGCCGGTGGTATAGATGGGAGGATGTTGAAACTCGTAATCTATGATGATTGTTCTTCAGAAGAGCAGGCAACAAAAGCAGCTGAGGAATTAATTTACAAACACAGGGCATCTGCTCTTATTGGAACAGGTTCTCTTCCAGTATCCCTTGCCGTTGCAAGGATTGCAAATAGAAACAGGATCCCTGCATTTCTCAATTCAGGTTATACCATAGATCCTGTTAAGGATTTATTTATCTTTAACACAGCCCACAAGACTGAATTTGCCCTTGCTTGTGCATTCCAGTATTTCTCCGAAATAGAAATTTCGAAAATCTCACTACTAATGCCATATGGTCCCCTTGGCGATGTAGGTTCCTGGCTTGCCAAACATCTTGCAAATCTATTCAATATTAGAATAGTGGGCGAAGAGAGATTTGACCTTAGCTCATTCGATATTAGAAGCCAGCTTGAAAGGATAAAGGAATTAAGACCTCAAGCAGTTTTCTCTTTTGTGACAGGGAGGCCTGCAGCATGGGTGGCAGGAAATATGGCAAACATGGGTTTCAAAATACCATTGTTGATATCCCACGGCAACGCAACACCATCCTTTCTCAAGATGATATCTTCCATACCCCTTAAGGTTATTGTGCCTTCAGGTAAATCCATGGCCCTTGATTCCATGACCCTTGACGACCCATCCATTAGAAAAATTATGGATTTTAATGCTTTGCATATGGCAAGGTTCAATGAGCCGGTAAACTATTATTCAGCAGAACAGGCCGATGCCATTGACCTTATTGTGACGGCATTTAGACTAACAGGAGGAAGACCGGATGGATTAAAGGATGCCATTGAATCAATAAAAAATTTTGTAGGTATGCAAGGTATTTATAACCTCTCAAACATTGACCACTACGGGACAAGACCTGAAAGCATGGTGCTTTTATCCGTGCGCGATGGAAGGTGGTATCTTGAGAGGTCATTTTCACCCTTGACGAGCTTTAGTCATATTTATGATGATACCAGTAAGGGTTTGGTTCACAGGCTTGCCGGAATACTTCTTGCCCCATCAGCTTCTTTAGACAAAAAGCATGAAAAGGATCATATCTTGTTAAAAACCTCTATCATGGAAGAAGATGCCAAAGCTACAAGGATAGACTATGATTTTTTCAGGGATTATTATAGTTATAAGAAGGAATTAATAAAAGCGCTTTATGAAGAGGATGAAATAAAGGCAAGACAAAACCTGTATTGCCTTCTTTTATATTCATTAAACATGGATGAAGACGAATCTTTTAGAGGTATGATTCTCGAGATATTCTGCATATTTTGTGATACTGCCATTGAGAAGGGTGTGGATATAGAAAAGATAGCAGAGTTTAGAAAGGTTTTTATGGAGAAATGGCAGACAATAAGGGAAAGAGACAGGCTCTGCCTTGTCCTTATAAGAGCCCTTTATTACACGATAGAGATGATAACAAGGATAGAATTTGCAGATTCGGGACTTTTTAAAAAGGTTATGTCCTATATAAAGAACCACTACAATGAAAACCTCAATGTGGAGAGAGTTGCCCGTCACGTATGTCTGAGCCCTTCATATTTAATCCATAGACTTAAGAAACAATTTGGTATGAATCTTACCGAATGTATAGCCATGGTAAGGATAGAGAATGCCAAAGCCCTCCTCAAATCCACTAACACATCCATTGGCGAAATAGCCCATGAGGTTGGATATCAGGACCAATGTTATTTTACAAAGGTTTTCAAAAAATATGCAGGATGTACACCAAAGGAATACAGAAAAAGTCCTGTGAGGCATATCCCTTTTAGATAGGCCAACTAAGTCCTTGACAAAATATGAGTTATTGGTTAATCTATTTGTCACGGGCCCATAGCTCAGTTGGAAGAGCCACCGGCTCATAACCGGTAGGCCCCTGGTTCGAGCCCAGGTGGGCCCAATTTAATAATTATGGAATGTTACTGTAAAAAAATAAAATTTTTAATTTAAAGGGGGTGCTCCAAAAAGGTTCACCCCCTTTAATTTTATGGAGGTATTGCATTGGAGCAAGAACTAAAGACCATCTATGAAGTTCAGTTATTAGAATCAAATATCATCAATAACGAAAAAAAGAAATTGATAGGCCCAAAGAAAATAGAAGAGATGGACAGGGAGTTAGAAGAACTTAAAAAAAAGGCAGAAAAGGAAAAGGCAGTAATAGATGAACTCGAAAAAGAAAGAAGAAAGAAAGAGAAAGATCTTGGTGTGGAAAAGGATAGGATTAAGAAGATAGAAGCAAAATTGTATGAAGTTAAAACAAATAAAGAGTATCAAGCCCTCCTGAAAGAGATTGAAATGGCAAAAGAAGAAATAGATAAAACAGAGGAAGACATAATTATTCTTATGGATAGGACAGAAGACTTAAAAAAGGAATACGACAGTGTTCTTGAACATATGAAAAAAAGAGAAAATGAAATAAAGGTAGAGAAGGACAGGTTGTTAAATGAACTGGCAAATATAGATAAAACACTGGAAGAAATAAAAAAACAGAGAGATCAATTACTGAAAAATGTCAGCGAAGAGATAAGAAGTACATATCTAAATCTTATTGAGAAAAGGGAAGGTCTGGCTGTGGTGAATGTGAAAAACGGTGTATGTTTAGGCTGTTATATGAATATTCCCCCTCAGCTTTTCATAGAAGTCACAAAAAACAACAGACTCATTACTTGCCCCAGTTGCAATAGAATATTTTATTTTGTGGAAGACATCTAATTTGGAATGGCATGCCTATATTGACGGTGCCTCATCGGGAAATCCCGGTGAATCCGGCGCTGGTGTAGTTATTTACGCCCAGGATAAGATGATAAGCAAAGAAAGTCTCTATCTCGGTAGCATGACAAATAATATGGCCGAATATGAGGCGCTGCTTTATGTGTTGAATAAGGCAATAGATTATGGGATAGAAAATCTAAATGTCTATACTGATTCCCTTTTAGTTGCAAATCAGGTCTTAGGTATATATCGGGTTAAAAATCCAACTCTTCAGGGCTATATTTCAAAAATTAAAAAAATATTTGACAATTTTAAACATTTTAGTATAAAATATATACCGAGAGAAAAAAATAGGATTGCAGATAGGCTTGCAAAAATGGCAATCAAAAATAGGGGTAGACGGGTGGCCGCTCCGCCTGGCGGAGAGGAAAGTCCGGGCATCACAGGGCAGGATGGTCCCTAATGGGGACTGGGGGTAACCCTAAGGAAAGTGCAACAGAAAATATACCGTCCCGCCTCAAGCGGGATAAGGGTGAAATGGTGAGGTAAGAGCTCACCAGCTCTGTGGCGACACAGAGGCTTGGCAAACCCCATCCGATGCAAGGCCAAAAAGGGGTCACGAAGTAGCGTGAGGGGATGGCCCGTCCCTTAACCCGGGTAGGCCGCTTAAGGTTCAGGGCAATCTGAACCGATAGAGAAATGGCCACCGAACACAGAACCCGGCTTATAGTCTACCCCTATTTGTTTTAAAAGGCGTTCTAAAAGTCTCAAAAAAGTTTAAAACAAGAAGAGATACAGAATTTAGTTAACGATTCAAAAATTAAAGAGAAA
>Ga0209508_1000091_pt1 | contig 105856 bp, 98 predicted proteins | sample AD_UKC129_MetaG_FD_184427 | JGI IMG/M metagenome (GOLD analysis project Ga0209508, IMG submission 184427) | Active sludge microbial communities of municipal wastewater-treating anaerobic digesters from Canada - AD_UKC129_MetaG (SPAdes) (version 2) | ecosystem: Engineered > Bioreactor >...
GCAATTCCCATGCTTAACAGATCCCGAAACAATTGGGCTTCTCCGGCGTGGCCTGTGAGGGCGCTTTGTTTCACCGGCGGAAAACCGATCTCCATCGTTTGAGCCAGCCGGATGAAATGACGGATCAACGTCTTTTTTTCCTTTGGAGTCAATAGCTGATAACACCAGTCGTATACGATGGCTCCTCCGGTGATGGCACGGCCGATGTCGCGGGTAACATCTTTTTTAGCAAGAGGAAAAGAGACTTTATCGAAATATTCCAATGCCAATCCAATGGCTATTCGACCCAGATCGGGGTTGTTGAAAACCAGATATTTCAGGGCATAGGCTTCAAAAGCCAGACGTTTCTTCTCCAAGTTTGTATTATCTCCGGCATATTTTTGAGCGGCAATGGTTTTTTTCCAAATGGGTTTGACGGAAGGATGGTGGATTTTACGGCGGAGTTCCTCAAGATCATGTTGACGGAGGAATAACCGGGGATGTTCGGACAGGGGCAGTGGAGTGGCGTCGGAAGTATGCAATAAAGCACTCTTCGCAGCAGATATTGTTGGAGGTGCCATGTGAATTGCAAAAGCGAGCAAAAGTCCTAAAAGCATCGACGATCGGCGAATGTTCATGAAAAGTATGTTCATAGGGACCCCTCCAAAAAATCAGAAATGGCAAATCAAAGGTGAACGACAGGTATCATTTGCTATTTTCGGTTGGACTTGTGTCCAAAATTCTTTCAATCTTCATAAATACCTGCTGTTTTTGGAATTTTTCTTTTCAATAATTCGTCAATAAGGAGGTCATGATGAAAGTATATGTGATGTGGCCGTTGGGGCACATTTCTTACCTGGTACTCGGCGTTAATTGGTCACGATGTATGTCTTTGGGGCTGACCTGGGTCCAGTAGTTATAATGATATCGAACTGCCAATCTGGCAAACGATCTATTCCACCCTTTTTGAAGGGAGCTGTTCGGACGAAGCCTTGCTCAATTTGTTTTTACGGCTGGATAAATTCGAGTTTTAGTTGTTTGCCTTGTCTGTCTGAAATCATCGCATAGCTTCATCTTTTTTGTTAAATACTAATCCCGGTGATAAGAATGATGCAAAAACCGGGATTAGTATTTTTAATCATGGGATTACTTATTTTGCTGACAGGCATCCTATTCTTGTATGCTGCTTCACAACCTAAGGCTTCGACACGGGCAAAGCTCGTTTATGATAGAGGGGAAATCGAAGCAGGGAGGTGGAGTTGGGAATGAGCGTCGTAAAAGTCGTTGAGTTGGTGGCTGATTCTCCGGTAGGTTGGAAGGATGCCATCGATAAAGCCGTCAGTAAAGCATCAGAGACCATCCATAATATCACTGGAGTCGAAATTAAAAACTTAACAGCAACCGTAGAAAACGGAAGAGTGGTAGAGTATAAAGCCGATCTTCATTTAGCATTTCGGATTGATGATTGATGAAGTTGAAAAAAATTAAGATTATGCGAAATAGAGCATTTAAGGCTCTATTTTTTTATGGAAGCAGGGGATAATCGGGGAATTGTGGAATAGATCAAATGAGGTGATTTCGATTATTAAACAGATTACGATCGATCAAGCACTAAAAGCGAAGCGGCTGCGGGAGGAGATGGAACGGATTGGGGTCGATCCTCGCGGCATTGAAATTATGGAAGATAAGTTCGAACATTTTATGGTGAAACTTTACGGATTGACATTCCGGCAGGCTGCCATCATTAAACAAGAGATGCTGGCCCGGGGAGCTGATGCGGCGGTTTCCTGGCAAGTGTGCAGTTGGGGTCAATCCAATAGTGAAGCGGAATATGAAGTGATGCTCGGGGGTACTTTCCGTCAACTTCGCCAATTGGTCACGAAATTAAAGCAACAGCCCTTTAAACTGGCTGAGGTGGCTCAGAGGCTTGAAGAGGCCCTTGAAAATTACAGAAATAATCAACCGAAATTAAAAATCGGTGATGCCTATTACGACCTTTCGGAACGCACTCTGATTATGGGTATCATCAATTTGACACCGGACTCCTTTTCCAAGGATGGGTTACATGGCGGCCAACATGCAATCGATGTAGCCATTGAACAAGCCCAACGGATGATTGAGGCCGGTGCGGATATTCTAGATATTGGGGCTGAATCAACCCGGCCCGGTGGAACTTTGGTGTCGGAAGAAGAAGAGGCGGCCCGTTTGTTTCCTGTACTTAAAGAGTTGGTTCAGGCGGTGAAGGTTCCTATCTCCATCGATACATATAAACCGGCTATTGCAGAAAAAGCCTTGGAGATCGGGGCTACGATCATCAATGATATTTGGGGGCTGCGCTCTCCTTATGATCCGGAACACCGGATGGCGAAAGTGGCCGGAGAGGCTAAAGCAACTGTAGTATTGATGCATAATCAATCTCAGCCGGAATACAAATGGTTAATGACTGAGGTGATTGACTCCTTAAGCGAGTCAATAGAGGTTGCTTTAAAACATGGCGTGGAACTGGAAAATACGATTATCGATCCGGGAATTGGTTTTGCTAAAAATTATGAAGATAATCTAAAAATATTGCATAATTTGAATGAGTTAAAAGTGTTAGGACGTCCGATTTTACTGGGAACATCCAGAAAATCGGTGATCGGATTAACGTTAAATCTGCCGGTAGAAGAACGATTGGAAGGAACGATTGCCACCGTGGTATGGGGCGTTGCTCAAGGAGCCCGGATCGTCCGGGTTCATGACGTCCAAGCGGTTTCCCGGGCAATTAAAATGTGCGATGCTATTAGAAAATATGAATAGATTATATATCGGATTAGGGTCGAATATCGGAGACAGCTTGGCTTATTTGGCCGATGCAGTCAAGCGGATGGAGGATTGTTTTCATGCTCAGGCTGTGGCTTCTTCGGTTTATCGGAGCGAACCGGTTGAACTGTTGGAACAACCTTGGTTTTTCAATCAGGTGGTCCGTTTTGAAATTGACGGACTGTGGAAGCCAACGAAAGTGTTGAAAGCTTTAAAAACCATCGAGGAGCAGATGGGGCGGGAAAAAACGATCCGATATGGCCCGAGAGTGATCGATTTGGATTTATTACTCTTTAATAACTGGGTTTTTGAAACCTCCGGTTTGGCTGTACCCCATCTTAAATTGGAAGAGCGGGCTTTTGTTCTTTTACCGCTGGTCGAATTGGAGCCGGAAATTATCAATCCCCGTACCGGCAGGAAGTTAGCGGAGATTATCTGTGAACGTGCGGCGGAGTTGAGCGCCTGTGAACGTATTTGAAGATAAGAAAATGGCGGGGATTGTTTTATGACCAAACTTGAGCGTTTAAAAAAGATTCTTTCGTGTATAGACGGTATTTTTATCGGTTTTTCCGGTGGTGTGGACAGTAGCTTTATTGAAAGTTGCTCAAGACTGTTTGCCGCCTGAGAAGATTTTGGCGGTGACTGTGCCAGTTCTCCCATATTTCCAGGGCATGAGCTGGAGACGGCTCGGGCCTTTGCTGCAAATTTAGGCGTACGTCATCGGGTGATAACGACTGATCCCTTCGCAGTGCCGGAATTTGCCGGAAGTATTGCCCGCATCGAGATGATCCTCTTCATTTTGATAATCTTCTGCAACATCGAATTGCGATAATCCAGTTTTTTAAGGAACTTGGTTATGTTTATGTTTGCATGGATATGGAAGGCTACCGTTCCGGCAGTTTAAATCGGATGGTTGAAAGCAGGAACTAAACAGTTTTCGCTGTGAACAGAGGACGTCCGAAGGCATAGGATTGCTGATGGTTCAAAGTTGACTGTAAAGGATTCATTCGTTATAATCGAATTAGCAAATTATTGAAAATTAATCAAAAATAGGAGGGTAACCCTTTTTAATTTAGGTGACTTTGTGAAAAGACGAACAATCCTTGGAAGTTATTCGAGGATACGAAAGGGATGAATGTGTTGGAAAAAGTAAAAGTAACCGTTGACGGTATGACTGTGGAAGTCTTTGCCGGTACAACCATTTTAGATGCAGCGAAACAAGCTGGCATTGAAATTCCAACTCTTTGTTATCATCCGGATCTTAACACCAGAGCCATGTGCCGGCTTTGTTTGGTTGAAGTGGAAGGAGCCCGTACATTACAGGCTGCCTGTTCACAACCGGTAGCCAATGGTATGGTGATTAAAACGTCAACTCCTAAAGTGCGGGAGGCCCGCCGGGTCAATATGGAGTTGTTGTTGTCCAATCATCCTCAGGATTGTTTGAATTGTATTCGGAATCAACAATGTGATCTCCAGCGTCTTGCGGAAAAAATGGGAATTCGTTCCCAACGGTTTGAGATGACGAAAAAGTTCGATAAATCTCTCGATCGGTCGACGGTATCCCTCGTCCGTGATCATTCCAAATGTATCTTATGCCGTCGTTGTGTGGCAGTTTGCCATCAAGTCCAAGGAGTGGGGGCGATTTATCCGACACATCGGGGGATCGATACGCAGATCGCCCCGGCCGGCGATAGTGAACTCAGGGATGTCTCTTGCGTGCTTTGCGGCCAGTGCATTCAGGTTTGCCCGGTCGGTGCCCTATATGAAGTGGACGATACAGCTAAAGTTTGGGCTGCTTTGGCCAATCCGGATCTTCATGTGATCGTCCAGACGGCTCCGGCCGTTCGGGTGGCTATCGGTGAAGAAATGGGCCTGCCGGCAGGTAGCAAGGTTACAGGGAAAATGGTGGCTGCTTTACGCCGGTTGGGTTTTGCTAAAGTTTTTGATACGGATTTTGCTGCCGATTTAACCATTATCGAAGAAGGCAATGAATTGCTTTACCGTATGAAAAATCAGGGCGTCTTACCGATGATTACTTCCTGTAGCCCGGGTTGGATCAAATACTGTGAGCATTTTTATCCGGAGATGCTGGATCATCTGTCCACCTGCAAATCCCCGCAGCAAATGTTCGGTGCCCTTGCCAAATCATATTATGCCCAAAAAGAGGGCATTGACCCGGCAAAGGTTTTCGTGGTAGCGATTATGCCCTGTACTGCGAAGAAGTTTGAATGCCAACGCCCGGAATTACAACATCAAGGTTTGCCTGATGTGGATGTAGTGTTGACTACCCGGGAATTAGGACGGATGTTTCGTGAAGCCGGGATCGACTTTAATGCGCTATCCGATGAAGCTTTTGATGAACCTCTGGGGATATCGACCGGAGCAGGCGCTATTTTCGGAGCTACTGGCGGCGTGATGGAAGCGGCTCTGAGAACAGTGTACGAAGTGGTGACTTTGAAGGAACTTCCCAAGTTGGATTTTGAAGAAGTCCGGGGGATGGAGGGTATAAAAGAAGCAACAGTCGATTTGGATGGAATTAACATAAAAGTGGCAGTAGCTCACGGTTTGTCCAATGCCCGTCAGTTGATGGAAAAAGTAAAAGACGGCACAGCAAATTATCAATTTATCGAGATCATGTGCTGCCCTGGCGGATGTATCGGCGGGGGAGGCCAACCGTTCCCAACCAATACCCAAACTCGAACTGCCCGGATGAAAGCCATCTATGAAGAGGATCAAGGAATGCCGATTCGGAAGTCCCATCAAAATCCGGCAGTTAAACGTTTGTATGAGGAGTATTTGGGCGAACCTTTGGGCGATAAGTCCCATCATCTGCTCCATACCCATTATACATTGCGGAAGAAATACTAATTGTGGTTTGTTTGCCAGTTCGGAAAAATATTCTTCATATTTTCCCTTGACGTCCAGCAGTTTTGATGTTAAAATAGGTTTTGCCAACGGGGGAGTAGCTCAGATGGTTAGAGCGCTACGTTGACATCGTAGAGGCCAGCGGTTCGATTCCGTTCTTCCCCACCATATTATTTTAAGAGATTAAACGGGCTTATAGCCCGTTTTTTTATTGTTTGTGGTAAAGGAAAAAGCCGGATTTTGCGCCTTCCTTCCACAGTATACAAAAACTTTCCCGCACATATAATAGTCCTAAGAATGCGGGAGGTAACAATGTCAACTTATACAATCGGTACGTTTACGATTCCACCGGAGATCCGGGAGAATCTGTTTAATGAATTAAATTTTCTTTCCAGGGAAGGGATAAAGTTAAAATTCAGCGAAAACCTTGCTGGAAAATTCCACTTTTTTTACTGTGATTTTGAAGATGACAGCGACAAATCCGAGTCTCTTTTTCGTCAATATTTGGCTAATATAATTACAGATTTAATCATGAATCCGGTAACCAAAACTTTTATGAACCGGATTTTAAAGCATAAATACCAGTTTTTTGATGATAAAGAGGCTAAGGCGATTATCGAAAATGCATATATATACCTTCATGAGCTAAAAGAATCCGACATTAATGCCATCAACCGTTACAATATGGTTTTTAAAGAAGTCAACCAATATTTGCTCCATAATTCCAATTTATATCTGGAAGGTTTTCTACGATTCCGTTTAAAGGATTATTTTAAAGAGGTGATCGATGCGGTTGATCAAGCCGTAGATCACTTTATAATGGAGAAAGAATACAGAGAATTTATTCAGTTACTCCGTTACTTTGTGGAAATTCAGGAACCCAAGATCGATGAAGTTCATGTGTTGGTCCAAAGTAAACAGGAGATTTATTTTTTAGATGAAGTTAATCAACCGGTGAAACCGGATCAAATCACTACTGTTTTGCGGGATTTGGAACCGGAAGTGGAATATGAGGACTGGCTTTTAAGTGCGTTAATTACAATGGCCCCTCGGAAGATTGTGCTTCATCTTTCAGCAAATTCAGAGATGGTCCAGACCATCTTGAGTGTATTTGAACCTCGGGTTTTTGTATGTGATGGCTGCCCTATGTGTGGTCAAACACACACAATGGTTAATCCCAAGATGGAACCCCATTAGTTTATAGATTGGGATTGACAAAGTATTTGTTTTTTGATAAACTTTAGCATAAAGTAAGACCTTTAATACTAGTCCGGCGAGGCTAGGAAGGTGAAGTGCTAAAGTCGTATTATAACCTTCTTATGCCTTGGCGTAAGAAGGTTTTTTAGTTTTGGGGGAGGCGTACCGATGTCGGATGTCATAAAAGCGCAAGTGATGGATGAGGATAATATTCGGCGGGCATTATACCGTCTTTCCCATGAAATCACCGAACGAAATAAAGGAACATCGGATTTAGTATTGATCGGAATTCGGACCCGCGGAGTTCCTTTAGCCAACCGGTTGGCTGCTTTCATCAAGCAGCATGAAGGGGTAGAGATCCCCGTCGGGATGTTGGATATTACTTTTTATCGGGATGATTTGTCACTCATCTCCCCTCAGCCGGTGCTTCACCGGACGGAAATTCCGTTTAATATAACGAACCAAAAAATAGTTCTTGTTGATGATGTGTTGTTTACCGGCCGAACCGTTCGGGCTGCGTTGGGTGCCTTGATGGATCTGGGGAGGCCCAGTCAGATACAGTTGGCGGTATTAATCGACCGAGGCCATCGGGAGTTACCGATCCGAGCTGACTATGTCGGAAAAAATCTTCCGACATCCAGACGGGAAATCGTTCATGTGAGACTCGCTGAGATCGATGGTGAAGACCGGGTGGTCATCACCGAAACTGAAAATGAATCCTAATAATTTTCCGGACCCCTTTAAGTTTGTCCTGTGAGGCAAATAAGGGAGGAACTTGGAAAAAAGTTTCTTCCTCCTTGCGTGACGGAGGATTTTTTTATGGTTTCAACCGGGAGTATCGGTTAAACAATATAAACAATAATAGCGGAGGCGAAAACTGATGATTGGAAAGAAAGTCGACGTAGAAGAACGTTTACCACTGCTTCAGAGTATTCCTTTGAGTTTGCAACATTTGTTCGCGATGTTTGGGGCGACAGTCCTTGTTCCTTATCTGGTAGGTCTTGATACGTCTATTACCTTATTTACCAGCGGTGTAGGTACTTTGCTTTATATTCTGATTACAAAGGGTAAAATACCGGCTTATCTTGGTTCCTCTTTCGCTTTTATTGCCGGGATGCAGGCGATTATTGGGGCAAAAGCCGGAACTCTCGGCGATCCGGATAAAATTGCGGTGGCCATGGGCGGTTGTTTTGTCGCCGGTTTGTTGTACCTGGTGGTGGCCGCGTTGATTGCCAAGTTCGGAACGAACTGGCTGGACAAACTTTTGCCTCCGGTGGTTGTGGGTTCGGTTGTTATTGTCATCGGGCTTGCTTTGGCTGAAACAGCGGTTGACATGGCATCGCAGAACATTACGACAGCGATGGTAGCCTTGGCGATTGCGATTATTGCCTCGGTTTACTTTAAAGGATTTTTGGGTGTGATTCCGATATTAATCGGGATTATCGGCGGTTACCTGTTTGCATTGGTGACTGGCCAGATTAATTTCGACGCTGTAAAAGCGGCCTCGGTCGTTGCAGTTCCTAAATTTATCTTCCCCAAATTTACATGGGAGGCTGTTATCGCCATTGCTCCCGTGGCATTGGTGACTATTACTGAACATATCGGGCATTTGATCGTAACCAATAATGTGGTTGGCCGGGACTTTATCAAAGATCCGGGAATGCACCGGTCTTTGAGCGGTGACGGTATTGCCACGGCCTTTGCAGCTCTCTTAGGTGGCCCTCCCAATACAACTTATGGTGAGAATATCGGCGTTATGGCCATTACCCGGGTCTTTAGCGTGTGGGTCATCGGCGGCGCAGCCGTTATTGCAACTGTTATGTCCTTCATACCGAAAATCGGCGCATTGATCGGGACCATTCCGGTGCCGGTGATGGGCGGAATCAGCATCATGCTTTTCGGGATCATCGCATCCGCCGGTATTCGGATGTTGGTCGAAGCCGGTATCGATTTCTCACAGAAGCGGAATCTGATCATCGCCTCCGTCATTTTGGTTATCGGAATCGGCGGCGCCAAAATATCCCTGTGGGGCGTGGAATTCCACGGGATGGCCTTGGCAACCATCATTGGTATCCTGCTCAATTTGATTATTCCGCATACCAAAGAAATGGAAGGTGTAGAAGCAGAGGCTGTTGAGGAAGCGGCTGCAACCAAGTGATTTTAATCATAATCCCCCTCACCGAGGGGGATTGTTCATATCAGTACGCAGGAGTGTGATTGAGCATGATTCAACTTCCAAAAGACATTTTGGGTTTGAAAGAGTTGTCGGCTGAACAAATCCAACACATTTTAGATACAGCTGTCGTGTGCAAAGATATTTTCAAGCGGGATTTGAAAAAGATCCCAACGTTGCGCGGGAAAACAGTGGTTACATTATTTTTTGAACCCAGCACCAGGACCCGGACCTCTTTTGAAATTGCCGGGAAATGGATGAGTGCTGATGTGGTCAATCTTACGGTCTCCTCCAGCAGTGTGGCCAAAGGTGAAAGTTTTGTGGATACGGGAAGAACCCTTGAAGCGATGGGAGTTGACGTAATTATCATTCGCCATTCGTTGGCTGGGACTCCCAAATTGTTGGCGGACACGGTTTCCGCCCATGTAATCAATGCCGGCGACGGCGCTCATGAGCACCCAACCCAAGGGTTGCTGGACTTATATACAATTCGCGAAAAAATGGGGCGGATCGCCGGATTAAAGGTAGCGATCGTTGGCGATATTCTCCATAGCCGGGTCGCTAAATCCAATATTTACGGACTATTAAAAATGGGAGCCGAGGTGACGGTGGTAGGCCCGCCGACCTTAATGCCCCGTGGTATTGAACAGCTTGGAGTCCGCGTGGAACATTCGTTGGATGCAGTCTTAAATCAGGTGGATGTGGTGAATATCCTCCGAATTCAACTGGAGCGTCAACAACGGGGGTATTTTCCGACGAAAAAAGAGTATTCCAAGTTATTTGGCGTCAATATGGAACGTCTTTCGAAGGCAGGGAACGATGTACTCATTATGCACCCGGGCCCGGCCAATCTGGGTGTGGAAATCGCCGAAGAAGTTTCGGTTCATCCCCAATCGGTCATTACCGAACAGGTGACCAACGGGGTTGCGGTTCGAATGGCATTGCTTTATTTGCTAACAGGGGGAGGGTCAAAAGATGAAATATTGCATTAAAAACGGAAAAATTATCGATCCGGCCGGCGGCTATGTCGGTGTCGGGGATATTTTAATAGATAACGGAATAATTGCAGCTATAGATGGGGAGATTTCGGCGGACGATGCTGAGATCATCTCAGCAGAAGGTAAAATGGTCTTTCCGGGCTTGATTGATCTCCATACCCATCTCCGGGAGCCGGGACGGGAAGACGAGGAAACCATAGCTACCGGCACTAAGGCGGCACTTAAAGGCGGGTTTACTGCAGTAGCGTGTATGGCCAATACCCAGCCGGTAGCCGATAATGGCGTGGTGATCAGTTTTATACTGGAGAAAGCTCGAAAAGAGGCATATACGAAGGTATATCCATTGGGAGCGATTACGAAGGGGTTGAAAGGCGAAGAATTAGCGGAGATGGGGGATATGGTTGCATCCGGAGCCTATGGCTTTTCGGACGATGGTAATACGTTGATGAATGCCTCAGTGTTACGATTGGCTATAGAATATGCATCCATGTTTGATCGGCCGCTCATGTTGCATCAGGAAGATGTGAACTTGGCCGGTAACGGGGTGATGCATGAAGGGTATTGGTCTACCGTTCTTGGGTTGCCCGGCATTCCGGATATTGCCGAAGCGGCCATTATTGCACGGGACCTAACCATTGCTGAATTTACCGGTTTTCCGGTTCATTGCTGCCATGTTAGTACCAAAAAAGGGGTTGAGCTGATCCGGGTCGCCAAAGCCCGGGGGGTACGGGTCACCGCTGAAGCAACGCCCCACCATCTCACCTTAACGGATGCAATGATTGAAACCTTTGATACAGTGTATCGAGTCAGCCCGCCATTGCGTTCTGAGGAAGATGTGGAGGCCTTGCGCCAAGGGGTTCAGGACGGGACGATCGATGTGATCGCTACGGATCATGCGCCTCATTCTTTGGAAGAGAAACACCGGGAGTTTTCTTTGGCACCTAACGGAATGATCGGTTTGGAAACTGCCTTGGCAGTCATTTGGACGGAAATGGTTTGTACTGGTATTCTCACCCCGGAACAACTGGTTGAGAGAATGTCGGTTAATCCGGCCCGGATCCTGAAAGTAGCTGGTGGCCGATTGCGGCCCGGCGATCCGGCCGATGTGGTCATTTTCAATCCGGATAAACAATGGACAGTCCGGTCGGAAGAGTTGGTCTCCAAATCCAAAAATTCTCCTTTCATCGGGAAAAAATTGAACGGACGGGTGGAGTCCGTTTGGGTCGATGGAATGCTTAAATATTGCAACGAAAATTTTACTTGAATAAATATAACAACATAATGTATATTTATAAATAAATCAGTTGTTAATAAATGGAGGGCAACAGGATGAAACAAGCTCGATTGGTCCTGGAAGATGGGATGATTTATTACGGAAAGGCTTTTGGGTTCGAAGGCGAAGTCGGTGGAGAAGTGGTTTTCAATACTGGAATGACAGGATATCAGGAGATCTTAACTGATCCTTCCTATAGCGGCCAGATTGTGACCATGACCTATCCGCTTATCGGAAATTACGGAATCAATGCCTTTGATCACGAGTCCCGTCATCCGTTTGCCCGTGGCTTTGTCGTGAAAGAATGTTGTGATCATCCCAGTAACTGGCGGGTTGAAACCACCCTGGATCAGTTTTTAAAAGACCATCGGGTGGTCGGGATCTGCGGCGTGGATACTCGAGCTTTAACCAAAAGGTTGCGTACCCAGGGAACCATGCGGGGATTGATAACCGTTTCTGATGAGCCTGATGCAGAGGTGATTGAAAGAGCTAAATCGTTACCTCATTTGTCAGGACAGGATTTTGTCAGATTGGCGACAACGGATCGGATTTACACCGAAGGGGATGGCGCAAAACATGTGGTGCTTATCGACTTTGGTGCAAAGGCGAACATTGCCCGTTCTTTAATTGCCCAAGGGTGTAAAGTGACAACGGTTCCTTGTGATACTAGCAGTGAAGTGATTTTAGGAATGAATCCGGATGGCATTATGCTCTCCAATGGCCCGGGAGATCCCAAAGATGTGATGTATGCTGTGGAGACTGTCAAAAATCTCCTGGGCAAACTTCCGATCTTTGGCATATGTCTTGGACATCAGATTATCGGATTGGCTTTGGGCGGCGATACCTATAAATTAAAATTCGGCCACCGGGGAGGCAATCATCCGGTGAAGAACCTGCTCAACGGCAAAGTGACGATTACTTCGCAAAACCACGGTTTCGCCGTACGGGAGGAATCTTTGGACCCGAATGTGGCTATTGTTTCCCATCGGAATGTCAATGACGGTACGGTGGAAGGTTTACGACACCGCTATTTGCCAGTGTTTTCAGTGCAATACCATCCCGAAGCCTCTCCTGGACCTAATGATTCGGAAGAGTTATTCCAAGATTTTGTGGCGATGATGGAAAGACACAGTTGACAGTGGACGGTGTACAGTTATAAGAGAAAAGGGTACTTGGTTCTAGGTAATAGGCTTCCATAACTCAGAACTCAGGACCAAGAATTTCGTACCTGGACTACTACTGTGAACTAAAGTAAGACTTTCAGCGATAAATTGTAAAGAGTGGTGACACTATGCCTCTGGATAAATCATTGAAAAAAGTATTGGTGATCGGTTCGGGACCGATCATTATCGGGCAGGCAGCTGAGTTTGATTATGCCGGGACTCAGGCGTGCCGTTCATTACGGGAAGAAGGAATTTCGGTTGTGTTGGTTAATTCCAATCCGGCGACGATTATGACCGATGCCAACATGGCCGATCGGGTATATATCGAACCGTTGACAGTGGATTCGTTGCGGCGGATTATCGCAAAAGAGCGGCCGGACGGTTTACTGCCGACGTTAGGCGGGCAGGTGGGCTTAAACCTGGCAGTACAGCTGTCCGAAGCCGGCATTTTGGATGATTATAAAGTCAGGCTCTTGGGAACACCGCTGGAAGCGATTAAAAGGGCGGAAGACCGCCAGTTATTTAAGGAAACCATGTTGCAAATCGGGGAACCGATTCCGGAGAGCACCATCGTTTCTAAACTCCGGGAAGCCTTGGAATTTGCGGATAGAGTCGGTTATCCCTTGATTGTCCGTCCGGCCTATACCATGGGTGGTACCGGAGGAGGGATTGCCTATAATAAAGCGGATTTGGAGGCCATTACCGTCAAGGGGTTGACGTTGAGCCCCATTGGTCAGGTTCTTTTGGAACAGTCGGTGGCCGGATTTAAGGAGATAGAGTATGAAGTGATGCGGGATGCGAATAATACCTGTATCACCGTATGTAACATGGAAAATTTCGATCCGGTGGGGATTCATACCGGGGACAGTATTGTGGTGGCTCCCAGTCAAACCCTTTCCGACCGGGAATATCAAATGTTACGTTCGGCAGCGCTTAAAATCATCCGTTCTTTGGGGATTGAAGGCGGATGCAACGTTCAATTTGCTCTCGATCCGAACAGTTTGCAATACTATGTGATCGAAGTCAATCCCCGGGTAAGCCGGTCCAGTGCTTTGGCTTCCAAAGCAACGGGATACCCTATCGCCAAAGTGGCTGCGAAGATTGCTGTAGGGTATCATTTAGATGAGATTAAAAACGCTGTTACCGGAAAAACGTATGCTTCATTCGAGCCGGCTTTGGACTATGTAGTCGTGAAGATTCCGCGGTGGCCTTTTGATAAATTCAATTTAGCCAACCGGAAGTTGGGGACGCAAATGAAAGCTACCGGTGAAGTGATGGCCATTGACCGCTCGCTGGAATCCGCCTTGATGAAAGCCATCCGTTCACTGGAAATCAAACAATACGGACTGGCATTACCGGAAGCAGCGGAGCTTTCCAACGAGGCGTTGGAGGAAGCCATTGTTGCAGTGGATGACCGACGTCTTTTCTTCCTGGCGGAATGTCTGCGCCGGGGATACAGCATCGATGACTTGTATGAACGGACGAAAGTCAATCCTTTCTTCCTGCAGAAGCTGGCAAATTTAATCGCTGTTGAAAAAGAACTCCAGGAAAAGGGTTATCAGGATCCGGTGGTGTTAAAGAAAGCGAAAGAGTATGGTTTTCCGGACCGGGAGATCGCCCGGTTAACCGGAGCCAAGGAAGAGGATATTCGGAAATATCGAGCCCAACTTAAGCTGCGGCCGGTCTATAAAATGGTGGATACCTGTGCGGCAGAATTTGAAGCAGCAACGCCCTATTTTTACTCCTGTTATGACCTGGAGAATGAAGCCATTCCCACTCCTAAGCGGAAGATTGCGGTCATCGGATCGGGTCCGATCCGGATCGGTCAGGGGGTTGAATTTGATTACTGCAGTGTCCATTCGGTGTGGGCATTGAAAGAAGCCGGTGTGGAAGCGATTATCATCAATAACAATCCGGAAACGGTATCAACGGATTTTGATACCGGGGACCGGCTCTATTTTGAACCGCTAACCTTCGAAGATGTGTTGCATATTTTGGAGTTGGAAAAGCCGGAAGGGGTTATCGTTCAGTTCGGCGGACAGACTGCCATCAATCTGGCGTCCCAACTTCATCAGGCAGGCATCAAAATCCTGGGGACTACGGTGGACTCCATCGATTTAGCGGAAGACCGGCGGCGTTTTGATCAACTGTTGATCGATTTAGGGATTCCCAAACCTCCGGGGAAAACTGTGGTTTCTTTGGAAGAAGCCGTGGCAGTGGCAGAGGAAATCGGTTATCCCGTATTGGTGCGGCCTTCCTATGTGTTAGGCGGCCGGGCCATAGAAATTGTTTACAATCAAAAAGAGTTGGAACATTATCTAACCTATGCGGTCACAGCTTCACCGGAACATCCGGTATTGGTCGACCACTATGTCATTGGCCGGGAGTGCGAGGTGGATGCTATCTGTGACGGGACCAATGTCCTGATTCCCGGCATTATGGAACATCTGGAACGGGCCGGCGTCCACTCCGGGGATTCCTTTGCAACCTATCCGCACCAACATTTGAATATGGCGGAACAGGAAAAAATCTTACGTTATACCTTGAAGCTGGCTCAAGCCTTGAAAGTTGTCGGTTTGATCAATATCCAGTTTGTTCTTTCGGATAAAGAGGTTTACTGCATTGAAGTCAATCCACGGTCCAGCCGGACAGTGCCCTTTATGAGTAAAATTACGGGTATTCCTATGGTGCAAGTGGCAACCAAAGCCATTTTAGGTCAGAGCATTTATGATCAGGGCTATGCCGGCGGGATGTGGCCGGAGACCAAACTTGTTGCTGTGAAGGCGCCGGTATTCTCCTTCCAAAAATTGACTCAAGTGGATATCTCCTTAGGTCCGGAGATGAAATCCACCGGAGAAGTGATGGGTGTTGATACCACCTATGCCGGTGCTTTATATAAAGCCTTTATATCCGCTGGTTTTACCTTGCCCCGGGGTGGTACCATCTTGGCGACACTGGCGGATAAGGATAAAGCCGAAGCCTTACCGCTTCTGAAAAAGCTGGCGGAACGCGGCTTTAAAATCATGGCGACCATGGGAACGGCAGCCTATTTACGGGTTAACGGCGTTGAGGTGACCAAACTCAGTAAATTAAGCGAAGGGTCGGATATTATGGATGCCATTCGGGGAGGCCAGATTCAATTGGTAGTAAATACTATTACCCGGGGTAAAGAACCTCAACGGGATGGTTTCCGAATTCGCCGGGCTGCGGTTGAACATAACATCCCCTGCCTGACCTCTTTGGATACGGTTAAGGCTTTCCTTCAGGTGTTATTGTCTTTAGATGAAGGCGGGACAACGGAAAATGTCTTCCCGATTCAAGAATTTAGCACTGTCCGGATGGAACAGGCGATTTAGCAGTTGAGAGTTGAAGTAGTACATGATTCACAGTTCACAGTATTGATTAGAGTTGGAAAGTTAGGGACGGGAGATAGGCAATAGTAGACAGGAGTTAGAAGATAGTTTCGGTATTTGCCAATATCTCATGACTCCGACTACCGGCGATAAACTACTAACTCCTCACTCCTGTCTCCTGGATACTACTTAAAATGAATGGAGCGACGATGAGACAGACGGAAGCTTTAATTGTGGAACGTACGGTGTTGGGACCGGGATATTATTACTACCGGCTGTTATGTCCGGAGATCGCAGAGTTGGCCAAGCCGGGTCAATTTATCGAAATCAAGGTATCTTCCGAAGGAACATTGGATCCTTTGTTATCTCGGCCGATCAGCATTTACCGGATTGATCGGAAGGAAGGGTCTTTGGCCGTTATTTTCAAGACTGTAGGCCGGGGAACCCGCCGGATCGCCGAGTTAAAGATGGGTAATCAAGTTTCTATTTTTGGGCCGGTAGGTAATGGGTTTACGTTGCCGGAAGAAACCGGGCGGATCGCTTTAATTGCCGGAGGAATTGGTATGCCTCCATTGTTTAGTTTGGCGGAACATTATCCTGAAAGAGATTTTACGCTGTTTTACGGGGGACGAAGCGCCGGGGATCTGTTGGGTTTGGAAGCTTGGGAAAAGCTCGGTGTCCCTTACCGGCTGGCTACGGATGACGGTAGCGCCGGTTTTCACGGGTTGGTGACCGCTTTGTTTGAGAAGGAGTATGAGGCCAGACCCTTTGACTATATGATCGCCTGCGGGCCGAAGCCGATGCTTAGGGCGGTCCAGCAATTGGCCGCTAAGTATCGACTGCCGGGCGCATTGTCGTTGGAGGCCTATATGGCTTGCGGAGTAGGCGCTTGTCTCGGATGTACCTGCGTGACAACCAAAGGGTACAAAAGAGTTTGTGTGGATGGCCCGGTATTTGACATCAGCGAGGTGGCCTTCGATGAATGAATCTATGCAAGTTGAAATCGCCGGATTGACTTTAAAAAATCCTTTGCTCCCGGCATCGGGAACCTATGGTTACGGCCGCGAATATTTGCCCTTTTTTACGCCAGATCTCTTTGGTGCGGTGGTGACCAAGGGAGTATCGGTTACTCCATGGGTCGGTAATCCGCCGCCACGGGTTTATGAGACCCCTTCCGGGATGCTCAATGCCATTGGATTGCAAAATCCGGGAGTGGAGAGATTTATCGCTGAAGCCCTTCCCTTTTTGGAGCCTTATCGGACGCCAGTCATCGTCAATGTGGTCGGAAAAACCATTGAGGACTATGTGGCGGTGGTCGAACGGTTGAATGATTTTCCGGTGGTCTCCGGGTATGAATTGAATATTTCCTGCCCAAACGTGAAAGAAGGGGGAATTGCTTTCGGAACAAAGCCGGACTGCGCTTTTCAGGTGACAGCAGCGGTTCGGAAAGCTACCCGTAAACCGCTGATCGTGAAACTTTCGCCCAATGTTACAGATATCATCGCCATTGCCAAAGCGGTGGAAGAGGGCGGAGCCGATGCAGTGAGTTTGATCAATACGTTGCTTGGCATGGCGATCGATATCCGGTCTCGCAAGCCGGTTTTAGGTAATGTGGTTGGCGGATTATCTGGGCCTGCTGTTAAACCGGTGGCCTTGCGTATGGTTTATCAGGTTTATAAAGCCATATCCATTCCCATTATTGGAATGGGAGGTATTTGTTCGGCTGCCGATGCTTTGGAATTTATCATGGCCGGAGCTACCGCTGTGGCTATTGGAACCGGCATGTTTCATGATCCCATGCAGCCCCAGAAAATTCTCGACGGAATTCGGGAATTTTTAAAGGATGAAAACATCGGAAGCATCGCAGAGTTAAAAGGGATTGCTCATGATTAACTTTTTTATGTTGCCGGAAAACGGTTGGAAATGATACCATTAAGAAAGAGATCTGGATACAGGAGGAATCATCATGCCATTGGTAGGAATTGTCATGGGCAGCGATTCGGATTTGGGAGTCATGAAACAAGCTGCCGAAGTATTGGAACAATTTGGTGTGGATTATGAGTTAACCGTGATTTCAGCCCATCGTTCTCCGAAGCGGGCTATCGAGTATGCATCGACTGCTGCCGAACGTGGTTTGGAAGTGATCATCGCCGGTGCCGGCGGAGCTGCTCATCTTCCCGGAGTTTTGGCAGCCATGACACCACTACCTGTCATTGGGGTACCTATAAAAACCAAAACCTTGGACGGAGTGGATTCTTTATATTCCATTGTTCAAATGCCTAGCGGTATTCCGGTGGCAACCGTCAGTATCAATGGGGCGAAAAATGCCGGAATTCTAGCAGTGCAAATTTTGAGCGTCGTTGATGCAGTGCTGCGTACGAAATTGGTGGATTATAAAAAGAGTCTGGCGAAGGAAGTCAATGATAAGGCGGTAATCTTAGAAGAAATCGGTTATAAAGAATATCTGAAACGGAAAGAAGAAGGCCATCTTTGAATTTAATCAGAATGTAATATATCCGGTTATGGCTGGATGATTGACAAAAAGTACTGGGATTTGCTAGAATAGAGCTGGTTGCAACTTATAATTGAATAACTGATGAAAGTGCACCTAGGGTTCCGCTCAAACGAGGTCTGGACCAAGTGGTGCAGGCACCGAAAGGTGTTACACCGTAGAGGGATAAAAACCCGGGCGGATAGGTTTCAATATTAAACCTATCCGCTTAATTTTTTTTAGGGGGATCGTATGATGGAACGCGATATTTTTGCCAGTTTAAATCCTTTTGATCACCGGTATTACGCATCTAACCCATCGCTCTTCGCTCAACTCTCCGAATATTTCTCGGAAAATGCTTACATTCGGTATGAGTTGAAAGTGGAAGCTGCGTTGGCCCGAGTATTAGCCAAACGGGGAATCTGTTCAACGGAAATCGCTGATGAGATCGAGCGTGCCTGCAATGAAGTTCAGCCGGAAGAGGTTTATCTGGAAGAAGAGATCACCAAACATAATATCCGGGCTTTAGTCAATTGCATTCAACGCCGGGTCAGTGATGGCGCTAAACCCTATGTCCATTTTACGACTACCTCGGTGGATATTATGGACTCGGCAACGGCGATGCGTTTTAAAGAAGCTACTGAGCAATTGGTTTTACCGAAGTGTTTGGAACTGGAATCCATACTCATTGAGATTGCCCGCAGAGAAAAGGATACCGTTCAGGTAGGACGGACCCATGGACAACATGCAGTGCCGATTACCTTTGGTTTTGCGATGGCAGAGTATGTGACCCGCTTCGGTTCCAGGATCCAGGCGATTAAAGCCACTGCGTCCAATCTTCGCGGAAAAATTGCCGGCGCGGTCGGAGCATATAACGCCAGTAACCTGTTTTTTGACGATCCAATGGAGTTTGAAACCGAAGTTCTTTGGGAACTGGGTTTGAAACCGGCGATGTATTCCAATCAGATTGTGGAGCCGGAGTATATTACCGATTATATTCATGCGATTGTCTCGGCCATGGGAGTTCTGGCTAATCTGGCTGATGACATCCGTCATTTGCAACGGACGGAAATCGGGGAAGTCGGGGAAGTGTTTGAGGCCCATCAAGTGGGTTCGTCCACGATGCCTCACAAACGCAATCCGTGGAATTTTGAACATATTAAAAGCTTATGGAAGACCGTGATGCCGCGGATGATGACTCTGTACATGGATCAGATCTCCGAACATCAACGGGACTTGACCAATTCGGCTTCCGGTCGGTTTGTTCCTGAGATTGTGGTTGGTTTTGTGGCAGCGGTCGATCGGATGACCCGGGTGTTGAAGAAGCTGGTGGTGGATCAGGAGCGGATGAAACGTAATTTTGACAGCACCAAAGAGATGGTCATTGCAGAGCCCATGTATATATTGTTGGCATCCCTTGGTCATCCCAACGCCCATGAAGCCGTCCGGTTACTGACGTTGGAATCGCAACAGACCGGAAAGACTCTACGGGAGTTGCTGGTGGAAAAGACCGAATTGTATCCCTATTGGGAAAAGTTAAATCCGAAACAACGGGAGATACTGGAGAATCCAGAAAAATATATCGGATGGGCTTCGAAAAAGACCGAAATCCTCTGTGATTATTGGGAAAAGCAATTATTCATTCAATAAAGGCAAAGGAGATAGCCATGAGTATGGAAGAGTATCGTGGCATGGAGCTGAATTGGGAGGACAAGCCCGAGGAAGCGTGTGGAGTTTTCGGCGTTTACAGTAATGATCCTGACTTTGATGCGGCTGCTGTAACATATTTGGGATTATATGCCCTGCAGCATCGCGGCCAGGAAAGTGCCGGTATCGTGGTTTCAAACGGCAACGGGTTTGCAACCCATAAAGATATGGGTTTAGTATCAACGGTCTTTGATAAGGATATTCTTGAAAAATTGAAAGGTCGGATCGGTATCGGGCATGTCCGCTACTCGACGACGGGTTCGAGTTTAATAGCTAATGCTCAGCCCCTTGTGGCCCGTTGCTCGAAGGGCATGTTGGCTGTGGCCCATAACGGGAACCTGGTGAATACCGAAGAACTTCGGATCAAGTTGGAGAACGAGGGCTCGGTTTTCCAGTCAACGACTGATACTGAAGTGATCATGAATCTTATTGCCCGGTACAGTAAGGAAACCTTGGAGAATTCCGTTATCAAAGCGGCCCAACAGTTGAAGGGTTCCTTTTCGTTGGTGATCATGACCAAGGATACGTTGATCGGTGTCAGGGATCCTCATGGATTCCGCCCTCTGTGCCTGGGCCAATTGGATGATGCGTATATCTTAGCTTCCGAAAGTTGTGCTTTTTCCAGTATGGGTGCACATTTTATCCGGGATATTCAACCCGGTGAGGTTGTCGTCATTACCAAGGACGGGGTGCAAACGTATATGCTTCCGCCTGTAAAGGAAAAAGCCTTATGCGTTTTTGAATATATCTATTTTGCACGGCCTGACAGTGATATTGACGGCTTAAACGTGCATATGGCCAGGAAAGAGATGGGCCGTCAATTGGCAAAGCAATTTAATAAACCGGCGGATGTAGTCATTCCGGTGCCGAATACCGGGTTGTCTACAGCTTTAGGTTTTTCGGAAGCATCCGGCATTCCCTATGATATCGGGTTGTTTAAAAACACCTATATTGGACGGACCTTTATTCAGCCCAACCAGTCCATGCGGGATTTGGGGGTCCGGATCAAACTCAATCCGGTTGAAGCGGTACTTCGAGGCAAACGGGTGGTTATTATCGATGATAGTATTGTCCGCGGAACGACCAGCAGAAAAATTATAAAACTTCTTCGGGAAGCCGGAGCCAAAGAAGTGCATATGTGCATCAGCGCACCTCCAATTACCCATTCCTGTTTTTACGGGATCGATACGTCGACACGGAATGAATTGATCGCTTCCGCTAATACTGTGGAGGAAATTTGTAAATATATCGAGGCTGATTCATTGACCTTTTTAACACTGGAAGGTCTTAAACAGGCGGTTTCTCCCAAACGGGAATTGTGTTTGGCCTGTTTTAATGGTTGTTATCCGGTGAGCGTCCCCGAATATGACAAGTATCTTTTGGAGGAATGATTGAAATGGCGGATCTTTATAAAGAGGCCGGCGTGAATATTGATGCCGGCAATGAAACAGTCAGGCGGATTAAAACTTTAGTGAAAACCACTTATAATCCTCAGGTACTTGGCGATCTGGGGAGCTTCGGCGGATTATATGCTTTCCCTAGAGACCAATTTCAACAGCCGGTTTTGGTTTCCAGTACGGACGGCGTGGGGACCAAGTTGAAGGTGGCTTTTGCTTTAAAGCAATACGATACGGTCGGTTATGATTTAGTGAATCATTGTGTCAATGATATTTTAGTGCAAGGAGCAAGACCCCTGTTTTTCTTGGATTATATCGGAACCGGATCTCTGGATCCGGCTGACGCTGAGGCCGTGGTGAGCGGTTTGGTCAAAGGGTGCCGGGAAAACAATACGGTACTGATTGGCGGAGAAACTGCAGAAATGCCGGGGATGTATGCTGCCGGAGAATTTGATTTGGTCGGAACCATTGTTGGGGTTGTGGAACGCGAGCATCTGATTACCGGATCGGGTATTCGCCCTGGCGATGCCGTATTAGGTGTGGCTTCATTGGGTTTACATACTAACGGGTATTCGTTAGCCCGGAAAATTTGCTTTGAAGTTTTAGGATTGAAACCTACGGAATTTGTGACGGAAATCAATAATGAAATCGGCCCTGAATTGCTTAAACCCCACAAATCCTATTTTAATGAAATTTATCCTTTGATTAGCAGGGGATTGGTCCAAGGGTTGGCCCATATTACCGGCGGAGGCTTTTATGACAATATTCCCCGGATTTTGCCGGACGGTTGCGGAGTAACGATTCATAAGGGTAGCTGGGATGTTCTTCCCATCTTTAAGTTTTTGCAAGATGCCGGGAAAGTGCCGGATGAACAAGCTTACCGGGTGTTTAACATGGGTATCGGCATGGTGCTGATTTGCCGGCCGGAGCATGTGGCTGAAGTCAAATCCGCAATTCCGGGAATTTATCATCTGGGTGAAGTAGTAGCATCTTCCGATAAGAAAGTTACCTTAATTTAAAAAGCTAGGGCCAATTAGGAGGTTACAGTGAAACGTATCGGAGTCCTCGTTTCAGGAGGCGGTTCAAATCTTCAGGCATTGATCGACAGTATTCGTAACGGCGAACTTTCCGCTGAAATTGCCGTTGTGATCAGTAACAAAGAGGGCGTTTACGCTCTGGAACGGGCCAAGCAATATGATATTCCCTCTCGGGTTATCTCCCACAAAGATTATGCCACTGTGGCCGATTTTACAGCTGCCATTGTCTCCTGCCTGAAAGAGTTTGACGTTGATTTGGTGTGTTTAGCCGGTTTCCTGCGCATCTTAGATCGGGTCTTGATCGATGCCTATCCTAACCGTGTATTAAACATACATCCGGCTTTACTGCCGGCGTTCGGCGGCAAAGGAATGTATGGGCATCATGTACATGAGGCGGTGATTGCATCAGGAGCCAAATATTCAGGGGCAACGGTTCATCTGGTGACGCCGGAAACGGATGTGGGCCCAATAGTTTGTCAGGGGATTGTCGAAGTTGCCGACGAGGATACGCCGGAGACTCTGGCAGCCAAAGTGCTGCAGGTGGAACACAGGATCTATCCTCAAGCAGTTCGTCTAATATTAGAAGGCGGTTATCGCATTGACGGCCTACGGGTTCGCCGGGCTTAACCGATTGATATCCATAGACCACCACCAAAATGAAAAAAGAGGTGATGACATGTTGGATATTCAGCAAATAAGAGAGATGCTTCCTCATCGGTTCCCGTTTTTACTGGTTGATCGAATCATTGAAATGGAAAGCGGTAAGCGTGCAGTGGGCATTAAGAACATTAGCTGTAATGATTATTACTGTCATCAAGAATTGGCCAATACCGGAGATCTGATGTTTTCCGGTGCATTACAAGTCGAAGCCATGGCTCAGGTTTCTGCGTTTGTGGTTATGGATATGATCGAAGATAAAACCAAGATTCCTTATTTTGCAAGTATCGATGGGGCCCGGTTTCGCAAAATTGCCAAACCAGGCGATCAGTTACGGATTGAAGTGGAGCTGCTTAAATTTAAAGGTGCCAGCAGTAAATTTAAAGCGAAGACGTATATTGACGGTGAAGTAGCTAGTGAAGCCACGATTATGTGTATGTTAGGTTGAATGTTTGAATTTGCTTTTTAAATAATGGTTATTAAACGATGAGGAGGATACCGATGCCGGTTGTACGAGATACGCAACTTAAAAGTTTTCCGTTGATTGCTAAAGGCAAAGTTCGGGATATTTATGATTTAAATCAATATCTCCTATTGGTAGCCACTGACCGCTTATCAGCTTTTGACGTGGTGTTTAACGAACCAATTCCTGAAAAAGGGCGGGTATTGACGAATCTCGCGGTATACTGGTTTGAAGCAACCAAAGATATTATGCCGAATCATTTAGTGACTGCCGATATCCATGAAGTGCCCGGCTTAACTGGTGAAGAGCGAAGCATTCTGGAAGGACGGTCCATGTTGGTAAAAAAAGGGAACGTAATTCCCATCGAATGTGTGGTTCGGGGTTATTTAGCCGGAAGCGGCTGGAAAGAATATCAGGAGAAGGGCACTGTCAACGGAATTCCATTGCCTGAAGGACTGCAGGAAAGCAGTAAGCTTCCGGAACCGATCTTTACCCCGACGACCAAGGAGTCTGCCGGTCATGATCAACCGATTACCTATGAGCAACTGGTCGACCGGGTGGGTGCGGAACTGGCTGCTCAGTTAAAAGAATATTCATTAAAATTATATAAAGCTGCTGCAAAACAGGCTGAAACCAACGGCATTATCATTGCCGATACCAAATTTGAATTCGCCTGGATTGATGGGGTGTTGACTGTCGTTGATGAGATCTTTACGCCGGATTCCTCCCGGTTCTGGCCCATGAGCGAATATAAAGCCGGATGCTCCCAACCCAGCTTCGATAAGCAATATGTTCGGGATTATTTAGAATCCATTCAATGGGATAAACAACCTCCGGCTCCCTCATTGCCTGAAGAAGTGATCCGAAAGACCACTGAGAAATATTTGGAGGCTTATGCCAGGATCACCGGAAAAAAGCTGGAGTAAATAAGGTTGAGCTGAAACCCTGCCGAAAGGAGACCTGTCCTTGAAAGTATTAATCATCGGAAATGGCGGTCGGGAACATGCGATCGCCTGGAAACTTGCTCAGAGCCCTCAAGTGTCGAAAATATACTGTTCGCCGGGGAATGGCGGGACAGCTGCCATTGCTGAAAATATTTCCTTTCAAAACATTCATGTGTTAACAGAATTTGCCATCAATCACGGAATCGATTTGACGGTGGTCGGTCCGGAAGCTTATTTGGCCGATGGTATCGTGGATGTATTTCAGAAGGCCGGATTGTGCGTTTACGGGCCAACTAAGCTAGCAGCCCGTTTGGAGTCCAGCAAAGCTTTTTCCAAAGCATTTATGAAAAAGTATAACATTCCTACGGCCAAATTTGAAAGTTTCTCCGATGCAGAGTCGGCAAAAGCATATATTCGGCAGGTAGGAGCGCCGATCGTGGTGAAAGCCGACGGTTTAGCAGCCGGTAAGGGTGTTGTCGTTGCCTTTGATGTTGAAACAGCTCTGAAAGCCGTGGACGATATGATGACAGCCAAGATTTTTGGCGAATCCGGCGCAACGGTCGTGATTGAAGAATATTTGGAGGGCGAGGAGGCATCGCTGTTAGCTTTCTGTGACGGTAATATTGGGATACCGATGATTCCGGCACAGGATCATAAGCGGATCGGCGATGGAGATACCGGCCCGAATACCGGCGGGATGGGAACCTATGCTCCGACATCCGCTGTCACGCCGGATGTGATGGAACGGATTGTGAATGAGATTCTCAATCCTACGCTAAAGGCGATGGCTTTGGAAGGAACTCCTTTTGTAGGGACTTTGTTTTTAGGCTTGATGTTAACCAAAACAGGTCCCAAAGTAATCGAGTATAATGTGCGTTTTGGGGATCCGGAAACCCAAGTGGTGCTTCCGTTGTTGGACAGCGATTTGGCGCAAGTCTTTAAAGATGCGGCCAACGGATGTCTGGATCCGAAGTCAGTCCGGTGGAAACAGGATCAGGTTGCGGTATGTGTGGTTCTTGCTTCCGGCGGTTATCCTGGGGCTTATCAAACGGGAATAACCATTGATGGTTTAGATACCATCCAAAATTCACTGGTATTTCACGCCGGAACGAAACAAACAGCGGATCAGGGACTGGTTACTGCTGGGGGCCGTGTACTAAATATTGTTCATGTCGGCGAAAATATTCAATCGGCGATTGAAGGGGTATATGCCGACGTAGAAAAAGTTCACTTCGAAGGGATGATTTACCGTAAGGATATTGCCAGACGGGAATTAAACCGTTATATTAAGAAGTAATAAATGAAGTCCGCCGGAGGCGGGCTTTTCCTTTGGAATTTATAGAGAGGGAGAAAACAGATGCTGACGATTGTCTTGTTAACAATTTCCAATATCTTTATGACTTTCGCCTGGTACGGCCATTTGAAATTTAAAGATACGCCGCTTTTTCAGGTGATCATTATCAGCTGGTTGATTGCTTTTGTGGAATATTGTTTTCAGGTTCCGGCCAACCGTTTAGGTCACACCCAGTTTTCTGCAGCACAGTTAAAAGTGATGCAAGAAGTCATCACCTTGGTGGTTTTTTCAGTCTTTTCAGTGCTTTATCTCAAAGAAAGTTTGAAATGGAACTACATTGTAGGCTTTCTCCTGATTTTGCTGGCGGTGTTTTTTGTTTTTAAAAAGTGGTAAGTTGAAAGTCAATTTAACATTTATTTTTCGGTAAATAACAGAAAACTCTTTTATCCAACGATAATATGTTATACAATAATACTATATACCAATCGGATGTGGTGTAACTCCGATACGAAAGGAGTCAAAGGGATGGAAGAACAGATTAAACAGATTGCGGAACGTATTAAAGGTTTGCGCGATATTTACGGGATTTCAGCCGAGGATATGGCGAAAGAATTGTCAATTTCTCTGGATTTATATGAACAGTATGAAAGCGGTACCGTGGATATTCCGGTAGGCATCCTTTATCAGATCGCTCATAAGTTTAATATTCATTTGTCTTCATTGCTGACCGGCGAGGAACCGCGACTGCATATTTATGCTTTGACCCGCAATGGCGGGGGAGTTTCGGTGGAACGGCGGAAAGAATATAAGTACAAAAGTTTGGCGAGTAATTTTGTTCATAAAAAAGCCGAACCCTTTCTGGTTACCGTTGAGCCGGATGGTGACGATGTGCCGGTAAGCCTTAACAGCCATCCCGGTCAAGAATTTGATTATGTGTTGGAAGGCACTTTAAAAATTGTGGTTGGCGGGTATGAAGTTATTTTAAATGAAGGAGATTCTTTATATTATGATTCCAGCGTTCCCCATGGGATGAAAGCATTAAATGGGAAACCTGCAAAATTTTTGGCAATGATTCTTTAATGAGTAAAAGAAAGGCTGAGGCAGATGCTTGAAAAATATGTAAATCTAAACTATAGCTCGTACGAAGATTTTAAACAGAACTTCGAAGTTAAAGTTCCTGAAAATTTCAATTTTGCCTATGATGTTGTGGATGAATGGGCAAGAATTTCTCCGAACAAAGTGGCTATGGTCTGGTGTGATGATCAAGGGAATGAAGCGAAGTTTACCTTCGGGGATATGAAATATTACAGCGATAAAGCTGCGAACTTCTTCAGATCCGTCGGGATCAAAAAGGGCGATCCCGTGATGTTAATCTTAAAACGCCGCTATGAATTTTGGTTCTGTATTATCGCCTTACATAAGATCGGTGCGGTCTGTATCCCGGCCACTCACTTGTTGAAGAAGAAAGACTTAACCTATCGTATTGATGCTGCCAGCATCAAAATGATTGTGGCCTGTGCTGGCGATGAAGTGGTCGAACATATTGACGAAGCCCAACAGGAATGTCCGGTGTTGACCCTTAAAGCTCTGGTCGGCGGAGAGAGGGAAGGCTGGATCAATTTTGATAAAGCCTTACAGGAAGCTTCCGATATTTTTGAGAAACCGACCGGCAGTGAGATGACAACCAACGATGATATGATGCTGCTCTACTTTACCTCCGGTACCACCGGTTATCCAAAGATGGTCCAGCATAATTTCACTTATCCGTTGGGCCATATCCTGACTGCAAAGTTTTGGCAGTGTGTCAGGGAGGATAAACTGCATTTGACTGTTTCCGAAACCGGATGGGCCAAATCGGTCTGGGGTAAGCTGTATGGCCAATGGTTGGCCGGGGCTGTTGTGTTTGTCTATGATTTCAATAAATTTGTTCCCAAAGATTTGTTGAAAATGATCGAAAAATATCGGATTTCGACCTTCTGTGCGCCTCCGACCATTTACCGGTATTTGATCAAAGAAGATTTTTCCCAATATGATTTAAGCAGCCTGGAGTATTGCGTGGTAGCCGGTGAGCCCCTTAATCCGGAAGTATATAATCAATTTTATAAATTAACCGGACTAAAGCTTCGGGAAGGTTACGGCCAAACGGAGCTTACCGTGACTTTAGCAACATACCCTTGGATGGAGCCAAAACCCGGTTCCATGGGCCGGCCGTCTCCCGGATATGATGTGGATATCGTGGATGAAAACGGACGTTCCTGCGAGGTCGGAGAGATTGGCGAAATCGTGGTTCGGACAGACAATAAAAAGCCGGTTGGCATCTTCGACGGATATTATCGTGATCCCGAACGGACTAAGAATGTTTGGCATGACGGCTTATATCATACCGGAGATACGGCCTGGAAAGATGAAGACGGCTATTTCTGGTTTGTCGGCCGGACCGATGACGTGATCAAGAGCTCCGGTTACCGTATCGGGCCTTTTGAGGTTGAAAGCGCTTTGATGGAACATCCGGCTGTGTTGGAATGTGCTGTAACTGCCGTGCCGGATGAGGTACGGGGTCAAGTGGTGAAAGCCACCATCGTGTTGACTTCGAAATATTCACCCAGTGAAGAGCTTAAAGTCGAATTGCAGGAACATGTGAAAAGGGTGACAGCCCCTTATAAATATCCGCGGATTATCGAGTTCGTCGATGAACTTCCCAAGACCATCAGCGGTAAAATCCGCCGGGTGGAGATCCGGGATAAAGATCGCCAGGAATAAAACGATAACATTGGACATATGAAGATTTATCGAGTACCGTTTTCAGCGGTACTCATTTTTTATAAATTTAAGAGTGATCTGAAATAAAATATGGATTGAGCTTGGAAGAAAATCTGAATAATGATAGAATTAATAACGATGATGAATGTCAATATTGACCGACGGAGGAGTAGCACGATGATTCCGACTGAAGCGATGAATTATTTAAACCGTCGTACTATCTTTATTGCCGGAGATTCGACGGCTAAAACATATTCCGGTGAACAGTATCCACAGATGGGATGGGGGCAACAACTTCCGCACTTTTTACCGGAGGGATACCGGATTATCAATTTGGCTCAGGGAGGCAGGAGTAGCAAAAGTTTTATCAACGAAGGCTGGTTTGATATTATTAAACGGGAAATCAAAACGAATGATATTTTACTGATTCAGTTTGGCCACAATGACAATAAACCGGAAGAATACCGACGGACTGATCCTTTCACAACGTATCAGCAGTATTTGACGGAGTATATTAACTTAGCCCGTGAAAAAGGGGCGGTGTCGGTTCTGTTGACTTCAGTGAGCCGCCGTTCCGTCAGAAACGGAGTTCTTTTTAACAGTCATTATCCTTATACTGAGGCTATGCGGGAATTGGCTCAACAGCTGAATGTGACGCTTATCGACATGACGGAAATAACGATGAACTTATACAATGAAGTGGGATTGGAAGAATGCCGTAAGTTCTTTGTCCAAGTACCTGGCGGGTTATATCCCGGTTTCCCGGAAGGCGTGGACGATAATACCCATTTTAACGAAATGGGAGCTACCGTCATGGCAGCCATTATTGCTCAGCAGTTAAAAGAGAAAGGTATAGTATGAAGAGTTCTCTTTCGATAAATTGATTTAAGTGGAGAATATCTTGAAACAAAGGATTACGGACCAGGATATACTGGCGTTGATTCGCAGTCAACGTAGCACTTTACAGAGAATGTGGCAGCCGGAACGGTATGATGCGGAATAAATCAGCATAAGCAGAATGATAAAAGAAAATCTACGTAACTTTATCCCACGATGAAGATGGGGTTGCTTGCTATTTGGAGAAGTTCATTATGGAAGCTACTGCTTAAATTCAGATGGGAAAGGAGAACGATAACATGGGATTCTATAAGGAGGAAGATTTACGGGCACAAGCGGTCCGTCAGGTTGCTGAGAGGATGGCTATAGCGGCCCGGACTGCGCCAAAGGGAAGAGGCGTTGACAATCTGGTCATTGGGGTCGTTGAAAAAGATGTGATCCAAGAGATTGCTGCGAAGATGAAGGAAATGGCCGAACGGGAAGATCTTCCCGGGTTCAGCCGTGATGCCGGAAATATATTGGAAGCCGAAGCCATGGTACTCATCGGAACGAAACTGAATGCCATCGGCTTAAAATACTGTGGGCTTTGCGGATTTAAGAATTGTGCCGAACGAAACGAGCATCCTGAACATCCCTGTGCTTTTAATACCGGTGATCTTGGCATTGCCATCGGTTCGGCCGTTAGTGTTGCCATGGAGGCCCGGGTTGATAACCGGATCATGTATACGGTGGGCATGGCTGTTCGGGAAATGAAACTTTTAGGAGACGATGTGAAGGTTGTTTACGGTATTCCATTGAGTGCCGGCCCGAAAAATCCCTTCTTTGACCGGAAATAGTTTTGCAAAAACTCTAAATTTTGGGTATACTGCTTATGGAAACTCTATCCAAGACGGGTTTGATATTGTTCCAAGGAGGCTCATGATGTCGGATAAATTGATTCATCCGCTGGCTGGTCAAAAGGCCCGGGCGGAAGATTTATTAACGAAAGAAGAGATCTCGGAGCGTTATTATCATCCGGAGGAACCATTAGAACCGGTTAAGAACGGGACTTCGGGTCACCGCGGGCTGATTGGCAAGGGATTTGCTGAAGCTCATGTGGCAGCGATGACCCAGGCGTTAGTGGATATTCGGAAGGAGAAGGGAACCTTTGGACCCTATCTGCCGGAACGTCTGGTAAACCAGGAACTGGGACCGGTGATCGTCGGCAAAGATGTGCGGTTTGCTTCGGATTTGGCTGAGGAAACCGCTGTTGAGGTATTCGCCGGAAACGGGATGAAGGCTTTGGTCCATAAGAAAAACCGGAGTACGCCGACGCCGGTGATCTCCCACGCGATCCTCACTCGAGTTGCGCAAGGACAAAAGATTGAAGGAGTGATTATCACTGCTTCCCATAATCCTCCCGATGATGCCGGGTATAAAAGTAACGGACTGGATGGGGGGCCAAATACCAACACTAAGCCCATTGACGAGAAAGCCAATTATTATCTGCAGCATCAAGAGAGTATTCGACGGATTCCGTATCGCCAGGCATTGGAAGAAGGCCTGGTGGAAGAGATCGATTTACTTAATCCGTATATTAAAGATTTGGCCAGTGTCGTCGATATGGATGTCATCAAAACCCAACGCTTTGCTGTGACGCCTCTGGGGGGTTCGGCTTATGGTTATTATGAAGCGGTCAATGATCACTATGGCACTCAAATCGAAGTGGTCCTCTCTGAAGAAGATCCGACCTGTTCCAGCCGGCCCTATGATTGGGACGGAAGACTTAGGGGAGACCCATCATCGGAATATGTGATGCGGGCTGTTCAAGGGATTCGGAACCAATTGGGCGTTCCCTTTATCGGCGCTAATGATAATGATGCTGACCGTTTCGGCGGTGAAGACAGTACCGGGATTTTAAATCCAAATCACGTCCTCTGCGTGCTCTTTGATTACCTCGCAGCTAACCGTGGATTTAATCCCAATATGGGCGTAGGCCGGACCATCGGTACAACGCATATGCTGGATCGGATTGCCGCTCATTACGGCAGACCTGTTTATGAAGTAAATGTTGGATTCAAACATTATGTGTCTGGCTTAATGGCCGGAAAATATGTGCTGGCTGGCGAAGAAAGCGCTGGATTGTCGTTACCGCGCCGGGACGGCAGTTTGTGGGTCACCGAAAAAGACGGCATTGCTGCTGTCTTGCTTATGATGGAAGTGATGGCGAAAACCGGCAAAGATATCGGGACACTTTATAAGGAGTTGGTGAATCAATATGGCCCTTATCAATACGAGCGAAAAGACAAGCCGGCCCAATCGGAACAGAAAAAACGCCTGTTGCAATTGGCTTCTGATCCGGATGAGGTCCGCAGGTTGCTGGCTAACCGGAAAATTGCCGGACGCTCCATCGAACGGTTGGTCATCGGGGATGGAATCAAAGTCGTGCTTGAGGGAGACGTTTGGGTGCTAAAACGCGCTTCCGGTACTGAAAATATCATCAAGGATTATCGGGAAGAACGTGGGGAAACCCTGGAGACTGCCAGAAAAGCATCTGAAGAAATCGATGCTTATTTAGGTTTAAATTAACCGCTTCGGCGGTTTTTTTATTGATTTTAGCGACACTTTTTGCTTTAATGGTACCAGAAATACCCAAATGAATGCGGTTAAGCCGATTTTAACTTTACGGGAGTTTGCAGGAATTTTTTAACGCAACAAAGAAAAACATGGTATTATATCTGGGAGTATACGATGAATACGTTCGAGTTGAAACATGAAATTATTAATTTTGTTCGAGAATATCCTGAAAAGAAGCAAACGGTGACCCGGTGGCAGGAACCGTTGGTAGCCTTTGCTGCTGCGGATGATCCGCTATTTTCCCAACTTAAGCAAGTTGTCAGTCCGACCCATGCTCTACCGACGGATTTTGTCGCTGATGCGCAAACGGTGATCGCCTACTTTATACCCTTTGATAGGGAAATTAATCTTTCCAATGGTGAGTTTGAATATAGTTCTGAAGCCTGGGCAAGGGCTTATATCGAAACTAACCGGTTAATCCGGGATTTAAATGGATATGTTCAGGAACAATTAAAGCAACGCGGATATGCCAGTTCAAACCTACCGGCCACCCATAATTTTGACGAGAAGACACTGGTCAGCGATTGGTCCCATAAACACATTGGATATATCGCCGGACTAGGTAAGTTCGGGTTACATCAGATGTTAATCACGGATCGGGGCTGTTCGGGAAGGTTGGGAAGTATCGTGACCAACTTAAAACTGGAACCTACGTCCCGTTCAGATCAGGAAAATTGCCTTTATCGAAAGAACGGTACCTGCGGGCGGTGTGTCCGGCAATGCCCAAACGGGGCTTTAACATTCGAAACTTATAATCGACATCGGTGTTATGAACGTTGTCTCGATAATGCCGACCGTTTTTCAACGTTAGGACTGGCCGATGTTTGCGGCAAGTGTTTAGCTAATGTTCCCTGCGCTTTTATAAATCCGGTAAAAAGAGAAGGAGAGAACCATGGGCTGGTTTGATCTGTCTCATCCGATCGACGACGGGATTCCGGCTTATCCCGGCGATCCCCGCCCGCGTTTAGAACGGATTAAAGAATTAACTTCCGACGGTTATGTGGCTTATCAGCTTCAATGCGGGATGCATATCGGAACCCATGTGGACGCGCCGATGCATCTCGTTGAAGGTGGGAAAAGGATCTCTGAAATACCTGTGGAGCATTTCATGGGAAAAGCCGTATTGGTGGATGTTCGGGGCCGGGACATTATTCATTATCATCCGGATTATCAAAAGAAAATTGCTTTTGGAGATATTGTCCTTTTTTATACCGGCTGGGATCGCTACTATGGGGAAGATAGATATTACCGGGAACATCCGGTGCTTGATCGGAAATTGGCGGAGTTTCTCATTGAAAAGCGGGTGAAGTTGATTGGTTTGGATATGCCCTCGCCGGATAAAGCGCCGTTTGAAATCCATAAACTTTTATTGACCAAAGATATTTTCATTATCGAAAATTTAACTGGTTTGGGTCAATTGGAAGGGAAAGATTCTATAGAATTGATAGCCATACCGTTAAAAATTCATGCAGAGGCTTCGCTGGTCCGGGTTATTGCCAGAATATCTTTTCCATCTGAAACAGGAGGTATTTGATGAATTTTCTCGATGAAATTCATATTTATATTGCTCCGTTACTGACTGCTATCACTGGCTGGGCTGCCGGAATTATTTTTGAACGGATTGTTTTGGCAAAATTACAACGTTTAATGGCGAAAATCCGGTGGAGCAATGATACAGTGATTATTCATGCATTACGCGGTAAAATGATCTATCTGTTTATTTTAGGAGGATTATACGGAGCCAGTTTAGGGTTGCCGTTAAAACCGGCTTACCTTCAAATCGTTCATAAGTTTTTGCAAATTGCAGCCATTATCATTGTGACGGCGATAGGTTCAGCTACCGTTAGTGGATTTATGACGAATTACACCAAGCGGGAAAGTGCCAATCTGCCTTCGGTTTCGATCTTTACTAATTTGGCCCGGGCGGTTGTATTTGGGATCGGTATTCTCATCTCGCTGCAAGCATTAGGGATTTCAATCACTCCGATATTGACGGCATTAGGCGTTGGAGGTCTTGCCGTTGCATTGGCTTTGCAAGATACATTATCCAATCTTTTTTCCGGATTACAGTTGATCGCTGCCCGGCAGTTTAAGCCGGGTGACTATGTCAAATTAAGCAGCGGGGAAGAAGGGGTTGTCACAGATATTTCCTGGCGCACGACGACGATTCGTTTGTTAGCCAATAACTTGGTGATCATTCCCAATGCCAAATTAGCCGGAGCAATCATTACCAACTTTCAGCAACCAACGTCTCAGATGTCCTTCCCGGTTGAAGTATTTATATCCTTTAAAAACGACCTGGCAAAGGTGGAAGCGGTAACTAAAGAAGTAGCTAAAGCGGTGCTGCGTGACATCCCTGGAGGGGTTGCCGAGGTAGAGCCTGTGGTACGATTTAATGCTTATCTCGAAACCGGCATTAAAATTGTGGTTTCATTCCGAATCAATGAGTTTACCGACCAATTTCCCATCAGGCATGAATTCATCAAACGGTTACACCAACGTTATCACGAGGAAGGAATCGAGTTTTCCAATCTGGTCCGGGGAATCATCCAATAGGATTTTCTTAAATCGATTGGAAAATCTATACGTTTATAAGTATTCGGTTGTCGGAAATCATCAAGTAAACAACGAAAGTAGAGTGTCTTATGGCAATTGATCAGAAACGAAATCCGATGGAATTGTTGGCGCCTGCCGGAGATTGGGAGGCTTTCCGGGCTGCTTTAGCTGCCGGTGCGGATGCTGTCTATCTCGGCGGAAAGATGTTTAATGCCCGTCAGTCTGCAGCTAACTTTGATTTGGATCAACTGAAGAAAGCTGCAGATTTACTTCATCTTCACGGTAAAAAACTATATATTACAGTCAATACGTTAATCAATGATAACGAGATGGCTGCGGCTCTGGATTATTTAGCCGAGCTTTACCGTTTGTCAGTGGATGCAGTGATTGTCCAGGATATGGGATTGATCGCTGCGGCCAGGCAAGCCCTTCCCGAACTCGAGCTTCATGCCAGCACTCAGATGACTGTGCATAATACGGAAGGAGCCCTTCTTTTAAAAAAAGCCGGAATCAAACGGGTCGTTCTGGCTCGGGAGCTGACCGCTGCGGAAGTAGAGGCTATCGCTCGAAACAGTGGATTAGAAATAGAAGTGTTTGTTCATGGCGCTTTATGTGTCTGTTACTCCGGTCAATGCTTGATGAGTAGCATGATCGGAGGACGTAGCGGCAATCGGGGAAGATGTGCCCAACCCTGCAGGATGGAATATCAGTTATTCCGGGACGGGAAAGCCGTTCCTTCCGACGGTAATTATTTATTATCGCCGAAAGATCTTTCGCTAATTTCCATGCTGCCGCAGCTTCTGAAAGCCGGGGTTCATTCATTGAAGATTGAAGGACGGATGAAACGTCCCGAATATGTCTATAATGTAACCAGAGTTTACCGGGAAGCTTTGGATGCGTTAAATGCCGATCCTGCGGCTTTCCGTGCAGAAGCGGCTTGGTTTAACCGATTGGAAGAGACTTTTAACCGGAGTTTTACCACCGGATACTTTGGAAACAACCGAAATAAAGCGTTGATGAGCTTTACACGCCCCAATAACCGGGGGCTGTACCTTGGCCGAGTGAAACAGGTGGACTCAGCCGGGGTGACCCTTCGTTTGGAAACTGAGCTTCAACAGGGAGATGAGATCGAGATTTGGGTAAGTAAAGGAGGACGGGCCACGGCGACCATCGGACAGATGTTCGTTAACGGCACAGCGGTAAATGCGGCGGCAGCCGGAACCATCGTTCGTTTCCCTGTAGCGGGGAAAGTTTATCCTGGCGATCGAGTCTTTAAAGTATTCTCCAGTCAGGTGGCAGAAGCTACCCGGAAAGCACTGGACCCTGATAATCCAGCTCTTAAAATCCCTTGTTGGATGCATGTCACCGGAAAATCCGGAGAACCTCTAATCTTAGATTGTCGCGACGATCAGGGGAATCAAGTCGCTGTTACCTCGGAAATTCCATTGCAAACGGCTAAAAACCGTCCTCTTACAGCAGAGGTATTGAGGGAACAATTGGGGCGTTTAGGTAACACCCCCTTTTATTTGGCTGATGTCCGGTGTGAATTGGAAGGCCAGGTGATGTTGCCTTTAAGCGCTCTAAATCAATTGCGCCGCGAGGCCATTGACCAATTGGTCGAGAACCGGCTGAAGTCCTATACCCATAAAGATCCGATTCCATCGGTACACCTCGATGCGGTGGAGAAGGTTCCGGTTGAAGCTCGAGACAGTCTCCGTCAACCCCAATTAAGCGTTTGGGCTGCTGATTTGGACGGAGTTTATGAAGCAGCTTTGGCGGGTGCGGACCTTATTTATGCCGGAGGAGATGAACTAACCGGTTTTCAATGGGATCAAGCTGCTTTTTCCCGGGCTGTGGCGATGGCTCATGAGGCTGGAGCCAGACTAGTGGTGGGTTTGCCTAGGATTAACAGAGAAACACACCGTTCTCTTTGGGAAAGTTATCCGGAATATGCTAGGAAGGCCCAGGCGGATGGGATTATCGTCTCCGACCTGGGAGGATGGGAAATGGTACAGTCCCAATCCGACCTCCCAATTTATCTTAATTATACATTGAATTTCTTCAATCAGTGGGCATTTAAGTTTATAACGAATGAGCGGATTCGTCAGATTACTCTTTCACCGGAACTAACGTTGAATCAAATTGCCGAATTGGCCAAAGGCGCGCCAGTTCCTCTGGAATGCTTAATTCACGGTCCCTTGGAATTGATGGTTTCTGAATATTGCCCTATAGGTTCTCTTGAGATGCAGTCAGGTTCTTGTAGTCGGGCTTGCCGTAAGCATTCTTTTGCACTTAGAGATCGGATGCAACTGGATTTCCCGGTGGTCACTGACCAGTTTTGTCGGATGCATTTATTAAATTCCAAAGATCTTTGTCTTTATGGTGATTTGGAACGTCTGCTCAAACTTCCGCTGATGTTGCGGCTAGAGTTAAAAATCTATACTCCACCTCAAACGGCTGCAGTGGTCAATGCATATCGCTATGCTATTCATCAAGGGATCGCGGGTAAAAAAATAGACGATGTTGAAGGCATCATGGAGCAGTTTAAACGTCTGACCGGACGGGGAATCACGAAAGGGCATTTCTTTCGAGGAGTTGAATAATATCCTCATAAAGATGAAAAAGGTTAATTTTTGCAAATTCCTATATTTCAAGCGATCTTTTGTTTACACTCTAGCTTAATTATGGTAAAATTGATGTTGTAATTTAACCGGATGATGGTTAAATCAACCTCTGGCTGTGAGTTCCGAAGCTCCGACGGTTTTCTCGGCAGAAGGCGTTTTGAAGAAATGGAGGTGACAACCATGGGTTTGAGCGTTGAGCAAAAGCAAGAGATCATCAATAAGTACAAATTACACGAGAGTGATACCGGTTCTCCTGAAGTTCAGATCGCGATTTTAACCGAGCGCATTAACTATCTGACTGAACATTTAAAGGAACATAAAAAAGACCATCACTCACGGAGAGGTTTGTTGAAGATGGTCGGACAAAGGCGGGGCCTTTTAAACTATCTTTATAAAAAAGATATCGAGAGATACCGCGCCATCATTGAGAAATTAGGTTTACGGAAATAGTGGGAAAAGCGGGTTACCCGCTTTTCTTTCTTATAAAGGGATATACTATAATAAGTCTCTTTATAAGAAATCGGTTTCAGTAAGGAGGATTCATACATGCAAAAATGGGAGATGACCTTGGGAGGTCGTCGGTTGGCCATTGAATATGGACAAGTTGCGAAACAGGCCAATGCTGCAGTCCTTGTTCGTTATGGCGATACAGTTGTTCTGGTAACAGCTGTCATGTCTCCCCAAGCCAGGGAAGGAATCGACTTTTTCCCACTCTTAGTAGATTATGAAGAGAGGCTTTATGCGGTCGGTAAAATACCGGGCGGTTTTATTAAGCGGGAAGGTCGGCCTCCGGAAAGTGCGGTATTGGCTGCTCGGATGATTGACCGTCCGATCCGGCCGTTGTTCCCGGAAGGTTTCCGAAATGACGTACAGGTTGTGGCCACCGTATTATCGGTTGAACCGGATAATGAACCGGCATTGGCGGCCATGATCGGGGCTTCGGCAGCATTACATATTTCTGAAATACCCTTTGCCGGGCCTATCGGTGGCGTTAAAGTCGGACGAGTGAACGGCCGTTTTGTGATCAATCCGACAGTAGCTCAATCGGAGCAAAGCGATTTGCATCTGGTGGTAGCAGGGACTGCAGATGCCATCATGATGGTAGAAGGTGGAGCCAAAGAGATCAGTGAAGCGGATGCTCTGGAAGCCATCATGTTTGGGCATGAGACCATTAAGGAAATTGTCGCTTTCATTGAGAAGATTCGGGAAGAAGTGGGTAAACCCAAAAAAGAAGTTGTTTTATATGAGCCCAATCCGGAAATCAATCAAATGGTTCGGGATTATGCGACAGACAAGATGGTTGCAGCTATTAAAACCGGAGATAAATTGCTGCGGGAAGAATTGATTGAAAATGTGAAGGAAGAAACCCGGCAATATATGGCTGAAAAGCTGGCTGAAACCTATGAGGTTTCTCTAAAAGAAATCAATGAAGTCTTGGATTCTATTGTTAAAGAAGAAGTCCGGAAAATGATCGCTGTTGACAAGATTCGGCCCGATGGGCGGGGATTGTCTGAGATCCGTCCCATTACTTGCGAGGTTGGGCTTTTACCTCGGGCTCATGGTTCAGGATTATTTACCCGTGGGCAAACCCAGGTTTTAACTGTTTGTACCTTAGGCCGGGTCAGCGAGGAACAGATTTTGGACGGGCTTGGTGAAGAAGATTCCAAACGTTATATTCATCACTACAATTTCCCCTCATATAGCGTAGGTGAGGTACGTCCTTTGCGGAGTCCGGGTCGGCGGGAAATCGGCCATGGTGCATTGGCGGAACGGGCTTTAGTTCCGGTAATTCCGAGTGAAGAAGAGTTCCCGTATACGATTCGTTTGGTTTCGGAGGTATTGGAATCCAACGGTTCCTCATCTCAGGCCAGCGTTTGTGGTAGTACGCTTGCGTTGATGGATGCCGGTGTTCCCATTAAACGTCCGGTGGCTGGTGTCGCCATGGGGCTTTTGAAGTACGATGACAGTTTCGCGATTTTAACGGATATCCAAGGGATGGAAGACCACTTTGGTGATATGGACTTTAAAGTCGCCGGTACCCGCGAAGGGATTACGGCCATTCAAATGGATATCAAAATTAAAGGGATTGACCGGACGATTTTAAGCCAAGCATTGGCTCAGGCTCGGGAAGGCCGGTTGTTCATTCTCGATAAAATGTTGGAAGTTCTGAGTGAACCCCGGAAGGAATTATCTCCCTATGCGCCACGAATTATCACCTTTGAAATTGATCCGGATCGGATTCGGGATGTTATCGGACCCGGCGGGAAAATGATTCGGAAAATTGTTGAAGAGACAGGTGCCGAAATCGACATTGAAGATGACGGCCGAGTATTTATCGCTGCGGTGGATGTCAATGCAGGCATGAAGGCCGAGCAAATGATTCGCCGGTTAACCAGCGATGTGGAAGTAGGGCAGATATATATGGGAAAAGTAACCCGGTTGATGAACTTTGGTGCTTTTGTTGAAATCTTGCCGGGTAAAGAAGGATTGGTCCATATTTCCCAATTGGCAAAAGAGCGTGTAGCTAAGGTGGAAGATGTGGTTAATGTTGGGGATGAGATCATGGTGAAAGTGATCGAAATCGACAAACAAGGACGGATCAATCTCTCTCGAAAAGCCACATTGATGCCGGACGAAGACTCTGCAGGTGAGTCGAAAAATTAAACCTTCCATACGGAGGGTTTTTTTATTTGGAAATAAAGTATGTACAAAGTAGGCCTGGGTACTGGGTAATTGGTTTGAGGAGATAGCAGCAGGAGATAGGAGAGTAGTAAGGAGTCGTGGTATGACGTCAACTGTATGTATTCATCTCGTACCTAAGACGTAGCATGTACCATAAATTAAAAGGAACGCATATAAGCATTCCTTTATAACCTAACCATTATGTCAAAAACTATCGCTGTGTACATTGAACTATGCACATATCGTCATCAAAAACTGTCAACTGTCAACTGAATTAAATCTTCCCGCTTTGATAAGGCCCATTTTGATCAATTCTCGTTGGCGTTGGAACAAATATTTGGTTATTTCATTTTGAATTTTTTCAGAGACGTTTACAAAGTCGAGAGCAATTCCTTTTTCGTCGTCGTTTTCAACAGTTTCAATTCGAATGATTTTCCCTTCAAAACGAAGTGGTTCGACTGAAGTTGGAAGATGTAATTGACAAGTTAGGATTTGAGAAATCCTCAGTGAAGGATGATTTTTAACGATGGCGAAGAGACCGCTGGCAGATAAGTTGATGATCCGTCCTCGATATTCCATTTCGGTATCATCTTGATAGATAAAGAATAAATCAACATCGCACCGGAAAAACCGACGACGGGATGACGTTTGCATCGGAATCGGCATGCTGATCGTGAGAGTTGCGGGATCGCCTTGATGGAAAGTGAGAACTTCGGCTGTGAAATAGTAGTTTTGAGAGTCGGTGTCATGGCGTCCGATCACAACTAACTTGGTACCGGGAGGAATCAGTTGAGAAACGGGAAGGATTAGCGTTAATTCGCGATCGCTTATTTTATCAATGATGGTCTTAAATAATTTTTTCTGTTTAGAATGATCGCGAAACTCAATTTGAAGAGAGTTTCCGCAACTGAATAGTTTTTTGAAAAAAGTATTATAGTCCATCCAGCAATCTCCTTCGAAAACGACTTCAAATAAGCTAAAAAATCCTAAATTTTATATTCTGCAGATCAAATGAAAAATCCTTTCAGAGTCGATTCCAAAAAAACCTTTGAATTAAATTAAACAACTGTCTATAACACGGAATTTTTTTTTCAGGGATACACATACTAGTTCAAACAGGAGGTATTGTTTTTGGAAAACGAATATAAAGTCCAAAACGAAATTGGCCCTGAAAATCCGAGTGAACAACCATTAGAACAGCCGATCCGGCAAAGTCCGCGAAAGCAAAAGATGGTGTTGCAAAATATCCAGTCCTTAGGCCAGACCACCACACCGGCACCATCGGAGAATAATATTCATACCTTAATTATCGTTGGCCAGATTGAAGGCCATATGGTGCTGCCGCCCAAAAATAAGACCACGAAATATGAACACATTATCCCGCAACTGGTTGCGATCGAGCAAAACAAAAATATTGAAGGGGTATTGGTCATTTTGAATACGGTTGGCGGAGACGTCGAAGCAGGACTGGCTATCGCGGAAATGCTAGAAAGTCTATCTAAACCAACGGTCTCTTTGGTATTAGGAGGCGGTCACTCAATCGGAGTGCCAATTGCTGTATCCACTGATTACAGTTTTATTGCGGAAACTGCCACGATGACCATTCATCCCCTGCGGTTAACGGGCTTAGTGATTGGCGTGCCTCAAACCTATGAATATCTTGAAAAAATGCAGGATCGGGTCATCCGTTTTGTAACCAAACATTCGAAGATTTCCGAAGAACATTTTCGGGAGTTGATGTTCCGAACCGGGGATCTGGTCCGGGATATCGGAACCGTGTTGGTTGGTAAAGATGCTGTTTCCAGCGGGCTTATCAATGAAGTAGGCGGAATTGCCGATGCGTTGAAGAAATTGGAAGAATTGATCGATCTTCGAAAAAAACCTGGACGAAAGGATTTTCCACAATGATTCTGTATACGATCTATCCATTGGAAATGGTGCTCGAAGAGGAAAGTGAAGAACAAACTCAGGAAGTGGAGATCAAAGCCGGTTCGGTAAGCCTGATGTGCCAATGCTTGCCTGGAGGAGAGATGAAAATTTCCCGGGTCATCAGTACCAATCCTCAAGATTATTTAAATCCTCAATGGCAGCCGGGAAAAACGATAACCCGTTAAGGTTTAGTTTATCCAATTTAAGTTTTATGGTAACTTTCAAGAAAAACCCAATATGGGTTTTCTTTTTTTTGCAGGAAATTAACTTAATTGAAAGAATAGAAAGTATTAAGATAAATAAACGTAAAAAGGTTTTATATCATAGGGGAGGAAAAAATTGTCATCGATCATCGAAGGTCTATTAAGTTTAGTCGGAGCACTGGGTTCCTTTTTGTATGCCATTTCACGGTTCGGTGATGGCGTCCAAAAATTGGCCGGAGAGCGTATGCGGATTATCTTCGAAAAACAAGCGAAAAATCCCGCATATAGCTTTTTTAGCGGTATTGGTATGGCAGCTGCCTTACAAAGCAATATTTTGACCTTTGGAATGATAACAAGCCTGATCAATGCCAGTTTCTTGAGCCTTTTACCAGCTTTATGGACAATGTTGGGCGTTAATTTGGGAATGACCTTGACTGCCCAATTGATGTCCATCAATATCGGCCCGTTTCTTTTTTTACTTTTATTTTTAGGTTATTTAATTTATTTCTATGGTAATAAGCATAGTCTTCATTATCTAGGCCAGATTTTGTTCAATGTAGGGCTGATGTATTTAAGTTTCAGACTTTTTCATCATGCCTTTAAAATATTGGAAGGTGAACCGCATGCAGTCTATTATTTGCGGATGCTGTTGACCAATCCCTGGCTTGGGTTTTTACTGGGGTTAGGTTTAGCAGCTATGTTCCGGAGTAGTAATACAGTGGTGGTGTTAGCCCAAAGTATGGTGGGGATCAATCTGGGATTGACGCCTGTTACATTTTTAAGCGGCGCATTTGCTATCGTGATCGGAGCTAATGCCGGAACCACAATTATTAATATGTTGAGCGGAAGAGACCGGTTGCCGGTGGTACGAAAAGCCAATTGGTTCCATTTGTCGTTCAATTTGTCTACAGCCATTCTCAGTATACTGTTTTTACCTATGGCCTATTTTCTGGTTCATGGGATAACCCTTCAAATTAACGGTTTTTTCCATAACTTTGCGAAAACTGTTTTTGACTGGAATATTGTGGTTACAGCTGAATCGGATCGTTGGTTTAACGTCTGGCAGATCGCTATGGCCCATACCTTATTTAATATGGCTGTGATTTGCATCTGGTTTCCAATTACGTTTGTTGCTGGCAAAATGGGTTTGCCGATTCTGAAGGGTGATGTGAAGATAGGAACCAACGGTTCCACTTATCTGGACCGACGTGCTTTACAAACCCCGGCCCTAGCTCTGATTTTAGCTGCTCGTGAAATCAAACAAATGGCCGATATTACCCAAAGGATGCTAAAATCAGCTCGGTTGGCTTTTATTAAAAACCAGCTTCATTTGATCGACGGTATCATCCGGGACGAGACGGTAGTCGATGATTTACAGGAACAGATTACCTTTTATCTGTCAGCCTTGCTATCTCAAAATTCGTTGACCGAAGCCCAATCCCATCGTTTAGCAGGTCTGTTGCACATTGTCAGCGATGTTGAGCGGGTGGGTGACCATGCATATAGTATTGCCAATTTAGCTGAAAAACGTTATCGGGAGCAATTACAGTTTTCCGAATTGGCTCTCAATGAAATTGAATTAATGTTTGGAAAAGTCATTGATTTTTATTCAAAAGCTTGTCAGGCTTTTTCCGACAACCAGCAAGGCGTCGCCAAACAGTTGCTCAGTCGCGAAGAGGGTATTGATAAATTAGAGGAAGAACTGCGGCAAAATCATATCCATCGGTTAAATCAAGGAAAATGTTGGCCCAGTTCCGGAGTTGTATATGTGGAGATGTTAAGTAATTTGCAGCGTGTAGCTGCCCATTCGGCGAATATCGCCAGTGCTAGCCTTGAAGAAGGTGAAGAATAATGCCACAAAATCATAAAGAGTCGTCAAAACAAGATCGGTTTTCAGAGCAAAAGAACGAGATTGCAGGGGTTTTTCTGATTGGACTTGCTGCATTGGCTTTTGCAGCCATTTTTTTTAATGGAGCCGGATTTGTGGGTGAGATTATAAAATCCGGTATTTATCTGTTATTTGGAAAACGGGGAGCATTTATACCTGTGATTGGCATGGCCTTTGCAGGAGGAATGTTGATCGGTTCAAAACGGATTATATGTTTGAACCGCCGTTTTTTTGCTGTTTTTTTGTTACTCCTTTGCACTTTGGTTATTATTCATTTAGCCAGCGCCGTTCCGCTTACCGGTGACTCCTGGGAGGTGGCATCATCCGGAGCAGGCGTTTTAGGGCATGCGCTTTCGGTTTGGTTGTTGGCCTGGTTTGGAAAAGTAGGAATCGTCGTTTTCTTGATCACCATCATTATTGTCGCATTTATATTAGCTATGGAGCAACCGCTCTTTAAAACTTTAAAGATCTGGTGGCAGAAGCAAAAAAATCTGTCGACAGCCAACACGAAAAAGACTCTGTCGGAACCATCCGGTGTCCAGCAGCAGGCTTCGGCTATTGATGAACCTGATATACCATTAGAAGTACCTTTAACGGATCAAGTGACGGATACAGCGAAACCGGATCCCAAATCCAGCAATGTTATTGCGGCTCTGCAAACCATGTTGAAAGATAAAGAAAAACCGTCTCGTCCCAAAAAAGCAGTTACCGAAGAAATAAAAGACGAGGAATTACCGTCGTTCACCCAAACTCCAGAGCAAAGCGGACCATATCAATTGCCGGATATCGAATTGATTGAATCTCGAGGGAAGGTTAAAAAGACCGGACGAAGTGCGGATCAATCACGGCAACTTGAGGAAACGCTGGCCCAATTTGGTGTTCAGGCAAAGGTCATTGAAGTCCATCATGGTCCGGTGATCACCCGATATGATCTTCAACCTGCACCTGGTGTCAAAGTAAGCCGAATCGTTAACCTCACCGATGACTTGGCTTTAGCTTTGGCGGCCCGGGGGTTACGTTTGGAAGCCCCGATTCCAGGAAAGTCGGCCATCGGGATTGAAGTGCCGAATAAGGAAAGTCAAATTGTTTCTTTTCGGGATATGTTGGAGTCAAAAGTATTCTGGGAAACCGGAAAACTTTCAGTGGCATTGGGGATGGATATTGCCGGAGAAGTAGTTATGGCTGATTTGGGGAAAATGCCGCATTTACTGGTAGCTGGTGCCACCGGTTCAGGAAAAAGCGTCTGTGTGAATACAATTATTATGAGTATTCTCTTTAAGGCTTTTCCCAATGAAGTCAAATTTATCATGATCGATCCAAAGATGGTTGAGTTATCCATGTATAACGGGATACCCCATTTAATGGCGCCGGTTGTAACCGAGGCCAAAAAAGCAGCCGGTGTATTAAAACTGGTTGTCGATGAGATGGAACGCCGTTATAAAATGTTTGCCGAAGCCCGGGTTCGGGAATTAGACAAATACAACGCCCAATTACCCGAAGGTGAAGAGCCACTTCCTTATATTGTGGTGATTATTGATGAATTGGCAGATTTGATGATGGTGGCGCCGGTGGAGGTTGAAGACTCTATCTGTCGTATTGCGCAGATGGCTCGAGCTACAGGGATCCATTTAGTTATCGCTACCCAACGGCCATCGGTGGATGTTATTACGGGCTTGATCAAAGCCAATGTCCCATCGCGGATTGCTTTTGCGGTTTCTTCTCAAATCGATTCCAGAACGATTTTGGATGCAGTTGGTGCTGAACGGTTGTTAGGCCGGGGGGATATGTTATTCTCGCCCGTGGGTTCGATGAAACCCCGTCGAGTTCAGGGAGCGCTGGTTGTGGATAAAGATATTGAAGCTGTGATTGAACATTGGAAGAATCAGGGCCAACCGGAATATCAAGAAAAGTTCATCAATATTCCCGACCGGGCTGAACGGATCATGGATGAAGAAGAGGATGACCTTTTTTGGGATGCGGTCCGGATCGTTGTCGAGCATGGCCAGGCTTCAGCTTCGATCTTGCAACGTCGCCTACGGATCGGTTATACACGGGCTGCCCGTTTAGTGGACATGATGGAGGCCAAAGGCTTAATAGGAGCCTATGAGGGAAGCAAGCCCCGGGAAGTCTATATCACAGCACGTCAAATGGAAGAGCTCAGAAGTAAAAGCCAGAATTAGTCAAAAGATGCTGGCAGGAACTTCGAAAGGAAGACACGAAATATATAATAAATATATAATGGAAATATTTTAAGGGAGGTGTCTCAGTGAAAGAGATCGGAGAATACCTCCGGAAAGCCAGAGAAGAAAAAGAGCTTTCGTTAAAGGATATTCAGGAGATAACCAAAATTCGCCTGCAATACCTGGAAGCTATGGAAAACGGAGATTTTGAGGCCATTCCCGGAGAAGTTTACCGAAAAGGCTTTCTGGTCAATTTTGCCAATGCAGTTGGCCTTGACGGACAACTGCTTTTGGAAAAATATTACGCGATAAAGAACGAAATCCCTCCGATTGAACCGGTGACAGACAGGGAAAAAATGGAGGTAACCCGAGGGTCGGGGGAAAACGCCAAACCCAAAACGAAAAGGTTTCGTCTGAAGAATAAGGCGAATTTCTGGGTTGGAGTTGCTATTATAATTATTATTGCTTCCTTATGCCTGATTGTACCCATGATTAAGGAGAGAACGATCAGCTTAAGCCATACCGCAGATATTTCTGAGGAAGCAGAAAGTCAATCCCCATCTGTTGCTGATGAAGCCGAAAATTCATCTGATGAGATTTCAGTGAAACAGGTTTCCGAAGATTCTTCATCGGAAGATATGATAACCACACAGGTGTTTCCTGCTCCGATAACAGTTTATGCCGAATTCAGCGAGGATGTTTGGGTACGGGTTAAGGCGGACGGAAAATATATTTATATGGAGAACGGAGTAACTTTTACCAAAGATTCCCCGAAACAAGTATGGACTGCTCAGGAAAGCCTGGAAATACGGGTAGGAAATTCCGGGGGTATTAAGATGAGCTTTAATGGTCAAGATTTAGGTGTTCTTGGCAAACGCGGTGTTTCAAAGACGTATCGATTTACACCGGATGGTTTGGTTGCGCCGTAGGGCGCTTTTTTTTCAGGAAGATGATTCCTCCTCAGATTTATCGAATTTACTTTAAGAAAATTTGAAATTATTATCTCTTGAAAAGAGGGAAAATAGTTTTAAGACCGAAATTAAGTGATTACTAAAAATGAGTAAGTCTGGTGGGTTATAAGTGATTCAAAACGGGAACACTGCATTGATTCAGGAAATTAAGGAAAAGAACGATATTGTTTCCGTGATCTCCGAATATGTCACTTTACGGCGTGCCGGACGATCGTATATTGGCTTATGCCCGTTTCATTCGGAGAAGACACCATCGTTCAATGTCAATCAAACCAAACAGTTTTTTTACTGTTTTGGATGCGGGACCGGCGGTGATGTCATCAGTTTCTTGATGAAAATAGAAAATCTCGAGTTTATTGAAGCGGCAAGGCGTCTGGCAGAACGGGCCGGTATTCCATGGCCGGATCGGACAACTGATGAAACCCATGGTCAAAAGGCTGAATTACTTCAGATTAACAAGTTAACTGCCATTTTTTATCATCAATGTCTTCTTAAAACCGAATCTGGCCGAGTTGCCCGGGCTTATCTTGAAAAAAGAGGCATTAGTTCTGAAATTTGGAGTAAATTTTATCTAGGGTATGCAGCCCCGGGATGGCATCATTTAACCAATGTATTACGGCGTAAGGGTATTCGATTGGAATTAGCGGAGAGCCTTGGTTTAGTCAGTTTGGGGGAGAACGGTTTTTATGACCGTTTTCGGGAGCGGTTAATCTTTCCGATTGCGGATGCTCGCGGTAATATTTGCGGATTTGGCGCTCGGGTTTTTGATAACAGTCATCCGAAATATTTAAACTCTCCCGATACTGTTCTTTTTCATAAAGGATATAATCTTTACGGGTTAAATCTGGCGAAAGAGGCTATTCGCAAATCGGGACATGCGATTATCGTCGAAGGGTATATGGATGTGATCCAAGCCCATCAGGGGGGATTTTGCCAAACTGTGGCTTCCCTGGGAACGGCGTTAACTGCGGAACAGGCTAAAATGATCAAACGCTATACTAATCAGGTTGTTTTGGCGTATGACGCAGATGCTGCCGGTCAAAATGCGACCATCAAAGGAATGAATATTCTGCGTGAAAACGGATTGGATGTTAAGATATTAATCATGCCGGAAGGGCATGACCCGGATTCCTTCATCCGAACCTTTGGTGCACATTCCTTTGGCGAATTATTGGCAAATGCCGTTGATTTTTTGGATTTTGTGATCCAAACGGCGGTACGATCCCATGATTTATCCAATCCTGCCGGCAAAGCCTCTGTCATTAATGAACTCCTGCCTTATTTGGCAACGGTGGACAGCGTCATCGTTCGAGAGGAATATTTCCGTAAGCTGTCTAGGGAAGTAGGAATTACAGAGACGGCTATCAATGAGGAATTTCGACTCTGGGTGCAAAAGCATAGGAAAAAAAATCAAATTTTGGATAGGAATATTGATAATAGTTATACTAAAGTAACAAGTGAAAATAATAGGCCATATCCTGGTTTTGTCGATCCTGGCCAACTTACTCCTCTAAAAAAAGCGATTTTTGAAACAGAAAAGGAACTTTTACAATTTGCTTTGCAGGAATATGACAAATTTGCGCGAATTAAAGAAAAATTACTAGCTCATTCCTTTTCCTTTGACGTTTGGCAACGCCTTTGGGATGATCTTCTGGCTAAAAATCCTGATTTCCAGACTTTCGAGGCAATTTGTGAAGAAATTAGCAGTGGTTTTAGAGAAGTAGCTGTATCCCTCTTGGCCGAAGCTGAGGTGAAAGAAGTCAAAACGGAAGATATTGACGGAATTTTTCAGCGGTTAGAGATGTTGCACCTGAAAGAGCGTATTCAGATTTTAACGCAACAGATATCCAGCGGAAAAGATGAAGCGTTTAATCCATTGACGGAAGAAGCATTAAAAGAAAAAATTATCGAATTTACGCAGTTAAAAAAGAGGCTGCAGCGGGATTACCCTAATTTTGCTGGTGAACTGTAAATATTATAAATTTATCATATAATTACGATGGAACAATAACTTTTATTGCTCCTATTCCTGGAAGGATGGTAATAAAACTTTGAGTAACGAAAAAACCTTGCCAAATATTGAAGGTATAAATGAACTCATCTCTAGAGGCAAGCGAAAAGGGATGCTTTCCTATCGGGAAATCATGGATAGCCTGGAACAAGTTGAACTGACCAATGATCAAATCGAAGAGGTATATGAGGCTTTAGCTAATCATGGCATCGAGATCATTCCCGATACCAGCGAAGAGATCTTAGATGATGTCGATGACGGCTTTCATCCTGATCACGAGGAAGATATTGAGCTGGATTTGACTATTCCTGAGGGAATTGCCTTAGACGATCCGGTTCGGATGTACCTGAAAGAAATTGGAAGGGTGCCATTATTATCTGCAACCGAAGAAATTGAGTTGGCGCGTCGGGTGGAAGCTGGAGATGAGGCTGCAAAACGCCGGTTGGCTGAAGCCAATCTGCGGCTTGTGGTTAGCATTGCCAAACGCTATGTCGGCCGTGGTATGCTTTTCTTAGACCTGATTCAGGAAGGAAACCTGGGGCTCATCAAAGCGGTTGAAAAATTTGATTACCGCAAAGGGTATAAATTCAGTACCTATGCTACCTGGTGGATTCGTCAGGCGATTACCCGGGCTATTGCCGATCAAGCCCGTACGATCCGGATTCCCGTTCATATGGTGGAAACTATCAATAAATTAATCCGGGTATCCCGTCAATTACTTCAAAGTTTGGGAAGAGAGCCTTCTGCTGAAGAAATTGCGGAAGAGATGGAGATGAGTCCGGAGCGGGTCCGGGAAATTATTAAAATCGCCCAGGAACCGGTTTCTCTGGAAACACCGATCGGGGAAGAAGAAGACAGCCATCTTGGTGATTTTATTGAAGATCAGGATGCGCCGGCTCCGGCCGAGGCTGCTTCTTTCCGGCTTTTAAAAGAGCAGTTGGAAGATGTGTTAAATACTTTGACTCCGCGTGAGGAAAAAGTATTGCGTTTACGGTTTGGTTTGGACGACGGACGGGCCCGAACCCTTGAAGAAGTAGGACAAATCTTTAATGTTACCCGGGAGCGGATTCGCCAGATTGAGGCCAAGGCCTTGCGTAAACTGCGCCATCCCAGCCGGAGTAAAAAATTAAAAGATTTTCTTGATTAATTTATAGTTGATGTTTAAAGCGAAAATATGTATAATATTTTATGTTACGTTTCGGGCCCATAGCTCAGCGGTAGAGCAGTCGGCTCATAACCGATCGGTCCTTGGTTCGAACCCAAGTGGGCCCACCAATACGTTACTGAAATATAGAAAGCAGTGGGAAATATCCCACTTTTTTTGTTTATTGGACTAAGTCGGAATGCTCAATGAATAAAATGAGAGTGGTCATACCTTTCAAGAAGGATTCACCGTACATTGACGCGAATTTAACCGGTGATCCTTAATGATAGGAGGAAGGCCTTTGCCGACATTACGTCAGTTAATCCAAACGATTGACCAATTTGCGCCGTGGGAGTTAGCGGAATCCTGGGATAACTCAGGTTTACAAGTGGGCAGTCCAGAGAGTCAGATCCATAAAGTGATGTTGGCTGTTGATTTTAATCAACAGGTTTTCGATGAAGGTATGGCCCATCAGGTGGACGGTTATATTGTCCATCACCCCTTTTTATTTAAACCTGTAAAGCGTTTGAACCTGGCAACTCCCTTCGGAAAGTTAGTCCAATCTTTGATAAAGCACGATAAATTTTTGATTTCCGCTCATACCAATGTGGATAAGGCGGCTTTCGGAATCAATCATTATCTTGCTCAGATGCTCGAGCTTCAGGATATCGAGTCGCTGGAACCTGCAACTGTGCCTTCACGAAAAATTGTGACATTCGTTCCGGAAGATGCGTGTCAACGTTTGCGGGAGGCAATGTCGAATGCAGGGGCCGGCATTATCGGCGATTATTCTCAATGCGCATTTACTGTAGAAGGTAACGGTAGTTTTCTGCCGGGTCAAACTGCACACCCAACTATCGGTACGGCCGGAAAGTTAGAAATTGTCTCGGAAATCCGGTTGGAGATGATCGTTCCTCTTTCCAGAGTTTCGGCGGTGATTAAAGCTATTTATACTCATCATCCCTATGAGGAACCGGCAGTTGACATTTATCCCATTGACCAACCGACAAAACATGGTCTGGGGAGAATCGGAAAACTGGCCAACCCTCAGCCATTGGGCCTTTTTTGCGAAAAAATTAAACAGCTGTTTCGGATCGATCCGTTAAAGATTACAGGAGATCCGGAACGAATGATACGAACTGTAGCCGTTTGTTCCGGGAGCGGAAAAAGTTTGATACCGCAGGCATTGGCAAAACATGCTGATGTATATGTCACCGCTGATTTAACCTATCATGATCATCTTGATGCACGGGAAAATGGCCTGGCTCTGGTTGATGTAGGCCATTGGACCAGTGAACAGGTTTTTGTCACGGTGATGGCAGATCACTTAAAAAAAATATTCCCGCCAGATGCATTACAGATCATCAAATGCACCACGATTCAGGAAGAACCCTATCGCTTTATTTGAGAAAACCGTTTCGATGCGAGTGAGGAGGTCGCGTGGGCATGGTGAAAAAATGTGAGATTTGCGGTAATTTGATTCCGAAAGAAAGGGTCGAGATTTTACCTCAGACTAAACGGTGTGTTGAATGTTCCAGAAATAAAGGGACTGATTTTTATGCCAAACGGATCGACGTGGGGATGGATATTGACACGTATAAAGATTTAATTGGAGCCATTCGTAGTTAGGTATGGCTGCAGTCAGGAGGAAGTATGGCTGTTATATCCGCTTTATTCCGAGTTCAGCAAATTGAAACTCGGTTGAATGGTTTGCGCCAAATGGAACAAGATTTAAGTCGGGATGCCAATGTGTCGGCTTTAGAAGAACTATTGAAGGAAATTCGGTCTCAGCTGTCTGTCCGTACTGAGAAAGCTTCAGATATCAAAAAAAATCAAAAGCAACTGGAATTAGAATGTGAACGTTGCCTTGAACATTATCGTCAGGAAGAAACATTGCTATATAGCGGCAAGATATCCAATCCCCGTGAATTAGAGCAAATACAGCAGAAAATGGAGGAATATCGTCAGCTTCAAGACAAGTTGGAAACGGAGATTTTAAGGCAATTAGAGCTGGATGAGAAAATCGACTCAGAAATTGCTGTATTGGAAGACCGTTTGTCCCAGTGTTCGAAAGAATTGGTTGCCCGGCAGAAAGAAATTAACGAAAAGATGTTGGAGCTTCAATTGGAAAAGGAACAACTTCATGCTGAACTTGAAACGCTTCTTCCTCAAATACCGGATGACTGGATGGCGCGTTATCGCAAGATTGCCGATAATCACCGCGGGATCGGGATTGCTCAATTGAAAGGAAATGTTTGCGGCGCTTGTCATGTCAGTGTCTCGGATTCGCTTTTAAAAGCAGTGAAACACGGTGACGATCGCTTATACTTCTGTGAAAATTGCGGCCGTATCCTTTATTATTAAGGAAATACTTTCATTTGACAGTATGGCGGCAGCCGTGATAAACTATATATCCAATCGATATGACATTTAACTGTCTCGGGTAACCGCAAGCGTCATGCTTGAGGAAAGTCCGAGCTCCATAGGGCAGGATGCTGGATAACGTCCAGGGGGGGCGACCCCACGGAAAGTGCCACAGAAAAGGAAACGCCGATTATTGGATTTTCCAATAAGGCAAAGCTGAAAAGGTGCGGTAAGAGCGCACCAGCGGTCGAGGAATCGGCCGGCTTGGAAAACCCCATCCGGAGCAAGACCTAATAGGGGAGAGATAAAGTGGCCCGCTTTTCTCCCGGGTTGGTCGCTAGAGGCATCAGGCAACTGATGTCCGAGATAAATGGTTACCGCCCGTTTTTCGGGTACAGAACTCGGCTTATAGAGACAGTTAAATTTTATTTTTTAAAGTCTGCAACGATGCAGACTTTTTTCGTTTGATGAAGGAGTTTAGGATTAAACGGTGAATTGATTTTTGTCAAATATTACTAGGGAGTGATTGATTTTGGCAGAGTGTTGGATTAAGCGATGGTTTGTCATTTTCATTCTAATGTGTATATTAATAGTACCTGTATTCGCAGAAAACCATGCCCAGTTATCGTTGATCGGTGTCAAAAATTATAGTGGTGTCGATACGATTGGCGGCCGAAATTTGGAGGACGCAGTCAATGATTTGTTAAGCAATGAATTCCGCAAAGCAGTGGACGGTTATAGAGGACGCAAAGCGACGAACGATTTATTAAAAAATGTCGATTTAAGCTTGTATTATGAAGCGGAAAATCTCTGTACCAATGCTGATCTTGCTGCCATTGGCCGGAAGATCGGAAGCACGGAATTGGGCATATTGGAAATTAACGGTTATAATGAAATTAAACGCGAAAAATCCGGCAAAAGTTATCAATTGTTGCTTGGTTTAAAGGTTTTAAACAGTAAAACTGAAGAAGAACAATACTTCAGTGCTGAAGGCTTAAGCGAGAAAAGTCGGGATGATGCTTTTGCAAAAGCAGTTCAACAATTGGTCGGTGCTTATCTTGGTAAGCAGGTTGTTTCGGAAGAAAGAAGCCTTCGGGACGAAAATGCTCCGGTAATAGGACATTTGTCCAGTCGGATGTATCATTTGCCCCAATGCAATCACTTGCCACGAAAGGATCTCCAAGTTTCAATAAAATCCCGAAGAGAAGCAGAGCAAAATTTGTACCGTCCATGTCCGGTTTGCTTCCCGCCGTATAAATATTTTATCAACAGTGACCGTCAGTTGGAGGAAACTCTGGGGGCTGAAGCCTGTGGAACTTTGGAATACTATTATCGCTTGTCGGATAATCCTGATTTAATTGCCAGGCTAAGGAAAATTGCAGCGCCAATCATTGCCGATTCGACCCGGAAGCATATGGATATTAAATTTCGGATTTTGGAGACGGATGAGATCAACGCCTTTGCTGCACCCAACGGATATATTTATTTTACACAAGGCCTTTTAGATGTATTAGAAACGGATGATGAGATTGCATTCGTCATCGCCCATGAATTGGGCCATATCGAGAAGAAACACGCTGTCGTTAGTTACAGGAAAGCCCAAGCCCTGTCTTTGTTTGCCGCAATTTTAATTGCCGGTACATCCAATAATACGAATGACCAAGCTAAGGCCAGCTTGTTTGCTACCGTGATGGCGAACATCATCATGAAAGGATATTCCAGAGATCAGGAACGGGAAGCGGATGAAATGGCCGTAGCTCATTTAAAACGGGTCAATATGGACTATAATGCCTATAAAGTCGTTATGGGGAAATTTATGGACTTGCGCAGAAACAGAGTATCGACCATTGAAAAAGTATTTTCAACCCATCCTTCGCCTGAGGATCGTATCGCCAATTTGGATAAATACTTGTTTGCTTATGAAAAGCTCCTTTCCAAACTATAAATGATTATTCAGTCTTGCTGTCATTGTACATATTCATGTTGTGAGAAAAGGAAATCCTTGGGATTTCCTTTTTGTGTTATAAGAGGTGATTTATGACAAATCAGCAGAGATGCTGGAAAAACTGAAAAAGGGCAGGATTAAGCGGGTTAACGAAGAATAATCTCCGGTATGAAAACGAAAAAAATAGGTATGATCGCCATCATTTTATTATTCATTATGAATTTAGCCTATCTTCCGGCCATCCGTGCTGAATCCTTTTTAGGCAAATTTGAGCGGGGAGTGGAACAGGAAATTGGCTATTATAATTATCAAAGCCTGATTCGTCAGAAAAGCCCTGCTAGGCTAAAGCCTGCTCAAGCCAAACGGATTCAGCGCATTTTTGAACAATTGGTGGCGCATTCATCCCGTTCTGATGAAGTTGAATATACGTTGACCATCGTGGAAGATCCGGCTATTAATGCCTTTGCCGTGCCCGGCGGTTATATTTTCGTTAATACCGGATTGATCGAGTTTGCTCAATCTGATGGTGAAATTGCCGGTGTCATCGGTCATGAAATCGCTCATATTGACCGGAAACATACGATGAAATCCTTATACCGGACGGTGGGTATGTCTGCCCTCTGGAATCTGGCGATGTATAAAAACGATTCCTCGTATAAGGAGGTCTTAAATCGGGTTGCCGGTGTATCAATGACTTTGATTCAATTGGGATATAGCCGCGAAGCGGAGTTTGAGGCGGATGCATATGGGGTACGGATGATGACGGCTGCCGGATATTCGAAAAATGAATTACTAAATTTTTGGAAAAGAGTCGATGCACAAAGCGGGAATGAATTGCCGTCGATCTTTCAAATGTTTTCCACCCATCCACCGGTAAAAGAACGGATCGCTGCCATTGAGGAAATCTAAACGGTAATCTTGATAAAGTGAGGTTTTATGGAATTGATAACCAGTACATCCAATGATTTAGTCAAATTGGTAATGAGTTTACACCATAAAAAGGGACGAAAAGAACAAAAGCTATTTATAGCTGAAGGAATCCATCCGGTCACCGAAGCGCTCAAAGCCGGGATTCCTATTCAGCGCTATATTTGGACCAGCAAACTCACCACCTCGTTCGAGGGGAAAACTCTTTTAGATCAACTCCAATCTCGGTATCAAGGCATTGAAGTATCTGAGCATGTCTTTCGAAAAATGTCCGAGACTGAAAGTCCTCAAGGCATTTTGGCTCTGATTGAAATCCCAAGCGAAAAACCGATCGATTTTTCCCGGATCCGGTTTGGCCTGATCGTTGACGGAGTCCAGGACCCAGGAAATATAGGCACCATCATTCGAACGGCCTGGGCCGCTGGTCTGGACAGTCTCTTTTTTACTCCAGGGACAGCAGACCCTTATCAGGGAAAAGTGGTGAGGGCAACGATGGGAGGGATTTTCAATCAAAACCTGTTTCCCAACCGGACTCCCGAGTACATTTATAAGAATGCGGAGAAACATGGGATTCAGATTATAGCCGGCTATCCGGATGCAACCCAATCCTACTTCGAGGTGGAAATGCTTGGCCCAACATTATTCCTGGTAGGTAATGAAGGGAAAGGGGTGTCAGAAGTCTGGGATAATTATCCCATCCGAAAAGTGTATATTCCGCAACCTGGCCAAGCTGAATCCCTCAATGTGGCTGTGTCAGCCGGCATCTTAATATACGAGGCGGTTCGGCAACGCATGATGAACAGGTCTTGTAAAAATTAAATGGCTTTGTTATAATAAATTTAGTACTGCGGTGACCGTTTTCACAAGCATAGTCTGTGAAAAAGGGGATGATTTTTGAAATGAAGTTATCTGCCGATTTTTTTTGGAGAGTTTTTGAAACCACTGGTTCAATCACCGCCTATTTGATTTACCGAGAAATCACAAGAACGTTGATTTAATCAATTAGTTGAATATTTTAAAGGTGATGATAGAGAAAAGTACCTGTAAGTGGGATGGGTACAGGGAAAAAAGCCGTGACTGAAAGCTTTTACCGGACCTTTACAGGGAAGTTCCCTCTTGAACTTTAGGCTGAACGTAAGAGTAGGCCGTGACGGTTTTCCCCCGTTATCGGGAAAGGGTATCGGATTACATATCCCGTACCTGGTAGAGTATAATATTTGGGTGGTACCACGAACTAAACCTTCGTCCCGATGGGATGAAGGTTTTTTTTATAGTGTTACTTTGGATAGGAGGCTTTACCATGAAAGAACAGTTGGAAAATCTACGAAGTGAAGCTTTACGCGAAATCGAAGCTGTCACTGATAGTAAGGTTCTTCAGGAAATCCGGGTTAAATACTTGGGAAAAAAAGGTTCACTTACCGCAATTTTACGCGGGATGGGCAGCCTTTCCCCTGAAGAGCGGCCGATCATTGGCGAAATGGCCAATAACGTTCGTGAAGCATTGGAACAGGCCTTAACTGAGCGTCATCAGGCCATTGCCGCCATTGAGGAAGAACGGCAGTTACAGGCGGAGCGGCTAGATATCTTTTTACCCGGCCGAAAACCGAAAACCGGTCATGCTCATCCTTTGCAAATGGTGATGGAAGAGATCGAATCCATCTTTTTAGGGATGGGATTTACCATTGCGGAGGGACCGGAAGTGGAAACCGACTATTATAACTTCGAAGCCTTAAATCTTCCAAAAGACCATCCGGCCCGGGATATGCAAGATTCATTATATATTACGAATGAGATCCTACTTAGAACCCATACGTCTCCGGTTCAAATCCGAACCATGGAAAAGTTATATCCTAATCCGATTCGAATTATCGCCCCGGGTCGGGTTTATCGTCGAGATGCTCTGGATGCAACTCATTCTCCCATGTTTCATCAGATCGAAGGGTTAGTTGTTGACAAAGGCATTACTTTTGCTGATTTAAAAGGGGTTTTGACGGTTTTCGTCAAGAAACTGTTTGGTGAAGATCGGCAAGTGCGTTTCAGGCCTAGCTTCTTCCCGTTTACAGAACCCAGCGCTGAGGTAGACGTCTCATGTGCCTGTGGCGGCAAAGGCTGTCGAATTTGTAAAGGCAGCGGCTGGCTGGAGATTCTAGGTTCAGGTTCAGTGAATCCGGTGGTATTAAAAATGGCCAAATATGACCCGGATGAGGTTTCCGGTTTTGCCTTCGGAATGGGTGTCGAACGGATCGCCATTTTGAAATATCAGATTAATGATATTCGGGTGTTCTTCGATAATGATCAGCGCTTTTTGAATCAATTTTAAGGGGAGGACGAACCATGCGGGTTTCAATAGAATGGTTAAAAGAACTGGTAGATATTGATTGCAGTGTTACAGAACTAGCTGAACGGTTAACCATGGCCGGAATTGCAGTCGAGGAGATCGAAGATCAGGCTGCCAAATATCAGGGAATCGTTGTTGCGAAAGTTCTCGAATTGGTGAAACATCCCCACGCTGATAATTTGACCATAACGAAGCTGGATGCAGGTGAATATGGGGTAAAACAGGTGATCACTGCAGCTAAAAATCTGTCCGTAGGCGATCTGGTGCCTTTAGCCCTTTCAGGAACGATTCTGCCTGACGGAAAACAGATTAATGACGTCATGTTCAAAGAGGTTCTTTCTGAAGGAATGATGTGTTCCGGGATGGAACTGGGCATCGAAAAAGAATCCAGCGGTATATGGATTTTCAATGAAGCTTATGAACCGGGAACTCCGGTAGCGAAGGCTTTGGGTGAAGAAGACCAGGTATTGGTTTTGGAGTTGACTGCTAACCGTTCGGATTGTTTGGGTATGATAGGCGTAGCCCGGGAGGTTGCGGCGATCTTAGGAACGAAAGTGAAACTTCCGGTTGTCCAGTTGAAAGAAACCGGCCAGGAGACAGCAGCCTTTGTTCGGGTTTCAATCAACGATCCGGATCTGTGTCCCCGATATGCAGGCCGGGTTTGCCGCAATGTGAAAATCAAACCGTCACCCGAATGGATGCAGCGGCGGCTTCGGGCAGCCGGTATACGGCCCATTAACAATATTGTGGACATCACCAATTATGTGATGATGGAATACAATCAACCGCTCCATGCTTTTGACCTGGATCAGATATCTGGAGGAGAAATCGTGGTGCGCCGGGCGAAAGCCGGTGAAAAAATGGTTACTTTGGATGAAGTTGAACGAACATTCCAACCGGATAATCTGTTGATCACTGATCCGACAAAGCCCCTGTGCGTTGCTGGCGTCATGGGCGGAAATACCAGTGAAGTAACGGACGAGACCTTGAATATCTTCTTGGAAGCGGCGTATTTCAACCCGATAAGCGTGCGTAAAACTGCTAAGTCCCTGGAGATGCGGACCGAGTCGTCTCTACGGTTTGAACGTGGCGTTGATCCAGAAGGAGTTATCCAAGCTTTAAATCGGGCTGCTTCATTAATGCAGGAGCTGGGTGAAGGCGAATTAACTAAAGGATATATCGATGTGTATCCTAACCCGGTTATGCCGAAAGTGGTCAAATTCAAAGCCAACCGGATTAACGAATGGCTAGGTACATCCCTTTCGGTGGATACGATTCGAAAATATTTGGAATCAGTATTTATGACTGTGGTTGAGAACGGTGAGTTTCTCGAAGTTACGGTTCCGTCCTTCCGGAGGGACATCAGTCATATGGCAGATTTAGCGGAAGAAGTGGCCCGTTTATATGGTTATGATCGGATTCCGGTGACGCTCCCGGCCAATCAAGCCGTTGGGGAACGGACCATCGGGCAGAAGTTCCGCTTTGAATTGCGACGGCTTTTACAGGGAAATGGACTTTCGGAAATTATCACTTATAGCCTGTATTCCAAAGCCGTTCCGGAGCAATTGGGATTGGCAGTTGATGACGGATTAAGGAATACAGTGGATCTGATGGTGCCGTTAAGTGAAGAACAGGCGGTCATGCGAACCACCTTAGCCCATGGCATGTTGGAAGCATTGGCTTTCAACGCGAAACGGCGTCAAAATGATGTGGCCTTCTTCGAAATGGCCCGGGTATATCTACCGAAAGATGATGCGATTCTTCCGGATGAACCTCTCCATTTAGCCATTGGCTTAATGGGGCATAAAGCGGATCTGGGTTGGAACCAACCTAAGGAACAATATGATTTTTATGATATTAAAGGTTTGATGGAGCTGATCGCTGATCATTTCAAAGTCACCGGTTTGGACTTTGCCATTTCTTCAAGGCCCTATTTACACCCGGGCCAGGCTGCGGAAATTTTGGTAAACGGCCGGAATATCGGTTATTTGGGCCAAGTTCATCCACGAGTTGCTAAAAATTATGAATTGACCGAGAGAGCCTACCTTTTGGAAGTGGACTTAGAGACTTTGATCGAAAGTTGGCAGCAGGACATACTCTTTAAACCGCTTCCCAAATTCCCGGCAGTGGAGCGGGATTTGGCATTGGTCCTTCCGGTAGACGTTACGCCGGAGCATGTGATCGCTCAAATCCAGGCTTTAGGCAGTGAATTAATTGAAAGTGTCGAGCTTTTCGATGTTTATACCGGTGAACAACTGCCAAAGGGCTGTCGGAGTATGGCCTTCAGTCTGAGCTATCGGGCAAAAGACCGTACTTTAAATGATGCCGAAGTGCAACAACTCCAGGCTGAACTTCTTGAGAAACTGAATCAACAATACGGAGCCGTTATCCGGGGCTGATTTTCAGTTGCCATTTTTTCAGTCTCTAGTTATAACTTCCCTCCGCGGTTCATAGATTGTACCAATATGGACCGGAGGGATTTTTTTATGATGGTTATCTCTCAAAAATTCAATAACGTTTCTTTCAAAAAGGAGCTCATTTATTTAGGTTTTATCATTGTTTGGCTAGGAGTTACATCATTGCTTTTGGGATATGAGGAAGCAGGTAGCGGTTTTAAGCTCAATCCTTTGCTTCAGTTTAAATTGATCTTCGCCGGTATCGTCTATATGGGCAGGGAATTATTATTTCCTGTCTATCGAAAACGAAAGGTTCTTCAGGGGATCTTTTTACTGAGCTTTTCTGTTTTTGCGTCCTTTCAAGGCAGCATATTGAACCGTCTAGATTGGCAATATTGGTTGTTGCGATTTGGGGATGGCCTGTGTTGGAGTCTGTTTATTGCACTAACCTTTGAGCCCATCATCGTATTGGCTCATTTTTGGATGACCATGGGTGAAATATCGGTGTACGATTATCATCGGTTATGGAACCGGGTGGGCTCAGAATTGCAAGCTTTAGGTTTTTGGCTTGTGTTTTTAGAGGCTGCGCTATATTTTTACCTAGTCCAATTTTATATGCTTGATACGGTGTTTTATAGCTATATTCTGGTAGGGATCCTGTGGATAGCGGGTTTGGCATATTATTCTATCTTTGCTTCAAAATCAATCCGATGGATTCAGAGCCAAATAACAGTTATTGATCAATTTTTCGAAAACCATATCAAGATCGAACCAGGGCATCTGCCAACTACTGAGGATGAACTTTCCTATTTGCAGTGGATGTTGGCAGTTCGCCAGTATGTACAAGGATTTAAATATCCTCGGATCTTTATTAAAAATCTTCTGCTGTATATGGTCTTTTCAGCATTTCTATTGACCCTTCTTTATCTGTTTGGTGCTATCGTCGAAGTTTAATTCCTTCTCTGAAGGAGTTTTTTATTTTATGGTTAAATTTAAAAGGATAGAAAGAATTGGCCGATTGGGGAGACAGAGGTGAAGAGATGCTCGAGCGTAAAAATGCTGATGGTGAATATGTATATAGTTTTAAGGTAATGGGTGATGAATATATTATTCGCGGCAAAGATGATCCGGAATATATCCAAGAGATTGCGAATTTTATCGAAACGGAGATCCAATCGGTTGCTGCCAATAATCCTAAGTTAAATCGAACCCAGGTGTCGGTATTAACAGCCCTCCGAATTGCGGATGAATTACATAAACTGCGGAAGCAGTATCGATATCTTGAAGAATTGCTCGAACAAGCCAAATAGGGGGGATTTATTTGACCTGGCTCGATTGGGTGATTGTCGGTGTCTTTGGCTATTTCATCGTCAAAGGGTTTAAAAGAGGTTTTGTTCAGCAACTGTTTGATTTGATAGGTAGTGTTGTAGCATTAATTTTGGCCTTCCATTATTATAAAACCGTCGGTGCCCTATTGGCTCCCCGCTTAAATTTCTCGATCCCATTGGCCAATATTATTGCCTTTATTTTGATTGTTGTATGCATAGCTGGCCTGGTCAGCTTTTTCGGCCGACGCTGGCATCAATCACGAAAAAATGAACCGATTGCCATAGTCGACGGCGGACTGGGTGCGGTTTTCGGCGGGTGTAAAGCCGGGTTAATGATCATGGTCTGCCTCATGATTCTACTGGCCCTTCCGTGGGAATTCATTCATACACCGATTGAAGCATCGGAATTTGCCGGTGATTTGCTTCGTTTGGCACCAATTTTTTACCAGGTTCAGGATACGGCCTTACCTTCCGAATTCCCCCGCATGATCCTTTCGGCCGAAGGGATTCGTTGGCGGAGTATCGATGATAAAAAGCTGATATCCGCAACGTGTATGGCTTGCGGAGAAAAGGTGCAATATAAAGGGATCGTAAAAAAAGGGGTTTTATACTATCCGCAGACTGTATGTTTCCGGTGTGGCCGTACGAGTGACGGTTGTTTGACCTTTGAAGGATATCATATGATTCATAACCGTTGTCCCTATGAAAAGTTGGGCAGTCTGGGGACGACAGACTGCAAAATATGGCCGAATGTGAAACCGGTGACAGTCAAAGGGAGATGTCCCGTTTGCGGCAAAACCCAGTAAGTCCGTAATAATCCTATCGCCAACCTGCTATACTAGCGTTGAGGCGATATGATGGAAAGCTGGACGGATTTTTTCAGTTTTGTTTTTAATTTGATAGCTATTTATGTGGCTGCTTTGGTTGTTGTACGTCTGATGGGAAAACGGGCTCTTGGTGAATTGAGCCTGTTCGATCTGGTGATTATGGTCGGTATCGGTGAAGTCATTGTCATCGTCGGTCTGGAGCAAAAAGTCTCTCTGTTAAAAGGGATTATTATTCTAATATTATTGGGAGGGCTTGAATTTATATTGTCGCTGTTGACTTTCAAATCCCGCTTTTTTTCCCGGCTGGTGGAGGGAAAACCGACGATTTTGATTAATGACGGCCAGTTGATCGAGGAAAATCTGGCCCGTGAACATATATCATACGCCGATCTAAGGCAGGAATTGAGAAAACAAGGGGTTTCCCGGATCTCGAAGGTATCCAAGGCGATTTTGGAAGCCTGCGGTAAGTTTAGTGTGATTTTAAAAGAAGAGGAAGATGAGGGCAGTTTAGAACTTCAAATTTTGGACGAGCTTCAATCCTTACGTCGCGAAGTAAACCAGCTTAAACAGTTGGTTGAAATGAATAAAAAATAGATCATAAGTAACTGAGGAGATGATCGTATGGTTCCAACCCGTGAAGAGGCTTTGCAACTATTGAAAAAGTATACTCATAGTGAAAGCTTGATTAAACATGCGTTGACTGTGGAAGCAGTTATGCGCCATTTTGCCAGTGTCTATGGAGAAGATCCCGATAAATGGGGGATCATCGGATTAGTTCATGATTTGGATTATGAAGCCTGGCCTGAGGAGCATTGCTGGAAAAGCCGGACGATTTTGGAAGAAGCCGGATGGCCGGAGGAGTATATCCGGGCAGTGGTCAGCCACGGTTGGGGTATATGTTCTGATGTGGAACCGGTATCGAAGATGGAGAAAGTGCTGTATACTATCGATGAATTGACGGGTTTAATTACAGCAACTGTTTTGGTACGGCCTTCAAAAAGTATTTTGGATTTACAGGTAAGTTCCGTGAAGAAAAAATGGAAGGATAAGGCTTTTGCTGCCGGAGCTAACCGGGCGGTGATTGAAAAAGGCGTTCAGATGCTGGAGGCTGATCTTAACGATATTATCGGAATGACCATCGAGGGAATGAAGTCGGTCGCTAAAGAAATAGGATTGGAAGGGATTCCTGCTTAAGACTTTATTTAACTGTTTTTCGGGAAACTTTCAGTATGGAGCGAAAACGGGAAGGTTAAACTTCAAAGAGAAAACCCTGTGGAAGTATACTGAAAAACAGAAAGGAAGAAAAGCTCTTGAAAATTCGCGACATCATGACTTCTCAAGTTGCCTGTGTCAATCCTGAAACATCGGTGGTAGAAACTGCCCAATTGATGCAAAAACATGACGTTGGCGTGATCCCGGTTTGCCAGGGTAAACAGGTCGTCGGATTGGTCACTGACAGGGACATCGTGGTTCGAAATATTGCTCACGGAAAAGATCCCCATACAACTCCGGTCAAAGATGTGATGACGTCTCAGATCACGACCGTCAATCCGGATATGTCCTTGAATGAAGCTGCTGCACTAATGGCTCATCAGCAAATTCGGCGGCTACCGGTGGTTGAAGATAATCAGCTGATCGGCATCGTGGCTTTAGGGGATCTGGCCACGCAAGCTAAATATGATGTGGAACTGGCTCGGACCCTTGGCGAGATTTCGACGCCTTCGGAACCGGAACAGATGCCAAAGCAATGAGCGAAGACAACCATCCATCCTTTATTGAACGTAAACGGCCGGCTGTCGAAGGACTGATCGAAGATTTGATTGGTCCCACAGCCCGGTTGGATCAGTTGATTAGCAGCATACCACCGCTTGACGTCGAAGAAGAACCTATATCTGATAGGAATGATAGTCGATCTTTTCAATGATAGAGCACCGTGTTTTCACACGGTGCTTTTTATTTATGGATTAACAAATGGTTACCTTTCCCATGATCTGAAGGAGAATTGTGGTGGCTATCGAAGATATCTTTATAAAAATTCCCTTGAATATCCTTTAGCTCTTGGAGAGGAATCCGAACCGTGACAATCAGAAAAATCATCGTTTTAACTTTAATTTTTGGACTAACTTTGCATGCTGTTTTTTTAAATCCATCTTTTTCAGAAGAAAAACCCCGTTCCGATATTAGCGTAAATTCACTTTCCTCTAAATTTCCCAATGATTGGGTAACCACCGGGACTTCATTGATGTATGGGATTTCAGACGACGCAGGTTTTATGGTTTCAGAGGATGGCGGGGCCCGATGGGAAACCCGGAATGTTGGTTTGCCGGTAAAATGGATTTATCCATATAATGATGCTGAACCGCGTACATTAACTGCTTTGGCTGTTGATCCCTGTCGGCCGGAGCGGGTGGCTGTAACAACAGCCCGGCAATTGTTTATTTCCGAAGACAGTGGTAGGACATGGCGCGAAATTGTCTTTTCCAAGCCTTTTCCGGCAGCTGCTTTTGTGACAGCGGTGGCTTTGTCGCCACAGGAACCGAAAGCTATCGCCGTAGGAACTGCTTATCAAGGGTTATATGAAACCCGGGATTTCGGCAAAACCTGGGTTAATCTAACGCCTCATCTTCAGTTTTTATATCAAGGCGCCGGGTTTTATGAGGAAATATCGGCATTGGCTTATCATCCACAAGACGGAAAAAGGCTTATCTTCGGTTGCGGTTTTGGAAAAGGTCTTTATCAATTACATCGGGAATCCGGAGCGGTTAAGCTGTCCGGCTTTGACCCTGAAAGCACTTCTCATATCACGGGGGTATATTTCAGTCGAATAGCAGGGGATGGGAAGAAACCCGAGTTTTGGCAATTAAGTCTCAGAACCCGTTCGCATACGGCACATTATCAATGGGATCCAATTCAAAAAATCGGTGAAACCAAGCACATTGAACCTATACTTGACGATGAGGCCGTGCAGCGCCGCCTACAGGCCTCCAATCGTTTTGGTTTGTATTTAAGGCCAGATTACGCTTCGGGACGTCGATTGGATGAAAAACTCAGTTTTATGAAAGAAAATGGTTTAAATACTATCGTTGTTGATTTTAAAGATGACTCCGGGTATATCACCTATAATACATCATTATCTTTTCCTAAACAAATCGGCGCTGTCCGAAGCCAAATCAATATCCGTGAGTTTCTAAAAAAAGCCAAGGAACACCGGATCTATGTAATCGGACGCCTGGTTGTATTTAAAGATGAGCGGTTATACAGGTACCAGAATTGTAAATATGCGATTTGGGACCATAAAACCGTGAAACCTTGGGGACATTTTGTCAAAACGACCGATGTTTCCGGAAATACTGTATGGGTACAGCGGGAATTTTGGGTTGACCCTTATCATGCGGATGTCTGGGATTATAATATTTCGCTGGCTCAAGAATTGGAGAGCCTTGGCGTAGATGAGATCCAGTTCGATTATATCCGGTTTCCCACGGATGGCGATTTATCGACGGCGACTTATCGTTATCGACGAAAAGGAATGGAAAAAGTGGATGCCTTAGAGTCCTTTTTAAGGAAAGCCCGGGCAGCGTTAAGGGTGCCGATTAGTACAGATTTATATGGATTTAACTGTTGGTTTAACATGGATAGCTGGAATGGTCAAAATATGGCCATTTTCTCCAAGTATGTGGATGTTATTTGCCCGATGTACTATCCGTCTCATTTTCCGTCAGCTTTTATGAAAGAAAGCGGATATCTTGAACGGGCCAGGCAGACATATCGCCAAGGGACCTATCGGGCTGAACAGATCGGACGAAGCCGGAGTTTGATTCGCCCATATGTTCAAGCATTTTTACTGGGTGGAGAACGTAAAATGGATAAGGCGACTTATAGTGATTATTTGAAAAGGCAAATTCAGGGGGCTGTGGAAGGAAATGCAAGCGGGTTTTTATTATGGAATTTTAGCAATCAATATTATATGGTAACGAAGTCGCTTGCCGAATTTTTACAGGAACTGCAGGGACAACAAGACGTTAGATCGGAGGAGTAAGTATATATGATCACGATTGACTTGCACGGCATGACCCTCGAAGAAGTCAAATCCGGGCTGGAACAGAAACTGCTAAATGCCTATCTTCATCAGGAACGGGTAGTTCGAATCATTCACGGGAAGGGAAAACACAGTGAAGTATTTCCGGTAATCAAATCCTATGTCCGGCATTGGCTGGAAGAATCTGAGTTTTCCCAGGAAAAAGTGGAGATGGTATTTCGAGGCGAGGATGGATCACCCTATACTCCTGCTAATGGCGGTGAAACCATTGTGATTCTGAAAACGGATGCGGGAGAACATTTACAGGAGCTATCTTGGGAAGAGGAAGAAGATGCTGAAGCACGTCGCCATTTAAAAAAGATCCGGGCAGATAAGAACCGGATCCAGCGACGTAAGAAATATCGTTAAAAATCGATTATATTTCGATCTCCATTGAATCTCCGGGTTCTTGATAGAGAAAAACGGGAGGATGTTCTGGCGCCAGCGACCGGTAAAAACGCTTTAGAGTTGCTGTTTTACCGAAGGTATGCATTGGTACAAAGAATTTCGGTTTGATTTTTTCTATAAATTCGGCAGCACCGGCCCAAGTATTCATGCGGGGATCCGTATTGACCATGGCCACATCGATGACATAAGCGGAGAGGCGGTCTAAGAAACGGGTATAAAAACTTTCCATAGCTTGCTTTTCCTCGATCTCCAATTCATCCCAGTTCCAATTGGCAAGATCACCGCCAAAATAAATGAGTTTTTCATTGAATCGGATTAAAAAAGCGACCCCTTCATCACTACTTTCGAAAGTGGTGATTTCCATTCCGTCAATGGTCCGACATTCATCAGGCAGGAAATAATGAATATTTCCATGGTAGTTCGCAGCTTCCGCATACGTATCTTCCGATAAGATAAATACTCGATCTTGAGCTGCCTGAATGATTTTTGAGGGGTCCGGATTAAAATGATCAGCATGGCTATGAGAAACGAAATAGTAGAGTCGGCGGCCAGCAATTTCGTTTAAAACGATCTGTTCCATCGTTTCGGATAAAAACCGGGCTTCCGGATAATCAAAGAGAAATACGGTGTTTTCAATGGTTATCATGAAGCAATTATGAAAAACATAGGTTAATTTAAGTTTCATGGGAAACCTCCTGGATCAGGTTGGATGACAGTAATTTGATTTTATTATAACATGAAGTATTATCCAACGGTTGACTAACGGTTGACTTTAGATAATGATAGTGTTAGTTTTAAATAATAGGGCAGCAAAAAGTCTATAAAAGTCTATAAATGAAGGGAATAAAACGGATGCGCAAGCAATATGTTAAACTTACGGTTTTGGTATTGGCGATTATTCTGCTGTTTAGCAGTTTTACATTTGCCGAACCATCACGCGAGAAAGAAAAGTTCGTTACCAGCATTATTTTTCAAACTTTAAATTATTGGCATTATCGACCGGTTGCCCTTAATGACCAACTTTCCCAAAAAGCATATCAAAAATACCTTGATACGCTTGATCCCAATAAACGATTTTTTCTCCAATCCGATTTAGATCGTTTACAACGGTATCAAAATCAGATCGATAATCAAATTTTACGTTCATCTACTGAATTAATGGATGAAGCTAACCAAATTTTGAAGGAGCGGATACGGGAAGTAATCGGATTGACCGATGACATCCTGAAACATCCGTTTAATTATCATCAAAATGATGTTTTAGAAACTGATCCTAAAAAACGGGATTATCCCAAAAATAAAGGGGAACTAAAAACTCTTTGGACCAAAATCCTGAAATCTCGCACGCTTGATGTTTATATGGAATTATTAGAAGAAAAGAATCCTGGAAAACCCTTGACTCAGACCTCGAAAATCGACGTGAAGCTGGAAGCGGAAGCCCGCCAACGGGTAAGCCGCAATATTCGAAGCACATTAACCCGGATGCTTCAGGATTCACGGGAAAAGCAATTGGAAGTTTATATCAATGCTATATTGTCTTGTTACGATCCCCATACCTCATATTTTCCGCCCAAGCAAAAAGAGGAATTTGATATCAGTATGTCCGGAACCTTGGAAGGAATCGGCGCCATGCTTACTGTGGATGGAGAATATGTTCGGGTGGAACAGATTGTGCCGGGAAGCCCCGCTTGGCGAAGTGGCGAATTAAAAGCCGGAGATTTGATATTGAAGGTCGGTGAAGGTTCGAAAGAACCGGTGGATGTTTCCAATATGCCTATTGATGATGTGGTCCAGCTGATACGGGGCAAAAAAGGGACGGAAGTTCAACTGACTGTCAAAAAACCGGACGGTGAGATTCGGGTTATCCGGTTAATTCGAGACGTGGTGGTATTGGAAGACTCTTATGCCCGATCGGCAGTGATCTATCATCAAAAAACCAAAAAGAAGATTGGTTATATTTCATTGCCTTCGTTCTATCGGGATTTTAACTCCAAAGATGCCCGTAGCTCTGCCAATGATGTTCGTAAAGAACTTGAAAAGTTGAATCAGGATCAAGTGTCCGGAATTATATTGGATTTGCGGAATAATTCCGGAGGATCATTAGATGATGCTGTGGAAATGTCCGGCCTGTTTATTAAAGATGGCCCGGTAGTCCAAACCCGGGATAAAACTGGCAAGGTTCAAGTTTATGAAGATCCGGATCCGGGCATTGTTTCAGATGTGCCGATGGTCGTTTTGGTCAACTCGTTAAGTGCTTCGGCTTCGGAAATTTTGGCGGCGGCATTACAAGACTATGGCCGGGCAGTTATTGTCGGTAGCCCGGACACCTTTGGAAAAGGAACGGTTCAGGTTTTAGCTGATTTGGATCAACTATTATCCGACAAATATGCGAAGTACCGTCCAGCAGGTTCACTCAAATTAACTGTTCAGAAATATTACCGTATTACCGGAGGCTCCGTTCAGTTTAAAGGGGTGCAATCCGATATTGTGCTTCCGGATCCTTACGGATACCTTGAGATCGGTGAGGAATTCTACGATACAGCGCTTCCATGGGATACTATCAAGCCGGTGCGCTATACCAAATGGGCTAATTCCAAATATAATATAGCAGCTCTTAAGCAAAAAAGCGCTGAACGGGTTAAATCCAGCGAAGCGTTTCAGATGGTAAATTCGACGATTCTCCGGGTGAAAAAGGAAAATGAACAAACCCGTCGGTCGCTGGTATTATCAGAAGCTATCCAAAAACGGAATGCAGCCAATAAGCAGACGAAGTTGTACGATGAGTCACAACATAAGAAACTGCCGATGACGGTGACTTCGACGTTACCCAAGAACAAGCAAAACAATGAATGGCTGAAAAAATTGAGCGAAGATATCTATCTGGAAGAAGCTTCACAGATTTTGAATGATATTATCGAAATGCAGTGATCAGTTGCCAAAATAATAAAAAAGACAGGGGGCTCTTGCGGCCGCCTGTCTTTTTTATGCGTTCGAAATTTGGATTGAGAAGATAGGAGAAAGCTAATCGCCATAATTGACTTTGACCAGCCAAAATCGGATGCCTCGATCACTGTACCCAAGATCCCACGGTACCCGGTAACGGTCTGCATTATGGCTGTTCATCAAGGTATATCCCTTGGAGTCAGCACCAGTCACGACAGAAATGTGCGTGACTTTGCCTTTTTTTTCGTAAGCAATATAGTCTCCGGGTTCTAAACGGTATGAATAGGGAAGGACTTGGCTGTATGTACCGTAAGCGATTCGGGTGCCTCGGCCGCTTTGCAACATATAGCGGTTGAACGCATGAGCATTAACCCAGGCTTTACTGGCTCCTTTTCCGTAATTCCAGGCATAGGTTTTTCGTAAACCGCCACCACCTTCATGTAAAACCTGTGAGGCGAAATTGGCACAGTCGCCGCCACTGTAATTATAATTACGGTATTTCGAATTGTATTTAAATCCCTGCTCGTCGTTGGCGGCAGCGCCACAGTATGTATCGGCATAATTTAATGCATTCCGGCGCCTGGAGGATAAATTGGAAAAATCTTTCGGCTTTTGACTGAGTATGAATTTCCGTTCCTCCAGCACTAATGGATTGTTTAAGCTTAAGGCATCGGCGAAGGGATCGGTAAACCATTCGCGGCTAATTTGCCAATGTTCGCCGCAGCGAACCAGATCAAGGGAATGATAGGTACCGATGCGCATCAAGTTTTCCTTATCGGGTTCATCGATATAAACATAACGATACTCTGTGGATGCTAGTAGAGTTACACGGATCCGACGGTCATTGGCGTCAATGCGGCGAATTCGGACTAATGAACGGATTGCTGTTAGCCTGGTTCCTTGCTTTTCGGTCCAGTTTTGTAAGTATCTTAACTTTTTATATTGATGCTCAAAACTCCATTTGCCGTGCCGGGTGCTTCGGTCATAAAGGGTTTCCAAAATTTCGGGTTTGGCTTCTAATATAGCATGATTGCGTAACCGGAAGAGATCATCAACCATCGATACGATCTCGCTGTCCGGCGGAAGACTGGTCGAGGCTGATGGAGGCCACCATAGATGGGTCCAGGCCGCAGCGATACTGAAAAGCGCTATAAAACCAATACTCCAACCGATGATTTGCTTGCGGTATACAATCAGGAACATGGTCGTCTCCTTGGAAAATATACGCTACCATTTTATGAAGGAGATTTCCATTACAGAATAGGATGCCCATAAAAAAACCCCCGAAGGGGGAGTTGTTTTAATCATTAGGGTAAGACAAAAGAAGCCTGATAAACATTGACCGGTTGGTCGATGGTGATGTTTTGGTCCATCATGCCTGTTGAAGAGAAGGAGAGATTGTTTTGGGCAGTGGATTTTTGATTAAGCGGGTAAAGCATAAAGGTTGCCAAGAAGAAAGCAGTTAAACAAGCTGCTATCATCAAAATCCGGCTGCCCCAATAGAATCCGTTTGGATGAGGGATAATCGCTATTTTCTCTGATTCAATTCGGGCATAAAGGGCTTCCAATAGATTGAAATCAATCGGTTCTTGACAAGAGTTTTCCAGACAGTTTTTTATGGATACTAGTTGCTCATATTCTTGATTGCATTCCTGGCAATGAAAGAGATGGTTGCGAAGTTCGCGCCTTTGGTCGGGATCCAGTTCGCAATCGATATAAGCAGATATCAAGTTTCGCACCGTCAGGCAGTTCATGCTTGAGCAACCCCCTTTTCTTGAATATAAGGGAGTAATAAACGACGCAACATTTTACGTCCGCGGTGAATCCGAGAACGGACCGTGCCGATGGAGCAGTTCAATACTTGGGAAATTTCTTCGTATGATAACCCTTGAATGTCACACAAAATCACGGCAGTCCGATATTCCGGGGAAAGTTCTTCCAATCCCCGTTGAATTTGGTCTCCTAATTCACTACGCATGGCCTGATTTTCAGGATTGAGCGTCCAATCGGCGATTTCAACGGTTTTTTCCGTCTCAAGATGTTGAATGGGTTCGTCGATGGAGGTCACCGCCGGCCGCCGTTTCTTTTTACGGTAGTGATCAATGTAGAGATTATGAATGATCTGGTATAACCAACGATCAAACGCAGTTCTTGTTTCGAATTTGGCAAATGATTTATAAGCCCGATACAGTCCTTCCTGAAGCAAATCCTGAGCCTCATGATGGTTTCCACACAACCTGTAGGCAAACTGATATAATGCCTTTTCATGCGTAAGAACCATACTTTCAAATGATGCGATCTGGTCGGATACAGGTTTGGCGCGAACAACGGATTGTGCTACAGTCAATAATATCACCTTCTTTTTGTTTTGCCATAAAGACGCTACCGTATTAGGAAACTGTACAGGCTATGTCTTTATTTTATTGTATCAAATTTATGTCAAACTGTAAGCAGACAAATTCTACAAAATCTAAAGTTTGTCAATAATTCTTCAAAAGGAGATTAGAGGTTATGGACCAAAGGGCGACCGTGAACGGGATTCATTGGTTGATTGTTGAGGTTGTTCTTCCAATTTCACTTTAAACACTTTTAGGCTTCCTTCGCGGTAAATGAGAATTTCGACAGTATCTCCAACTTTCAACGATTTGATCTTATTCACCACATCGTCAGGGGTTTTAATTTTTTGTCTGTTAATTTCCTTAATAATATCTCCGTCTTGCAAACCTGCTTTAGCAGCCGGACTGTTGGGGAATACCTGGATAATGGCGCCGTCCTGGTTGGCCAGTCCATAATATTCGGCGATACGTTCGTTGATTGCAGTTAAGGCAACACCCAGCCATGGTTTTGCCGGACGTTGGACTTTTCCTTTTTCGATCAATTCCTCAACGATTTTTTTGGCGGTATTGGATGGAATGGCAAAACCAAGACCTTGGGCGTTGGCGATGATGGCTTCGTTGATGCCGATGACGTTGCCGGACAAATCAACCAAAGGACCGCCACTGTTACCGGGGTTAATAGCAGCATCAGTTTGAATCAGGTTACCTGCTTGATTGGGATCTTCCAGAGAGCGGCCTAAAGCGCTGATGATGCCGGCCGTTACTGTATCATGAAAACCATAGGGATTCCCGATGGCTACCACCCATTGGCCGGGGGTTAATTTGTCGGAATCACCAAATTTAACGCTCGGAAGATTTTTGGCATCGATCTTGATAACGGCCAGATCGGTATAAGGATCGCTGCCAACGACTTTACCGGTGAATTTTTTACCGCCAAATAAAGTGACTTCCAGTTTCTGAGCGCCGCGGATGACGTGTTCGTTGGTGACGATGTATCCGTCTGGACGGATGATAAAACCGGAACCGGTCCCGCGACGTTCTTGTTTTTGCTCTTGAAAAAATTCCGGTGGGAAAAAGTCACGAAAACCAAAGGGAATAAAGGGACGCTGCGAAACGATGGTGACCGTATCAATATACACCACTGCCGGTGCCACTTTGTTTCGGGCATTGATAATCGAGTTTTCAAGGGCAGTTTCCATATAATTGGCTTTAACGATATTTGGAGCTGGAACCGCAGAGTTGTTGGTTGGCGAATTGAATTTTTCCGGAGCTAGTCCGAAAATCAACCCGGTTGTCATTAACGATGCAAAGGCGGCTACCAGAACATAGGATAAGTACTTTTTGAATGTCTCGTTCATGATCAATCCTCCTGTCTGCATGGAATGTATACGGTTAAATTAAGGGAATTACCATATACTATGTTTATTCTATTATTTACCTTTTTTACATTTAAAACGGGTGAATGAAAAAAAAGTTCCCTGAATTGAATTAATTTTACAAGCAAAAAGGAGGAATTTCCCATGATAGGTTGAATATATACTTAAATTTCCATCCAAATATCACCGGATTTTCGGTAATGATTCATCAAGAAAATCATCAGAAAGGAATCAAAATATCTTGACATTAAGTATGACCGGCTACGGTCGCGGCGTGAAAACGACCGCCGACTACAGTATCACTATTGATGTAAAATCAGTAAACCATCGCTATTTAGATATTAATTTTCGGATTCCGAAAAATTATGCTTATTTAGAAGACAAGCTCCGGAGGGATCTTTCACAGTTTGTTTCCAGGGGAAAGATCGATGTCTCCGTCAATATCGAATCATTCATCAACAACCGGACTCAAATCAAATTAAATCATTCTGTCATTACGGCTTATCTTACATCTGCTGCTGAGCTTAAAGGAATATATGCCATTCCCGGAGAATTGGATTTGCCAACTATCGTGCGGTTACCCGAAGTTTTTGAGCTGACTCCCGTCGAGGAAGATCAGGAGACAGTGAGTCAAATTGCTTCCGAAGCATTGGCCGAGGCCATGGCAATCTTGCTTGCGATGAGAAGAAGGGAAGGCCAAAAACTTGTCGAAGATTTTATGCAGCGAATTAACATCTTAAGCAATTTACGCCATCAAATCACAGAGTTGGCTCCTTCAGTGGTTGAGCTTTATCGGGAACGATTAACCAAACGGATTCAAGATTTAACCGGAGGAATCGAGGTTGATCCGAACCGAGTTGCTATGGAAGTTGCGATCTTCGCTGAACGCTCCGATATTAATGAAGAATTGGTACGGATCGCCAGCCACTTGCAACAGTTTACTCATGCCCTCAATCTTGACGAACCCATTGGTCGCAAACTTGATTTTTTGATTCAGGAATTGAATCGGGAGATTAATACCATTGGCTCCAAAGCCAATGATTTACAGATATCTCAGATTGTCATCGAGTTTAAGGCGGAATTGGAAAAGTTAAGAGAACAAGTTCAAAATATCGAATAGAAGAGGAGGTGAGAAGCATGGCATTACCAAAGCTTTCACTGGAGGAGAAGAAAAAAGCACTTAAAAAGGCGCAGGAAGTCCGGAGTAAAAGGGCTCAAATTCGTCAAAACTTGAAAAGCGGTAAAACCACCATTCGGGAATTGTTGGCGAATATTGATGATGAAGTCATCGCCAAAATGAGAGTCGTTTATATGTTGGAATCATTACCGCGTATTGGTAAAGTGAAAACCAAGAAAATCATGTCCGATATCGGTATTGATGAGACCCGGCGTATCCAGGGCCTTGGCAATCGTCAAAAACAAGCTCTGATCGAACGTCTTGGCAACAATTAAGAAGGGAGGCCCTTGCCGCTGTACTGTAATGGATATCAAACTTATTAACATCGGTTTTGGCAATATTGTCTCTGCCAACCGGATCGTAGCTATTGTCAGTCCGGAATCTTCGCCGATCAAACGGATTATTCAAGAAAGCCGGGATAAAGGGATGCTAATCGATGCTACATATGGTCGACGAACCCGGGCAGTGATTATTACCGACAGCGATCATGTGATTTTATCAGCCGTTCAACCAGAAACTGTCGCTCACCGTCTTATTAGTAAAGATACACCGGTTGAAGCAGAGGAATAGGGGTCTTTTTCATGCAAGAAGGTTTATTGATTGTTATTTCGGGTCCTTCGGGTGTTGGAAAAAATACGATTATTTCGAATTTGTTTTCCAAGTTGCCGAATTTGAGTTACTCAATTTCGGCAACTACCCGAAATCCCAGACCCAATGAAATTCATGGTAAACATTATTATTTTATGGCGGAAGCTGATTTTCTGGAGAAGATCGCTGCCGCTGAATTTTTGGAATGGGCCAAAGTATATCAATATTATTATGGGACGCTCAAGTCGGAAGTGATGAAAAAATTATGCGCCGGACAAGACGTTATTTTGGATGTTGATGTCCAGGGTGCGCTTCAAATTAAAAAGTCTTTCCCTAAAGCAGTACTGATCTTTTTGGCTCCACCTTCGCTTAAAGCTTTACGCGACCGTTTGGTTGGACGCCAAACCGAAAGTGAACAGCAGATCGAGGAACGTTTAAAATATATTACGACCGAATTTCAGCATGCCCCCGAATATGATTATTTTATAATAAATAATGAAATCGACTTGACATGTTCTCAAATTGAATGTATTATACAGGCTGAGAAATGTCGAACAATCCGCTTAGAATCGGGTTGTATGGATAAAATACTTCATGAGGTATAATCAAACAGAGGGGGAAATTCATTGATCTATCCATCATTGGACGAACTGATTCGGCATGTCGACAGCCGATATACGTTGGTTATCGCTGCAGCGAAACGAGCCCGCCAAATACTTGAAGAAAACAACAACAATGATGAAGAGCAAAAGGAGAAAGCGGTATCTCTGGCGTTGAAAGAGATTTACGCAGGAAAAATCGGCATCGAGCGTACCAAAACCGGGATTAAATAATCATGAATATCGCTTGCTCTTAGATTTATCACTAAGATACCAAATCCCAGAACCTTGTTCCTCTGGGATTTTTGCTTTATAATGAGAATATGAGCAAAAAACATAAGATAGCCAAGGTATTAATTGATTCATCGGCCATCGCCTTAGATACTCTCTTTGATTATGAGATTCCCGAACAGTGGGCGGCAATGGCTGCATTGGGTTCCCGGGTGATTGTGCCGATTCAAAAGAGAATGGCAGTCGGGGTTATCTGGGATTTTGCCGATCATTCGGATTTTGACAATCTTCGACCCATCGAAAAAGTGGTGGATGTTTTTCCGTTACTGACTGAAACCCAATATCATTTAGTTGAGTGGATGGCAAGCAACTATTTTTGCAATCGAGCCGAAGTGGTTCGCCTATGTTTACCTCCTGGTTCTCGTCTTGAAAAAGAGAACGGTTTACGAATAAATATAAATCTTAATGAATTACTGTCAGCTCTCGATGAGGTTTTACCACGAGCCATTGTGGAACGGGTTAAACCGATTTTACGGGAAAGAGAAAGTCTGAGCTGGACTCAGACTGAGTGGCAAAAAGAATTTGGCCAATATCCTGAGCTTTTTGAATATTTGTTACACCGACGTTGGGTTGAACCGGTTCAGTTGTTTGGAAAATCACGGGTTTCAACAAAGCAGGCTTTCATATGTCGATGGGTTGGTTCTGAACAGGAACCGGAGACTGAAGCCGGAGAACGGGTGAAAAAGGTTTTATTAGAAAATTCAATCGGCATGACCCGTACACAGATTGCTGCAGCAGCCTCCGTCAGTATAGCCGTGATCAACCGCTTGATTCGCGAAGGAAAGGTGGAGCTTTGTCAAACGACGGTCGAACGGATTCCGGTAGGGTTGGAATCACCGGCGGAATATCGTTCCGTCACGTTAAATAAAGAGCAAGCCGAAGTATATGCTAAAGTTTATCATTCACAGCCCGGTTCCATTTTTTTATTGCGCGGGATTACCGGTTCCGGGAAAACCGAAATTTATTTTGAACTGGCCAAGCAAATCATCGCCGATGGAAAACAGGTGTTATATCTTGTCCCTGAAATTGCCTTAACTCCACAAACCTTAAAAAGAGCGCGAGAACGATTCGGGGAGACAGTCGCTTTAATCCATAGCAATATGTCCGATGGTGAACGGTACGATCAATGGTTCAAGATCAAGCGGGGTGAAGCCCGGTTTGTTTTGGGTGCTCGTTCCGCGTTATTTGCACCATTTGAAGCTTTGGGCCTGATCGTGGTCGATGAAGAACACGAGTCCTCATATAAACAAGAGGATTCCCCCCGTTATCATACCCGGGAGGTCGTTGAGCAGCTGGCTCAATTGACCGGAGCAAAAGTGATCATGGGTTCGGCGACTCCGGCATTAGAGTCTTTTTATGCTGTTAAACAAGGAAAATATGCTTATGTCGAAGTTACCCAGCGTTATAACCAGATTCCTTTGCCGGAAGTGCTTGTCGTCGATATGAGGGAAGAACTTAAACGCGGCAATAAAACCATTTTCAGTGAAGCTCTTTCTAAAGGGATTCAGGAACGTTTAGAAAGGAAAGAACAAGTCGTTTTATTATTAAACCGCCGCGGACATTCGACTTTTGTGATGTGCCGCGATTGCGGGGAGAGTTTGCGGTGCCCTTCGTGTGAAGTTTCATTAACCTATCACTCCCATGAAACGGTATTACGCTGCCATTATTGCGATTATCGCCAGCCTATACCGAACATCTGCCCCAAATGTCAAAGCCATCGGATTCGTTATTTTGGCAGCGGAACGCAGAAACTTGAGGCCGAGTTGTCCTCCATGTTTCCGGAGGCCCGGGTGATCCGGATGGATGTGGATTCAACTTCGACGAAGGGAGCACATCAACGCATCTATCAACAGTTGATCAACGGGGAAGTCGATATTTTACTGGGAACACAGATGATTGCGAAAGGGCTGGATTTGCCTAGAGTTACTTTGGTAGGGGTGATTACGGCGGATATGACTTTGAATATGCCGGATTTCCGTGGGGCGGAACGGACCTTTCAATTGTTGACCCAAGTTGCCGGCAGAGCCGGACGAGGCGATCGTCAGGGCCAGGTCATTTTCCAAACTTATAATCCCGAACATTATGCGATACAATTTGCTAAAATCCACGATTATATCGGATTTTATGAAACTGAAATTCAAAACCGGCGTTTACTTAAATATCCACCGTTTACCGAATTGTTGAAGTTTGGGTTTTCAGGTATTCGCAAAGAACAAGTGGTTGCAGCGACCGAAACTTTTAGGGATAGATTAGATCAATGTATTCACCAGGTAGCCAACTGCCCGAGGACGGATGATGTGATAGAAATATTGGGACCGGCGCCAGCCTTGATAGAAAAAATTCAAAACCGGTATAGACATCAGATCATCCTTAAAACCAATCGTCCTGATTGGCTCCAACAAATCGGCACAGAGATATGGAAACAATTTCCGTTCAAAAAATATCCCGATGTCCGGATTATCCGGGATAGGAACCCGTATTCTGTACTATAGAATAAGGTACTGGTATTAGGTATTAGGTTTTGGATATGAGTGCTGATAATTAAAAGACAGGCTATGAAGTCAGAAGAAATGACGTGAGTAATTTGATGTTGGGTAATATGTCAAGTATTCTGGGACAGGTTACCGGATAAATACGTTTCCATAAAATATAGAGAATAGGCGGGCGAAATTTGAGATGCAACCCAGAACTCCGCATCTTGGTTGTTAATTGTGAACTGTGTACTTGTGTACTATAATATAAAAATTTATTTTGAAAATTTGAGGTGAATTCATTGAAATTGAAGATTTACGGTGAAAATGAACCGGTGCTTCGCTTGAAAGCAAAACCCATCAGTAAAATTACCAAACGCCATCGGGTATTGGTCAAAGATATGTTGGAAACCATGTATCATGCTAATGGTGTGGGGTTGGCTGCACCGCAGGTTGGGGTTTCCGAACGGTTAATTGTGATTGATGTCGGGGATGGGCCCATTGTCCTTTTCAATCCCCAAATTGTGGCAGCTGAAGGTCAAGACCGGGACGTTGAAGGATGTCTATCTATCCCTGGACGTAGTGAGTATATTACCCGGGCGGCAAAGGTAAAAGCCACCGGGATCAATCTCGATGGAAAACCAGTGACGGTTGAAGGCGAAGGGTTACTGGCCCGGGCTTTGCAACATGAGATCGATCATTTGGATGGGATTTTGTTTATTGATTACTTGAAGGAGCAAAAATAATCATTGCATATCCCTGTTGGGATAAGGAGTCGATAATTTTGCGGATATTATATATGGGAACGCCTCAGTTTGCGGCGGTTAGTTTGGAAAAATTGCTGACAACGAACCATGAGATCATCGGAGTCGTGACTCAACCTGATAAGCCTAGGGGCCGTGGGATGCAGCTGAGTCCCTGTGAGGTTAAATGTGTGGCACTCCGACATCAACTTCCGGTTTGGCAGCCGGCCAAGGTCAGCGATACTGAATTTTTGCAATGTTTTGCCGAGCTTAATCCGGATTTAGTCGTAGTGGTGGCTTTTGGACAAAAGATTCCGGCACCGGTTTTATTTAATCCGAAATATGGCTGTATTAATGTTCACGGTTCTTTACTACCACAATATCGGGGAGCGGCGCCGATCCAATGGAGTATTTTAAACGGTGACCGTGAAACCGGAGTGACCACCATGTACATGGATGAAGGTTGGGATACGGGAGATATCATTTATCAGGAGAAGACGTCCATTGATATCAATGAAAACTTTGGCCAATTATATATGCGCCTTGCCGAGATGGGCGGCGATCTTTTGGTCAAGACCGTAGAAGACATCGCCACTGGTAGAAATCCGCGAATCCCTCAGGATCACACACAGGCTACCATAGCTCCTAAGTTATCTCCGGATTTGCAGCAGATGGAATGGACCCTGCCGGCAGAGACACTTCATAACCGGGTTCGAGTGTTTGCACCGGCACCGGGTGTGGAAACTTTTTGGCAGGGTGAACGTTTGAAGATTTTAGAAACGCGATTGATCGATGAGCAATTATCGGCTGCTCCCGGCGAAATTATTGCTGTTCAAAAGAATAGGGGCATTTTAATAGGAACTGGAGATAGACCACTTCTGGTCACTCAGGTTCAACCGCCGGGAAAAAAAGCGATGGCAGCGACGGACTATGCTAATGGGCGACGACTACAACCGGGTATGTTTTTCGGCACAACAGTGTAAATTAATGCGCAGAGGAGTGATTTACCGTGTATTATTATGATTGGACTTATATTTTACTCTTGCCGGCCATCATTTTTTCGATTTATGCACAATTTAAAGTACAATCCACGTTCAGCAAATATGTGAATGTGAAAGCGACATCCGGCTTGACTGGCGCTCAAGTGGCCCGCCGTCTATTAGATGAAAATCAGCTGTATGACGTTCCTGTAGAATTGACTCCGGGGACATTATCAGACCATTATGATCCACGGGCTCGGGTCCTTCGATTATCGCCAGAGGTCTATCATGGGCGTTCACTGGCATCCTTAGGAGTTGCCGCTCATGAAACTGGTCATGCGGTTCAACATGCTCATGCGTATTTTCCGCTGACGCTAAGAAACCAAATCTTCCCTGTAGCTAGTTTGGGTTCTCAATTAGGGTTTTTCCTGTTCTTTCTCGGATTTATCTTTGGCGGTAATACCTTTATGATTGATTTGGGAATTATTCTCTTCAGTTTCTTTGTTTTCTTTACAGTATTAACACTGCCGGTAGAATTCAATGCTAGTAACCGTGCAATGGTGATGCTGACTGAGAGCGGATTTTTAATGCGGGGTAGTGAAGATGCGGGTGCCCGTAAAGTTTTGAACGCTGCAGCCTTAACTTATGTTGCTTCGGCAGCTACCGCCATTTTACAGTTGTTACGGATGTTCATGCTTCGGGGGAGAAATAATGACTGAGGTTTCAGGCCGCCAATTGGCCCAGCAAGTACTCGATCGAGTGGAGTCCGACAACGCTTATGCCAATCTGGCATTAAGCGAATTATTGCGCCAGTATCCCCAGATAGACCAAAGGGAGCGGGCTTTTTGTACCGAATTGGTTTATGGCGTTGTCCGAAATTTATTAAAATTAGATTATATTTTGGGACGGCTGTTAAGCCGTCCTTTAAAATCGTTGAAACTGCCGATAAAAAATATTCTGCGGATTGCTTTGTACCAATTGATCTATTTGCCGGAAATTCCGGAAAGGGCCGTGATCCATAGTGCCGTTGAACAGGTCAAAAAATCTAAATATACTGGTTTAGCCGGATTAGTTAACGGCGTTTTGCGCAATTACTTAAGAAACCGAGGGGAGATTATTTTCCCTGATCCTCGAAAGGATCGCCTTTCATATCTGAGCCTGGAGTACTCGACGCCTGAATGGTTGATCCGGCGATGGGTAGATCAATTTGGACTGGATAAGGCCGAACAGATTGTACAAGCCGGCAATGAAAGGGCTCCTTTAACGATTCGGATTAATCGATGCCGGGCAGAAATATCCCGGGTCTGTAACGGATTGATCGATTTGGGGTTTCAGGTGGAATCCGGAGTTTTCCTGCCGGAAGCATTGGTTTTAAAAGAAGCGCCATTACCGATCGAGGATACAACTTTGTTTAAAGAAGGTCAATTGATTATCCAAGATGAAAGTTCGATGCTGGTTGCGCATCTGGTGGATCCAAAGCCCGGCGAAACGATTATCGACCTTTGTGCGGCTCCCGGAGGCAAAAGCACGCATTTAGCTGAATTAATGAATGATCACGGCCGAGTCTTTAGTAACGATGACCATCCCCATAAGATTGAGTTGATCCGGAAAAATGCCGAACGGTTGCAGCTTCGGTCCATTCATCCATGCTTAGGTGATGCTCGTGATTTTCAATTGCCTGACGGCGGTTGGGCTGACCGGGTATTGGTAGATGCGCCATGCTCGGGAACGGGGGTATTACGCCGGAGAGTCGACGCCAAATACCGGAAGAAACCCGAAAATATTAGGGAATTAGCAGTATTACAGCGCCAAATCCTCGAACGGGCCGTACAATTAGTAAAACCAGGCGGTTGCCTGGTTTATAGTACCTGTGCTTTAGAATGGGAAGAAGATGAGGCGCAGGTCGAATGGTTATTACATCGATATCCGGAATACCAAATTGAAGATTACCGCCAATTTCTGCCTGAAAGAATACAAAAGTTTTTGGATGATCCCAACCAGCCTTGGGTAAAAGTGTTACCGAACAGCCGGGGCGGCGACGGATTTTTTATGTGCCGGTTCAAACGTTCAGAATAAACCGGTCCATCAACCGATGACCCTCGGCCACAAAGCTCAGAGTCTGAGCGGCACTGGATTCATCGAAAGATTCGATGCCTGAGTTTATTTTGCTCGTCGAGTCATAAATTAAATAGGGTACCGGGTCGGCTGTATGGGTTTTAATCGCCAACGGCGTCGGATGATCCGGTAAAATCAAAATGCGAAATTCCGGATCGATGTGGGGGAGTTCAGACAGAATCGGGCCTAATACCTCCGCATCGATTTTTTCGATAGCGAGGACTTTGTTTTCGATTTCACCGCGATGCCCGGCTTCATCTGCTGCTTCAAAATGAAGATAGATGAAATCCTTACCTTTACGAAAAGCTTCAATGGTTGCTTCGGCTTTTCCTTTAAAATTGGTATGAATATTACCGGTAGCACCAGGGACTTCGATGGCTTCCAGTCCGGCACAAATCCCCAATCCTTTGATAAGATCAACCGCAGAGATAGTGGCCCCGCTTAACCCGTATTTGTGAGAGAAACTATCGATTTGCGGTTTTTTGCCTTGTCCCCAAAGCCAGATGGATGTGGCAGGACGTAACCCCCGTGCTATCCGGCGTTGGTTGACTGGATGATCCTTTAGGATGGATTGGCTTCGTTCCATCAGTTTCAGCAATTGGTCAGCTCCAGGGCCGGAAGGAAGGTAAGGGCCGATGATTTTATCAGAAATATCATGGGGCGGGGTAAGATGACTATCGGTTGGGCCATGATGCCATACCATCAGATGGCGGTAACTAATACCGGGATAAAATTGGATCGAGTCCGAGTTTAACTGAGAAGCAATGGCCGTCATTAACTGGGATGACTCAGCAGTGGTGATTTCATCGGAGCTATAATCGATCATCGTTTTTTCAGAGTAAGCGGATTCATTCGATAATGTTACCAAGTTACAACGAAACGCCACATCTTCCGGTTTAAGATCAACGCCAATGCTGACGGCCTCCAAAGGCGAACGGCCGGTATAATACGTGAGTGGATCATATCCTAAAACTGATAGATTGGCTACATCGCTTCCCGGTGGAAGTCCTTCAGGAACGGTTTTTACCATACCGATTTCAGAAGATTTGGCTAAACCATCAATATGTGGTTTTTTAGCAGCTTGTAACGGGGTTTTCCCGTGAAGTTGAGGAACCGGAGTATCGGCAACTCCATCAATTAAAAGAACCAAGTATTTCATCTGATGTCACCTTTCTATAGCTCAATATAATCATTATATCATGTTAAGCGCAACCGCTCAATTCTGCTGTCCCAGCTATATCTCGACCAACAGCTTTTGATGAAAGTCAAATGGTTATGTATCAGATAAGTGTATGTTATGACACTAAGGGAAATGTGGTTTATTCCTTTCTTAAAATGGTCGATATATATAATAAGCATAATGTGTAATTGTGTTTACCATATTTAGTCCCTGTGGCATCGTAAATTCAATGACATTCGTACTTGACAGTAATCCAGCCGTGAAGGATGGATGGTGAAAGGAGGTGAAGTCGATGCCAAAATGGGTAGAAATATTCGAAAGTGAACATGGGTTTGCCATGGTCAAATTGATTGTCGCAGTAATTATTTTAGCTGTTTTAGCAGGGGTTGCCTTGGTCCATATGGGCGGTTCCGAGGAAAACGTGAAGGCTTCTATCGTCAAAGCTGATTTACGGATGTTAGCGACTGCCATTAAAGTGTATAAAGCAAAAGAGGGAGATTTTCCGGAATCTTTAAGCGACTTACTTAAAGAAGGTACGAAAGGATATAAACCATTATTGAATGAATTGCCGATGGATCCATTTGCTCGAATCACCGAAGAAGATCAAACGGCTGATTATAACTATAGCAAAACTCTGAATGAAGCTAGGATTAGCAGTGACAAAAACAGTGAGGAATTTATAAAAATAGTTAAATAAAGATGATAAAGACGTGGGTGAAATTGGCCCACGTCTTTTTTATGTTTTCCTGTCAAACATAGCTATCCTTACGAATATTTCCTCCCACCCGTGGAGAGGAGGGAAGGTCTTGCCTTTGATTGGGAAGGTACAGAGATCAAAATTAAATAACGTCTTAAAGATGGTACTGTATGTGCGATAAATAATTTTGGCTTTCTAATGGAAGATGAAAACATCTCTGAACCTAATTGATAACCTATTGCATATATATACTAAAAGCCATGATACCTTTAGTGTTTTGGTTTTTTTATTGCGGAGAAGATTGTTAAAATCTTTAATCTATGTTCTATGAAGAAAAAATAGTAAATATTTTTTGCAATATAGCATAATTCGGAAATAACTGGAACACAATATGATAGGGCCCCCATTAAAAAGGATGATTGCATTTATAGGAGGGAAAGATAGATGAGTGATAAAGCGCTTGCAACTACTAGAGTTCCGAATAATGAAGTATTGCAAAAATCAAAACCAAGATATACTGAAGAAGAAAATCAGATTTTATTTGAGTCATGGTGGAATCCGCAACAGCGACGGGAACTCGTTACCCGTTTAGGTCGAAAGATGAGTGCCTTACGGAGTCAATTTTGCCGACTATTAAAAGAAAAAGGTATGTCCAATCAGGAATATTATAATATGATGCAAGCCAAATACATGAATCAGGCTGGTATCGCTCCACGTAAACGCAGCCGGGAAATAAAAGATATTGACCGGACAATTTTGGAGGTGTTTGCCAAACATCAAGCTTTGGGAAATTCGCGGGCTGCTGCTTGCGAAGAACTCCAAGAGATACTGGGCGATACATTTACTACAGCGGCACTTAAATTGAGATTTTATCGATTATTAAAACGCTTGAATTATCAAGATGCTGATTTGGTGCGCCTCGGGAAACAAGTATTGGGACAGCAGGGGGAGACTGGAGAATCTGAGGCTCCATCGGTAGTCGATAATCCGGTGGAGAAACCGTTATCCAATATTACGCCATTACCGGTTCGCCCGGTGGGCGATGATCATATGTTTTTTTATCAGTTATCCTCTTTGCCTGAGACCATCAAATCCATTGAAGAACGTTTGGAAAAAGTAGAAGCGCAACAGCGACATCAGCTTGATCTGCGCGGCTTCGTTGAGCATCTGTTGGCTGTTGAACGGGATTTGAAACGGGAAGATAAGTTGATGGAAGAGATTCAAAAATTGATGGATGAGAACGAAAGGTTACAACAGAAATTAATGTCTGAACAGGAAAAGATCAAAAAACGGGAAGCCGAATTGAACGATGTATATAAGATGCTGGATACGATGTTGTCCGATTTTATGCGTTTGGAAAGTGTATCAAAATTAGCATCCTTAGGCGATTTTATGCACCGGTTGGAGATTACTGTCGATCAATTTGGGAATGTTCTTAAAAGCCGGAGAATCAGTCCAGAGTAATTTTTCAATAGTACCTGGGGATTTAAACGAAGGTAAGCTATTGACGGAGCGGCAAAGAAGTGATACAATAATTTTTGTTCGTTACGGGCAGTAGCGCAGCTTGGTAGCGCACCACCTTGGGGTGGTGGGGGCCGTGGGTTCAAATCCCGCCTGCCCGACCATTTTTGATATTTTAAAGGTTTGTGTGATTTTTACACAAACCTTTTTTGTTAACCTTGAGAGGAACTTTAAAATAAAGATGGAATTATATACCAAAAACGAATAGCGTGTAAGGAGATGTAAAAAGTGAAGCGGTTCACCTTTTTACTGATGTTCGCGATCTGCTTGGGTTTAATCATAGGAACGGGTTCTTTTTCACCAGGATGGACCCAGTCATCTTCTGCCCAATGGAGTATATCTACAGGAATGGTTCAGGCCTGGCCGTATGAACGCTTACCGGAGCAGTTTTTTTATTATGACCATCAATTGTTTTCGGTTTCGATCCAGGATGGGCAGCTGGTTATTCATCAGTGTGTAGATAACCAATGGGTGGAATATCAACGTTTATTAGCCAAATCAAATCACTTTACCACAGTTTGGGTAAGTGACTTTGATTGGGATAACCAGCCGGAGATTATCGCTGGTACCGATGAACCCGGATTTTTATACATTTATGCTTTAAACCAAGATTCTCAATGGACAATCAGGGATAATAGCAAATATCTATGGTCTAATATAAACCACATTGTTAGTGGTAGGTTTACCGAAACGGAAGAAACCGAATTTATCGCCCAAAATTCGGAAGGTTCATTGTTTTATCTCAAACGAATGGATGATGCTTTGAATATTGTATGGAAAAGTCCGTCGCCATGGCGCCAGATTCGATTTTTGCAAGTTATTGATATAGATGGGGATTCACTGGATGAGATTTTGGTTTCTTATCAAAACGGTAGTCTTGCAGTATTGAAAATCGAAAAAAATGCAGTGGTTTCCCAATCGGAAAACTATCCTTGGGGGAAAGTTTTAGCAGTTCATTTCGGAGATTGGAATCAGGACGGAAAACCTGGGTTTATGGTGACCACCAGTCAAAAGGTAAATTATATATTGAGTTATGCTAATAAAAGCTATCGGTTTATTCAGGCGCCCTGGCAAAGTAATTATTTGATCGAAAATATACAGTATGTTCCGGGTAAATCTTCAGAAGTCATTGTAACCGATAGTGCAGGCAATACCCATATTTTAGGGTACAATCCCGTTCAAAAGCGCTGGAATGAAACTCAAGTGTTTTATACTGGCCGAATCGCCCAAATTATACCGGTTCCCGATGAGAAAGAGTACTGGTTGTTGGGACATAACCGCCAGATCAATGTCGTTAGTAAAAGTGAGATTGGCGATAAAAATAATTAATTTCCTTCGCTAAAAAGTAATATTTACTGACTGCAACCCATAAATTGGTGATAAAGTGATCTCAGTCTTTGATGGTAACTCATCATCAATTAAATGGGGTTGAGGTGAAGGAAATGGTAGAGAAGGAAAATACCATGAGTATTCCCTTCGGACCGATAATGTCGGGTTCATTAACGGTTATTCTCATAATTTTCATTTTGGCACTTCTATTCGGGGTATTAACTCAATTGGGATGGACCGGAGTGATGAGTTGGGCCAACGATATATGGATGCTTTTTATCTATGGCTCAGTGGTCATCGGAGCTGTTTTAGCAGGTTTAAAAAGTGGGAGGAATGGTTGGCTGACTGGCGCGGGAGTAGGCGTTATCAGCTCTGTTTTCATTTTATTGTTGGCATTTATAATGGGAGAGCCGGTGAATTGGCCCGTATTTCTGGTGAAAATTGCGATTAATGCTTTTATAGGTGCTTTTGGCGGAATTATTGGCGTCAATTTTTCAAGCTGAGTTTGAATTGTGAATTTATTGAATCATTGTATAAAAATTTATCGATAAACTTGTTGAAAATAAATTGACAAACAAGAGCAAATTATGTATAATTTAATGGTGTTACAGGGGAGTAGCTCAATTGGTAGAGCGGCGGTCTCCAAAACCGTAGGCTGCGGGTTCAAGTCCTGTCTCCCCTGCCATTTATAGTGGTTTAATACCGCTTTTTTTATTTTTAGCTATTATACATACATTATTTTTATAAAGTGAGGTTGTTTATCTTGTCAAACTATACTGTTCCTGTAGGTATCTCCAATCGTCATTTACATTTGTCACAAGAACATCTCGAAATCCTTTTTGGCAAGGGCCATGAGTTAACTCCAATGAAACCGTTATCCCAACCTGGACAATATGCTGCTGAAGAAGTCGTGACTTTAGTCGGTCCGAAAAACAAAATTGCTAAAGTTCGTGTTTTAGGCCCGGTTCGTCCTAAAACTCAGGTTGAAATTTCCCGTACCGATAGTTTCATTTTAGGAGTTAATCCGCCGGTGAGGGATTCGGGAGCTCTTGACGGTTCGGCTGGAATCGTGTTGGAAGGGCCTGCAGGTTCTGTTACTTTGGATGAAGGCGTGATTATTGCCCAACGGCATATCCATTTACACACGGATGAAGCTGCCGAAATGGGCTTGAAAGATAAAGATATCGTATCGGTGAAATTTGACGGCCCTCGGGGAGTGATTTTCAATAACGTTTTAGTACGGGTCAGCCCCAATTTCGCGAAAGATTTTCACCTGGATACTGACGAAGCCAATGCTGCTGGTTTGAACAATGGAGATCAAGGCATCGTTTTAAAATAAAATGATATATCCCAATCATCTATATTGATAAACACCTTAGAGCTATCATTGCAAAATGATCGCTCTATTTTTTAATAAAAATGACTTAAAAAATGTATTATTGTATGATATATTATAACTATTATGAAGAATGCCATTCGACTTATAATTTGTGAGGAGGTTGTACATATGGCAAGAATGTATTATGACCAGGATGCCAATCTTGACCTGTTAAAAGGGAAAAAGGTCGCTATTATCGGATATGGCAGCCAAGGACATGCTCATGCGCAAAATCTCCGGGACAGCGGTGTTGAAGTAATCGTTGGCCAACGTCCGGGAAGCCAAAACTATCAAGCGGCGATTAATGATGGTTTTCAACCGGTATCTGCAGCTGAAGCTGCAAAGCAAGCCGATTGGATTATGATTTTATTGCCGGATCAGGTTCAGGCAAAAGTATATTATGAAGATATTGCACCTTACATGACCGAAGGCAAAGCATTGATCTTTGCTCATGGATTCAACATTCATTTTAACCAAATCGTTCCTCCTAAAAATGTGGATGTATTTTTAGTGGCACCGAAGGGACCGGGACATATGGTCCGTCGGGTGTATACCGAAGGCGGCGGTGTGCCGGCGATCTTCGCAATATATCAAGATGCCAGCGGGAAAGCAAAAGAATACGCCTTGGCTTATGCTAAAGGAATCGGTGGTACCCGAGCCGGCGTTTTGGAAACCACCTTTAAAGAAGAAACCGAAACCGATCTCTTTGGGGAACAGGTGGTTTTGTGCGGTGGTGTTTCTGAGTTGGTGAAAGCCGGATTTGATACTCTGGTGGAAGCCGGTTATCAGCCTGAAATCGCATATTTTGAATGCTTACATGAATTGAAATTAATCGTAGACCTGATTTATGAAGGCGGTATTTCATGGATGCGGTATTCCATCAGTGATACGGCTGAATACGGTGATTTGATGACCGGAAAACGGATCATTACTGAGGAAACCCGCAAGGAGATGAAAAAGGTTCTTCATGAAATCCAAAGCGGTCAATTCGCTAAGAATTGGTTGTTAGAAAATCAAGTCGGCCGTCCGGAGTTTAATGCCCGTCGCCGGATGGAAGCCGAACACCCCATTGAAGTTGTTGGTAAAAAGCTTCGTGACATGATGTCTTGGATTAAAAAGAAATGATATTGATGCTAGATCAACCGGAAGAATAAAATTCTTCCGGTTTTTTATGGATTATTCATTTTAAGTTGAAAAATAGGTGTTAATGCGATGTCTGCTCAATCTGTTTCAAGGATGCTCACTCATTGGAAAAACTTTAAAATGCTCCTTGTTTTTCAAGGAATTTTGGTTGGGCTGGTCTCAGGTCTCATTGTCGTCTTTTATCGGTTTGTCCTAGAAAAAATGGGCCGGTTATCGGTATGGATATATCATTGCCTTTCAGACAATTACCGATTGATACCTGTCTGGTTTTTATTTCTTACAGGGATCGCGGCTATTATCTATTGGATCATTCGAAAGGAACCGATGACGAAGGGAAGCGGCATTCCGCAGGTTGAAGGAGTTCTCTTACATCAATTGGAGATGAATTGGTGGAAGGTGATTCTCGGAAAATTCATCGGCGGGTCATTGGCACTCGGAGCGGGACTTTCCTTAGGAAGGGAGGGCCCTTCGATACAATTGGGGGCTGCCGCAGGACAAGGAATCAGTAAAATGTTAAAGCGGCCGACCATTGAGGAAAAGTTTTTAATTACCGGCGGCGCCAGTGCTGGACTTGCGGCAGCTTTTAATGCGCCATTGGCTGGTGTTATTTTTGCTTTGGAAGAAGTCCATAAGAACTTTTCGCCGCGCGTATTAATAACAGCTATGTCTGCCGCAGTAACAGCTGATATCCTATCGAAAGAGTTTTTTGGTATGAAGCCGGTGCTCAATTTTGCCGAAATTTCACCGTTGCCTCTTGAATATTACGGATATCTAGTGTTACTTGGTATTATTTTGGGCTTAGCAGGATCATTTTTCAATTGGGCGTTGCTTAGATGTCAGGAGTTATGGGGAAACTTGCCTTGGCTTTCGGGATATTGGAAAATAGTGATCCCGTTATGGCTCGGTGGTATTTTGGGTATTTTCCTTCCGGAAGTGATGGGGGGAGGGCATGATCTCATTATGTCCTTAACCCGGGAAGAGATTATCCTTAACATCGCTATTATTCTTTTAACCATGAAATTTATATTTACGATGATCAGCTACAGTTCCGGAGCGCCTGGAGGCATTTTTCTGCCTATGCTGGCATTAGGGGCGCTGATAGGGCTCATTTATGGAAAAACGCTGAATTTAGGTTTTCGTATTGAAATACATTATGTAAACAACTTTATTATTTTGGCTATGGCCGGATATTTTACGGCTATCGTCCGGGCGCCCATCACCGGCTGCATTTTGATATCAGAAATGACTGGTTCTTTAAATCATTTGCTTTCCTTGGCCGTAGTCTCATTTGTGGCGTTTATCGTTGCTGATTTAACCGGTTCTAAGCCGATCTATGAATCGCTTTTGGAAAGAATGCTAGAGAATAATAATAAAGACAAGCATAGAGTGTCTAAGGAGACAACAGCTAAAATACTTTTGGAGATCGCTGTTCAAATGGGTTCATCGATTGATGGCATACGTATCAAAGATGTTCAATGGCCTGCTGGAACCTTACTGGTAAGCATTTTACGAGGCCAGAAAGATATTATTCCCAACGGTCAAACGTCAATTGGTGCTGGCGATTATCTGGTGGTTTTAGTCGATGAATCACAAGCCGCATACGCTAAAGAAGCTTTATTAAAAATGGCTTCAAAGTATTAAATAAATTTTACATTATAAATTAAGGGATAATATAATTCAAAAATTTATACACCAAATTTTAAGCCTATGACTTAAATCATTAGCATAATTATTTTACTGAAATCTATAGCCAAAATTCAATTTCGAGTTATAAAATACTTGGTCGGGTTATTGATGTGAAATAATTATGAGTTATATAAAATTGCTGCTGAAAATGAAAAGATTCTTCGATGAATGGATTGGAAAATAACGTATGGGCGAAAAATTGCGTTTGCGGTCTTTTCGCGGTTATAAGTTAACATAATATATATTATACGACTCAAAAATTTACCTTGAAAGGCTACGAATAATAAAATAAGCTCAGATGATAAACCTGAGCGCTTAATTTATCTCTTTTTATATTAATTTTATTATATTTAAAGAAACTACTTTAAATTACTTGATTAATCTATGAAATTTAACTCTCAATAATTAATATATAATTGTAGTAATGGTTTAAGCCTTAAATTTACTTGATAACTTCAATTTTTAAATTTTGGCCTACAATCAGATCTGAGCCGGTTAATTGATTTAACTGTTTAATTTTCGCGATGGTATTTCGCGGGTCGTTTTCCGGTGCGATGCTGACAGCAATAGTCCATAAAGTATCTCCAGGTTTAACAGTAATCCATTCAATGGATTTTTCTTGAGTGGCTTTTACTGCGATGGAAAAACAGAAAATTCCGATACCGACGATTAACGTTAAAAGAAACATATTCGTTAAGAATCTTTTGAATGACCATTTATAATATTTGGTTCTTACTTTCATTTAAAGATTCCTCCTCAACCCAAACGGATGTTCGATGGTTATAATATAACACGAACAATTGTTCGGTGTCAATAGGAAAATAGAACAAATGTTTGTATTTCGACAGAAGCTATGATATAATGGCTTTAGTGAAATTTCTTTAGAATTAGAATTTGAGACATTCAAGGCCCCCTACTCTACTCTTTCATATAAAAATATTTTTTAATTTTGTTTCGGGAGTGAACCATTCGTGGAGGAATTATCAAAACGCCAACGCCAAATTTTGGAGTATATCATCAATGAAGTTCAACAAAAAGGATATCCCCCATCAGTGCGGGAAATCGGGGAAGCTGTGGGCTTAAGCTCCAGTTCGACAGTACATGCACATTTAGCCCAACTGGAAAAGCTCGGATATGTGCGGCGGGATCCTACCAAACCTCGAGCTATTGAAGTGTTGATTGGGAACGATCATGATTCGGATCTGCCTGCTTTCCATCGGGATTTAGTCAATATTCCGGTGGTTGGTACAGTAACTGCAGGTGCACCCATATTAGCCTCTGAAAATATTCAAGATTATTTTCCGCTTCCCCGGGATTTTACCAGGACAGATTCGGTTTTTATGCTAAGGGTCAAAGGAGACAGCATGATCAATGCCGGGATATATGACGGAGATTTGGTCGTGGTCTCCAACGAACATCGTTACGCAGATAACGGGGATATTGTTGTGGCCTTACTTGAGGAGGAAGCAACGGTAAAACGCTTCTATAAAGAGAAAAACGCGATTCGGCTGCAACCGGAGAACGACAAGTACGACCCGATTATCACCGATAACGTTCAAATTCTAGGCAAAGTGATCGGTTTGGTCCGTAAAATTCACTAAATCAATCCCACAAGTAATAAATAAAAGGAACTGTTCGGAAACAGTTCCTTTCGTTTACCATTTAAAAGTTTTCAGATAATCACTCTGTAAAAATTGATAATGAGTTAAGTCAATGGTAAGTGGCGTAATGGATATATCCCCTTCTTCCACTGCTCGGATGTCGGAGTCGGCTTCCTGTTCTTGTTTAGCCGGTTCTCCCCCCATCCAGTAATAAATGCGCCCCCGAGGATCTTTTCGTTCTTCAAAAACATTGATGTAGTTTAACCTGCCCAATTTGGTAAACCGTACTTGGGGGTTAGTTGCGGAAACCGTGGGAAAGTTAATATTGATAAGGCTATGGGAAGCAAGTTCCAATAATTTCTCTATATGGTCAGCCAAAAATTGAGCAGCCGGTGAAAAATTTGCATTTCCAAAGTCATAGACGGATGCTGCTATACTTGGAATACCGTACATATGACCTTCAATCGCTGCCGAAACAGTCCCAGAATATAAAACATCGCTTCCTAAGTTGGGGCCGCGGTTAATTCCAGAGATGATCAAATCAGGCCATTGATCGCGAAGTACTTTTTCCAAAGCAAGTTTGATGCAGTCGGATGGGGTTCCGTCGACAGTCCAATGGGTTTTGCCATCCAATTGAACCTGCTCGACCCGGAGAGGCTGATGCATGGTGATACCATGGCCGACTGCGCTCCGTTCCCGGTCCGGTGCAACGATGGTTACTTCTGCTTTATCTTTAATGGCTTGATAGAGTGCTTGTAAACCGGCAGCATGAAAGCCGTCATCATTACTTAATAAAATCTTCAGTGGTTGTTTCATGGAAATACAACCCGCTTTAAGCTAAACTCAATATTGCTAAAACGGTTCAAGAGAATCTCCTTGTTTTAAGCTTTTGCACTTTAAATAGTATATCCATAAACGTTGTTCACAATTACTCTAGCTGGCATTTCCAGCCCGCTGATATTGCTTCTGGGATACATTGATATTATCATTATTACGCCGGTACATATTCTTTAAGATTGTGGCAGCAGTTTCGCTAATTGCCTTTTTGCTGGAACGGATCAATTCAAAAAGGGTATCTAGGCATTCATCGCCACAGATTCCCCGTAACGCCTCCAGACAGGCGTGACGATGATTTTTTTGCTCAATCATCATAGCTACTAAAGGCTCTACGGCCCGTTCATCCCCGAAACTGCCCAATGCCATAATGGCGACGGCTTGGACATCATGATTTGGATCATGAAGCGCAGAAATCAACGGAAGAATACTGGCTGGATTTCGAAGTTTACGCAAAGCTTCGGCCGCTTCATACCGGACTCCCGAGTCCTCATCTTTCAAGGCAATGATCAACCCTTCGGTGACCTGGGAATCGCCAATTTCGCCAAGAAGTTTGCAGGCGAGACGGCGAATTTGTTGATCCGGGTCTTGAAGCGCTTGGGTAAGAGGAGGCACAATTTGGTCTGGATCAAAATGCTTTAATGCCGAACAAACGTTGAAGCAAACATAGTGATTTTCATCAGCCAGCGCTTTAATCAATCCTTGAATAGCCCGGTTATTCTTTAATTTTCCTAATGCTTCAGCTGCCCATCCACGGACATGTTCATCTGAATCATTCAATGCTGAAATAAAGAGATCCAATGATTGATCAAGGCCGACTTTACTCAGTCCGTACATGGCACTATGCCGAACCGTACGGTCACCCTCCATAAATGCGATTTTTAAAACTTCGATGACTTCATTCCGTAAATTTTCAATCAGTTCTTTACGGCGGGTTTTATCCATACAGGTATCGGTGATTTCCTGTTCGATTTTATTTAAAAATTGTATCAAGTGGTCTATGCGCTGTGCCTCTATTCCCATGATGGTCTCCCTTCTTCATACATCCAACCAACAACATATTATTCTTTCGTCAGAGACCTAGACTTACATTTCGGACATTGGTCTGCTTCCCAAGGAACCGGTTCATGACAATTTAAGCATTCTCTTTTAGCATTTTTACGACAAAAGGGACAAACGAATAATTCTTCGAGAACAGCCTTCTGACAATGGGGACATTTAAAAAGATTTCCCTTGGGTCGAAGCATTATATAGCATACTAATAAAATCAAGAGTAAGACAATGGTAATGATGGTTGATGAGAAAATCAAGATTAAAGGCACAAAAACCCAGAAATACCACATATAATCTCTAGCACGGGCATCTTTGTAGAACCAAATGGCCATAGGGATGGCTAAAACCAAATTAATAAGCAGCTCCACAAGGTTCATAATAATCTCCTTTCAACCAAGTCAAAATAAGAAACCCATCTTAAACGTATAAGAGAGCTTAAAAGTATTCAATTCAAAAATTATGGATTCCTGCTTGACATTGTAAAATTACCCATTATTTTTGGTAAATAGTTAGAAAGGAATATGCCTGCCAGACTGAGTTTAATCTGGGTATAAGATAAACCACCTTGCATAAATGCGGTATAAGGCGGAGTTAACGGCGCATCAGCTGAAAACTCACTGGTCGAACCGGATATGAAAGTTCCACCTCCCATGATTACCGGATGTAAATATCCTGGCAGCAATGCCGGTTCCGGAACCACATGGGATTCGATGGGTGAATTTCGTTGAACAGCCCGGCAAAAATCGATCAAATCCTGATCGGAATCGAAGAAAATCTTTTGAATGATATCGGTGCGTTTCTCATCAAAGCGCGGAGAAACACGATAGCCAATTTCTTCAAAGAGTTTTGCCGTTAAAACTGCTCCCCGATGCATATCGCTGACCCGATGGGGTGCTTCAAAGAAGCCTTGAAAGAAGATTTGTAAATTTAATAGAGACGGACCGATTTCTCCGGCAATTTTCGGTGCATACAATCGTTCCGCCGCTTTATTGACCAAATCGGCCCGGCCTGCAATATATCCTCCGCTGGGGATTAAACATCCTCCGGGATTTTTAATCAGGGAACCGGCGATTAAGTCAGCTCCCACTTCAGTAGGTTCCAAAGTTTCCACAAATTCCCCATAACAATTATCGACAAATAATGGCAAATCTTTATGGATCCTTTTAATATCTTGAAATACTTTTTGTAATTTATCAATGGTAAAGGATTGACGGGATGAATAACCGCAGGAACGTTGAAAGGCCACCATGGCGGTAGCTGGAGTGATCGCATCCAGGATCCGTTCGACATCGATATTTCCATCGGGCAAAAGCGGAATAACTTTAACGGTAAATCCTCCCGTTTCACTGACCACGGTTTCCTGCCCCGGCTTGATGCCTAAGACGCCTAGCAATGTTTCATAAGGGTATCCTGTGGCCAAGATCAGCTCCTGGGAAGGTTTCAAATTTCCCAATATGGCACAGGCAATGGCGTGGGTACCGGATACCATTTGCTGGCGGACCAAAGCGGCTTCAGTGCCGAAAACCCTTGAAAAAACATTTTCAAGGGCTTCACGTCCCAAGTCATTGTAACCATAACCGGTGGTTGATTGGAAATGATGGGTGCCAATTTTTTCGGCGTGAAATGCATTCAATACTTTTCGTTGATTATATAATGCGATGCGTGAAATATTTCGGAAAATTTCCGAAAGGGAATCTTCATGTTTTTCAATCCATTGTAATAATTGATCGTTATATTCCATTTTTTTCTTCTTCTCTTTCTCTCTTGGGGTAACTACCTAAGATTTTTTTCCAACCATCCGTGGTCCGAACCTGCATTTCAATATTTTTCAGTGCTTGCTCCACCTTGGGATCTGAACGGTGGCCGACAAACTCATAAATAAGGACATATTCCTGAGGTTTTACTTTATATGGCCGGGATTGGACAAAGGTTAAGTCCAGCTCCTGTTCGGCCAGATATTTCGCAGTTTGATAAAGTTGTCCGGGTTGGTTGGTACCATAGCGGACCGCCATTAATGTCCGATCATTACCGGTAGGAAGCCCGTCGTGTAAGGCACAGACCATAAAACGGGTTTCATTGACCAGATAGTCTTGGATCTCACGGTCAACAATTTTCAAATTTTCAAGTTTGGCGGCTTCATGATTGCAAATTGCCGCCGATTGACGGTGTGGGTCCTGTTGTACTTTTCCTGCTGCTTCTGCCGTGGATGAAACCGGAATCAGTTCGGCATCGGGAAGTAACTCTGCTAAGGTGCGTTGACACTGGTTTAGTGCGGAAGGGTGTGAATAAATCCGGTTTATCTTTTCCCAATCGCCTTCTGGATGTATGGCTAAGACGTGGGTGATCGGCAAATGCACCTCATCGCATACTTTCACAAAATCCTGATACTCTAAGAGTGCATCTAGTGAAGTTCCAATCAATCCGTCGATCATGTTTTCTACCGGAATGACGGCATAATCAGCCTGATTATTTTGGACCCGCCGTAACGAATCATTGATCGTCGTATAAATCAATTCCAATTGTCCGGGTTTTATCCCAATTCGATGGGCAAATGCTTTGGCGGCACGTTCGGAATAAGTGCCGGCTGGCCCCAAAATGGCGATTTTCAAACTGGTCAGCCCTTTCTCATGAATATTAACTCAAGGTTCATCCGGCCACTCGCCATGGAAAACTTCGGTTGCCGGTCCGGTCATGAATACATGACGGGTTTCAGGATCCCAGCGGATCTGAAGATCGCCACCTAGCAAATGAACGGTAGCCTCGGGCTTTGTTTTTTGATTGAGAACCGCAGCAACCAAAACGGCACAAGCGCCAGTCCCACAAGCCATAGTCTCTCCGCTCCCCCGTTCCCAAACGCGCATGCTCAGGTCTGTCTCCGAGTTTACGGTAACAAATTCCACATTGACTTTCCGCGGGAATAGCGGATTGACCTCGATAGAAGCTCCATCCTCCCATACCATGGTATCGGTAATCTTCGGCACAAAGATGACACAATGTGGATTTCCCATGGAAACGGCAGTGAAGCGGTACTCAGACCTTTCTGTTTGAATGGGTTGGTCGATTACCGGTGTCATATCGACATTTACCGGAATCTTCAACCCTTCGAGAATCGGCTCTCCCATATCCACGGTGACCGTTTCCACCCGGTCATGATGGACATTGAGGGAAAGATATTTTATCCCTGCCAAAGTTTCAATGGTTACCTCATTTTTACGAACCAGCCCGTGATCATAGAGGTACTTTCCAACGCAGCGAATGGCATTACCACACATTTCTGCTTCACTTCCGTCGGCGTTAAACATCCGCATCCTGGCGTCAGCTTTATCCGAAGGGAGAATTAAAACGATCCCGTCTCCCCCGATACCAAAATGGCGATCACTCATCGCGACCGCCAAGGCTTCCGGATGGTGGACGGTCTGATTAAAACAGTTGATATAAATATAATCGTTGCCAAGGCCATGCATCTTGGTGAAACGCATCATTATCACTCCCTTATCTATTACATCTATCGTTTCCCTGAAATTATAATGGCCATAAAAAAAGACCCGTGAGGGTCTTTATTCCTCTCTTTTTTCAGCAGCAAACTCAGGAAGGGGTTTTACCGGTATTATGGTAGAAACTGCGTGTTTATAAACCATTTGTTGTTTCCCTTCACTGTCCAGAATGATGGTGAAGTTATCAAAGCCTTTGACTAAACCGCGGAGTTGAAAACCATTGACCAAAAAAATGGTCACAGCAGTGCCTTCTTTACGAACTTGATTTAAAAAAGCATCCTGCAAATTGATGATCGGTTTATTCATAATTTAATTCCCTCCACTGAACAAATTCCCACTGATCTTATTCGACATTTCAGCCCAATCTACCTTCAATATAGTTCAATATCTCATAATAAAATTCCTCTTTTTTTCCAGAAAGGTTGACGGAATAATCAAGAGGTTCTCTTTTAAACCAGGTAATTTGCCGTTTGGCATAATTTCGGGTTTTTTGCTTCATCTGATCAATGGCTTCGTCGAATGTCAGTCGATTTTCCAAATAATCAACCAACTGTTTATAGCCTAAGCCTTGCATTGGTTTTAAATCAGCAGAAAAGCCCATGTTTAAAAGGGATTTCACCTCTTCCAGGAGACCCTGTTCCAGCATGAGTTCCACCCGACGGTTGATCCGGTCGTATAATTCCTCCCGATTCCGATCTAAGAAAATATAGATCACCGGATATTTCAAACCATGTTTAGTTTGAAGTTTGGAAATGGGAGTTCCGGTTAATTCAAATACTTCCAGCGCTCGAATGATCCTTACTGCGTCATTGGGATGAATACGTGCAGCTGCTTCGGGATCAACTTCAGTCAGCTTTCGATGGAGATATTCGTTGCCATAAGTTTGGAGAAGTTCTTTATAACGATGGCGGAGCTCCGGATCGGGTTGAGCCGAGTTATCCAAGGCAAAGGATTGAATCGATGCGCGGATATAAAGACCAGTCCCTCCGACGACTAATGGTATCCGGCCTTTCTGCTTGAAATCGTCAACGGTCTTATCGAATAACTGTTGATAATCAGCAACCGAAAAGCTTTGATCCGGACGGACCAAATCGATCAAATGGTGTTTGACCCGTTGTTGTTGGGGAGCATCTGGTTTGGCGGTACCAATGTCCATATATTTATAAACCTGCATCGAGTCGGCTGAAATGATTTCGGTATTCAACTGTTCGGCAAGCCAGATGGCAAAATCAGTTTTTCCGACAGCCGTAGGTCCGGCAATGATGATAATCGGTCGTTCCATTTATCGCCTCAAAAATTTCTTTCCTAATTCATCATAACTCATTCGAAAGATAGTTGGCCGTCCATGGGGACAAGTATATGGATTTTCGCACCGGAAAAGGTCTTTAATCAAGTTTTCACATTCCAGGACATCCAGTTTGTCCCCGGCTTTCACAGCTGCACGGCATGCCATGGTAATCAAAAAGGCCTCTTTAATTTCGGAAGGACTTTTAAAGGTTTTAAAGTTGGCATATTCTTCTAACAAATCGAAAATTATTTGGGTATGGTCCATATTGGCCAATGTCAAGGGAACACCTCGAATAATAAGAGTTTTTCCCCCAAAGGCTTCAAGATCAAATCCCAAACCGTTGAAGAGAGACATACGTTCCGAGATGATTTTGTATTGGGTGTAATTTAGCGTAACCGTTTCCGGAATTAACAATGCCTGGGTTCCTAATAATTCCTGAGTTTTTGTAAAAAACCGTTCAAATAACACCCGTTCATGGGCAGCATGTTGGTCAACAAACAATAGACCTTGTTCGTCCTGGACAATAATGTAGGTATTTTGAACGGTTTTTGGATAGACATACCAATTGCGGTAAGATTTCTCCGGCGGTATGTCGGGAATCGTCGGTACGACATGAAGCGTATTCTCTGACGCTACAGGTTCTTGGACGGATGACACTTCTTCTTTAACTGCATAGATATCATGATAAACCTGATAGTTCAGATCCAGATTTGCCGCCGGTGTTGCTGAAGTGGCCGGTACTTCCGATTTTAACGGTACAGTTGTTTCGGTTGCAATGCGGGAAAGAGACACGGCATCATCCGGATTAATCCATTCCGAAATTAAGGAATGTTCTTTCAGTGAATTATGAATGAGATGATAAACAGCTTTATATATATCGGATTCATTGGCAAACCGAACTTCAAGTTTGGTGGGGTGGACATTGACATCCACCCAGTCGCGGGGAAGTTCGATAAATAATATAACAAACGGATAACGGGCGATCGGCAGTAAAGTATGATAAGCCTTTTCCACGGCAGAGCTTAAAATGCGGCTATTGACATGACGGCCGTTAATGTAAAAGATTTCGTATTTTCGGTTGGTCCGGGCAATAGAGGGTTTCCCGTAAAAACCGGTGATTTTCAGATGACGATCTTCCATTGCTATCGGGATCATTTCCCTGTGTATTTCCGTGCCAAACAGCGAAATAACGGTGTCTTCCAAGCGGCCGTTTCCCGGGGTAAATAACATATCGTAATCCTGATGTTTCAGTTGAAAACTGATTTCAGGATGACTTAAAGCCAGCCGGGTGACAATTTCATTGATATATCCACTCTCTGTCGGGATGGATTTTAAGTACTTGAGTCGTGCCGATGTGTTATAAAAAAGATCCTGGACCGAGATACTGGTACCTTCCGGGGCACCGATACTTTTGACTTTTTGCAGAATGCCTCCTTTACATTCGATCAACGTTCCGAAATCAGCAGAGGCAGGTTTAGTAATTAATGAAAAGGTCGACACGGAAGCGATAGATGGTAATGCTTCACCACGAAAGCCCAACGTATATAAATTAAGAAGATCTTCCGCTTGCATGATTTTACTGGTTGCGTGGCGCTCGATAGCCAGGACGGCATCCTCCTGCTCCATACCACATCCGTTATCTACGACTTTTATCAGCTGGCGTCCTCCGTTTTTAATTTCGATTTCGATTCGGGTTGCTCCGGCATCGATCGAATTTTCAACCAATTCTTTGACAACTGAAGCTGGACGCTCGATAATTTCACCGGCAGCTATTTTGTTGATGGTCTGTTCATCAAGCCGATGGACTTTCATGGGAACCCACCTCCTGTTTTCGAATATCAGTTAAATAAGATGAGAATTGTGTCATATCAATTTTTCCTGAGTTCCTGTTGCCATTGATATAGTAAGTTTAAAGCCTGCAATGGAGTCGTTGAGGCCAAATCCACCGCACGTAGCTGATCGATAATTTGGTTGTGTGCTGTTTCAAAGAGTGCCAATTGTTGAACAGGTTGGACAGATTGGACGGATTGAACAGATTGAGCAGTTTGAGCCTCTTCTTTTTTTTGGATTTCCTTAAATTCCAGCACTTCATTTTTTTCTAGGCTTTTCAATATTTCCCTGGCCCGATCTGTAACTTCTGCTGGTAAGCCTGCCAAAGCCGCTACTTCAATACCATAACTTTGGGCAGCACTGCCGGGCATGATTTTTCGTAAAAAGATAATCTCGGAACCGTTTCGTTCTACAGCTACATGATAGTTTTTAACGCCCTTCAGCTTGTCTTCGAGAACGGTCAATTCATGATAATGGGTCGCAACTAAAGTTTTAGCACCAATCCGGTTCGGATTGTTTAGAAATTCGATAACTGCCCAGGCAATGCTTAGACCGTCAAAGGTACTGGTTCCACGGCCGATTTCATCCAGGATAATAAAGGACTGGCGGGTAGCATGGTTTAAGATGTAAGCCACTTCATTCATCTCAACCATAAAAGTACTTTGTCCGGTGGCCAAATCGTCGGAAGCGCCCACGCGGGTGAAAATACGGTCTACCGGAGAAAGGACACAGCGTTTTGCTGGAACATAACTTCCGATATGAGCCATTAGAACGATCAAAGCCACTTGCCGCATATAGGTGGATTTACCGGCCATATTGGGACCGGTGATGATTTGTTCGCGATATTCATTTAAATCCAAAAACGTATCATTGGGAACAAACGTACCGGAAGGCAACATCCGTTCGACTACCGGATGACGGCCGTCGATAATCTGGATTTCTCCGGTATCCGTAAACTCCGGCCGAACATAATGATAACGGGTGGCAACTTCCGCTAAGGCATTGAGAGCATCCAGTTCGGCCAAGATCATAGCATTCGTTTGCAAACTGTCGATTTGCTTTAAAACTTCATCCCGAATGCTCATAAAGATTTGATATTCCAAGGCTATACTTTTATCATGGGCATTGAGGATCAGGTCTTCATATTCTTTAAGTTGCTGATTGATAAAACGTTCGCAATTGGCCAGCGTTTGCTTTCGGATATAATCTGACGGAACAAGATCGAGATTGGCTTTGGTAACTTCGATATAGTAACCGAATACTTGATTGTAAGCGACTTTCAGCGATTTAATGCCGGTCCGTTCCCGTTCAGCTTGTTCCAACTCAGCCACCCATTGTTTCCCGCGGCTGGCTGCATTCAATAATTTTTGCAATTCCGGATCGAAAGATTCCCGGATCATCCCTCCTTCTTTCAATGTGAGGGGCGGGTTATCCTCCAAAGCTCGCTCCAATAAGTCGGTAAGGTCCGAAAGCGGTAATAGGTTTTTCTCCAACTCCTGCAATTTTTTCGACGGACAACGGCGAATCAACCCTTTTATCTCGGGCAAGACTTGTAAAGTGTTGCGGAGAGCCAGCAAATCCCGGGCATTGGCGGAATTGCCGGATAATTTGCTTAAAATTCGTTGCAGATCATAGGTGCTTTTAAGAGCTTCCCGCATCATCTCCCGTAATTCGAGATTGGCGACAAAATCAGCGACAGCTTCCTGGCGTTCCAAAATGTGGTCCAGTTTGGATAAGGGCTGTTCAATCCAATTGCGCAGGGTTCGTGCACCCATCGAAGTTACGGTTAAATCTAATACAGCTAACAGGCTTCCGGCAGTTTCTCCACTTCGGATATTTTTGGTGAGTTCCAGATTACGACGGGTTGCCGGATCCAACGCCATATAATCCCCAGTCTCATAGGTGGTTAAATGCCGTAAATGATATAAGGTATTTTTTTGCGTTGATTTTAAATAAAACAAAATGGCTCCGGCAGCGATCGTGGCTGCCCGTAACTCTTCACACCCGAAAGACCTGAGATTTTGCACCTGGAAATGATCCTGCAATTCACGATAGGTCTGATCATAATTGAAATTATGGGGTTCACCGTGAGTGATCATGCTTTCTGTCCGCTTCAGAATTTCCTGTAAAGTTTCAGCATCATTTTCGCATATGTATATTTCAGCCGGACGGACCCGGGTTAATTCGGCAGCCAATAATGTATGCTGATGTTTGGGAAATTGAGTCGCTTTAAATTCACCGGTTGAGATATCTACATAAGCAAAACCTAAATGGTGTTCATATTGGGTGATCGCTGCAAGATAATTATTGGATTTCTCTTGCAGCAGCTGATCTTCAATAATGGTTCCGGGGGTAATGACCCGAACGACCTCCCGTTTCACAATACCCTTAGCTGCTTTCGGATCTTCCACTTGTTCACAGATGGCTACTTTATACCCTTTATTTAATAAACGCCCCAGATAACTGGATACGGAGTGATACGGCACGCCACACATAGGGATGCGTTCGGAGCTGTTCTCCCGTGACGTTAATACGATTTCCAATTCTTTGGAGGCAATCACGGCATCCTCAAAAAACATTTCATAAAAATCACCTAAGCGAAAAAACAGAATACAATCTTGATATTCTTTTTTAATCGCCAAGTATTGTTCGATCATTGGAGTGGTTTTGGCCATAAGTTTAATACACCTCAAAAAAAAATAAATGGGTTTATCCCATCATTCTTCGACAATATTTATTTTAATTCCTTTATAGAAACGAAAACTTCACTTAATAACGTATTTCTCTTTTGAATAAGAAAATTGACTTTAAATCATGCGGTCGAAAGGCTGTTCGGTTTGGTTCGAGGCAATGTAATTTTAAATTCGGTTCCAAATTCGACTTGACTGACGACTGAAATATTTCCACCCAATTCTTGAACCAGTTCTTTTACGATTCCAAGTCCCAGTCCGGAACTGTTTTTTGTCGAAAAACCGGGTAAAAAGATACGTTCTATATGTGTCTCCGGAATCGGGTCTCCATTATTCCAGATACTGATCACATAATAGTCATTGGCTTCCCACATGGTAATTTGAATTTCCCTGTCCTGACGGTTGATCTCCTCCAAGCATTCAATGGCATTACGGATGATATTGCCGATAATCCGGGTGACCTTTGACGGAGAATATTTAAAATGAGTAAAATCGATGTCGGAATCGATGGTCATTTTAATTCCTTTATCACGGGCTTCCGTTTCATAAACTAAATACAAGGCAGAGATAGCTGAGTTATTGATACGGGAGGATGCAGCTGCCGATACATTTGCCAGCGAAATATAATCGTCAATGTATTTAATGATTTCACTATTTTTATTAAACTGGGCTAATACGCGAATAACCTGGAGTTGATTGCGATAATCATGCCGTTGGGATTGAAGGGTTTGTACCAGTTTACGGCTTTCTTCCAACTGAAATTGGTCAGTCTCCCGGGCGATTCTTTCTTCGTTGACTACCATAGCAAATTTGTAAAAAAACCAAATGCTTAACACCCACAAAATGAGAATAAAAAATATACATGCCATGAAGGAAAAGTAAATGGTCCGATTCAACTGTTCAAAAATGGATAATTCAAACAGCAGCATGGTAAATATGCAAATGAGTATGCAAAGAAATGCTTTTAAAAAGTATAACTGTTTCAACGGAGGACTCCTGTTCTATATGTTTCGCAAATATTTTGCAAGATTAAATTTACAGGTCTTCAGTATGAAAATAACAATAGTCGGTACAGCAAATTCAGCTAAATTAATCAATATCCACGGTAAGCCTTTGGTTTCTCTCGGAACTTCAAAACCTAGAGTTACCATTATCGGACAGGCTATCAACAGGCTGCTGACGATAAAGGTCGTAAAACTTAGGATAGAGCCGATAATGCTTAATAAGTAATCAATTTTGTTAAAAAGGAACATTAAAACTGCACAAATCACCACTATCGAAGTGCTGTAAATGACAGGAGGCGCTTGAAAGACCGTTCGAATGAGAAATGCTGACAATCCCAGAAACAATGAAGGAAGGATGGTTTTTAAGAAGCGCACTCTCGCTCCAACATATGTTAAGGCCAAATGATACGTAATGAAAAGCAATAATGACAATAAAAGGTTGATTAACACCAAAATCCTCCCCCCGAATGACAACTCTGGCAATTCAACGCAAACATAGATATCATTTATATTTTTAATCAACTCTAAAAAACCACTAAGGTATCATCCTTAGTGGTTTTTTAACAATACAAAGTATGGGAAGTCAACACTTTTCCGGACATTTCATTAAGCGACACTTTCTGAAACCAGTTCATGATAGCAATTAAGCCATTCGATGGGGCTAAGATAACCCAAACGTTTTTGGATGCGACGCGTGTTATAAA
>Ga0209508_1000103_pt1 | contig 99783 bp, 85 predicted proteins | sample AD_UKC129_MetaG_FD_184427 | JGI IMG/M metagenome (GOLD analysis project Ga0209508, IMG submission 184427) | Active sludge microbial communities of municipal wastewater-treating anaerobic digesters from Canada - AD_UKC129_MetaG (SPAdes) (version 2) | ecosystem: Engineered > Bioreactor > Anaerobic...
TTTTCAACACGCCGCGCCGCCGCTAAGGGTTACCTTTCGCCATCCGAAGAGCCCAATCTGCCCGATTTTCGAGATTCCGGGAAGCAATCGTTCTTGCTGGATCGGGTTTTTCAACAAGCTCCTAGCGCAGCTGCCCTCGCGCGGCACAACTGGGGTTTGCTCTGGGGCGCTGCTAAGGCGTTGATATCTCAATGCACTGCAAGCCCGTCTTGAGACGAACAACTGAGGGCAACTGGGCGGAGACAAGAGTCTCGGGTATGATCGGATGCTTGTCCGTACCTTCGCACTTCTCTGTGTCGAACTCGAACATACAGGTAACCTCAAGAGTGTGCTCCCGGCCAGAAGCTCTAAACCGCCACTGCTTTAGAGCTTTTAAGACGAACGTTGTGCTTAGGGATGAGTAGGGCTGATGTGACCGCGGTCACTGCCGTGAAGCGCGGGTTCGGTCATTCTGATTCCATGGCAAACCAGGAAATCGACCTTCGCGAGATTCCGCACGGGAGGCGCCATGGTCTCGTTTTCGCCGCCTTCGACGCGCTGAAAACGAACGATTCCTTCGTGATCATCAACGACCATGACCCCAGCCCGCTCCGCAATCAGATGGAGTTCATGCGGCACGGGCAGGTCGGCTGGGAGTATCTCGAACGCGGACCGGAAGCGTTTCGCGTGCGGATCACACGGGTTGCCGAACCAGCGGGCAGCGGCCCGAAAGCAAGCGGCGCCGACAACGCCGTCTTCACGAACTTCTAGCGGGCCGGGATCGCTGATCAGAGGGGGTTTGTGAAGTGGCATACGTGATCGGCGAACCTTGCGTCGGCGTGAAAGACACTGCATGCGTGGCGAAACGGGGCGTCGCCGGCGCGAGTTCGCGAGCGCTTAACCTGCCCAGGCACTCCAGGTGCAGAAGCGCGAGATCGCACGCGCACTTGTGCCCAACGGGAACGCCAATCGCTCCCGCCTGTTGCGCCGGCGCGGCCTGATCGGAAGCCCCAAAAACGCACGGACGCCGATCGAAGAGGCAGTCACGCTCTTTCTGGCCCACGTCGCGGCGCACTCCCTTTCGCGCCCATCCTGAAGGCAAAGGGCATCAAGGATGCAGGCGAGCGACCGGCCAAACGATCAGCCTGGCGGAAGCGGCTTGCCGAAGTATGCTTCATAGCGGCGGCGAAAGGCGTCCGCGGGAGTGGTGAGAGCCGGATGAATTCCGTTTACGAAATACATCTCGGTTTCCTTGCCGTCCTTGGTGCGCACGCGGCCACGCGGCTCGCAGGCGAAGAAATCTTTAACCCGCACATAAGTGCGCTCGGATATGTTCAGACGGCCCGGCTGGCTGCCCGCTTCCATGCGCGCGCTGAGGTTTACCGTGTCGCCCCACACGTCAAAAGCGAACTTCGATTCCCCGACCACGCCCGCGATCACCGGCCCTGTATGCACGCCGATCCGCACCCGCCACGTGCAGCGGGGATCTTTCTGGTGCATGTTGGCGACCGCGTCCAACATCTCGAGTCCGGCAAGCACCGCGTCCACCGGATGCGAGGGCGTGCGCTCCGGCAGCCCGGCCGCGAACATGAAGCTGTCGCCGATCGTTTTCAGCTTTTCGAGTTCATAGCGCGCCACAATGCGGTCAAACGCCGTAAAGTAAGTGTTCAGAATCTCGACCAGCTCCTGGGCCGCGAGATTCTCCGTGGCGCAGGTGAAACCCACAAAGTCAGTGAACGCGATCGTGGCGTCCTCGTAATAGCGCGGCGCCACCGAACCCTTCGTGCGCAGCTCCTCGGCCACACTCTTCGGCAGGATGTTGCGCAGCAGCGCCTCGGCGGCCTGCCGCTCGGCTTCGGCCTCCTCGGCCCGCCTGCGCTCGGCGTCGGCCAGGCGCTTGCGCTCGATCGACGCTCCGATGCGCGCGCGCAGCACAACCGGATTGGGTGGCTTTGCCAGGTAGTCCTCGGCGCCCATCTCGATCGCCGCGGCCACGCCGGCCATGTCGTCCTCGGCGGAGACCATGATGACCGGGATGGAGGCCAGCGCCGGATCGCTTTTCATCTGGCGCAGCACGGCCGCGCCATCCATCTCTGGCATGATCATGTCGAGCAGCACGACATCCACAGCCTCCCGGGCCAGCAGTTCCAGAGCCTCGCGGCCGTCCCGCGCCTCCAGGATGCCGTAGCCCTGGGCCGCCAGTTCGCGAGAGATCAGAGTTCTGCCGAGCAGACTGTCGTCCACCAGGAGAATACGGCCTTTTACTCCGGATTGCGGTTCACCTTCGCCCATGTTTTCTATTGTGAGCCCCCTGAAGCCTCGATGACGATGCCGCTCTCCTCAATGATGGTATTCATGGCCCGCTGCAAGGCCGTGATCGCGTTTTCGTAGTTGATGAGCGCGTTCAATTCCCGAATGCGCGCCTCGGCATAATCGCGCTGGTAGCGGAGCACCTCGAAGTTGGTCGAGAAGCCGGCTTCGAAGCGCGCGGTCTCGCCCTCCAGTTGCTCGAGCGAAAGCTGCGAGGCCAGGCGCGAGACTTCGAGCGACTTCTTGCGCGTGACGATGGCTTCATACGCATTCCGCACCTCCACCAGAATCGCGACCTCCCCTTGCTTCATCTGGGTCTCAAGGCGCCGCTCGGCAAGCACCGCCTCGGCGTAGCGCGCCTGGGCCGCGCGGTTTCCGATCGGCAACTGCACCTGGATGCCGGCGCTCCAGTTCAGGAAATCGAACCCCATCACCTGCTGGAAGGAAGTACTCAGCCCGCCGAAGCCCGGGTGCGTTGGGTTCAGCACGCGCGAGGAGCCGGGATCCAGGTCGGCCTGCGGCAGATACACGGTGCCCGCTCTGCCGACAGACCCAATCGTACCCTGCAGGTTCACCGCGGGTTTGGTCTCCTGGGCGTAGTATTTGCGATTCAGTCTGCTCTGGCGCAACTGAAGCCGCAATTGCTCGAGTTCAGGCCGGTTCTCAAGCGCCGTGCGCACGGCCTCGTCGAGGGTCACATGGATGTCCCGCGCCTGCGGCCGGTCGGTGGGCAGAATGATGGCGTTCCAGATCGGATCGTTGGGGCCAGGCGCGATAAGCTGTTTCAAGACATTCTGAGCGTTGATGATCTGCACCTCGGCCTCCAGGATCTCCTGATCCCGCAGCGCCACCTCGGCCCGCGACGACGTCAGCGCAACTGGCGTCAACATGCCGTTTTCGACCCTCTGGCGCGTGTTCTCGTATTGCCGGATGGCGAGTTCCTGCGACTGCCTGCGCGCCTCGTATCCCTCCACGGCCCCGACGAGCGCCCAGTATGCGTTGCGCACCCGGTGCACGACCTCGGCGAGCACCTGGCGGAACTGCGCTTCGCCAACCTTGCTTTCCAAGCGCAGCAGCCGGATCTGATTCTCGGCCGCATTCCAGCGGAATCCCCTGAGCAGCGGCTGCGTGAGCGTCAGGGTCAGGCCCGAGCCGTAGATGGGATTGACGAACGTGTAGGCGTCGTTCGTTGAGTTCCGGAAGCCGCTGATTGAGATGCCCGCCGTGCCTCCGCCGGGAAGGAACTGCTGGATGCCAGGAGCGAACGTGGCGCTGCGGGACTTATACGCTGAAAGCCCGGTGCCGGTTTGCAGAAGACTGGTGGCTGGCGAGCTGTCGCGGTTCAGACCCGCGGAAAAGGAAAGCTGCGGATCGAATACGCCTTTGGCGCCGTGCAGGCGCACGCGGTTCGTCTCGACGGTGAAGCGCTGCACCTTGACGTCCAGGTTGCGCTCGATGGCCTGTTCGAGTGCGGCCTTCAGGCTTAACTCGATTACCGGACCGCGCTGGCGCGCGCGCTCGGCAAATGGCTCGGCGCGCGTGAACTCGTGCGGCGTCTCCTCGGCCGCGAAGGCGGCGGCGACGATCAAGACCGAGATGAACGGCCGGGTGTGCATGGCTTCTACAGGTTCAGTTGCTGTGTCGCGAGATAGTAGTACAGTCCCTTTTGCGCCATTAGCTCCTCGTGCGTGCCGCGTTCGATGACGTTGCCACCGTCGAGCACGACGATGAGGTCCGCGTTGCGCACCGTCGAGAGCCGGTGCGCGATGGTGATGACAGTTCGACCGGCAAAGATGCAATCGAGATTCTGCTGCACGTAGCGCTCGGATTCGTTGTCCAGGGCCGAAGTGGCCTCATCCAGGATCAGCATGCGCGGGTTCTGGAGGATGGCGCGCGCAATGGCGATGCGCTGCCGCTGCCCGCCGCTCAGGTTCGCCCCGGCTTCGGCCAGCGGGGTGTCATAGCCGGCGGGCAGGGCGGTGACGAAATCGTGCGCACCGGCAAGGCGCGCCGCCTCAATCACTGCCGCCAGGGACGCTCCCGGCCGCGCCTGGCTGATGTTCTCCCGTATCGTGCCCCGGAACAAGTACGATTCCTGCGGCACCACCCCCACCTGCCTGCGCAGCGAGGGCAGCCATAGCTCGGCGAGATCAAAGCCGTCGATCGTGATCCTGCCCGACGTTACCGGATAGAACCCCAGCAGCAGCTTGATGAAGGTCGATTTTCCCGAACCGCTGCGCCCCACGAGCGCCACTTTCTGTCCCGGTTGAATTTCGAGATCCAGGTTCTGGAGAACGTTCTTGGCGTCCGGGCTGTAGCGGAAGGTGACGTTCTCAAAGCGAATGTGCCCACGGAGGGTCTTAAGCGTTACGCGCGCCCGCGCCGCAGCGGAGTTGCTTTCCTGAGCGCCCGAATTGGTGAACTCGGGGAGAGAATCAAGCACGTCGTTGATTCGCTCGGTGGCGTTCAGGGTTTCCTGGAACGTGTTCCCGCTTGAGACCAGCTTCAACACGGGGGCGTTGACCGCCTTGGTCATCGTGGTGAACGCCACCAGCTCGCCCACGCTGAGCCGGTTTTCCAGTACGAGATACGCGCCCAGGAAGAGCACCGCCACATCGGAGCAGTTGCTCACGAGCTGGCTTGCCAGGCTCCCCAACACCGAGTAGCGCACCGTGCGAAAGTAGGTGTTCATCTGGCGGGCGAGCAGGTGATCCCACTTCCAGCGCACGTAATGCTGGATACCCAGCACCTTGATGGTGCTCAATCCGCGCAGCGATTCGACCAGGTGGCTTTCGCGGTCGGCGGTCTTCTGAAAGACCTCGCGCGCTGCCTGGCGCAGCTTGGGATAAATCACCCGGATGTTGACCACGTGCCCCAGAATGAAAAGCGCGGCCACCACTGCGAGCGGCACGCTGTAGTAGAACATCAGTCCCAGGTACATCAGCGCGGTGATGATGTCGATCACGCTGTCGATACCGGTTTGGGTGAAAAACGTGGTGATCTTTTCGTTTTCTGCGAAGCGGCTGGTGATGTCGCCAACTTTGCGCCGCTCGAAAAACGGCAGCGGCAGCGTCAGAAGGTGGCGGTAGAAATCGGAAAGCAAGTCCAGGTTCAGGCGCAGCGAAACGAATAACACCAGCCGCTGTCGTGCCCAACTGGCCGCAAGATGAAACGCCGTGACGATCGAGACCCCGACAATCGCGGGCACGAGCCAGCGCTGGTCCTGTTTGGTCAGGACCTCGTCGATGACGAAGCGCGTAAAGACGGGCATCAGCAGGCTGAGCGCCTGAATCGCAATTGAGGCAAGGCCGATTTCAAACAGCAGGGACCGGTAGGGACGGATGTAGCCAGCGAATTGTTTGAGCGCGGGGCGGCTTTCCTCAAGATCCCGAAACCGAATCGTCGGGCTGAGATAGATCGTGTAGCGCGTGTAACCTTCGAGAAACTCCTCCTTGCTCCACTTCTGGAGACCCTGGGCGGGGTCGGCGACGAGCACCGCGTCGTCCATCACTTTATAGACCACGATCCAGTGAAAGCCGCGCCAGTTGACGATTGCGGGCAGCTTATTGTGCTGGAGGTGCTCCCAGGTAGCGAGCATGGGGATCGTCTCAAAACCCAGCGTCTCGGCCGCCTGTATGAGGTGCAGCATCGAGGCGCCCGAGTGCCCGACGCGCGCCAGATCCCGCATGCGGTTCAGATCGATGCGTTTGCCGTAGTAGGCGCACACCGTCGAGAGGCAGGCCGCGCCGCAGTCCATGGAGCTCTGCTGCCGGATGGCGGGAGGTTTACGAAGCTTCCAATTGGGCCGCTCGCTTTCGGGCAGCGGCGGCTCCTTCCAGGTCAGCACCTCGGGCGCTTCTCTGGAGCGGTCGGCCTCGAGGCCTTCGGGTTCGGGAGGACGGCGCCGCGCAACCAGTTCATCGATCGAACCAGCGAAGCGGGACTGCTGGTCCATCAATCGGAGGAACAGCTCACCCGGAATCCGGTAGACCGAACCATCCGTTTCCGCCCGCACGTTAGCCGTGCGCGGACTGCGCGTGACGACCGCGATCTCGCCGGCGATATCGCCGGGCCGCAGCGTCGCGATCGTTCGGGCCGGGTTCTCGTTGAGATAAACGGCAAAGGTTCCACTTTCGATGACAAGCACATCCCGGGCGGAATCGCCCTGGCGGATGACGACCTCGCCCGCCGCAACCTCGTGGCGCACGAGCGCGTACGCCAGCATCTCGAACTGCTCCGCACTGAGCAGCGAAAAGACCGAGGAGCGGCGGAGAAAATCCTCGATCGCGGCGAGCGGCCGGTCTTGCTCGAGCGCCCGGGCGATACCCGGCGCCACCGTCACGGCCTGATCGTAAGCCGCTCGCGTCAGGCGCAGCAGGGCGCCGTCCTGGAGCGCCACCGCCGTATAGGGCGCCCGCTCCCCGGCGAGCAGGCAGCGCTCACCAAACGACGCACCGCTCGAGAGGACATCAATCGCCGCTCCGCCTTTGCCTTCCTCGAGCCGCACCTGCCCGGCCAGGATGACGTAGAGCGCGCGCGAATCGCCGCCGGCTTCGACAATTGTCTCCCCGGCTTTGACACTGACGTATTCGCCGAAGCGGGCGAGCACGGCGCGGTCGTCTTTTGAAAGCGCCCTCAGCGCGGGCACACCGCCGAGGATGTCCTGTTCCGCAGACGCCCCTACCACTTATTTCTTCTCCTCGCCGCCCCTCTTGAACAGGAGCCGGATGAGCCGCTGCTTGCCGGTAAGCATGTCGGCCTCGACCGTAAGCCCCGGGAAGAGGTAGAGTTCGGAACCACCCTGGCAAATGCGGTCTTCAAGCAGGCGCAGCGTCACCAGAAAGTTGCCATCGCTTGCAGGCAGCACGCGCTCGACTCGCGCCCGCACCACGCCGAACTGCTCGAAGGGGTAGGCATCCACCTTGATGCGCGCATCGAGGCCCGGGCGGACGAAACCGACGTCTTTGTTGGGCAGCGTAGCTTCGACTACCAGCGGCACGCCTTCCGGAGCGATGCTTGCCACAACCGCGCCCGCCGATACCAGCTCGCCCGCGTTGCCGATCTTCAGCGCCGAGATCGTGCCGGCAACCGGGGCGGTGATCGTCGTCAGCGCCACGTTGCGCTCGGCCAATCCGATCCGTTCGCGCTGCGTGGCGAGTGCGGCTTCGGCCTCCAGGATCTTGGATTCGAGCTCCGCCGCATCCCGCCGCAGCGCGGCCAGACTCTGCGCATAGGCCATCTCGGCCGACTCGACGTTCTGTCGCCGGTCGCGTTCTTCGTTCTGCGCCTTAAGCTCCAGATCCGCCAGCCGAAGCTTCTGGTTGGAGATGTCGATCGCCTGCTGGTCCAGCCGCTGGCGCAAGCTGAGCAGGTTGTTGGCCTCGGAGCGGTAGCGGTCCTCGTGGGAGCTGAGTTCGAAAGAGGAGATCAGCTTTTTCTCGGCCAAAGCACGGTAACTCTTGAGTTGCTCGCCCTTTTGCTTCAACAGCCGCTCCTCTTCGGCAAGCGCTGCCTGCTGAAGGCGGTAGTTCTTCTCATTGACGGCGATATTCTCCTTGGTCAGCTCGATCTCGCGCTGCTGGAGCCGGCGCCGCTCGGGCGCGCGGGCCAGTTCCTCGCGCGCAGCCGCAAGTTTCCGCCGCGCCTCCTCGAGATTCGCGATCGACTGCAGGGTTCCGCCGGTAAGGTTCGGATAGTGAGCTGTGGCGGCGTGTTCGGGATCGGCAAGCGCCGCGCGCACGGCCCGCAGCGAGGCACGGAGGCTCTCCAACTGCGCCGTGTCGATGGCCTCCTTGCGCCTGAGTTCGGCGAGGTTGATGCCGGATTCAGAGACATCGAGCCGCACGATCGGGTCGCCCGCGCGCACGCGGTCGCCCGCTCTCCGGAGAACCGCATTCACCACGCCGGATTGCAGCGCCTGGACCACGACCACATCGCCCTCCGGCAGAATCCGCCCCTTCGCCGTCACCGATACGTGCACCTGGCCGAAGAACAGCAGTGCAAAGGTGGCCGCCACCACGCCCGACACCCAGTAGATGATGGCCCGCTCCATCCAGGGCGGCATCCTGCGGATGACCTCCGAACGCGCGGCTTCCTCCCGGCTCTGACCCGCGTAGCGTTCGAGCCGTGCCATAGAGTCCGCTGTCGCTGCGCTGGCGCTCTTTTGTCCCGTTTCCATCAACCCGTCCTCGTATGGAGGTAGTAGTAAAGCCCCCGCGCCTCCATCAGCTCCGAATGCGTTCCTTTCTCGACGATGCGGCCCTGGTCCATGACCACGATCAGATCCGCGTTGCGCACGGTGCTTAACCGGTGGGCGATGATGAAGGTCGTTCGCCCCGCCATCAGCCTGTCCAGATTGCGCTGGATGATGCTCTCAGATTCGGTGTCCAGCGCAGCCGTGGCTTCGTCCAGGATCAGCATGCGCGGGTTGCCCAGCACGGCGCGGGCAATCGCGACCCGCTGGCGCTGCCCCCCGCTGAGCGAAATGCCGCGCTCGCCGATCTGGGTGTCGTAGCCCATGGGCAGCTCTTCGATGAAGGAGTGCGCGCCGGCGAGCGTTGCCGCGGCCACGACCTCGTCGAAGCTCGCCCCCGGATTGGCTATCGCGATGTTCTCCCGGATAGTGCCGCTGAACAGGTGCGGCGACTGCTCGACGACGCCCAACTGCCTCCGGTAAGCGTTCCGGTCCAGGCGGTTCAACTCGACGTTATCGATCCGGATCTCCCCTTCCTCCGGCTGGTAGAGGTTCAACAGAAGATTGGCAACCGTAGTCTTGCCCGAGCCGCTGCGTCCCACCAGCGCCACTTTCTGTCCGGGCAGCACTTCCAGCGAAAAATCCCTTACGGCGTCACTGCGCGAGCCGGGATAGCGGAAGGTCACGTTGCGGAACTCGACCCGGCCTTCAATCACGGGCGCCGCCGCGTCCGGCGGGCTGTCTTCGAGTTCGGCCGAAAGCACCTCTCCGGTGCGTTCGAGCGAGACGCGGAGTTCCTGCATTTCATCCCACATCCGCACCAGACTCAACAATGGCGCCAGCGCCGAGCCGAACAGGGCCTGAAAGGCGACCAGGTCGCCTGTGGTCATCTCGCCCTTCAGACAGAGCGCCGCTCCAAACCCAAGAATGGTGATCGCGCCCGCCTGGTTGATGGCGTTGCTTGCAAGGCCGAGGTTGAAGCTGAAGTTGGCGAACCGAAACTCGGCCACCTTGGTGGCATGGAGTTGGCTGATGCCGCGCTGGAACATCTGGGGTTCGGCGGCCAGAGACTTGATAGTCTGAATGCCGCTCACTGCCTCGACGATGTGAGATTCCGACCCCTGGCGCTGGTCGAAAATGTGGCGTTCGCGCGCGCGGAGCGAGGGCGAGGAGCACAGCATGAGCAGCGCGGCCGCCCCGATGAAACCCGCCGCCACACCGCCCAGTTTGCCGTTCATACCGATGAGCAACGCGGCGTAAACGGCCACCATGACGGAGTCAATGACGATCTTGAATCCGCTCTCGGAGACGATCCGCAGGATCTTGTCGTTTTCGGCGAAGCGCACGAGATAATCACCCGTGCACCAGCGCGATGCCGCGGCCTGCTTCAAGCCGAGAATGTGCTGGAAGAAGCGCAGGTGCAGCGCCGCGCCGACCTGGCGGGTGAGATACGCAACCAGGTACTCGCGCAGCGCCGAGGCAGCCATCTGGAAGCCGGTGGCCACCAGAATTCCGGTAAGCAGCAGCATCAGAAGTGAGCGGTCGGCGCTGACGAGGACCTCATCCACGATGGTCTTGCTCATCAGCGGGCCGATGAGGCCAAACAACTGCACGAGCAGCGAAATCACGACCAGAGCCAGGAGCCAACCCTTGTACTGCCTGACCAGAGGCGCGAACTGGCGGAACAGCCCTCTGAGTTTGCGCCCGGCGGCACCGAAGTCCGGAATCAGCGCGGCGGTGAGTAGCCGGCCGTCCCACCCGGCAAGCTCGTTGAGCCGGATGCGCTCGAGACCGCGGGAAGGCGAGGCAATCACGACACTTTCTTCCGAGGCGGCATAGATTACGGCAAATTCCTCGCCGAGCCGCACGATGCCGGGTAAGGAAACCTCGCGCAGCGTTTCTTTGTCGATCCGCAGCAGCCGCGTCAGGTAGCCGCGCTCCTCTGCGTGCCAGGCCAGGCTGAGGAGGCCCTCGGGCAGAGGCTTCGCGGCCATCTCGGCAAACTCTTCGGGGGTGAAGGCGGGCCGGCGGTTCCGAAGGTCGAGCATCATAAGGCACGCGGCACCGGACGCTCCGGCCTCCGTCGTGCGCACGACGGGATAGTGCGGCGCGAAGATGCCCTTTTTCAGCGGCTGCCAGTCGAGCGCATAGGCGGGCGGCGCGGCAGCGTCCGCGGCATCGGCCGCGTCGAGCAGGTTTTCGTTTTGCAGCAGGCGATCGGCCGCCTGCCGGGCGATGAGATCGCGCACGCCCTCTTTTCCGAGATAGCGCTCGAAGACTTCGCGGCGAAAGCCGAGCAGCATGGTCGGTTCCGCGGCCACGGCATCGGCCGAGCGGGGCTGCCCGTAGAGCAGGGACATTTCGCCCACCAGGGCGCCCGGCCCAAGGCTCGCCAGCTTCACCCGGCCCTGTCCTGAACCCTTGTAGATATCGAGCCGCCCCTCGCGGATCAGATAGCACGAGTCGCCCTCCTCGCCTTCACGGAAGAGAAACTCGCCCGCGGCGAGTGGGACGCGGTCGAGCGCTGCCATCAGCGTCGCGGTCTCGGCAGGCGTCAAGTGTGGAAGGAAGTGGAGGCGGCGGAGGAAATTGAACTCGGTGTCGGCGCGGATGCGCTCGCGGAAAGCTTCAAGCAGCGCCGGATGCGCCGCGGTCAGGGCGTCGAAGTCCGCGGCCGAAAGCCGCAGCAGCGTCAGGGTGCTGCTCGCGCGCACGGTGGCGCCGCGCGGGGCGCGGTTCACCAGCGCCTGCTCGCCGAATGTGTCCCCGGGCCCGAGTACGGCGAGCGTAATCGGGCGCGCCGCATTGGCGTCATCCACCACCCGGGCTTTTCCCGAATAGACGATGTAGAAGGCATCGCCGGGGTCGCCCCGTCGCAGCACGACATCACCGAGCTGGTAGACAACCACTTCGAGGCGTTCCACCAAGGCGTGCAACTCATCGTCCGGAACTGGCGCCAGCAGCTTGACCTGGCGCAAGAATTCGTAAAGCCCGGCAATCTTCATCGGTTCTCAGCCGGAGAAACCCGGCTGCTTCTGCGGCCCGACACCGATGCTGTCGAAGAAAGACCGGATGCGCTCCAGGTACTCGGGCGGCATCTCCCCTTTCCACTTGTTCCAGATGACGCCGTCTTCGATCAGCAGGGCGGTTGGAAAGGCGTCGGTCATAAGATTCATGAGGCCCTTGCTGACGGTCGTAACGGGGAACCGGATCATGTGTTCGCCAAGAAAGCCCTCGAGTTCCGGGTCGCTTACGGCGAGCAGCCCCAGCACGGAGGGAAACTTATCCTCAACGTGGATGACGTTGAGCAACGGCACCCAGCGTTTGCAGTAGCTGCACTGCCGGCTCAACAGCACGACGAAGTGTGAGCCTTTCTCCAACGAGGGCGCGCCCGCTTTGAGCCAGTTGGCCTTCCAGCGCCGGCCCGGCTTGAGGAGCTCGAAGGCCATAATGGGCCCCTTCTTGTAGCTCCGCCAGGCGACGGCGCCGGCGAGAGTTGCGGCGGCGAACGCCGCCACCCACTTCCATGCCGGAGGCGGCGCCCCGGGCAAGAATCCGCCTCCCGCAAGCCGCCATCCGGCAAGCGCGAGAGCCACGTACACCGCGTCCAACGCCACGCTCTGCCAGGGCCGGAGGTGCAGGAGGCCGCCGTAGCAGCCGCAATCCTCGACCCTGCCCGAAGCCGTGCCCCAGATAGTCAGCGCCGCCATGGCCACAAGAAGCGCGGCCACGAGCAGGGGGACTGCGGGCGCGAGTTGCACGATCAGTGCCACGCCCGCAAACCCCTCAAAAGCAATGAACGCGAGCGACGCGTTCCTCGTCCAGCGGTGTGGCAGGAAACCATATTCCGCCACCTGCCGGATGAACTGGCGCGAGTCCAATGCTTTGATGGTGCCTGTGCCAAGGAATACGAGTCCCACCAGGCACAGGCATACGAAGGCTAACATCACTGTCCCCCCGGAGGCCGCCTCAGGCGACGGCCACCTCTTCCGACTCGAAGATCGGGTATTCGATCTTGGCTTCCGCTCTCAACTTGGCAAGGAGCTGGAGGAACAGCGTCATCTGGATGTTGCTGCGCACCTCCGCCAGCGTGGGCTTGTGAATCTTCGCCACTTTGAACAGATTCCAGCCCTTGCTGGTCTTGATGGGACCGATGACGTCGCCGGGCTTGGCCTTAAAGACGGCGGCTTCGATTTCACCGCTCAGCATGGCGCGGGTCATCTCGCCGACGTAGCCGCCCTTGGGTGCGGTTTCGGAATCGGTCGAATGCTCCATGGCGAGCACATGGAAGTTGGCGCCCTCTTCGGTGATCTGTGCGTAGAGCTCTTTGGCCTTCTCTTCGGAATCCAGACGGATGCTGTACAGCGTTACTTTCTCAAACTCCAGCTGGTGCTCGGCGTAGTAGGCCGCGATCTGTTCCTCGGGAATGCTATTGCGCACTTTGTTGCGGATCAGCATGCCGTCAATCGCATCCTGCAGGGAAAGCTCGGTCTGGTGATTGGCCTTCATCCACTGCCGGGCCTTTTCGACGCTCTCCAGCCCGCGCTGGTAGCGCATTTCGTCAAGGGCCAGCTGCAGCTGCTCGTCGGTGTTCACGATGCCATGGCTAGCGGCGTACTGGCGGAGCAGAAGAAGCTCGATGGAACGTTCCAGGAACTCTTCCTGATGAATGATCGAGCGCCGGACAGCATCGGCGGCGGGCAGGCCTTCACCATTAACGACAATCAAATCGGGCATTATTCATCTCCTTCGATAATCCACGGCGGATCATTAGATAGAGAAATCAGGTGCTCTGAATCCGGAGACATTGGCATATCGTCCCCGGTCATGCATGCACTCTCCTTGTTATCGGCGGGATGACTTATAAGCGTAAGAGCGAACGGACAAAAAATTCACTTACCGAATCTGACTGAATCGTCAGACGCATTGTCCAGAGCGGCCTCTGGCGGGCATTCCAAAAGCCTGTAATCCGCGTATTTACAAAGCGGCCCGTCGCGTGCTTTTAGGACGAGTGACTATGAGCACCAAACGCTTTCGACTTCACATCGGCGAATTACCGCCGCGCAGCACTCCGTTATCCACCGAGCAGCTCCGCACCGTGATGGGCGGCTGCAATGGCGACAACCAATCCTGCAACATGTTCAGCTAATGTTGTGCTGGCCTCCAGTGCCGGTGGGTCATCACGAGTCAAATCTTCCTGTGCCTTCCGGAATGAGCAACACCGGGCCAACCCGCCAGCGCATCCGGATCGGCGCACTCCAGCCACGGGATGGCACATCCGGCCAGGAAGAACTGCGCCGTGTGCTCGCCAGTCTCGGAAACGCCGAGGGCGCGCCGTGTCGGGCCAGTTGCGACTGCGCCATCGGTCTCATCTGCCGCGACAACGTATGCGAGAGGGATTGGTAACTACATGGGCGGGGGTCACACGGCTGTGATGACCCTCGCTTCCATGCTCCGCCGGACCGCCGCTTCACCTCGGGCGGCGGTGCACTACCTGAACGAAGACGGCTCGCGCCAGGCCGAGCCCGCGGGCGAACTCATGGTGACCGCTTCGCGCGTGCTCTCGGGGCTTCGCGCCGCAGGCATCCGGCCCGGCGAGCCCGTGATGGTCGTATCGGCCCGCAACCGGGAGTTTCTGGCCGCCTTTTGGGGCTGCGTGCTCGGAGGCATGCTGCCGGCGCCGCTGGCTGCCGCGGGCGGGATCCGGTCCGCGCCCATTGAGGAGAAAATCGCGCGAGTGGCGGCGCGGCTGGGCCGCCCCTGGGTACTCGTAGACGACCAGGCGTCGGTGCGGGGCGCCGTGGACTGCGCCAGGATCCTGCGCGTGGCGGACCTGCTGCGCCAACATCCAGCAGACTCCTTCCATGAGGCCGCCCCCACGGAACCTGCATTTCTCCAGTTCTCATCCGGGAGCACGGGCGAACCCAAAGGAGTCATTCTCACCCATGCCAACCTGATCGCCAACATGGAGGCGATGACCCGCGGCGTCGAGCTAGGCGAAAACGACTCACTCGTAAGCTGGATGCCGCTGCACCATGACATGGGGCTGATTGGGTTTCACCTGGCAGCGCTTTACCGGCAGGTGCCCCACACCTTGATGGAGGCGCGCCTGATGGCGCGACGGCCGCTGCTGTGGCTCGATGCCCTGGAGCGCTACCGGGCCACCATCACCGGCTGCCCGCCCTCGGCGCTCGCCCTCGTGCTGCGCGCGCTCGAACGGGAGCCGGAACGGCCGCGCGACCTCTCATGCGTACGGCTCATCATAAACGGCGCCGAACCCATCCCGGTGGATCTCATGCAGCGCTTCATGGCGCGCATGGCCCCGTTCGGACTGCGGCCTGCGGCCATGTTCCCGGTTTATGGGCTGGCCGAGGCAACGCTGGCGGTGGCCTTCCCGCCGCTCGGGGCGCCGCCCGAAGTCGAAAGCCTCGACCGCCGCGAGCTGCAGGAAAACGGCCGCGCCGTTGCGGCCGAGGGTGCAGGCGCGATCCGCTTCGCGGTCGAGGGGGCACCGGTCGCAGGCGTCTCCGTGCGGATTGTGGATGCCGCCGATCGGCCCCTCCCCGACGGCTGTGTCGGCCACATTCAGGTGCGCGGGCCAAACGTCACCTCCGGCTACTGGCGCGATGAAAGTGCGACGCGCGAGGTCTTCTGCGGCGACTGGCTCCGCACGGGCGATCTGGGCTTTCTCCGCAACGGGCGCCTGTGCGTGACCGGCCGGGCCAAGGACCTGATCTTCGTCAACGGGCAGAATCTTTACGCGCACGATATTGAAGCCGTGGCGGCCAAGGTCGAAGGCGTTGATGCGAGCCGCGTGGCGGCCTGCGCCTGGCGCGCCCCGGGCGAGGACCGGGAACGGCTGGCGCTGTTTGCCGCCTGCGCGGCTGACGAGGCCGGCGCCGCCATCTTCGCCGACATCAAGCGTCGCATCCGGCGAACCTTTGGCATCGAGCCCGATACGCTCGTGCCGCTGCGGCCGGCAGGCTTCCCCAGAACCACGAGCGGCAAGCTCCAGCGCTACCTGCTGCGCCAGCGTCTGGAGCGCGGCGAATTCGACGCCGAGAGCGCGCGCATGGCCGCACTCGTTGCGGCCGAAGAGGCCCGCCGCGCCGTCAAGGTGATGCCATCCACCGCCACCGAGTGCGCTCTGCACCGGTTGTGGTGCGAGCGGATGGGCCTCGCCCCCGATAGCGTCGGGGTGCGGGACGATTTTGAAGACCTCGGAGGCACCTCACTCGATGCGGCCTCCCTGATCGCCGAGATCGAAAGGCATTTCCGGGTGAGGCTGCATTCCGAGGTTCTGGCCGCTAACCCGACGATCGAGCGCCTGGCGGCCTATATCGACAGGCATGGCGCAGCGCTGGAGAGCAGCCGCCGCCCGCGATTCGCCGGTTAGCCGGCCGCGGCCACGCCGGCCCCTGCCCAGTTCAAGCGTTCAAGAAAAAGAATGATGAGCAAGCAGCGGTGCGACTGGGGCCGCTGCGGCCGGCAGGCTTCCCCAGGACCACGAGCGGCAAGCTCCAGCGCTACTTGCTGCGCCAGCGTCTGGAGCGCGGCGAATTCGACGCCGAGAGCGCGCGCATGGCCGAATTGGTCGCGGCCGAAGAAGCCCGCCGCGCCGTCAAGGGTGATGCCATCCACCGCCACCGAGTGCGCTCTGCACCGGTTGTGGTGCGAGCGGATGGGCCTCGCCCCCGATAGCGTGCTACGAAGCGAGTGACAATCGAGATCCGCGAACTGCCGCCGCGCACGCAAAGCCTTTCGGCGGCCGAGTATGCCTCGATCTTTGGCGGAGAATGCGGCCACGAATACGCCTACTGCTCCAAGGACGAGGACCGCTGCGAGGGCATGGTCTGCAATTACTGGGATAGGTCCGCCCCCATGTCCTACTGCCAACACCCGTAGCGAGCGCGCGCGGGCTCCTCTTTATCCCGTCTGACCAAACGGTCAGAAAAGCGGGCGCGCCGCCCCGCCAGCTCCCGATGTTTCAACGGCTTACGGGAGAAAAGAAATGGTCTCAGCCGTGCATAAATTCAGGCGGAACTCAAGGCAATTGGCACGAAAAGCCATGGAAAACAGGTCGAGAATGGTCTTCGAGGCACTGCCGCCACGGCCCAGGGGTTTATCACAGGCGGAATACTCCTCCGTGGTGGGCGGTTGCATTTCACTAGGCGAGAAGTGCACCAAGTCGGCTGAGTGCTGCTCCAGCCTGGTCTGCGCTGACTTTTCGCCCTATTCGAACGATCGATACTGCCGGGTGAACTACCTTTCTTAAAGCAAACGGCCGGAGAACTGATATATGAAAAACCTGCGGATCGTGATGAATGAATTGCCTCCGAGGCCCAGGGCGGCGAAGGAGGCCGAATACTCCGCCGTTGTGGGCGGCTGCATGGGCAAGAACATGCCATGCTTGAAATCGACAGAGTGCTGCGCAGGACTGGAGTGCGAGAATTACTTCGATTCGGGCATCTGCCGCAGCCCGCAAAGCCGATTGTGATCTTGACCACGAAACTGACGCATGACAACTCGTCTGAAAATCGCGATCAAAGAATTGCCCCTTCGGCCCAGGGAAGCGACTGAGGCCGAATACGCCGCCATTTTCGGCGGTTGTATCGGAAAGGGCGAAAGCTGTTCGAAATCGGAAGAGTGCTGCGCCGGCTTGGTCTGCCAGAAACTTATACCGTTGACCAAAGGCAACTGCACGCAATCCATTGTTCCCGGCGGCAATAGCCCGAGCCGTCCGGAATTATTCTAATCCGGTGTTATTACCTCTTTCTGCGCTCCCGACTATGGGTTGATGCAAGCGAAGGCCAGCGCCGCCCGCGATTCGCCGGTTAGCCGGCCGCGGCCACCCCGGCCATGCCCAGTTCAAGCGTTCAAGAAAGAGAACGGCGAGCAAGCAGCGGTGCGAGTGGATCACCCACTCTTCGCCGCCGCCGGAAACTACATAGGAGAGCAAGAAACTATGGGTCAAGTGAGAATCGAAATCCGCGAACTGCCGCCGCGCACGAAAAGCCTCTCGGCGGCCGAATACGCTTCCATTTTTGGCGGAGCGTGCAGCGCGAAGGGGCAGCCCTGCGACAAGGACGAGGACTGCTGCGAGGGCCTGGTCTGCAGGTCCGTAGACCCCCTCTACCCTTACTTTGCCTACTGCCGAAACAAATAACCTTCGTCCCGCTGCGGCTCCGGAGTGGGTCCGCGCCGCGGACGTTCTGTACATCAGGTCTGGCCAAACGGTCAGAACGGCGGGATGGCCGTCCCCACCTCCGGGTGTTTCAATGGCTTACGGCAAAAAGGAATTGGTCTGGGTCGTGCAGGGAGAGCACGTTGAGCTAACGACAATTGGAGCGTGAGTCATGGAAAACCGGCCGAGAATTGTATTCCGGGAATTGCCTCCGCGGCCCAGAGAGGTGACGGAGGCCGAGTACTCCGCCGTCATCGGCGGTTGCGTTGGAAAAGGCGGGAAGTGCACGAAATCAGGAGGCGAGTGCTGCTACAACCTGGTTTGCGTCCACAATTGGCCCTTTTCAAGCGAAGGCTACTGCGCCGAGGACTACTTCCTCGACTAGAGTAGACAGCTTGAAAACCGATATAGGGAAAACCGATATATGAATGGGCTGAGAATCGCAATCAAAGAATTGCCTTCGCGACCCAAGGAAGTGACGGAGGCCGAGTACTCCGCCGTCTTCGGCGGTTGCATTGAACAAGGCGGGGCGTGCTCGAAATCAGAAGGCGAGTGCTGCAACGGCCTGGTCTGCCACCTGAATTGGCCCTTTTCAAACGACGGCCACTGCTTCGAGTCGCTCATCTATCGCTAAAGTAAAAAGCTCGACCGCCCGGCTGGCCTCTCTCACTGGCCGCCGGGCTGACTGGGGCGAGCAGTAGATCTAAAGTAAGAAGCTCGAAAACCGATATATAAAAGGGCCGAGAACTGCGATCAAAGCGTTGCCCCCGCGGCCCAGGAACGCGACAAGAGGCCGAGACACCGCCGTGTTCGGTAGTCGCACGGTTAGCGGCGGGACGTGCACGAAGCCGGAGGACTGCTGCGCCAACCTGGCCTGCCTGAAGCTTGCGCCTGGGACCGAGGGGCCTGAGACCCAGGGCACGGTGCAGCGAGTCGTATGCCACGGGCGGTAGCTCAAGCCGACCGTGCTTACTCTGAATCGAGTGCTATTATCTCTTTCTGCACTCTCGGTTATGGGCTGATGCAAGCGCGAATCAGGATTGCCGATCTGCCCGACGCGGGCAGGCGCCGCTGTACGGGATGGCAGCTTTCGCATGAAATCGACGGAGAGCGCCGCAGTCACCTCTTATCGGAGGGCGAATTCTGCGTCGGCAGCGGGGCGGAGGCGGACGTGCGCATCTGCGCGCCCGGGGTGCGAAGCCGGCACCTCCGCCTCAAGTGCGATAGCACGAGCGTCTACCTGCAACCGCTCGGCAACGCGGCGGTAGTCCTGGATAGCGAACTGGTCAGGGGCCTCACCCGGGTGTCCCCCTCCGAGCCCTTCCGCTTCGGCTCGGTCTGCGCGTGGATCGAGCGGCTGGCGCCGGAGGACGACATCGCGGCGCTCTCGATACCGGCCGCCTCGGTTCATCCCCACACCGAAAAGGAACGCGACAGCGCTGCGGCCAGTCTCCAGGCCTTGAACGCCGTACTCGAAGACGCCCTCAGCACGGGCACGATGCCCACAGCAGACCGGCTGTTGGAAGCCCTCGACGAGTCCCAGGCGCCCATATCGGCGGCACTGTTTCGCATCGAGGGAGACGACCGCGCGGTGCTTGCCGAGCGCGCCAAGCCCGGAGCCCCAACGGGCCAGGCCCTGCTCGAAGCCGAGGGAACGCGCACCTACCGGTGGACGGCCAGAGGCGCCGGCCGGGAACTCGCAGTGCTCTACTCCGAATCGAGTGCGCCTGTCTGGCAGGACCAACTGGCGTACCAGATCCTGCTGCTCTCGGCCCTCTCCTCGATCGCCGTAGCGACACCGAAACCCGCGGCAACGCGCGACAGCTCGGCCGGTGTGGACCGCAGCTCGCCCTGGCACAGGCTGATCGGAAGCGTGCTCAGGGCCGAACTTGCGCGTTCGACCGACATGTGCCGCTGCGCCGACTCGGTCCTGGTGCTCGGCGAAACGGGCACAGGTAAGGAGCTTGCGGCGCGCTCTCTGCACGAGCTGTGGGGGCGATCGGGCGAATTTGTGGCGCTTAACTGCGCCGCCATTCCCGGCGAGTTGCTGGACGCCGAGTTCTTCGGCATCGAGCCCGGCACCGCCACCGGTGTCGCCCCCCAGGCCGGGCGTATCGAGCAGGCGCGGGGCGGCACACTCTTCCTCGACGAGATTTCTGAGATGCCCATGGCGCTCCAGAGCAAGCTGCTGCGCGTGCTCCAGGAGCGCGAATATTTCCGGCTCGGCGGCGCCAAGCTATTGAAGGCCGACGTTAAAATCGTGGCCGCGAGCAATCTCCCGGAGGAGGAACTGCGGGGCGTGAAGATGCGCGAAGACCTCTTCTTCCGCCTGGCCCAGGCCAAGCTCGTGCTGCCGCCTCTGCGCAACCGCACGGCCGACATCGCCTCCCTTGCCGAGCACTTCCTGACCGAGATGGAAGCCCGCTGGCAGCACGGGATCAAGGGGCTAAGCGTCTCGGCGCTTGCGGCCCTGAAGGAGTACTCGTGGCCCGGCAACGTGCGGGAACTCCAGAACGTGCTGCGCTCGGCCTACATTTCGGCCCCGCGGGGCGGCCTGATCCGGCGCACGCATCTGCCGCTGCAGGCCCGCATGGCGGCGGCCTCCTCCGCAGCCGCAGCGGCGCTCCCGGACGGCGGCGGCACGCTGGCTTCTCTTCTCGATCAGACCGAGCGCGCCGCAATTGAAAGAGAACTGGCGACCCACGAGCGCGTCCCCGATGCCGCCCGGGCGCTCGGCGTGAGCGAAAGCTATCTCTACCGGCTCATGAAGAAGCACGGCATCAGGCGTTGAGGCCCCGGCAATGCGGAATGGTTCGGAAGACAATCACTCGGGCGGCCTCGAAGTAACTTTCTGGGGCGTTCGCGGCTCAATACCCTCGCCGCGCCCCGACCTCATGGAGTATGGCGGGAACACGTCCTGCGTCGAGGTGCGGAGGCCCGGCGCGGCGCCGCTTGTCTTTGATACCGGTACGGGCGTGCGGGCGCTCGGCCAAAATCTCGACGAACCCGCGGTCCACATCTTTTATTCCCACCTGCACTGGGACCACATCCAGGGCCTGCCGTTCTTCCGGCCGCTCTACGACCGCGGCTCGACAATCACGTTTTGCGCGGCCATGCCGGCCGCGGCGCTCGAAGCGGCCTTGCGTCACCAGATGAGCAGCCCGTACTTCCCGGTTACGCTGCCTGAAGTGGGTGGCGTTTGCCGCTTCAACCAGGCAACGGAGGACGGCGTCGAAGCCGCTGGCGTTCGGGTCGTGCCGTTCCCGCTCAAGCATCCGAGCGGCTCGACGGGCTACCGGATCGAGGCGCCCGATGCGGTCGTGGTCTTCATCACCGATCACGAGCACGGCGACCGGGAAATCGATGCCCGCGTCGCCCGCCACTGCCGCGAGGCCGATCTGCTGATCTGCGATGCCCAATATCTGCCCTCCGAGTACGCAGCGCGACGCGGCTGGGGCCACAGCACGTGGGAGCATGCCGTGCGGCTGGCAAGCGAGGCCGGCGTGAAGCAGTTGGCGCTCTTTCACCACGACCCGGACCGGAAGGATGCGGAAGTCGCACAAATTGCCTCGGAGGCGCGCGAGCGTTTCGAGCCGTCGATTGCGGCCAGGGAGGGATTGCAGATTAGAGCCTGCCGCGCGGCGAAGGAGACCAGATGAAAGCCTCGGTAAAGACGAAAGTGATGGTGCTGGCAAGCGCGGCGGCGATCCTGCCCCTGCTTGCCACCCTGGCGTTGACGCTCGAATTCAGGGGCTCGGTGAGCGGCCAGGCGGCGCGCGAGGTGAACAGCATCGCGCGGGAAAACATCCGCCAGGTGGCGCGCGATGTCTACGCGCTCTGCGCCACGGCCGAGGCACTGAAGTCCGGATCCGGCGGCCGCGAGCAGGCGATGGCGGCGGCGCGCAAGGCGATCCTCGAGCTTCAGGTCGGAAAAAGCGGATATGTCGGCGTGATTGGAACCAAAGGCGCTGCCCGGGGCCGCTATTTCGTTTCGCAGCACGGCCGCCGCGACGGCGAAAACATCTGGGAGGTGCGCGACGCTCAGGGCCGGCCCATCATCCAGCAGCTCGTAGCGCGCGCCGCCACGGTCCAGCCCGGTGAGATCTTTTTTGAAGAGTACCTCTGGCGCAATCCCGGCGATACCGCCGATCGCAAGAAGATCAACGCCCTCGTTTACTTTGAGCCCTGGGACTGGCTGATCAACGCGGGAACTTACGAGGACGAATACCAGTCGGCGGTCGCAACCATCGATGACTCCGTCCGCGCGCTGCTCGCGAAGATCACGGGCGGAGGTTGTGCGGCGCTCGCGATCGCCCTCGTCCTGGCCGTCTTCTTGAGCGGTCGTCTGGCCCGTCCGCTTGCCGTAACGGCCGCGGTGGCGGAAAAAATCGCCGCGGGCAACGTCGTCGAGGCGCGCCGCGAAGTCGCTTCCTACTCTGGCAAGGTCAACGGAGGGGGGCGGGCGCTGTTCGCAGATGAAACTTCGGACCTGCTCAAGGCTTTCGACGCCATGGCCGGCAACCTCGATTCGCTCATCGGCGAGGTGCGGCGCTCGGGCATTCAGGTTAACTCCACCGCCCGCCAGATAGCCGCCTCGGCGCGCGAACTCGAGGCCGCGGCGGCCGAGCAGGTGGCCTCAACGCGCGAAGTCACCGCCACGAGCAAAGAAATCTCGGCTACGTCGGCCGATCTGATGCGCACGATCGAGGAGATGGGCGCCGCGGTGAATGAGGCGGGCAGCCGCGCCGAAACCGGCCAGGCGGATCTCGCGCGCATGCGCGCCGCGATCGATCATCTCGCCCGCTCGACCGATTCGATTGCGGCCAAGCTCGGGATCGTCAGCGACCGCGCGGGCAAGATCTCCAGCGTTATCACCACGATCAACAAGATCTCCGACCAAACGGGAATGCTGGCCTTGAACGCCGCCATTGAAGCCGAAAAAGCGGGCGATTATGGCCGGGGCTTTTCCGTGGTGGCGCGCGAAATCGGGCGCCTGGCGGACCAGACTGCAGCGGCCACAGAAGACATCGCCGCGGTCATCCGCGACATGCAGTCCTCGGTTTCCAGCGGCGTCATGGAGATGGACAAGTTTTCGGTTGAAGTGCGCAGCCGCGCCGAAGAGGTCGAGTCGGTGGGGAGGCAGTTGAGCGGCATTATCCACCAGGTCCAGACGCTGGGAGCGCCTTTCGACGCGCTCCGGCAGGGCATGCGCGGCCAGGCCGAAAGCGCGCAGCAGATCAGCGAGGCCATGACCCAGCTTTCGGAAACAGCCGAGCGCACGCGCCAGGCGGTGGCGGAGTTCAAGTCGGCCACGGATCAACTCAACAGCGCGCTCGAGAGCTTGCAGAAGGAAGTCGGCCGCTTCCATATCACGGCTTGATCATGAACAGGTATCTCGCCCGTTTCACGCTCGCACAGAAATTGCTGATTGGCGGCGCAGGGTTTGCGCTGCCGCTGGCGATTCTGCTCTATTACACGGTGGCCGGCTTCAACCGGACGATCCGTGACGCGGAGGCTGAAAGAGCCGGCCTCGAAGCGATGAACTCACTCCGGGAACTCGCCGAACTGGTTCCCCTGCACCAGCGCCTGGCGGCATACGATCTCGGGCGCGCGGGCCAGGCGGCAAAACAAATCGACGTGGCGTTTGAGCGGCTCGGGCGCACGCGCGGGGCCATCGACCGCAAACTCGTAGCAGGCGCTCTCGAACACTGGCGGCGGCTGCGCGAGAGCCAGGGAGCGAGCCCCGAAGAGACCGACCCGCGCTACACCGAGCTGCGCGAGACGATCACCCGGGCCATCAAGCGCCTGGCCGACGACTCCGGCCTCGTGCTTGATCCGGAGTTGGAGTCCTACTACCTGATGCAGGTCGCCGTAGTCTTCATGCCGAAGATCCAGGACGATCTGGCCGACGTGCTGCTCTCGGTCCGCCGTGACCTGCCCAAGGGCGGCGGTGCGCTCGCCTTTGCCACCCGGCTCTCGACGCTCGATTGGGCCGAGCTCGAACACATCCGCGAAACCGCGCGCAGCGCGACGGCCGGCATGCAGTCGCGCATCCCTCAACTGATCGAGGCCCACGCGGCCGCAACATCGGCTTTCCTCAGCAAGGCGGGGGCCGTCAACCTCGAAGATGCCGCTTCGATCGAGGAGCTCTACGCCTCCGGAGACCGCCTGCTGGCAGCCGGTTCCTCGCTCTGGCAAGCCTCCTGCGAAGAAGCTGGCGCGCTGTTGAACGCGCGCGTTGCCGAGGCCCGCACCCGGCGCCTCGTCGCGCTGCTGATCACGCTGACTTCGGTTACGGCGGCGGCGGGCCTGATGCTGAGCGTCGCGCGGAATACCGTGCGGCCGCTTGAACATGTCGCGGCCGTAGCGGGCGAGATCGCGGCCGGCCGTCTGAAACAGGCCCAGCGCGGCGTCTCGGAGGACCAACTGCGGGCGGTCATCGGCGCCGCGGCGGTTCCCGGCTGGGCCCGGGACGAATCGTGGCGCCTGCTCGACGCCTTCCGCGGCATGTGCGGATCGCTCCACGCGCTACTCGGCGACGTCCGTCAATCGGGTGTTCAGGTGATGGGATCGGCTACGCAGATCGCCGCCGCCATCCGGCAACTGGAAAGCATGGTCGGCCGGCAGGCCGCCTCGACCAGACAAGCCGAGGCCACGAGCAAAGAGATTTACGCGACGGTCGAGGAACTCGCCCAACGCATGGAGAGTCTGAGCGAGATGGCTTCGGACGCTGTGAAGCTGGCCGACGACGGGATGCGGTCGCTGAGCGGCATTACAGCCACGATCGACACCCTTTCCCAAACCGCCGATGGCCTTTCGGGTGTGCTCGATGAGATCCGGCGCCAGTCCGAGCGCATCGGCGCGGTCGTCGAAACCATCACCCGGATTGCGAACCGCACCAACCTGCTGTCGCTGAATGCCGCGATCGAAGCCGAGAAAGCAGGCAAGCACGCCGCGGGGTTTTCCGTCGTGGCGCTCGAGGTGCGGAGACTCGCGGACCAGACGGCGGTGGCGGCGCTCGATATCGAGGAGTCGATCGGCGCCATGCGGGAGTCGGTCCAGAACGGCGTGGCGGCTGTCGAAGAGTACACCGCGCAGGTGCGCAGGGGGGCGGCCGAGGTCAGCCGGACGAGCGAGAGCCTGGAGCATCTCATCGAGTACACGCGCAAGCTCGGGCCGCATTATGAAGCGGTGAACACGGGCATGCAGGGGCAATCCGAAGGCGCGGGCCAGATTACGGCGGCCATGCGGGAGTTGAGCGGCGCAGCGGCCGACACGAGCAGCGCTCTAACGGAACTGCGCGCCGCGGCCGACTCGCTCCGTAGCGCGGTCGCGGTGCTGCGCCAGGGCGTGGCGCGGTTTTCGGAGGAGGCATAGGAGGACGCACAGTGCTCTTGCTCCTGTTCCAGGCCGCGGGCCAAAGCTACGGGATTGAGGCCGGATGCGTCGTCGAAGTGGTGCCGGTGCCACGGTTGCGCCCGTTGGCGCTCGCCCCCGCCTGGCTGGCCGGGACCTTCACCTATCGCGGCACGACGATTCCGGTTGTCGATCTTCCGGCGCTCGTTGGCGGCGCGCCAGCGAGGCCGCTGATGAGTACGCGCATCGCGGTAGTGCGCTACCAGGGCGAGCACCTGTTGGGAATCATGGCCGACAACATGACCGAGACGCTCTCGTGCAGCCAGGAAGAGCTCAGCAGCCCCGGCGTCCGCATGGATGAAGCGCCCTTCCTGGGCGACCTGCTGCCGGCAGCGACCGGCGCTATCCAGCGGGTGACAGTAGACCGGCTTCTGCCGGACGAGGTAAAGGAGCGGCTGTTCCCCGATGATTGAGTGCGCTCCCATCGCGACGTTGGTGCAGGAGGCGATCGGATATGACCCGGCATCCACGGGCGCCGGCACCTTCGGAAGCACCGTGCGTGCCCAGATGCAATGCAACGGGCAGTGCGGCCCGTGTGCCGAGCGGCTGCAAAGTTCACCGGAGCGGCTCCAGGCGCTGCTCGACGCGCTCGTGGTGCCCGAGACCTGGTTCTTTCGCGACCGCCAGACGTTCGCGTTGCTCGCCGCACTCGCCCGCGAGCGGCATACGCACCCGATCCGGATTCTCTCGGCCGCCTGCGCCACCGGCGAGGAACCGTACTCCATAGCCATGACGCTGCTCGATGCCGGCATCGCGCCGGAGCGCTTCGAAATCGACGCCGTGGACGTGAGCACGCGGGCAATTGAGGCGGCGCGGCGGGCAGTCTACGGAAAGAGCTCATTCAGGGAAGGGCCGCCCAACGCGTACTTCACCGTCGATGAAGACGGCGCGCGGCTTGCGGCCGAGGTCGCTCGTCTCGTGCGCTTCCTTCATGGGAATCTCGTGGACCGCACCCTGTTGGCCGGCGAGGAGATTTACGATTTCGTCTTCTGCCGCAACGTCCTCATTTATCTGAGCGCCGGGGCGCGAAAAGTTGTTTTCGAGAATCTGAAGCGGCTGCTCAAGCGCGACGGCGTGCTCTTCACCGGACCCGCGGAACTCGCCGCGTTCGTCACCGAAGGCTTCCGCCCGCTGCCGCACGCGGGCGCCTATGCATGCACGCGACCGGCGGCGCCGCGCGCGAAACCCGCCGCCCGCGCCGCGCGGCGCCCCGCCCCAGCGGAGCTGCCCAAACCCTCCCCGGCGCCTTCGCCACCGGCATGGAAACGCCGCCTGGAAGACGCGCGCCGGCTCGCCGACGCCGGCGAACTCGAACGCGCTTCCGCGCTGTGCGACGAGGTCCTCGCCGTCGAGCCTCTCGCCGCCGACGCCCACTTCTTGAAAGGTCTCGTCGAGGAAGCCCAGGGCCGCATGCGGAGCGCTGAAGAGTGGTTCCGAAAAGCGCTCTACATCGATCCGGACCACTACGACGCGCTCCTGCACATGAGCGTCCTCAGCGGCGGCAACGCAGAAGTCTACGCCAGGCGGGCGCACCGGCTGAGTGAAAGGGAGGGGCAACATGGCTGAGCGCTGTTGGAAAACCGTCGGAATCGAGGGCGACGGTTCCTGCCCGGAACTGGCCGCGCTGGCGCATTGCCGGAACTGTCCGGAATATGCGCGGGCCGGGCGCGCGCTGCTTGAGCGCGAAGTCTCCGAAGAACAACGGGACCAATGGACGCGCGCCGTTTGCGAACCCCCGCCCGAGCAGGAGGCCGAGACGTTTCCGGTGGTTGTCTTTCGCGTGGGGGAGGAGTGGCTCGCGCTGAACGCGCACGCCGTCCTGCGCGTCGTCGAGGCTCACCCGCCGCATACCGTTCCCGGCCGCACGGGGGGCGCCTTTTTGGGTCTTGTGAACGTCGATGGCGAGTTGCTGCTGAACTGGTGTCCGGCACGACTGCTGGGCCTGGAATCCCAGTCGCAGGCGCGGCGCCTGCTGGTTGCCGCGCGCGACTCGGAGCGCTTCGTCTTCTCCGCCGAGGAAGTGCTCGGGCTGCGCCGAGTGCCGCGAACGGCGCTCCAGAATCCGCCCGCCACGCTGACGCGCGCGCCCGCCACATTCACCACCGCCATCTTCGAGCTCGACGGCCGCAACGTCGCGCTGCTCGATGAGAACCGGCTGTTCGACAGCGCTAACAGGAGCCTCGAATGAGCGCCGGCCAGGACCCCTTCCTGCTCGAGCTGTTCCGAACGGAACTCGAAACCCACGCGCGCGCCCTCGAAACGGGACTGGCCGCGGCAGGCACGCCGAACGCGAATCTCGAGCCGTTGATGCGGGCCGCTCATTCGATCAAAGGCGCGGCGCGCATGACCGGCATCGATCCGGTGGTCACGCTCGCTCACGCGATGGAGGATGCGTTCTCGGCGGCGATGAAAGGCGAGGCGGCGCTACACGCGGGCCGCGTGCGCGCACTCACGGAGGCCACCTCTCTCTTGCTCTCGCTCGCCGCGCTCGCGCCCGAAGCCATTCCGGATGAGGCAGCGGCCAGGGCGGCTGAAATGGAGCGGCTGGCCTCGGCGGTCGCGTCGGCCGAAGAGCGGGCTGAAGCGAGCGCCCCGGCGGTACAGCCTGAGCTTGCCATGCAGGTCACGGCCGATCTGCCGCTGCTTGAGCTGTTCCGCACGGAGCTCGAAACCCAAGCCCGTGCTCTGGAAACCGGTCTCATCGCCATCGAAGGCGAGACTTCGCCCGCGGCCATCGAGCCCATGATGCGGGCGGCTCATTCGGTGAAAGGCGCGGCGCGCATGGCGGGACTCGATCCGGTGGTCACGCTCGCCCACGCCATGGAGGACGTTCTTTCCGCGGCACAGCACGGGCGCCGCGTGCTCGGCAGTCAGGAGATTGATCTCCTGCTGCGGGCTAACGACGTCTTCCTCGCGCTTGCCGCCGCCCCGCCCGACCGGCTCGCCCGCGCCGTGGCCGGGCAATCCGCCCGCATCCAGGCCATCGCGGCCGAGATTGCCGCCGCTCCTCCGACCGCGCCGCCACCACCGCAAGAGCGCGCCGACAGCACCATTCTCGACCTTTTCCGCGCGGAACTTGCGACCCATGTCGACGTCCTGGAACGTGAACTGGCGACGGCCGACGCCGGCCTGACGGAGGACCGGCTCGAGCCGCTGATGCGCGCAGCCCATTCCATCAAGGGCGCCATCCGCATGGCGGGACTGGAAGGGGCCGTGGGCCTCGCGGATGCGGCCGAGGACGTCTTCTCCGCGGCGCGGCAGGGCAAGCGGAAGTTAGGGGCCGCGGAGGTCGCTGTCCTGCGGGAAGCGGTGGCCGCCTATCGCGCACTCTGCGAACTCGCGCCAGAAGAGATTCCGGCGGGCATCGAGGCGCGCCGGCAGGCATTCGACCGGCTGGCGGCAAGACTCACCCAAGGCGAGCGCTCAGTAGAAGAGGCGCCGGCAGCAGCCGCCTCCGCCACTCCGCATGAGCGAGCTTCCGACGGCTACGTTCGCGTCTTTGCCGAAAACCTCGACCGTCTGGTGGGCCTTGCGGGCGAGTGCCTCGTGCAGGCTGAAACGCTCAAGGTGTTGCAGGCCGGTCTGCGGCGCCTCGAACAGTGCCACGCCGCGCTCACAAGAAAACTTGCCGTCAATGGTTCGCCACCCGACGGCATCGAGGAACTCGACGATCTCATCCGCGTGCACTCAAGCGCCTTCACCGATTACGCGCACCGCATCGAGCAACTGACGGCGCGTCTCTACCACGAGGCCGTCGCCACGCGCATGCGTCCCCTCTCCGACGCCCTGCACGGCTATCCGCGCATGATTCGCGATCTCGCCCGGAACATGGGAAAGGAGGTCCGCTTCGAAGTGGAAGGCCGGGCCACACAGGTGGACCGCGAGATTCTGGAGAAGCTTGAGGCCCCGCTCACGCACCTGCTGCGCAACGCCGTGGACCACGGGATCGAAGACCCCGCGCGGCGCTTGGCTGCCGGCAAGCCCGCTGAAGGACGAATCGTTCTGTCAGCCCATCACCGCTCCGGTCTGCTGAATATCACGGTTTCGGACGACGGCGCCGGCATCGACAGCGAGGAGCTTCGAAGGAAGGTCGTCGAGCGCGGATATGCTCCCGCCGAGATGGCCGCCGGACTCACCGAAGCCGAACTGCTGGAATTCTTGTTCCTGCCCGGCTTTACGACGCGCGGCGCGGTGAGCGAGGTCTCCGGGCGCGGCGTGGGCCTCGACATCGTGCATTCGATGGCCCGAGAGGTCGGTGGTTCCGTGCGCGTCGAATCCCGGCGCGGTGAGGGCACGGCGTTTCACCTGCTGCTGCCGCTCACGGTCTCGGTCGTCCGCGCGCTGCTGTTTGAAATCTCCGGCGAAACCTACGCCATTCCGTTCACCCGCATCGACCGTTGCCTGCGCGTGCCGCTCGAGGAAGTGCGCACCGTCGAGGACCGCCAGTACTGCACCGTGGACGGCGCCCACGTCGGCATTGTGGAAGCCACCCAGGCGCTCGGGCTGCCCCCAGTGCCCCGCGAGAGCAGGGTGCTGAACACCATCATCATCAGCGACCGGCTGACGCGCTACGGCCTGGTGGTAGATCGCTTCTGCGGGCAGCGCGAATTGGTTGTCGTACCGCTTGACCGGCGGCTGGGGAAGCTGCAGAATATCAGCGCCGGCGCCGTGCTGCAGGATGGTTCGCCGGTTTTGATCCTCGATACCGAGGACCTGGTGCGCAGCATCGATAAGCTGCTCTCGGCCGGCGGGCTGCAGAAGCTCCGCGCCGGTGTGGAGCAGAGCGGCCCGAAGCGCAAACGCGTGCTCGTGGTGGACGACTCCCTCACGGTGCGCGAGGTCGAGCGGCGGCTGCTCGAGAATGGCGGATACGACGTGACCGTGGCGGTGGATGGAATGGACGGGTGGAACGCCCTGCGTTCGGGCAACTTCGATCTGCTGTTGACCGACGTGGACATGCCGCGCATGGACGGCTTCGAACTGGTGAGGCGCGTCCGCGCCGCGCCCCAGACCAGTTCACTTCCCGTGATCATCGTCTCCTACAAGGACCAGGAAGAGTACCGGATCAAGGGACTCGAAGCGGGAGCCAACGCCTACCTGACGAAGGGCAGTTTCCATGGAGAGGGCCTGCTGAAGACCGTGCGGGACCTGATCGGTGAGGCCTAGCTAGCGATGCGCATCGCCATAGTCAACGACCTCCCGATGGCTGTTGAGATTCTGCGCCGGGTGGTCCTTTCAGTTCCGGGCTATGAAGTGGCCTGGATCGCGCGCAACGGCGCCGAGGCCGTCGAGAAATGCGCCGCGGACCGGCCGGACCTCATCCTCATGGACCTCATCATGCCGGTGATGGACGGCGTGGAGGCCACGAGGCGCATTATGAAGGAGACGCCCTGCGCGATCCTGGTAGTGACCGCCACGGTGGCCGGCAATGCGGCCAAGGTCTTCGAGGCCATGGGACTGGGGGCTCTCGATGCCATCGCAACTCCGGCCTACGTGCCGGGCGAGGGTCTCAGGGGCGATAGCGAGTTACTCAAGAAGATCGCCACCATTCAGATGCTCATCTCTGGGGCACGCGCACCCGCGGCTGCGGCATCCGCTCCCGCGCCCACGCCCCTGATCGCCATCGGCGCCTCGACTGGCGGACCTGCGGCTCTGGTCGACGTGCTGTCGCGCATGCCGCACGACGCCGGGGCGGCCATCGTCGTGGTGCAGCATGTGGACGCGCAGTTTGCTCCAGGGCTCGCGGCATGGCTCGGCGAGCAGTGTGTATTACCCGTGGTGCTGGCGCGAGAAGGCGAGCGCCCGGCGCGAAACACCGTTTATCTTGCGGGAACCAACGATCACCTCGTATTCGGCGCGGACCAGGCATTTCACTATACTCGAGAACCCACCGACTACCCCTACCGCCCCTCGGTGGATGCTTTTTTCCTCAGCGTGAAGCGCCACTGGCAAACTAAAGGCGCCGCCATACTGCTCACCGGAATGGGCCGCGACGGCGCAACCGGCCTGCTCGCCCTTCGCCAGGCGGGCTGGCACACCATCGCCCAGGACCGCCAAACCTCGCTCGTCTACGGCATGCCCAAAGCCGCCGCCGACCTCAACGCCGCAGTTGAAGTGCTCCCCGTAAGCGCCATCGCCACCGCGGCCCTGCACGCCATCCAACGCCGCGGTTGAGCAAGGGCGCGAAGCCTCCCCAACGGCCCATGGCCCAGCCCGCGGGTCGGACCGGCTTCGCCATCGGCTCGCGCGGCACAAGCTGGATTCCGGCCGGCGCCTCGGTGATGCGCTGGGTGGCCCTTGGCGCTTCTCGGCCTGAGGGCTGGAAGCGATTACTGAGAACGCGAAGAGGCTTAGCTGGCGTCCGGTTCGGACACGTCTTTCGCGATGGCCAGGATCTCCGGCGGGAAGGTCCAGGGTTCCTTCAGCCTGCGCAGCTCGGCGCGGTTGATGACCAGCCGCTTGGGGAAGCTGTAGATGATCGGGATGCGGTTCATATCCTCGCCGGCAAGGACACGCGCGGCAAGGTCGCCCGTTTCGCGCCCGATCCGGTAGTAGTCGGCGCCCATGGCCAGCAGCGCGCCTTTGGCCGCCATGGCAGCTGCGTGGCGAAGGCCGGGATGCCAGCGCGGCGGCACTCCGCAATCACCGCGTCCATGGCCACCGTAACGGTGAGGTCGCCGGCGGTCAGAATCAGATCGGCGCCGCGCGCGGCGAGCGAAGCCACGACTTCCCCCACCGCGGGCGTTGCGTCGACGGTGCCTTCGAGCAGTTCAAGCCCCATCTTGGCCGCCTTGTCCCGCGCCATCAGGGTGTAGACCTCCGAGTTCGCCTGGGAAGGATTCCACGGCAGCCCCACGCGCTTCAACCGCGGATTCATCTTCTTGGCCATCTCGAGCAGCTCGCCCACGGGCACGAGCGTCCCGATCCCCACCATGTTCTTGGGGTGGTCCAGCGGGTCGTTGGGATTGATGCCCACACCCGCCGCCACCGGGTCCGCCACTACGCCGAAAACGTGTTTGACGCGCCCTTCGCGGTTGAACTTGGCTAGGCCTGGAGGCAGTTGGTGCTCACGGTGAAGACGTAATCGAAGCGGCCGCCGGTGAGTTCCCGAGCGATCGAGGTTGCCGTGGGAAGGTCATTTTCGGCGTTGAACTTCTGAATTTCAATCGTGCGGCCGTCCTCCCAGCCGCGATCGCGAAGGGCATCGATGATGCCCGCAATGCCCTCATCCAGGATCGCCTGGGAGCTGTACTGGAAGAGCGCCACGCGCGGCAAGCGGCCGCTCTTGCGGGTCTGCGAGTCCGATAGCAGCAGCACGGCGGAGGTGCCCGCAATCAGAGCCAGGCCCAACGCCAGCCGCCGGAAGCTCTGCCAGGGGCCTTTCACACGTAGCTCCGCGCCAGCATCTCCGCGGCGCTCTCGTCCAGCAGGTCCGCACGCCGCACCTCTTCGAAGCGGTCCAGCAGTTCCTCGGCACGTACGCGCTTCTTCTGGATGCCGCGGAGATCGAGCAGCACCTTGCCGCGATGCATCATGAGCAGCCGGTCGCCGAGCCGCGCCGCCTGCTGCATGGAGTGCGTCACCATCAGGGCGGTGAGGCGGTCGCGGGCGATCACCTTCTCGCTGAGCGCTACCACCTGCTCGGCGCTCTTGGGGTCGAGCGCGGCGGTATGCTCGTCGAGCAGCAGCAGTTGGGGCCTTTGCCAGCTCGCCATCAACAGCGTCAAAGCCTGGCGCTGCCCACCGGAAAGCGTCCCGATGGGCGTATCGAGGCGATCCTCAAGCCCCATGTTCAACTCCCGCACCAGGTCGCGCATTTGGCAGCGCAACTTGGAAGTGATGGCCAGACCCAGGCCTCGCCGGCCGCCGCGCCGGGCCGCGAGCGCAAAGTTCTCCGCGATTGTGAGGTTGGGAGCCGTGCCGCTGAACGGGTTCTGAAAGACTCGGCCGATGAGGCTTGCGCGCCGGAACTCGGGCCAGCGGGTGATGTCGTGGCCTGCCAGCCGCACCCGGCCATGATCGACCGGAAACGCTCCGGCGATAGCGCTCAGCAGCGTCGATTTTCCCGAGCCGTTCGTCCCGATGATGATGGTGAAGGAGTTTTCCTCGATCTTCACCGAAACGCCCTGGAGCGCCCGCACCTCGTGCGCGGTCCCTTCGTTAAACGTCTTGCGGACATCCTCGAGTTCAAGCACTGGCCACCCTCCTTTGCCGCCCCGGCACGCTGCGCAGCAGTTTCGGCAGGATCAGGGCGATGAAAACGAACGCCGCGGTGATGAGCTTCAGATCGTTGGGATTCAAACCCCACCGCAGCGCCACCGCCACCAGCAGGCGGAACAACACCGACCCCATCACCGCTCCGGTGATGGCGAAGCCCAACTGCCTGGTGCCGACCAGCGCCTCCCCGATGATCACACTCGCGAGACCCCAGACCACCATACCGATCCCCATCTGGACGTCGGCAAAACCCTGGTACTGAGCCAACAACGCGCCGCTCAGCGCAATCAGGCCGTTTGCAAGCGCAAGACCCAGGATCACCATGCGGCGGTCGTCGCCGCCCAGCGCGCGGATCATCTGCGCGTTGTCGCCCGTGGCCCGCATGGCCGTTCCCAGATTAGTGCGGAAGAAGGCGAACAGCAGCACGCTCACCACCGCCACCAGCAAGGGTGCGACGATCAGCAGCGAGAGGTCCCGCACGCTCACCTCCCACCCCAGCAATGACATTTCGGCCGTTCCGAACACGCGCTGCCCGGCCTTCTCCGCCATCGTGACGACGGTGTACTCGTTGAGCAGCGGGATGTTGCTGCGGCCCATGATCCGCAGGTTCACCGAGTAGAGCGCGGTCATGGTCAGGATGCCCGAAAGCAGACGGTTCACGCCGAACCTCATGGCCACCACACCGGTGACGGAGCCCGCCAACAGGCCCGCGGCGAAACCCATCGCCGTGGCCGCGAGCGGATTCCAGCCGTTCACCACCAGCATTGCGGTCACCGCCGCTCCCAGCGTAATCGAGCCCTCCGTGGTGATGTCGGCAAAATCGAAGATCCGGAAACTGATGTATACCCCCAGGGCCAGCAGCGAGAGGATGAAACCGATGGTCAATGCGCCGATCAGCAGGCTCATGAAGTTTGCTCCGGGGAAGAAATCGACTCGAGCGGCCCCACCCAGCAGGCGCCGCGCGTGAACTCGCTCTCTCCGGCGCCGCAGCCGGGGCGATGGTCGGCGAGCAGATGCAGCACGCCCTGCAGTCCGCCGCCTTCAAAGAGGCGCCGTACCGTGGCTTCCATTTCGATATATCCCTTGCGCAGCGGGCGATAGCCGAAAGCCGCGGCATGGAAGTGGCCCACAAGTTTGCCATCGGCATCGAGGGGGCGCAACAGCTTGGCTGGCGGCTCGGGAACGGGCGCTCGCGCCGCAACCCCCACCACGACCGCAACAGCGCGCGTGTGGCTGCGGACTGGCGAGAACGACAGCCATTGCCGCACCTCCGGGTGACGGAAGAGCGCGGCGTTGCCATTCCCCACCGGGGGGCGCTTGAGCGCCGCCCCCAGCAGGCCGGCCGATTCGGCCACCAGTACAACTCCCGCGGCCGGCGCGGCTTCCCCCGCCGGTCCCGCTGCCGCCAGACACCCGCGCACGATTGTCGTGAGACCCACCGGCCCGCCGCCTCCGGCACTTTCAAAGCGCACGAGGCGCGCGAACTTTCCCTGGCAGCTCAGGCTGTGAAGCGTCATCAGCGATGGCGTGAAGGTACCCGTACTAACCATATCGTCCGCGCAGCCGGTCTCATCCGTTGGCTGGCAGGCTGCGCAGCCCCCCACCGCCAGAAACTCGCCGAAGCGCTCGCGGCACGCGGCCCAGGAGTCGCCGAACGCGCCGATCCCCAGGGCCATGACGTCGCGGGAGAGTTTGAACGTCGCCGCATGCCGCTCCTCAAACGCGGCCGCAGGCAGCAACTCCGGCGAGCCCTCGACGCGCCACGCCAGCCGCGCCCCGCGCTCGCAGTCGTAAGCTTCAAAGGCGCAGCCGTCTTCTTCGAGGCGCCACACGACGGCGTCGCCGCGAGCGGCCTCTTTCGCCGGCGCCACCGCCGCCGTGCCGAGCAGTGTCCCCAGCCCGGCCAGATCCAGAACCTCCCGCACCCTCGCCGAAGGCTCCACGACCACAAGCGCGCCGCCCACGGCCACGAACTGCTTATAGGCCTGCAGGAGCACCCGGATGCCCGCGGAGCTGATGTAGCTCGTATCCGCCAGGTTCAGGCGCGCGCGGTGAATGCCTTCGCGCAGCAGCTCATCGATGGCCTCGCCGAGGTGCCGGGACCAGTAGCTGTCGAGCCGCCCCGATACGCGCAACTCCGGGCAGCCATCCACATCCGCCCGCGTGATTTCCATTGCCAATGGTACGTGTCCTCCTTGGTCACAGCGCGCTGTCGTCGTCATCCGCGACTACGGGTTTTGCGAGGTAGAGCCAGTTGCGGGCCTCGCGGCGCTCGTAGCGAATATCCGGTATCAGGCAGCGCACGAGATGAACACCCAAACCGCCCACGGGCCGCTCGACCACGCTGGCCGTCAAGTCCGGCGCCGGGACGGAGAGCGGATCGAAAGGCCTGCCGGTGTCGCACAGCGTCAGCCGGACCTCGCCCGCCTCCATACGCATCGCTAACCGTATAGCGCCCTGCGGGGGATCGCAGGCGCCGTGGCGAATCGCGTTCACCACCAGTTCCTCGATCGCGACGTGCAGGTGATAGCGCGTCTTCTCGGGCAGGTTTTCGCGCTCACAGAAAGCGTCGATAAATGCCTCGAGACGCTCCAATTCCTTCAGGTCGCTGTCCAGCACGATGGCGCTCTCGCTCGAGCCGCCGTGCTCTTCAGGCTGCGCCACGGTTACAGTGTAAGCTGCGAGATTGCATAGAATCTCACGCTAATTGGGTGCTATATTCCAAAAAATTCTCTCATCCTACTAATCGGTATGTCCGATAGGATTCAAGAGAGTGAAAACGGTTGCTGCACGCATCGGGCTCGGCCTGACGTTGATCGTTGCGGTATCGGCCCTCTTGCTGTACTCGGATTCGGCGCAGCGGCGCGGCGCCCGCCGCCTGCCGCGTGTCGCGGTGCTCCAGTTCAGCAGTTTTCCGCTCATCGAAGAGGCCGTGGAAGGCACGATCGAAGGACTCAAGAACAAGGGCTTCGAGCACGGCAAGACGGTTTTGATCGAACGTTTCAACGCGCACGGCGACCTTCCTACGATGAACGCCATCGCGCACACCGTCGTGGATTCCCGCTTCGACCTGGTCGCGACGCTCAGCACGCCGGCGCTTCAGGCCATGGCGGCGGCCAATCTGGAGAGTTGCATTCCCCACGTCTTCGGCGCGGTGACCGATCCATTCGCCTGCGGCGTGGGCCTGAAGCGGGAGGATCCGGCAGACCATCCGCCCTATCTCGCTGGTATCGGCACCTTTCAGCCCGTGCGCGAGACGCTCCGGCTGGCCAAACAGTTGTACCCCGGACTCAAGGTCGTGGGCACGGTGTGGAACCCGGCCGAAACCTGCTCGGAAGCGTGCGTGCGTCTGGCCAAAGCCACAGTCAAAGAGCTTGGCATCGAGTTGCTGGAAGCGAACGTTGAAAACTCAAGCGGCGTGCTCGAAGCCGCCAATTCGCTCATCGCGCGCGGCGTCGAGGCACTGGTTCTGGGCGGCGACAACACGGTCGAGACCGCCATCCCGCCGGTCATCCAGACCGCGGCGCAGGCCCGCATACCGGTGATCACCTACGACTCCGGCTGGGCGCTGCGCGGCGCGCTGATCGGATTGGGGGCCAACTACCACACGGTGGGGATGACGGTCGGGGAACTGGCGGGCGACGTTCTCCAGGGGGCAAGCCTCGCCAAGATCCCGATTGTCGACACGGTGCCCAAGAAGCTGGGGCTGAACCTGACGGTGCTTCGAGGATTGCGCGCTCCGTGGCGCGTGCCGCCGGAGGTGCTCGCCTCGGCCGATGTCGGCGTAGACGAAAAGGGCGTCCCCTGGGACCGCACCGCCACCAAAACCGCCGGGGCTCCAGCGAAGAAGTGGAAGATTGCGCTTATTGAGCAGGTGGATGCCCCGGCGATTGAGGAGTCCCGCAAGGGCGTGTTCGCCGGGCTGAAGGAGGCCGGCCTGGTCGAGGGGCGCGACTACGAAATCCGGATCCTCAACGCGCAGGGCGATTTGGCCGCCCTGCCCGGGCTGGTCGATGCCGCCGTCACCGGCGGAGCCGACATGATCTACACAATCACGACCCCGGCCCTGCAGGCAGCCATGAACAAGGTTCGGGACCGGCCGGTGCTGTTCACCCTCGCGCTCGACCCGCTGCTTGCGGGCGACGAGGGCACGCACGGGAACCACCGCTCCAACGTCGCCGGCGTCTTCGACCGCAGCCCGTTTGAGCCCATGATGGAGCTCATCCGCCAGTGCCTGCCGCAGGCGCGCGCGATCGGGACGCTGTTTGCCCCCGGCGAGGCCAACTCGGTGAATTTCCGGAACGAGCTCGAAAAGGCCGCGCGCGCAGCCGGGCTGCAGCTCGTCGCCGTGGCTTCGAGCTCGCCCTCCGAAGTGCCGGACGCGGCCCTGGCCCTCACCGGCCGGGGCATCGACGCCATCTGCCAGATCAACGACAACCTGCACGACGCCGCCTTCCCGGCCATCGTCGATGCCGCCCGGCGCGCGCGCCTGCCTGTCTTCGGCTTCAGCGCGGGCCAGGCGGAGAAGGGCGCGGCGCTCGTGCTCTCAAACGACCACTTCGATGGCGGGCGCGAGTCGGCCCTCATTGCCGCGCAGGTGATCCGCGGGGCGAGTCCCGCCTCGTTCCCCTACCGGGGCATCGCCAAAACCAGGTTAGTGGTGAACAGGAAAGCCGCGGAGGCGGCGAACATGCGCATCCCGGAGGCGATCCTCCGCCGCGCCGAAAAGGTCCACTAGCGCGGATCAATTGAAATCGATCCGAACAATGGAAAAATCGTCGTCCAGCACCTCAGCGCCGCGCATGCGGCGCACGTGCTCGTAAAGCTCGCCGAGCTCGGCGCCCGCCTCCACGGGCGGCGTCAGAAAGGCCTGCAAACCGTCGAGGTCCCACATATCGCCCGAGGGCATCTCGATCTCATAGACCCCATCCGAGTAGAGGTACAGGCGCGCTCCGGGCGCGACTTCCGTTGCGGCTTCACAGAAGGGCATCTTCGGAAACGCGCCGATGATCGTGTTGGGAGTGATCAGGCGCTGGACCTCGCCCTCGGGCGGTATCAGGAGGGCCGGCGGGTGCCCGCCGCTTGCATAGGCTAGCTGCCGCGACCGCGTATCGTAGACCCCGTACCAGCACGTGAACCACAGGTTGTTGTGCGCCTGCATTGGAAAGGCCTCGTTCATGGCCGCGAGCACCTCGGCGGGCCGTGCGAAATCCGCGTGCGGGAGCGATTGGCCGCGAATCGCATCGAGCGCCGATACGGAAAGCAGCGCCGCGCCCACGCCGTGGCCGCTGACGTCCAGCAGGTAGATGGCAAAACGCGAGGCGTCGATCCAGTGGTAGCCGAAGCAGTCGCCGCCCAGCTCGGCCGAAGGGTTGTAGCGCCACCAGGCGCGCACCGCGCCCTCGGTGATGGGCTTCGGCAGCAGCGACAACACATACTCGGAAGCGCAGGCCAGCTCAGCGGCCAGCCGCTGCTCGCTCCGCCGCAGCGCCTCGTAAGCCTCGTTACGCTCCAGCAGGTTGATGTACCCCTGGGAATGATGGCGGATGCGCGCGATCAGCTCGATGCGGTCCGGCAGCTTCACCAGGTAGTCGTTCGCTCCCGCGGCAAAGGCTTCAGCCTTGGTCACCGGCTCCTCGCGGCTCGACAGCACGATCAGCGGAATGTCCCTCAGCTTCGGATGGCCGCGGAAGAAGCGCACCAGCGTCAGGCCGTCCACTTCCGGCATCACCAGGTCTTGGAGAATCACCGTCGGGGCGAGTTCCGTGGCCATGGCCACGGCGCGCGTGGGGTCCTGGCAGAAGTGAAAGTCGATATCCGGCTCGCCGGCGAGCGCGCGCCGGACCATCTCCCCGACGATCGCCTGATCGTCCACCAGCAGAACCTTGACGCGATGATTGGTGGTCATATTGCTCTTTATATCGGCCGAATTTTATATCGGCCGAAGCGGGGGCGAGGCGCCCAGCCCGCCAGCCTTTTCCGGGCCGGGATCGCCAGGTGGGTTTCGCCGCCAGGCACTTGATCAGCGTAGCGCGTTTGCGGGCGTCTTCGGGAGGGGCGGACCGGCGGCGTCCGCCGGCGTGGCCATGTTGACGAGGCCGCCGGAGACCGCAGCATCGCTGATCAGAGGAGGATGGGAAGTGGCGTACGTGATCACCGGGAGGCGCCGGTGGCGATCTCACAATTTTCACAAATCGGTACCCGAACCTCTGCGATACGATGGAAACAAGGTCACTCAAGAGGGCGCACGGGGACTCAAGCACTTACAAAGCTCTCCTAAGTGACGGCCCAACCGGGCAGAAGACCGAAAACGCGGCCCGAAGGCGTGGAGGTCTGAACCATGATCAAACTGAAGCGGGTTTACGAGGAGGAATCTCCCGGCGACGGAGTGCGTTACCTCGTAGAGCGGCTCTGGCCTCGCGGGGTGAAGAAGACTTCGCTGCGCATCGACGGCTGGCTGAAAGATGCCGCGCCCAGCACCGAATTGCGGAAGTGGTTCAGCCACGATCCCGCAAAATGGCAGGAGTTCCGGCATAGGTATTTTGCCGAGCTCGATCGCGCAACCGAGGCATGGGCGCCGATTCTCGACGCCGCACGGCGGGGCACGGTAACGCTGCTGTACAGTTCGCAAGATACCGAGCACAATAACGCGGTAGCGCTCAAGGAATACATCGAGCAGAAGGCGGGCGTGAAGACCCGTGCTGCCGGAGGACGCAAACGGCATGGCTAAAGCTGCGATGGAAACAATCACGTCCGCGGTGCGGTCGGCTATCACACGGGGTGACCTCCGGAGAGCGGAACGTCTGGCCCTGAGCTACCGCGGCGAGAGTGGCGCGACACCGGAAGCGCTGGAGGCACTGTCGTGGCTGGCGCGCGGCTTCCTGAACAATCGCCGGTTCACAAAGGCCGCGGATTACGCGAAGGACGTGCACCGTCTGGCCGTTAAGCTGCTACCGGACACGCCGCTCGATTCGAATGCGCACCTGGCCACGGCGCTCGGCGCTTCCATCGAGGTCGCCGCGCAGGTCATGGCGCGGCAGAAGCGCGGCAGCGAGGCAGTGCGGTTCCTGAAAAGGGAACTCTCCAGGGACGGCACAGCGCCCATCCACCCCCGCATACGAAAAAACCTGAATCTTCTAACCCTGACCGGCCAGCGGGCGCCCGAACTCGAGATCCGGGAGTGGCTCGGGCCGAAGCCGCCGGCGCTGGCAGAGCTGCGCGGGCGTCCCGTCCTTCTCTTCTGTTGGGCGCACTATTGCGAAGATTCCGAGGCGCAGGGCCGCGTGCTGGTTCGCATCCGGAACCGGTTCGAGCGGCAAGGGCTGGTGTTGATCGGTCCCACGCGGCGCTACGGCTACCTCGACGAGGAGCGGATCCAGCCCGCCAGCCCGCGGCGGGAAAAGCAACACATCAAGCAAGTGCTGGCCGAGCACTATGCGCACCTGTCCGGGATGGCAGTCCCCATCAGCGAGCAGAACTTCGTCATCTACGGCGTGAGCACGACGCCGACACTGGTGCTGATCGATCCCGAAGGCAAGGTGTCCTTGTACCATCCCGGCAAAATGCCGTACAACGATCTCGCCAAGCGCGTGTGGAACGTGCTGAGCTAGTGCGAGCCGCCGAACAGCGCTTCACACTCGTCAAGGAGAACGCCTGTCACCACAACGGGAGGCGACCCCCAGCAGGTGAGGGCGGGATCACACAGAATCGGATGGCGGGAAGTGACGCCGCCGGCCGCAGGATACGGGCGCCCAATGACCACGCGAGCGATTTTCAACTGCCGTATGGCGAAGGAACACAGGTAGCAGGGCTCGGTCGTGGTGTAGAGGCACGCTCCCGAGAGGTCGAGCGCGCCGGTCTTGCGGCAGGCGGCACGCAGCGCTTCGATTTCCGCATGCGCCGCCACGTCCAGTAATCGCCGGGTGCTCTCGACACCGCTGCCCAGAATCTCCCCATCGCGCACGACCAGCGAGCCTACAGGGTGGTCGCCGGACCTGACGGCCTCGCGAGCCAGTTCGATGCACCGCTGCATGTAGCGCAGATCGAGTTCTGTCGCCTCTGTCTGCATGAGAATGGTTATGCGACAGGGTTACATAGCGAAATCCAGGATGTCAAAACGCACGCAGCTCGTTACGCGTGCCCGGCCCCGGTGCGCCGGGAAAGCAATCAGTCCCGGCGGACCTTATACGCCGGCGCCTGGGCGAACAGCTTGGGCTCTACGCCATTCAGAACTGCACCGATAGGAGCAGGTCTGCCTGATTGCGGCGCAATATACTCACAGGGTGCGGCGCCCAGTGGGTGTAACGGATGGTGGGCGCGAGCTTCGAGGCCCGGCTTGCATCTGAATTCCTGCCGTGGCGGACAAACCATAGGGGGACACCCACCGATGGAAGGTTTGCCGCAACCGGAACGAAGGCCCGGCGCCCAGGAACCATGTGCGGCCTCGCAGCGGAAAACTGTATTTGGCCAGCACGGGAAAATGCCAGATCACACCGGAGCGCAATGCATTGAGTACAGAACGTCGGTGCCGGCGGGTCCCGTGCTTTCCAGGTGGCGGTTCCAGATAACAGGCCGGTGCAGAGCGTTTACCTCCAGTAACCAGCGCTCCCTCATCTGAAATTCGATTGCAGGCCCGTTTCCGCTCCCGTCAAGTGGCCCAATTGTCCCTTGGCGCATGCCCGCGCGGACGGCCTGAAGGCGCGGAAGCCTGCTAGGTAACGCACTCCGCCGTCTGGAGATTCATGGCAAGATCGAGGATGTCAAAACGCACGCAGCTCGTTACGCGTGCCCGGCCCCGGTGCGCCGGGAAAGCAATCAGTCCCGGCGGACCTTATACGCCGGCGCCTGGGCGAACAGCTTGACCCACGCTACATACCGGTCTCTTACTCAAGCCGGAGTAGTCAGTCTCATGAGGATCAGGCCCGCGACGATCAACACTGCGGCAACGACCCGGCCGATGTTCAACGGCTCACCAAGGACAACGACGCCGACGGCAAAGGTGCCCACAGCGCCGATGCCGGTCCAGACGGGGTAAGCCGTGCTTAAGGGCAGGCTGCGCATTGAGATGGCGAGCAGCCCAACGCTGGCGCCCATCGCGAGCAGCGTCGCGGTTGCCGGTCCCGCGCGAGTAAAGCCTTCCGACAGCTTCATCGCGAAGGCCCAAACTACTTCCAGAAGGCCGGCAGCAAGCAATAGAACCCAGGCCAAAACTTTCCTCCTTGTGTCAATGAGTGAAAAGCCCGAGCCGCCCTCGATGTCGTCCGTGCCGGCGGGTAAAGGGCGCAACTCTCGGGCGGTGAGAAATCTATCGTCCGTACTCAGAGCTGCCGCCAGGAAATCATGTCGCTGAGGCCTGAGCCTGGACGGCTTTCAGGCGCTCCTTGGCGGGCGGATGCGTTGAGAGATATTCGAGAACCGAAGATTCAACTCCCGCAGACCGGCTAAAAAAGGCAGCGGCTCCCGCCGTGTTGAAGCCGGCGCTCTTTATGATAGAGACCGCCTCGCGGTCTGCCTCCAGCTCGTCTTCTCTCGAGTACGCCAGGGTAAGCAGTCTTTCCGCTATCTGTCCGACGCCGCCGGCGCGGGCGGTGATCCGTCCCAACAGCAATCTCCTCAATTGGGCTTCCCGGGCGTGGCCCAGCAACACGTGCGCCATCTCGTGCGCAAGGACAAAGGCCAGAGCGTCGTCGTCCGCGCCGAGCATGTCCAGCAGCGGCTCGTAGACGAACACAAACCCGCCGGGCAAGGCGAACGCGTTTGCCACCGGCGCGGAAACGACTCGAAACGAAAAGGGCCACGGCGCTTTTCGCTGCGCGCTAAGCCTGGCGCCGATGCGCTCAACAAGGGCTTGCTTGACTTCCGCGACGGGAGCGGGATACTCGCTCATGACTTCCCGCGCCAGTTCCTGCCCAAACGCCCGCTCCTTTTCGAGTGCCTCCTCCTCGCTGCCTGTTGCCGAGGCCCATAGCCATTTGGCTCGAAGCACCAACTGCTTCACCTTCTCGCCGGCCAGCCGGCCAGCCTTGGCCAGCCAGCTACCGCCGAACAGAAGCATGACCAGCACCCCGACAACGACCAGCTCCGGAGCGCCGAACGATCGGAACATGTCTGTACCATTATGGCGCGACTTGCGGACCTGCCCGGCGCTCTCGCCCGGTTGCCATCCGTCTTTCAATAGGAATTCGCCAGGGTGACCTTTGCGCCGCTCACGCGCGGCCTGCCCACCGAGTGAACATTGTTGTTAGCGGAGACAACCTGGAGCGCGTCTCCTTTGCCAACCTCGTAGGACAGCCCCGTGTCGCGCTCCGTTCCAGCGCCACGGATCACGTTGTTGACGACGTTGAGCACTCCGGTCCCGCTGTTCACTTGCGGAACTCCTATATAGACGAAGCTGCCGGTTTTGCCTCTCGCGCCGAACCGGAATACCTTGTTGTCCCGAATCACGCTGGCCGCGCCGCCCTGCACGGTGCAGGCTACTCCGTACCAGGTGTTTCCCTCGCCGCCGGCGGCGCCGAAGTCCTCAACGTAGTTATCCGCGATGGTACTCCCCCAACAGCGATGAGCGTAGATGCCATGGCGCTGCACGCCGTAGACATGGTTGCCCACTACTTTCCAGCCCGCAGCGTTGTCCAACTGAATGGCAGATTCTCCCGAGCCCGCGATCCAGCAATCCAGCAGGTCCCAGTCGGTCACGGCGTTTCCGGTGTCGAGGACGCGAATGCCGTTAGCGCCCGAGCGGTCGATGAAGCAGTTGCTAATGCGCCCGTTCACCTGTGTGGTCTTGAGACCTGTCTTGCCGTCCCTGCCGAGGTTGGTGAGGCGTATTCCGTCCACAGGCGCGTTCCTGCTGACCACATCCTCGATAACCGTGAGCCATGACCGGATGACGAGATTGCTCGTGTTCGTGTTGTTGGCCCTGTTGCCGTCGAGCGTCAGGTGCGCGATCCGGACGGGGCTGCCGGTTGAGGCCGCGTTATTGTTCCAACTGTCGGAGGCCACCAGCGCTGGTAAGTTAGCGCCGTCCGCCTGGCGAAGCACGGTGCCTGTTCGCGAGTCGCCCATGTAGCTCCGGTTTCCGAGCAGAACCACCGTCTCCCGAATGAGGCATGTGCCGTGAATCCGGATGACGTCGCTGGGCTTGCTCTCCCGGATCGCGTTATTCAGCTTCGTAGCGTCGCCCGCGGCATTTTCGCAAATAACATGCACTTCTCCCGCGGCCGCCGTAATCGCGAGCGCCGGCAGCAGGAAGTACACAAGACGGCTCGGCATCGAATCCTCCTTCGGAGGAATGTTAGCAGGACGGTTGCGCGGTGAGTTGCTTTGCGCCAGGTCTAGCTTTCACTTGTTCGCCGTCGCGAGGCGGCGGTTGTTTTTCCGGGGTACCCTCCAACTATTCTCCACTTCGGCTGCGGGCACGAGTTCCAGCACTCGATCCATTCCATACCGGATGTGAGCGCGCATGGCCTGGTCCGCTTCTTCCACGGTGCCCTGGGTCAGCGCCGCGGCGAGGTCGGAATGGAAGTTCGGCGGAAGGTTGCGCTGGTGGGCGGCGTCGTCAAACAGCCAGTTGAAAATGAGGACCTGCTCGCGCTCGATCGCGCCGCGCAGCAGCGAGTTGCCTCCAAGCTCCGCGATGCGCAGGTGAAATGCCATGTGGTAAGTGTGCACGGAATAAAGATAGCCTTCGTCGGCGCCGGCGGTCGAGGCGTACAACTTGTCAAGCTGGTAGGCCATTTTGATCAGCTCCTGCCTGCCGCTCTCGTCCGCGTTTTCAGCGCACAGCCGCGCCGACTGTGTTTCCAGAGCTTCGCGCAGCGCGTACCGCTCCTCGATCTCCTTCCGTGTCGGAACCCGAACGCGCGTGCCGACGCGGGGTCTGCTCTCCACGAGCCCATCGATTTCAAGATGTTGCAGCGCCTCGGATACCGGCAGAAAGCTCATCCGAAGCTCCTCGGCCAACTGCCGTCTCGACAGGGCAGCCCCGATAGGATACTGGCCGCGAAGTATCTTCTCACGTATCAACTCGTAAGCTCGTTCGGCCAGGCTTCCTTTGGAACGAAGTCCTTGGCGTTGTGAGGTCATTCTGATTCTTGCCTTAAAAGGGGCGTCCATAAAAACTTGGAAGGCAGCGGCTGAACTGAGCGGTATCGCCTCTCTTTCTTGTGCAAACCGGGCAGATGCAGCAGTTCCGCCTGCGTCAGACCGGATTTACTAGTATATCAGTTCCGCAGTTCCGCTACGCTGTGAGATCAGCCGTGCGCTCCTGTTTGGCCTCCGGCAGGCACCAGACGATGCCCGCCGCAATCAACGGCAGAATACCGAATCCTATGAATACCGGAACGTACGAGTAGTGATCTATCACCCATCCCGTCAAGAGGCTGAAGACCATGCCGCCGAAGCCGGCGCCCATACTCGCAATGCCCCAGACCGAACCTACCGTGTTCCGCGGAAACCTGTCGGCTGGCATCGCCAGCATATTCGCCAGCGCCCCCGTGTATCCCAGAGTCGCCGTTGAAATCAGCGCAATGGAGACATACACGTTGGACACAAGCACGGCTGGAATCGCCGAAGTCATCAGCGCCGCGAAAAACAGAACCGATATCTTGCGCGCCCGCACCGCCGGAACTCCGATGTGCAACAAAGCGGCCGAGAAGGCGCCTCCGATGAGGTTGCCCGCGTCGGCGGTGAGGAACGGAATCCAGGCGAACTTGCCAATGGATGCGAGATCAAATCCGCGCGCGCTTTTCAGGTATTGCGGAAACCAGAAGATATAAAAGTACCAGGCCGGGTCGCTGAAAATTTTCGATATCGTGAACATGCAGACCCATTTCGAGCGGAACAGCTTCGAAGCGGGCACGGGGCGCTCGGCCACTTCCGCCCGGACGTTCGCCGGGGTCGAGTAGATCATCAGCCACAGAACCAGCCAGACCAGGCCGGCGCCGCCTACGATCAGGAACGCGCTGCGCCAGCCCGATTGAAGGACGATCCACGCGACGAGCGGCGGCGCGATCACGGCCCCGATAGCGGAGCCGCTGTTGAAGATGCCCGAGGCGAACGCGCGTTCCTTCGGCGGGAACCACTCCGAGACTACTTTCACTCCGGCCGGCCAGTTCCCTGCCTCTCCCATCCCCAGAAGGAAACGAAACACGCCCAGGCTGAGCGGCCCGCGAGCGAGCGCGTGCAGCATGGCGGCGATGCTCCACCAGCCGACGCACACGGCGTAACCCAGCTTGGTGCCGAGCCGGTCCACCATCGGACCCGAAACGCCGTTCATGATTGTGTAGGCCAGCATGAACGCGAACACGACGCGCGAGTAGTCCACATTGCTCATGCGAAACTGCTCGGTTATAACCGGCGCTACTACGGAAAGGGTTTGGCGGTCCAGATAGTTGATGACGGTAGCCAGGAATGCCAGGCTGATCATCACCCACCGGAGTCTGGACGGCCCTGCCGCGAGCTGGTCCTTTTCTGCCACGCTCGCGCTGGCGTTCGGGGTCACGGTTCGCGTTCCTCGACTAGAGTTTCTGGCGAACGGCTTGGTGATAGCGGCCGCATCAGGCGGCCTCCGGGTGAATCTCGAATCCCCACGCAAAACGGCAGGGGCGCCGCGATTCGTCTTCCATGCCGGCCGGGAGCTCGATTTCCAGTCCGGCTTCGGACAGCTTCCAATTAAGCCGCTCGGACGTTCCCAGCATGCGAATCGTGGAGCCTTTCGCCGGGCGGACGGTGTGCAGCAACAGCTTATTGCCGGGCCATTTCAATGCGAATGCGTAGATGGTTTTCCCGTCCTTGGTCCTGGTAAACCTCACGTCGTCGCCCTCGTGCCACAGGTCCCCTTGACGGGGCCGGGTAGAGTAAATGCCAACGCCGTTCACCTTCAACCAGGCGCCGGCCTCCTTCAACTGGCTTACGGCAGTGGGATGGAACCGCCCGTTGCCGTCCGGGCCGATCCCGACCATGAAGTTGCCCCCCTTGGCCACCGAATCCACCAGGTTGCGCACAATCCAGCCGGCTCCTTTGTGGTTCTCCGCGACCGATTCGTAGGAGAACGACCTTCCCAGCGGATAGATCACAAACCAGGGCATGTCCGTGTTGCTCTTTTTGCCTGGGACGAAGCCCTCCGGGGTGTAATAGTCCCCGTAATTGCCTATGCCCCGCGCGCGCAGCATCACGTCAGGCTGAATCTTTCTTATATGCAAAATAGTTTCGCGGATTCGCGGCCATATCTTCGGGCCAAACCACATGTCCAGACAGAGCATGTCGATCTTGCCGTACTGCGTCAGCAGTTCGGTAAGTTGCGCGCGGTGCCGTGCAACCATGCGGTCGACCTCTTCCGGCGTGGGATCGGGAACGGTCACCATCAGATCACCAAGCCGCTTCTTGGCGGTGGCGAAATCCAGGGTGAGGACGTCTGAGGAAGGCACCTGCAAGGGATGATAGACGTAAGGCCGGAAGTCGGCGTCGTACCAGTCCGGGTGCGAGAAGTAGAGGTCGATCTTGATGTTTCGCTTACGTGCCGCGTCGCAAAGCTCCTTCACCACGTCCCGGCGGAACGGCGTTTCGGCGATGCTGTAAGCCAGGTCGCAGGACTCGATGCGCGGCCCGCCGGGCGCCGTCCAGTTCGTCCGCCGCTTCACGCGCGTACGCGTGTGGAACATGGAGAAGCCGTCGTGGTGCTTCGTGGTAAAGGCGAACATCTTCATTCCGCTTTCCGCGAAAAGATCCATCCACTCGTCGGCGTTGAAACCTTGCGGATTCCACGTCTTGTACAGTTCCTGGTAGCGCTGCCGCTCCTCGAAGGACATTTTGAGGAACGGCCAGGACTCGTTCGGCTCGCCCTTAATCGAGTACAGCCCCCAGTGCAATCGCACGCCGTACTTCATATCGCGAAAAGCTTCGTAGGCCTTTTCGGAAGCCCAACGGTATTCGGGCACCGGCACTTCCTCGATATAGGTGTGCACTTGCCGGTAGTGGCTGTCGGTCTTGGGCAGCCCCTGATGCGGGCGCCGTGCCGCGCCGCGGGCGGCCGACAGCGTCGACGCCAGACCTCCGGCCAGAAATGTTCGGCGATCTATATCCATTTCCTCCTCCTGCGACTATCGGGCCTAGACCATTCGCATCGTCATGCCCCCGTCCACCGGGAGCTCGGCGCCCGTAATGAAATCATTTTCGGCCAGAGCGACCAGCGCCGCGGCCACGTCCTCCGGCCGCCCCTCGCGGTGGAGCGGAATGCGGTTTTGGATGTTGTTCTGAACCTGTTCGGGAGTGAGATAGTCCTGAAACCGCGTGCGGATCACTCCGGGAGCAACGCAGTTCACGCGTATGTTGTAGTCCGCCAGTTCGCGAGCGAGTGCGCGCGTAAATTGCGGTATCGCCCCCTTCGCCACCCCATACGCGATAGCTCCCAGGCATCCCCGATATCCGGCCGCCGAGGAAACCAGCAGAATGCCGCCGCCGCCCTGCTTGATCAGCCACGGCACGGCGGCCCGGGCCAGGTGAAACACAGCGTGCACGTGAATATCGAAAGCCTTGTACCAGGTCTCCTCGCACACCTCCAGCAAGCTGCCCGGTGCAGGTCCTCCCGCGCAGTGGACGAGAAAATCCAGTTTCCCAAACGCCTCCACAGTTTTCTCGACACAACGCACTGCTTCGGCAGGCTTCGCGATGTCGGCCGTCATAGCCAGCGCTTTGCTGCCAAAACCTTCGAGCTCCTTTTTCACGCTCAGGCCAAGCGCCTCGTCCTCGGGAAGGCCACAGATCGCGACATCCGCTCCGCGGCGCGCAAACTCGCGCGCGGTCGCTGCGCCAATGCCGCAGCTTCCGCCGGTAATCAAGCAGACTCTTCCATCAAGCTTCATCTTGTCCTCGTTCTTGAGTTGCCGGCGCCGGCTTGTTGAGGCCCGCGCTCGAGTATCCACTGCGCTGCAAGCACATTGAATATGTAAGTTCCAGCGCCATGTATTACGTATTCCGTTTGATTGAAGTGATAAGGAAACTCTTTCAGCTCCATGAACTCCGGGCGGACAAAAGAAGCGCCTGGAATCACTCCCCCCGGAATATATGACCAGTCGTCGCGGTTGAATCCGTAGGCGGCCAGCGGCGACTTTGTTCCCACTCCGGAGACATAGCTCATATTGGAAGCCGGATGACAACCAAGCACGAAGTTCACCACGTTCAGCACGGTGTTCTCGTCGAAAATCTCAGGCAGGTGCTTGTGATAGAAGTAATCGCGCATGGCGTCGCTCTGGAGGTTCCAGCTGTAGCCCATCATTGCGGATCCGTTGAGGTCCTTGGGCGAATCCAGTTTCCAGGACGCATTCAGAACCGACAAAGGGAAGCGCACGCCGTAAGGATTGGAGGCTTCCCGGCGAGCAGTGGCCTCCCTCCATTTCCTGGCGATGTCCAGTATCAAACCGCGAAATTCCGGATCCGAAATCCGCGGCAGCAGGCGCGCCAGCGTCCACCCCGGACCGCCTCCGACCTGCTCCGCGGGCGCGGACTTTATCCGGGGGAGCAACTCATAGAGGCGCTTTTCATACACCGCATCGTTGGTCGTGAGCCACAACTCGGCGGTGGCGGCAATCTCGTCTCCGGGAAAGCTCCCGCCCCGGCCCACGTAGGCGTTCGGCGCATACTGCGGCGGATGGGTTTGCTCGAACTCCCAGAGTTTGCGCGCGGCTGCCAGACACTCCTCGGCCAGCGCCGGCTTCTTGGGCCGCAGCACGCGGCTGGCGACGGCAAGGGTCTGCGCCACCCGGTATTGCAGTCCGGTGTTCCGGTTAGTGAACGCCCACCTGTCGTCGGGCGTTCCGGAGCGCTCTCCCCTCACCTCGCCGGGCTTGAGGCTGCTGTCGTAAACCCGGTTGTCGGTGACGTTCATCGGATCGCCGGTGACGTCGTATTGCGCGCGCGTGCTTTCGATGATGCCGGGGAAAATATGCCCCGCTACCCGGAATGAGGCCAGCAGGCCTTCCACCCCGTACTCTATCTGTTGCAGCAGGTCTTCTTCGCCGTCGGGCACATGGAGCAGCACCTCGCGCGTTTCGCGCCGCACGGTTGTGCGGTCGAGGCCCGGCTTGAATTCCTCCTGGGCCAGCGCCAGCGCCAGCGTGGTGTTAGTGATGCTTCCCGCGGGCAGATCGTAGTCTCCGGCATCGTGCCACCCGCCCCAGTTCAGCCCGGGTATGTGTTCGTAATCCGCGAATCGCGTTTCCCTTTCGCCCTGCTGGTAGCTGTCGAAGTGCCTGCGGCCCGCGGGCGCTTGCAGCGCGTCGTCCAGGTGACACGCCCCGTGCCAGAACCTGTTGCGCTCGCGGACCGCCACATGGCACATCTGTACTGGGAGGAAAACCGTCAGCGTCGGCTGCCACGCTTCGTCATATACCTGGCGGTCGATGCGGAATGGGCCGGCCGTCTGTCCCTGGTACTCCAGAAGATACACACCGGGACTTACGACGTCAGTGAAGTCGAAAATCGCGTATTTATAGTAAAGGAACCGTCCCCAAAGCTTTGGGGCATCAGCCTTAACAAGTTGCTTTTCCCCATCGGCGCTTAACTTATAAAGACTTACTTTTCCCGTCGCCTCGACTCGCGGGTCGAGTTCCAGCACGGCGCGCTTTGGTTGCCGCGGATGATATCCCACCTGGGAGACGCCGATGACCGGGGGCCGGCGCCACTTAGGATCGATCGAGGGCCTGATTTCTATGTTGATCTCGGTTTCGCTCGAGCCCGGCTCCAGAGGCGCAGTCACCGAGAACCATGCCGTCGGGTGGCTGCCACGCTCATCCGCGAGCTGTAGCATGCCGCCGCCGTGCCGCACCAACGTGACACTCCGCTGCGGATCCTCCTGAGCGAATTTCAGAATGCCTTTCGACTCCAGAAGCAGCGGCTGCCCCCTGTACTGCCGCGGGAAAACCCCCGCCATCGAGTCGCCCTGGAAGGACTTGTGGAAATAGGCCGGAGGGTACAGGAATATGCGGAAAGCCGCACGGCGCACCTTGCTCCAATCCAGCGGCCGGTCAAACCGGGTCGTGACGAACATGTGCTTGCCGTCCGTGCGACAAATCAGCTGGTAACCCACTCCCAGGCCCGTGACTTCTCCGAAGATCGTCGCGGTCGACCGCTCGCGATCCACCACACGGCGCAGAACTTGGGCCCCAACCCGGACATTGGAGTCTCTCCCAACGATCTGCAAGCCCCCCGAATCGAGCAGCCGCTCGCCGTATTGCATCATCTGGAGCCCTCCCTGCATGCCCGAGTAGTTGTTGTGGTACATGAGGAAGACAAATCCAGGCCCTTCGAAATACTCTTTCTCGGCGAGCACGATGCGCTCTGAGGCGCCCTGCAGCAAGGCGCTCGAACAGATCAGCAGGGTGAATAAGACAACCAGGTCTGTGAATCTCCTCACCACGAAATCTCCCTCACGAGCGGCCCGTGCGGAATATCCGGCAGCGCCGGGGACGATCACACTTAAGTGAACTGCCAGCCCCGCGCTTTGTCCACTTCGCTGCGGCTCCGGTTCAAATATGGCCGGCGCTCCTCCAGGCCGTACTGCCGTGCCAGCGCGCGCGCACTGACTCCTGGGCGCCTGGCCTTGAGCACAAACAACCCTTCCATCGGCAGCCATTTCTCCCGCTCCACGTCGTCGCCGCGCTCTTTGAGCAATTTCGCTAGTCTGCCGGGCAGGTTGAGGTCCTGATGGAAGATGCAGCGGTCCAGATCAAACGTAAAGCGGGTTATATTGAAGTCTCCCGAGTTGCCCTTTTCATAGACGAGCTGCTCGCCGTCGATGTCGAAGATCAGGCAATCGGGGACCCACGTCGCGCTCATGATGTAGTAACTGAAATCGATCGCCCGCGCCTGAAGCGTTTTTCCCGCCGAATATGCGCTCGGCCAGACGACCAGTTCCGCCCCGAAATCCGAGAGCCTCTGCCAGAGAGGCGCCCAATTCACGTCGAAGCAGATGGCAAGCCCCAGGCGGCCGAAATCGGTGGAAATCACCGTGACTTGCTGACCCGGGCTGACGGGGGGCTTCCTTCGGAACTCTTCGACCCAAAACGGATACAGCTTGTCGTAAACGCCTGCGATACGCCCGCGGCGGTCCAAAACCACCGCGGAGTTCAGCCGCCGCTCGCCGTCTTTCCGGTCGATCGGAGCGACGATGTAGGTCCGGTGTTTCTCCGCCAGCGGGGCTAGCGCTTTGATTGTCGGCCCGTCCAGCGTTTCCAGGCTCTGTTCATTCTGGCCCCGGAAAGTTTCTGGTAGGGCGATGAGGTCGGCGCCACGCGCTCCCTCCTGGTCCACTAGCGCCGCGATTTGTTCCAACGACGGGCCGGGCCTAAAACCGATGCTCACGGCTCGAACCGGCCGCCCAATGCTGCCCTGCGCCGCCCCGCCCTGCAAGGCGGATTCCGCAACTTCGGCGGAGTTCAAAGCGCCCAGGGCAATCGCTGAGTTCGTGATGAATTTTCGTCTGTCCACGTCCATGCTCCTCGGCAGATCAGATTGACCTGCAACCGGCTCCAGGAAAGGCGCCGGTGCCTGCTCCGTGGCCGGGATTTCCGTCCCGGCCACGGAAACGGCCGTTCCACCCGGGCCGTGAAATGCACCGCGGGTGGTCCCGCCCTGTCAGAGTACTACCAGGTCAGCCTCGCCGTGAGCTGGAGCATGCGCGGTGAGTTGTTGGAGTTCTGCAGGCTCAGAATGCCGTTGCCGCCAGGCAAGCGGAGACCCGGGTTGTTCAGCACGTTGAAGAAGTCGGCATTAAACCGCAGGTTCACGCTCTCAGTCAGCACAACGGTCTTGAACAGCGAGGCGTCAAGCCCGAACGTCCACGGCCCGGCGAAGTACTGGTTTCGCCACGGGTGGTAGTTCGTGTCGTAGGCGGTCCGCACCACAGAGTTGTCCTTCAACCGTATCCAGACGTTGTTGGAGTCCCAGTACTGGGTAATGTTGGTGCCCTCAGGCGCATTGGGCGGCAGCTCCGTCATGCCATAGGGAATCAACGGAAGGTTGGAAGGCTTATAGTGCTCCGGTATCCCGCAGATTCCGGTGCAGCGGCCATTCTCGTCCCTCCTGTTGATGAGCGGCGGCGAGATGTACCCGTTCCAATAGAGATAGCCTGGGATGCACGTGTTCCCCGAGCAATCCTCGATCTTATACTTCGTCCCGTAGACTTCCACGTTCCCGTGGTAGCCCCAGTTGCTCGTGGGCAGAGACCAGTACCGGCTGCTGTAGGACCCCAGACCGGCGAGCTGCCAGCCGCCGATCAATGCGTTCAGGAACCTTCCCGCATTGCGGCCCAGCAGCTTGTTGCGCCCGAACGGAAGATCCACAACCCAATTCCAGCGCAGCTGGTGGTGGGGGATCGCGGTATCTCTCGTGTAATAGAGGAACCGGTTCAAGGAGTCGAAATCCTCGGGAACCACGCCCGGCAGGTAGGTGGTCGCCGGGAAGATCGTCGGCCCGCCTCCGTTCCCTACAAAGGTGGAGTTAGTGAATGCATTGGTCATCTGGTAGAAGAACTGGAAGCCGTAGCCGTCGGAGAACCTGCGCTGTACTTCAAGTTGAAACGCGTTGCTGTTCGAGTAACCCGTCCTCTGGAAGCTGGTAATGCTTCCATAAGTCGTGTTGTTATACGGGTTCATTCCAACCGAAGCATACGTTCCCGTCGGCTTTCGCAGGCCCGTTCGCATGTACCAGACAAAGTCGTTCGGCGCCCGGTTGAAGTTGTACTTTTGGGGAAGGTTCAGACCGTGGGTGCCGACGTAGCTGGCCGTGGCCACAATGCCGGCAAACAGTTCCTTCCCTAAGGATATGTTCCACTCGTGGGCCATGCTGGGCGGCTGGTCCGGATCCGTGTATTCGATGCCGATCCCGCGGGAAATCTGAACGAAACGCGGATTGTCGAGAGCCTCGCGAGAATTGACTCCGGCCACGAACTCGGGAGCCGAACGCAGCGCATAATTCGGCAACCCGTCGCCAACCAGGCTCTGGTCGTTCACCTGATACTGGATCGGGTAGCCGAAGGGCACCAGGCTGCCCTGAGTGTTGTCCCAAACCCGCAGGGCCACCTGCGAATTGTAGATGCCGTAGCCTCCGCGGAGCACGAACGGTTTCGAGCTGTCGCCGAACCGGTATGCAAGCCCGACCCTGGGAGCGAAAATCCATGGATTGCCGTACACGAGGGCCTTCGGCAGACCCAAGACGTCCCGCGGCTCGAATTCCACGCCAATCGCCTGGAACTGTTCGATCGCTTCCGGGGTGGTCTGCTTGTGCTTGTACATGTCCTCAAGTGAGCGCCCCAGCACCAGCCTGCCGGTGTTCTTGTTGAACGACACCATGAAGTAATCCTTCTCAAACATCGCAGGCTGGTTCTCGTAGCGCAGCCCCAGGTTGATCGTCAACTGGGGAGTTACCTTCCAGTTGTCCTGAATGTAGCCGGCGTATGCGTACTCGCGCAGATTATAAGGAGGACGCTTCACCGTGAGCTGGTACTGAGAAACTGCGCCAATGTGAAAACTGGCCGCGTTATGGCCGGTCTGCGGCACGGAGCCGTAAGCCGATCCGCTCAACGGGTCGAAAAGCGCCGTGAATTGGTTGCTGTACCATGAGCCGGACGTAGAACTGTCGATCGCTACTTTCAGATACTCATGCCGCAGCTTGCCTCCGAACTGGATCTCGTGCCTGCCGTGCTGCTTGGTGAAATCCTGCTGGATCACGAGAATGTTGGTAAAGTTCTGGCGCATCTGCTGCTGCGAGAAGTTCAGCCCGAACCCGGAACTGTACGAATGGTAAACAACCATGGGATCGTTGCGAGGGTTGGGCATTTGCAGTATGTCGGCCATGGGCTGCCCGGTCGGAGTAGCCGGCGACCCAACGAACTTGTCCTCGCGCGAGAACGACACCATCGTCTGCCCGATAAACGTGGGCGAGAAAGTCCGCGTGTACGTTGCGACGCCGCTGGGCGTGTCGTGGGTTCCGTACACGATGTTGAGCAACCTGTCGAGCGATGGCACGCCGTTCGAGTACATCACCTCGTTGAAGTTGTAGGAGACTCTGAAAAATATCTGATCGTTGTCGCTAAGCCGCTGGTCGATGCGGGTTGTCCACATCCAATCCCTGGTGTTGGAAAAACCCAATCCGAAGTAGTTGTTTGTGACTAAGGGATTGGCGTTGTTAGTCGGCTCGGGCATGATGCTGTACGCATACTTGGCGATAGGACTTTGCCGGCTGGCCGGAATCTGGTTTCCCGGAAAAGGCGTCCGCTCCCAGGTCGGACCGGCGCCGGTGGTGAAGGGATCGTAAATCGCGTAGTACCGGTTGAGGTTGTCCACCAGGCCGCTGAAGTCGCCCTGGCGCATGGCCATCGTCGGCATGGTGGTCTGGGTCGTAGAAGAGCTGGCGATCCGCTGGAACTCCAGCGAGGTGAAGAAGAACGTGCGATTTCTGCCGTCGTAAATTTTTGGAATGTACACGGGGCCGCCGATCGATCCGCCGAATTCGTTTCGCACGTAGTGGGGCGGCTTGTCATAGTAGTCCTGGCGGCGCCGGGCAACGCCGATGGCGCTGTTGCGGAGCGTTTCGAAGAGCGTTCCGTGAACTCGATTGCCTCCGCTTTTCGTAGAGAGAATCACGGAGCCGGGGCGGTCAAATTTGGCCGAGGAAAGACTGGTTTCCACGCGCAGTTCTTCAACGCTATCCAGTCCGGGAAGCCGCCCGGCGAAGTTACCCGTATCGCGGTTCTTGATAATAGCGCCGTCCTGGTACAATTCCACGCCGTCGCGAATGCCGTTCACGATTGGGTTCATGGCGCCGTCCTGGCCGCCAAACAACCCGGGAGTGCTGATCAGTACCAGGGACGCGATGTTGCGCCCGTTGAGCGGCAGTTGCTCGATGCGGGTCCGTTCCAGGTTTCTCGAAATGGTCGCATCCGTTGTCGTCACCAGCGGAGTAATTCCGCCCTCCACGGTGATCTCGGTGGTAACCGTTCCCACTCGCAAAACCGGGCTGATCTCCGCCGTCTGGCCAACTACCAGGAGGAGTTTGCCCACCCAGGTCTGCATGCCTGGCGCGGTCACCGTGACTTCATAGGAACCGGGTTGAGTCGGCGGAAAGGAGAAAAAGCCGACTTCGTTAGTCGTCGTCGTGTATTTTCTGTTCGTGTCGGCGTGGACGATCGACACATTCGCTCCAGCGACGACGGCGGAGGTGGTGTCCCTCACCACGCCTTGAATAACACCGCTACCGGTTTGCGCCGTCGCAATCAGAGCGAACAGGCCAATCAGTGCCGCTAGCCGGAACACTCTGCATGAAACCATCGATTTTCCCCCAAAGTTCTGTCAATCCCACACTGTTACTCAGTTCGCGCAGAACGAACGGGCTTCCGCCTGCGCCGTCTTGCCATATCAGTTACCTCGCCCTCCGCACGCATTCCGTCCCTTGAGTGTACTCCACCCTCGGGGACGCTGCGTGGTCTTCGCGAGGCGCTCCACAACTATTCTCGGCGCCGCTCGGCCCGCAACCTCAGGCGCTTGCGTCCGAGGATCCGGGCAACCGTGCTTCCGAGTTCTGATATAGCAGTTAAACACAATCCGGAATAGGCGTCAATAGTTTTTTTGGGGATGAAACGGCCGTAATAAACGGCCCATGAGATTGGCAATAAGGAAAACAAGCCGGCCGCCCGGCCCGGCGAAGGACTTGAGTTGTCCCGCGTCACTGCTATCGCAGTTATCGCAGTACAATCGCCGGAAATCAGGCGGCCGGCAGCGTGATGGCTTGACTCTCTAATCGAAGCTGCCGGTTGTGCCCCGGAAGCCGCGCAGCGCCTGTTTCATGACCCACTTGAGCGCGCGCCCCGCATCGTAGCAGTACGCGAGGTTGTGGTTCAGCGTGGAGTAGCAGCGCGGCTGGCACTGCCGCTTCATTTCCGCAAGCTGAGCAGGGTCGAATTTCGGCTTGCCTGCCACGCCCCAGTCATGCGTGGCCGAATACAGAGGAAAGCACGGCGCCAGCGTGCCGTCGGTCCGGATAATCAACGAATTCTGGCCCGCGCGGCAATTCCACTCCTGTAACTGGCCGCGCATAAACTGTTTCATTTGTTGCAGCCGGGCGACCGAATTTACCATCTTGTATCCCGACCGGTTTTTCTCGATCAGCCAGTCGATCACCGCATCCACCCGGGGCCAGTCCTCCTGTGTGATGAAGGTACTGTTGTCCTCCAGGTGCTTGAAGTGCGGTTGGTCGAGCATCGGCGCCTCGTTGATGTGGTAGTCGGTGGCGATGCCGACCTCGTGTGCGATCTCGGTGAGGGCTTTCACGTCTTCCAGGTTGATCCGCGTGATGTTGATGTTAAAGAAGACGCTGTAATCGTAGACATACTGCTTCCTCACCAGGTATTCGAACTCTTCCCGGATGGGGTTGAGAGCCTTGGGCAGCTCGGGACGGGCTTCCACCGAATCTACCGCCAGGTTGAACGTGGCCACGCCGGCGTCGGCCAGCCGGTCGATGACGTCCTTCCGCATCAGACGCCCGTTCGTCGGCACGTAGACCCAGAAACCCTTCCTGGCCGCATAGTAAACCACCTTGTGAACGAACTGCGGGCGCAGCAGAACCTCTCCGCCCATCAGCGCCAGGACGCGGCAGCCGATGTCGTGTAACCAGTCGATGGACCGCCGGGCGGTCTCCTCTGTCATCCCCTTTACGCGGTTGTCGAAAGCCCAGCAGTAATGGCAGTCCAGGTTGCACTTCCACTCGGTAAACAGGTAAGCGATGATCGGGTGGAAATCCCCGGGCAGCACCCGCGACCTCAAATAAGGATATAGCCACCCCCGGAGCGCGCGTCGCACCATAAAGGGCGTGACATGCGTCCGGTACGGGCTTCCGTTCTTAGGCAACGAACGTGGATTGGGCGGAACATCGCCGCATTTTTCCGGATGCAACGGGAACACGGGTTCCGGCAGGGAAAGCTGCTCGCCTTCGGACGAGGGCTGCGCAAACCCAGGCCGGTTGGAGATGGTTGACGCTTGCTCTTGAGTTCGCATGCCGGGCTGCGATAGGGCAGTTCGCGTTCCAAAAGCGGGCAAGGCGGACATACTCCGCAGCCGGCCGGCCGCTCACCCGCCCCAGAGCCCGCTCGGCAAGCGCCGAACGCACGTGGAGATACCCGGCCCCCCAAGCCTTTCCGCCCCCCGGTGTAGCCGGGGAGAGTGGCGGCGCTCCGCCTGCCCTCCCACTTGAGGATTTCACGGGCGTTAGCGCCGATCTGTCGGCACTTGGATCGTCAGATGCCGACAAAAAGGGGAGTTCCGCATCCGTTTACCGGCAGTTTCGGGCCGTAGATGCGCCACGGCGGGTTGGGTACGCGGAATGCTATGTGGGCTTGCGAAGGAGGTGATCCGGCATTTTCAGGATCAGCCAGAAGACCGGCCGATCCCGAACGATCGTAAACATAGACGGTCAACTTCTCGGCGATTACGTTCGCCTGGCGGAGGAGTACTGCTCAAAAGCTCTCTCCAGCGGAAAGCCACTCTGCGTATACCTGCGAAACGTCTCCGCCATCGACCAGGCCGGACGGGAATTCCTTTCCCGTCTTGCCGCCAAAGGAATCCGCCTGCTCGCGTCCGGCGTGTACACGTCTCACGTGGTGAAATCGCTGAAGCGGTAAACGGGGGAGCGCGGCTAATTAGGCCGGCAGGAGAAATCCCAGATCTGGATGTTGCGCTTGCCCGGCGTGAACTCGACGACTGCGTATTCGCCGGGCTCGAGCGGAGCCGTCGGCCAGATCTTATACAGCTGGTTGTCCACCTGCGTGCGAAAGATCTCCACGTCCTCCTGCTCTTCGACGATCTCGTTGGTCACCGGGATGACGGTCCATTTCTGCACTACTCGCGCGCCTTTTTTCTTCGACAGGCGGACGATGCCGAACTGCTCGTCCTCAGAGAGGCGGAAGTAAAACTCCGGCCGGTTGCTGGAGATCACGGTGTCCGAACGCTCGCCGTCAAGCTCCACGGTGACCTTACCGGTAACTACCGGGATCGGGGCGAGCACTTTCAAAATGCTCCGCCCTGTTGAAGTAACTGCTTTGGATTCCGCCTGCTTGAGGGCTTTCAATTCCTTGCCATCCAAAAGGTAAACGCCGGGGTTTTGCGGCACGCGGGCGCGTTCCTCGGCCTGCTCGCGCTCAAATTTCTCCTCCGCGGCGAGTTCTTCGGCCGCCTTGCGGATGGCCTGCTCCCGGCCCTGACGCTCGGCTTCGGTGCGCTTGAGGTCCACCAGCGTCAGCGGGATTTCCTCCCAGTCGCTGCGCTCGACGCTGTAGTAGCGTACGCGGTCGCCTTCCACCTTGTATTCCCGAACGATGTGGTAGTCGCCGTCCTTGAGGTAAAGCTTGAAATTGGCGGCCAACAGAGCCGCCGCGGAGAGGACTAACGCCAGGATCGTTCGCACCATCTGACACTTAGATTCTACCGCCGCCCGGCGGGTTTCCCCTTCTAGCTCCCGTTCAGGCCGGAATGGGCCTCACCGGGGAGGAGGCGATCCGGATGGCTTCCTCCGCCGAAATACCCTGGTGGACCAGGCCGTGAATGGCGGCCAGCATCGAGTGTTCGACCAGTGCGCTGTCGGCGAGGACCACGCCTTGAGCCGTTTCCTGCACCAGATCGTACAGCGTCTCCAGGAGCTGCGGCTTGGGGAGCCGATGCTGCCCCACGGTCACCAGAAACTGCCGCCCGGTGCGGCGCAGGAAGTGCCGGTCCGCAAGGAGGTCCGGCGCAAAGCGCGCCTGGACGACATCAGCGCCGAAGTCGGCGGCCAAACGCGCGGTTTCGTGCCAGTTTTCTCCGGAAATCGACGCAATTACCGGCATACCGAGGCGCCGGGCGTCCTCGGTGATGCGGCCGAAACGCTCGAGAACATCGGCCGGGCCGGGCTCGAAAACCACCAAAACGGCCTCGGCGCCCATTTCGAGCGCGGCCTGCACGCTGACCAGTTGCTGGGCCCGCTGCAAGCCGCCGTCGATACGGAGGATGACGGAGAGCGCCTCCAGCTCATCCGCCACGAGGTCCAGCAGACCGGGAGTAAGCACGACAGCGTCGGCGCCGGAGCGCGCAAGAAGCCGGACTCTGGCGACCGGATCTTCGGCGAGCGTGCCGCAATCGGCGATTAACGCGCGCCCTTTGGCGAAAATACGCCTCAGCCGCAGCGATTTCCCTAGCATCGTCCTTACTCAATCATACGGCCGGATACTGCCGCCGGCGAGCGTTTTTCGGAAATTCAGACCAACTCCTCCCCCGGCAGGCTCAGCGGTTGCGGGACAGAACTTGAAAAGCACCAGCCCCGTTGCAAGCTCGACAATGTATAGTGAGGGTGTAGATGAATTTTCCGAACCTGCTCACGCTACTTCGGATTTTTTTCGTGCCGTTGCTGGTGGCGGTGCTGGTTCAGGAGAATATATCGCTTACCGCCGGCGGGCTGGTAATCACCAATAACCTGCTCGCCCTGGCGATTTTTCTGGCCGCCTCCTTCACCGATTTGCTGGACGGATACCTGGCGAGGCGCTGGAAGCAGGTGACGACGGTAGGCACGCTGCTCGATCCGATCGCCGACAAACTGCTGATCTCGTCCGCGCTCATCGCCCTGGTCCAGGTCCACGCCGTTCCTGCCTGGATGGTCGTGATGATCGTCGGCCGCGAGTTCGCCGTCACGGGGCTGCGCAGCATCGCCGCCTCGGCGGGCTACACAATCCGCGCCAGCGATCTCGGCAAGACCAAGATGGTGGCCCAGGTCATCGCGGTCTCGCTTGTCATGCTGGGCATGGATTACCCGCGGCTGGTTCCGTGGGCCGTGCTGTGGATGTGGATCGTGGTGGTCTCTTCGGTGGCCTCGGCGGTGGGGTATTTCCGGAAATTCTGGCGCAAGGTGGACGACGAGATCAAACGCCGCGGCCGCCTGGAACTGCTGCTGCTCGAGCGCGAGAAGAAGCGCCAGCTCAGGGAACTTCGACGGGCGCAGCGCCGGGCTTTGGAGGGGGAGGAGAGCCAAAAACCCGAAACCCGGAGGGTGTGAATTCCGCGTTGCGCACCTGGCCCTCACCTCCAAGCGACCCAGCAGACTTCCCGTTCCAAATCACTTCCAGCCCCGCCGCGTTCCCGGTGCGAAGCTCAACTAACTGCTGCGCTTCGACCGCCCGTGTCTCATCCGCCTGGAGCGTACCGCTGAAGACCTCTTTGCCGTCAGCGGCCAGCCGGACCCAGGAAGGAGCGGTCGCCCGGATCTCAACCTTAACTGGGGACGACTGCGGCTCGGCCGGGGGCGGCGCCTCCTTCGGGGGTTCCGCTGGCGGCGCCGGGGCTTGGGACTGCTCCACCGCGGGCGTAACCGCCGGACCGGGCTCCGCGTGAACCTGCTCGACCTCCGGTGCGGCGCCGGTTTCAGAAGGCGCCTGCGTATTCCTTTGCCAGAGGATGTACAGTCCGGAGCAGACCGCAAGAATCACCACGAAGGTTGCCAGCGCGCCGAGCGAACGCGGGGAAGGCGAGCGCCCGAGGCCCCTGTCCACGGGGGGCACGCTGATCGCCTCACGCTCGAACTCAGTTTCGCGCGTCAACTCATCACCGGCGCCGGCGATGCGGTCGAGTTCGGGCTCCAATTCGGCGGGGTCGATTCCCAAGGCATCCGCGAACTGGCGGATGAAGCTGCGGGTGAAAAACGCTCCGGGCAAGCGGTCCCACTCGTTCGCCTCAATGGCTTCGAGCAGGCCGGGGTTGATTTTCGTGGCTTCGGAGATCTGCTCGATAGTGAGGCCCAGTCGCAGGCGTTCCTCACGGAGTTTATCCCCGATGGAGTTCATAAGTAAATTCTGGATGGATCCCCACGGGTATAATACCAGAATCAGTTTCGTGTTTTGCTGTCCGGCGTGGGTTATTTTCGCCGGTTTCTTATGCCGCCTGTTGCCCCGGAGATTTCGGTCATCGTGGTGAACTGGAACCGGCGCGAATTGCTGCGCGCCTGCCTCCAGTCGCTCGCGGCGCAGGAGGGCGTGAATTTTGAGACCGTGCTGGTGGACAACGGCTCCACGGACGGCTCGGTCGAAATGGCGGAGCGGGAATTCGCCTCGTGCCCGAAGCTCGGGTTGCGCGTGATCGTCAACAGCGTCAACCGGGGTTTCTGCGCGGCCAACAACCAGGGAATCGCGGCGGCGCGCGGCCGTTACATCGCCCTGCTGAACAACGACGCAGAGGCCGATCCGGGATGGCTGGCGGCGCTGCGGAGCGCCTTCGATTACGGGCCCGACATCGGCATGGCGGCGTCGAAGATTCTGGTCTGGGAAGACCCGAGACGGATCGACAAGGCCGGCCACGTGATCTACCCCGACGGGCAGAACCGCGGCCGGGGCTCCGGCGAGCTCGACATCGGCCAGTACAACCGTCTGGAAGAGACTCTCTGGCCGGACGGTTGCGCTGCGATGTACAAAAGAGCGATGTTGGACGAGATCGGCGGTTTCGACGAGGACTTTTTTGCGTATGGGGATGATGCCGAATTGGGGCTGCGCGGCCGGATTGCCGGCTGGCGCTGCCTGTATGTGCCGGGCGCCGTGGTGCGGCATCACCGCGGAGCCACTCTTGGGCTGGGCTCGGCGCGGCGGCTCGAACTCATCGAGCGCAACCGCGTCCTGCTCGCGGCCAAGCTGTTTCCCTGGAGTCTGCTGTGGCTAAACGGCGTGTATTACGCCGCGCGGCTCGGCGCCGGAGCGTGGGCGGCCGTGCGCGGCAAGGGAGAAATCTCCCACTATCCGGGAATTCGGGGCAAGTTGAAAGCCGCGGCGGCGATCTTGAAAGGCGATCTGGCGGCGCTGATGATGCTGCCGCGAATGCTGCGGAAAAGGACGTCGGTGCGGCGGTTCCGCAAGCTGAGCCCGCGCGAACTGCGGGCGCTGATTCTGAAAAACCGGATCTCGCTCAGGGACCTCAGCCAGAAGGCGGCGTAGAGGAAGCCTGCCCCGCCTGCGGGTCGGCCGGTTCGCACACCCTCTTCGAGGCCACCGACCGCCTCTACCGCACCACGGACCGCTCCTTCCGCGTAGTCGAGTGCGATTCCTGCCGCCTCTTACGGCTTGAGCCCAAGCCTTCCCCCGCCGAACTGCGCAGCTACTACCCCGAAACCTACTGGTTCGAACCGGACCGCACGGCCGCGGGCCGACTCGAAGAGCTCTACCGCCGGACGGTGCTGCGCGACCATCTGGGCTTCGTCACCCGCGCGCTGCGGGAGGCCGGCGAGGGGCTCGTGCTGGACGTCGGTTGCGGCGGCGGCCTGTTTCTCGGCATGCTGCGCGAGCGCGGCGCCAGCGTGCTCGGAATGGATTTGTCGGTACCGGCCCTGAGGGTCGCATGGCGCGCACAGAGCGTTCCCTCGGTCTGCGGGACGCTCGTCGATGCTCCACTGGCTCCCGCGAGCTGCGCCGTCGTCACTATGTTTCACGTGCTCGAGCACCTGGAAGAGCCGGCGGCGTACCTGATGGCCGCGCGCGAGCTGCTCCGGCCTGAAGGACGGCTCATCGTGCAGGTACCGAACGCGGCGTGCTGGCAATTTCTGCTGCTCGGAGAGAACTGGAGCGGGCTGGACGTCCCGCGTCACCTGCTGAACTTTCGCGTGCAGGACCTCGAAAACCTGCTCGACTACTGCGGTTTCGAAGTGCTCCGCCGCAAGTTCTTCTCACTGCGGGACAACCCCGCCGGGTTCGCCACCAGCCTGGCGCCCGGGCTCGATCCGATGGCGCGCCGGGTGCGCCGCGTTGTAGAAAAACCGGCCGTCAAGCTGATCAAGGATCTGATTTATTTCGGCCTCGTGGCGATTTCGCTGCCGTTCACGCTGCTCGAAGCGGCTTGCCGGGCGGGTTCCACCATCATGATTGAGGCGCGGAAGAAAGAAGGATGAAAACCCAGGCGATCGAGCGGCGCCTGCCGCGCTTCCTGAGGCGCTACATACTGGATTTCGAGGCACGCATCGAGGACGCGGTGAGGAGCTTCGCCGCCGGTCTCGCGCCGGGCGTCCGCGTGCTGGATGCCGGGGCCGGCGAGTGCAGGTACGCCAAGGCGTTCGCCCGGCAGCGCTACTGCGGCGTCGATCTCGGCGTCGGCGACGCCTCCTGGAACTACAAGGGCCTGGACGCCGTGGCCGACCTCATGGCGCTTCCCTTCCCCGAGGGCTGCTTCGATGCGGCCATCAACATCGTTACGCTGGAGCACGTGCGCGAGCCCCGCTGCGCGGTGGCCGAGATCGCCCGCGTGCTGCGGCCCGGCGGCCAACTGCTGCTCGTGGTGCCTCACGAATGGGAAGTTCACCAGGCGCCGCACGATTACTTCCGGTTCACCCGGTACGGCGTGCGGCACCTTCTCGCGGAGGCCGGGTTCGTGGACATCCACGTGCTCGCCGCTGGAGGCTACTTCCGCCTGCTGGCGCGGCGGCTGCTGAACGGATTGCAATTCTTTTCTGGCCTGTGGGCGCTGCCGGCGGTGCTGCTGCTCGCGCCGCCCGCCCTCATCCTGCCCGCCCTCGATTTTCTCGACCGCGACCGCAATTTCACCCTGGGGTATTTATGCACGGCAAGAAAACGCTTCTGACACTGCTGGCGCTGGGACTCGTTTCCGCGTGCGCCGCCCAGAAGCCGGCCCGGTCTCCAGCCGCGTTCAGCGGCGCCTCCGCGCTGGCGTTCACCGCCAAGGCCGTCTCCTTCGGCGCGCGGCCGCCCGGCTCCCCCGCCATTCGCAAGCTCCAGGACTACATCACCGGCCAGCTCAAAAAGTACCGCTGCGAGGTCACCATCGATGCGTTCACGGCGCAGACGCCCATCGGCCCCGTCCAGATGCGGAACATCATCGCGCACTTCCGCGGCACTTCCGGCCGCGCGGTGGCGGTGACAGGACACTACGACACCAAGTACATGCCCGGCATCAACTTTGTCGGGGCGAACGACGCCGGCTCCTCCACGGGGTTCCTGCTCGAGTTGGCGCGGGTGCTCTCGGCGCGGCCTTTCCAGAACGATGTGTACGTGGTGTGGCTGGATGGAGAAGAATCGTTTGGGCCGTGGTCCGACACAGACGGCGTCTACGGGAGCCGCCATCTCGCCGCGAAGTGGGCGGCCGACGGCACGCTCGGCCGGCTCAAAGCGCTGATCAACGTGGACATGATCGGCGACCGCGAATTGGGCATTCTCCAGGACATGAATTCTTCGGAGTCCCTGCGCCGGTTGATCTGGGCCACGGCGGCCGAACTCGGGTATTCCCACTACTTTTTGAACGATCCGGGCGCCATCGTGGACGACCACATCCCGTTCATACAGAGGGGAGTCAACGCCGTGGACCTCATCGATTTCGATTACGGCCCAAACAACTCCTACTGGCACACCGAGAAGGACACGATGGACAAGCTGAGCGCCGATAGTCTGCAAGTAGTGGGAGACGTGGTTATCGAGACATTGAAGAAACTCGACCGGTAGCGCGGACTTCGGCCGGCGGTTCCGGGCAGGACACGGTTGATAAAATTGGCATTGTGACCCGGAGTTCCGGCGGCGTGGCAGCCTCGGTGGACCGTTTTTTCGAGCTTTCCCTGCTCGGGCTGGTCGCCAGCGGCTACTTTGCGGTCCTGAGTTCGTCCTTTCTGGATGTCCCAACCGCGGTCTCCATGGCGGCCGCGTTACTGCTCCGCACGCTGCTCGTCACGGGCGTGATCCGCTTCGAAATCCCCGCCCGCTGGGTCACCGCCGCCGCCCTCGCTTACATCGGTTTCTACCCGCTTGATTACTTCTTTGTCTCCAAAGGTTTCCTTCCCGCCACGGTTCACCTGATATTCTTCCTTGCCGTCGTGAAAATACTCACGGCACGCCTTGCGCGAGATTATGTCTTCCTCGCCGTGGTCGCGTTCTTACAGCTACTGGCGGCCGCCCTGCTCTCTAGCAGCCTGAATTTCTTTCTGTTTCTTGCTTTCTTCCTGTTGTTCGCGGTGGCGACATTCGCCGCTTCCGAAGTGCGCCGGTCGATCCGTAAGCCGCACATCGTGGCGCGGAGCAGCCCGAAAAACCTGCACTGGAGGCTGGCCGCCACGTCCGTCTCGCTGGCGCTGGGCATTCTGATCCTCACCGTTGGCCTGTTTTTCCTGCTGCCCCGGACCGCCCAGGCGGCGTTCCGGCATCTGGCGCCGCAGCGCTTCAGCGTTGCCAGCTTCGCGCACGAAATGGTGCTGGGCGATGTCGGCGAGCTGCAAAGGCGGCGCACGGCGGTGATGCACGTGCGGTTTTTCGATGAGGACCCGCCCGTAAACCTGAAGTGGCGCGGCGGGGCGCTTGCCTACTTTGACGGAGGGCGCTGGTACAACCCGTCCGATCCGGGAGAACCGCTGCGCGTCGTGGATGGCCTGCTGGCCTTTGGTGAGCGGACGCAGGGGCCGGGGATCCGCTACGAGGTGCAGTTCAGTTCCCTGGCCTCTGACACTCTGTTCTTTGCCGGTACGCCGCTCATGCTGCGCATCAACTCGCCGATCGTGATCCGCACCGCGACGGACGGCTACCGGCTCGGCTATGGCGCCCCAGGTGGCCTTCATTACGGGGCCTACAGCGCGCTCAACTTGCCCCCGGGACCAAAATTTCTGCGAGAAGAGGAGCGGACGCAGTACCTCCTGCTGCCGCCGGTAGACCGCCGCGTCATCGCGCTGGCGCGCAAGATCACCGAGGGCCTCCCCACAGCCGAAGCCCGCGCCCGCGCCATCGAATCCTACCTGCGGCGCAACTACCGGTACTCACTCGACCCACTCCCCCGCGAAGTGCCCGACCCGCTGGCGCATTTTCTGTTCGAGCGCCGCGCGGGCCACTGCGAGTACTTCGCGTCGGCGATGGCGGTGATGCTGCGCATCGTCTATGTCCCGGCGCGCGTGGCCACCGGGTTTCAAAACGGCGAGTACAACCCGGTGAGCGGGTGGGTCGTCATTCGCGCTTCCGACGCGCACAGTTGGGTGGAAGCATGGGTGCCCGGACGCGGCTGGACGACCTTCGATCCCACGCCGCCAGATTCGCGCCCCTCTACCACGTCCGTCTGGACCCATCTGGGCTATTACCTGGACGCCGCCGAGACGTTCTGGCAGGACTGGGTGCTGAACTACGACCTCGACCGCCAGCTCACGCTCGCCGCCCGGATGGAGAACTCGGGCCGTCTCTTTGGCGCTCACTGGATGGACCGCATCCGGCTGGTGGAATGGAAACAGACGGCGGCGGCTTGGGGCAAGCGCTACGGGGCCTTCGCGGCGATCATCGCAATTCTCGCATTCGCGATCTGGAAATACGGTCCGGGAGTCTGGATGTGGTCGCAAACGCTTGCCCGCGTCCGGCGGGCGCAGCGCGGCGCGGCCCGCGCATCAGACGCCACACTGCTCTACGCGCGCTTGCTTGCCCTGCTCAAACGCAAGGGGTATCAAAAGCCTGCCTGGATCACCCCCTTGGAATTCGCCCGGCTGCTCCCGCCGTCGGAGACCGCTACCCTGGTAGCGAGCTTCACGGCGGCTTACAACGACTTGCGCTTCGGCGGCAACCCGGCGGCGGCATCACGCATGGTCGAAGCGCTGGATGCTCTCGAGCGGCTGTAAAAAAGTACCGCGAATTTTTTCTCGCCCGCGCCACTACCTCACTTAGGGCGCATGGACCTGATCGACAACTGCGTGCTCGCGGTGCTTTTCCCGCTGGCCGTCTGGATCCTCATCAGCGGCGCGGACGATTTTTTCCTGGATCTGGTCGGCGCCTGGATCTGGCTCCGCAAGCGGCTTCCCCGCCCTCCCTCCGCGGCCGAACTCGCGCGCCTGCCGGAAAAACGCGTGGCGATCTTCGTGCCGCTCTGGCACGAGCACAAGGTGATCGGCCGGATGCTCGAGCACAATGCCTCCGCCATCCGCTATTCCAATTACGATTTCATCGTCGGCACTTACCCGAACGACGAGCTGACGATCGAGGCCGTGCGCGAGGCTAGCGAGCGGATTCCCAACGTCCGCCTGAGCGTCTGCCCCCATGACGGCCCGACTTCCAAGGCGGACTGCCTCAACTGGATCTACCAGCACATGCTCGGCGTCGAGGAGAGCACCGGCACGCAATACGAGCTCATCGTGGTCCACGACGCGGAAGACCTCATCCATCCCCTCGAACTGCGCTGGCTCAACTACTACTCCGAGGCATACGGCATGGTGCAAATTCCGGTGCTGCCGCTGCCGACGCCCCCGCGGCTGTTCACGCACGGGGTGTACTGCGACGAGTTCGCCGAGTACCAGACCAAGGACATCCCCGCCCGGCAGGCGCTGGGCGGTTTCATTCCCTCGAACGGTGTGGGAACGGGCTACGCGCGCTGGGCGCTGGAAAAGCTGGCCGAAGAGAACGCCAACCGGATTTTCGATCCCGGCTCCCTGACCGAAGATTACGAGAACGGACTCCGCCTGCACCTGGCCGGCTGCCCACAGCTTTTCGTGCCGATTCAAATGCTCCCGGACGGGCCCGTAGCCACCCGCGAGTACTTCCCGCAGCGCATCCGGCAGGCGCTCCGGCAACGCACGCGGTGGGTGACGGGCAACGCTCTGCAGTCCTGGGAGCGGCACGGGTGGCGTGTGGGGTTCAGGCAGCTCTACTGGCTCTGGCGCGACCGCAAAGGGCTGTTCGGCAACCCGGCGACCGGAGTCGCGAACCTTATCCTCCTATACTGCTGTGCCTCGTGGCTCTGGAGCCGGTACACCGGGGCGCCCTGGGCTTTGGCCAGTGCGGGCGAACATCCCTGGGCGGAACCGCTGCTGTGGGCGACGCTGTTCTTCCAAACCGTGCGCATCCTGGTCCGCGCGGGATGCGTGGCTCGGCTTTACGGCTGGCGGCTGGCGGCCGGCGTTCCGTTGCGCATCTTCTGGGCGAACTGGATCAACTGCGCGGCGACGGTCGCCGCTATCGTGCGGTACGCCTCCGCCCGCATCCGGGGCCGGCCGCTGGTCTGGGTGAAGACGGAGCACATGTATCCGTCTCGCGCCGCCCTGAGTCCTTCGGAGCCGCGCCTCGGCGAAATCCTCGCGGGGCTGGGTTACGTTGAGGAAACGAGCCTATGGGAGGCGCTTGCCGCCATGCCCAAGAACGTGCGGACCGGTGAATACCTGGTATCGCTCGGGTTGCTGAGTCAGGAACAGTTGTACGAGGCGCTCAGCCTCCAGCACAACGTCTGCTTCGCGCCGCTCAGGCCGGAGGAAGTTCCGCTTCAGGTGGCGCGGGCGCTTCCCGCCGCCGTGGCCCGTAAGTACAAGCTCGTGCCGTTCAAGGCCGCCTCGGGCAAACTGCACGTGGCCGGACCCGAACTGCCCACGGCCGAAGTCCACCGCGAACTCGGCAAACACACCAGCCTGGAAATCAAGTTTCAGTACATCACCCCGGAGAACTTTGTCGAGTTGACCGAAGAGCTGCTCGGCCTCCCGCTGGCCGTCCGGCGATAGGCAAGCCAACCGGGCCCGGACAGCACCCGCAAATTCGCCGCATGCTAAAGTAAAAATTCCCCCTTTTTCGGAGCCTCTCATTGGGTGCAGGTGAAAAATTTCAGCAACTGACGGAGATTATGGCGCGCCTCCGGTCTCCCGGCGGATGCCCCTGGGACCGCGAGCAGACGTTCGATAGCATCAAACCGTATCTGCTCGAGGAGACTTACGAGGTGCTCGAAGCCATCGACGCGCGCGACTGGGCGTCGCTGGCCGAGGAACTCGGCGATTTGATGCTCCAGGCCGTCTTTTTCGCGCAGATGGCCGCCGAGCAGGGTTTATTCCGCATCGAAGACTCCCTCGACGCCATTAATCAAAAGCTGGTGCGCCGCCATCCGCACGTGTTCGGTGACGGCACGGCGAAGACGCCCGAACAGGTCAAACAGCGCTGGGATGAAATCAAAGCCGAGGAGAAAAAGCAAAAGAACAAGCCCTCGGGACTGCTGGCCTCCGTCCCGCGTTCCCTGCCCGCACTGGTAGAAGCCACGCAACTCACCGGGCGCGCGGCGGGCGTCGGCTTCGACTGGGAGAACGCCGACCAGGTGCTCGAAAAGCTGAACGAGGAGCTGAAGGAACTGGCGCAGGCGCGCGTGAGCGCCCGGCGCGACGAACTCGAAGACGAACTCGGCGACCTGCTTTTCGTCCTGGTCAACCTGGCGCGCTTTCTCGACGTGGATCCCGAGCAGGCGCTCCGGCGCACGAACCGTAAGTTCCGCGAGCGGTTCGCTCACATCGAGCGCAAGCTGGCGGAAAACGGGAAAACGCTCTCCGAGTCCTCGCTGGAGGAGATGGACGCGCTCTGGCGCGAAGCAAAGCGCAAGCAATGAGCGAAATCCACGTGCGGCAATTGACGGCTCATGAGGAGTTCGAGGAAGCCGTGCGCCTTCAACAGGAGATCTGGGGCTTCGCCCCGGTGGATCTTCTGCCCGTGCGCCTGTTCGTGGTGGCATCCAAAATCGGCGGGCACGTGTTCGGGGCATTCGACGGTGACCGCATGGTGGCGTTTTGCCTTGCGATTCCGGGCTTGAAACCCGGCGGCAAATATTACCTTCACAGCCACATGCTCGGCGTGCTGCCCGAATACAGGGACCGCGGCATCGGCCGGATGCTCAAGCTCGAACAGCGCAAGGATGCCCTGGCGCGCGGATTCGATCTGATCGAGTGGACTTTCGATCCGCTCGAGCTGCGGAACGCCCATTTCAATATCGAACGGCTGGGGGTCATCGTAAGGCGGTACGTCTTGAACCAGTACGGGACCACCACCAGCCGTTTGCACGGCGGGCTGCCGACCGATCGCTGCGTGGCGGAATGGTGGATCCGGACGCCGTGGGTGGAAGCCACGCTGGCGGGCCGTCACCCAAAACCGCCCGTGGAGGAGCGCATTTCCGTCCCCGCCGAGATCGGCCAACTGCGGAGCACCGACCGCCGCCAGGCGCGCGAGATCCAGCGCGAGGTGAGCGAGCGCTTTCTGGATTGCTTCGCACGCGGGCTGACCGTCACCGGCTTTGAGAGATCGGAAACCGCGGGAACGTACTTGTTGGGGCCATGGGAATCCGCATAGAGAGGATCATTCTGCGGCAGATCCGCATGCCGCTGGTTCACTTTTTCGAGACGAGCTTCGGCCGCACCACCGAACGGCAGATCGTGCTGGTGGAAGTGGCGGCGGAAGGCGTCTCTGGCTGGGGCGAGGTCACGGCGGGAGAGAACCCGTTCTACAACGAGGAGTGGACGGACTCAGCCTGGCTGATCCTGCGGAACTACGCCGCCCCGCGCGTGCTTGGGCGCGAACTGGAAAACGCCTGCGCGGTCGCGCCGCTTCTCAGCCACATTCGCGGCCATCGTATGGCCTGCGGCGGTTTGGAGGCGGCGGTGTGGGACCTGGAAGCCCGGCTGCTCGGCCTGCCGCTGTGGCGCCACATCGGAGGCGTGCGCCGGGAAATCCCTTGCGGCGTTTCCATCGGCATACAGGAATCGGTGCCCGCGCTGCTCGAAAGGATCGAACGCGAGCTGGCCGCCGGTTATCAGCGCATCAAAATCAAGATCAAACCGGGATGGGACGTCGACGTCGTACGCGAGGTGCGGCGCGCCTTTCCTCAAATCCGCCTGATGGTGGATGCGAACTCGGCCTACCGGCTCTCGGACGCCGATCGCCTGCGCGCCCTCGACGACTTTTACCTGATGATGATCGAACAGCCGCTGAGCCACGACGACATCATCGACCATGCCGAGCTGCAATCTAAGCTCCTGACGCCGATCTGCCTCGACGAGTGCATCCGTTCGGCGCGCCACGCCGAGCAGGCCATCCGGCTGCGCGCCGGCAAAATCATCAACGTCAAGCTGGGGCGCGTGGGCGGGTTCGCCGAGGCGCGTCTGGTGCATAATGCGGCGCAGGCCGCCGGCGTTCCCGTCTGGTGCGGAGGGATGCTGGAGTCGGGCATCGGGCGGGCGCACAACGTCGCCCTCTCCACACTGCCGAATTTCATTCTGCCGGGCGATGTCTCCGCGAGTAAACGCTACTGGGCGCGGGACATCATCGAGCCGCCGATCGAGGTTACGCCGCGCGGGACCATCATTGTGCCAGACGGACCGGGCTTCGGCTACGCAATCGACATGGACTATCTGCGCAGCATCACCGTCCGCGAAGAGGTTTTGGCTTAACTTGCGCCGCAGAGCGCGACTACAAGGACTTGGCGTCCGCTACTGAGAGCTAACCTGCGGCCAAAATGGGCTGACTTCCGCGCAAAGTACCATTACAAGGACTCGACGTCCAGCACTGAGGGCCAACCTTGGCCACACTTAGCTGAGTTCCCGCAAAGCCCCATTAAAAGGTTTGACAGGACCGCCGGCGGCGGCATACCTTCATAACATTCATGGAACCGTGGCAGAACCCCGTCAAGCAGAAACTGTGCGAAGGCAAGCCCGTCGTGGGCGTCACCATAACCACCAGCAGCATTGAAGTGGCGGCGCAGGCGGCAACGATGGGATTCGATTTTCTCTGGATCGAGATGGAGCACTCCCCCATCACGCTGGAGACGCTTCGTAATATGGTGCTGGCCACGCGCGCGCTGCCGGCCGTGCCCTTCGCGCGCGTTCCGGTCAACGAAGTGTGGACGGCCAAGCGCGTGCTCGACGCCGGCGCCTGCGGCGTTATTTTCCCCTTCACCAGCACGCCGGAGCTGGCCCGCCAGGCTGCGGCGGCGTGCCGCTATCCGCCTGCCGGCTGCCGCGGGTCGGGACCCGGCCTCGCCATGTTTTCCTGGCCGGAGCCAAGCTATCACGATTCGGCCGACCGCAACGTGATGGTCATCGCCATCATTGAAGAGGCGCGCGCCGTGGAGTGCGTGGACGAGATTGCGGCCACCGAAGGGATTGACGCGCTGTTCATTGGAACCAGCGACTTGTCGTTCTCCCTGGGCTTGCGCGGGCGCCAGGACGATCCGTGCCTCGATGAGGCAATCGCCCGAGTGGTTGCCGCCGCACACCGGCACAACAAACCCGTCGGCAGGCCGGCCCGCGACCCCGCCCGGCTCAAGGAGTACATTGACCAGGGCTTTTTGCTTTTCCAGGGGCCCACGGACACCCGCCTGATGGCCGCGGGCGCCGAAAAATACCTGGGCGCGCTGAAGTAGTTCGCGTTGCCAAGGTGAAGGTAGTCTGACTTACTCACCCGCGACTGACGACGAACTCCGGCGAACTCCGAGCTTCTCGTGTGCCCGCAGCCAACCCGGGTAAAATCAAAGCAAGAAAGCCGCTTGGGGATGCGGCTTTGCCGATGGCCTGCCTGTCCGCTGCAACCACGGTTTCGCCCTCGAAGGTTATCCGCCCTCAATCCTGGTTCGGTCCGAGCACCACCGTGAAAACGCTACGCTACATCGTGGCTGCGGGCTTCTGGTGCGCAGCGGCGCTGAACGCAGCGGCGGTTGAGGCACGCGAAATGTCAGGCGTCAGGATGCCGGAGGTGGTCAGCGTTGCCGGGGAGGAACTGCGGCTGAACGGAATAGGCGTGCGCAAGAGGCTCTTCTCAAAGGTCTACGTCGTCGGGCTCTACCTCGAAAGGCCGACGACGGACGCCTGGGCGGCGATTACGACCGACGAGACCAGGCGCATTGTTCTTGTGATGCTGCGCGACGTCAGCCGCAAGGATTTTGTCCAAGCGGTAGAGAATGGGGTCAAGCGCAACTCCGGGCCGGTGATGCCAGCATTGCGCGCCCGGCTCGATCTGTTGAAACGGGCGCTGCCCGCCCTCAAAAAAGGGAATGTTCTCGATATCATGTACCTGCCGGGCCGAGGCACCCTGGTGCGCGGCCAGGGCCGCGAAATGTGGATCTCCGGCAAAGACTTTGCGGACGCGCTGCTTTCGGTCTGGCTGGGGCCGAAGCCGGTCGATGAAGACCTGAAGCGCCAGTTGTTAGGCGGATAGCGGTGCCGTCCGAACTCCACGGTCAGCAGCGTGCCGGCTCACGGAGTACCGGCAGGCCCAGGCAGCGAGGCGCGCCCCCGAAACCCGGCCCGCGGCCGGTTAATCCGTCAGGTGGAACGTGCCGACGAACGAGCTGCGCTTCCCCGGGCTGCTCCACTTTGTGCCCAGCCCGTTGCCGTCAAACCGGTTCGCGAGCGTGTAAGCGGGCATCGCGTGGTCCACGCGGGTCAAGGGCGGATAGAACGTTTCTTCGTTGTGGCAGATGTCGTCCGCGCCCGTGATCGCCCGCGTTTCGATTCTCGCCACGCCGGCATTCACCACCGCCGTTGCGGTATGCGGGTTGTTGTCCCGCAGCTTGAAAATGATCGGCTGGTATTCCACGCGGACAATGTGCTGAAGCAGGTCGCCGCCCATCCGCTGCGCGAAGCTTTTCAGCGCCAGCCGCTGCTCCGGGTTGGCGCGCTCGTCGATGATGAGCACGGATTTCACCGGGTAGACCGTCTCGTCCACGCCCAGTGTTCCGCTCGCCTTCACCACGCCGACTACCGAGAGCCCATCCAGCTCGACGCCCTGCCACGTGCCTTTCTCAATGCTCCAGCCGAACACCGCGAGGTCGCCCACCTGGTTGGCCTCGCCGTTGGCGAAACACGGTCCGGTGTAAACGTCGGCCGTCCGGGACTCCACGTAGTCGCCTCGCAGGTTCGTAACGGCAAGCGATCCCGCGAAACTGAGAGCGGGGACAGTAAGCGCAAAGCTAACTTTGCGTAACAGGTGTTTCATGGCCAGCCTCCTCTGAGTAATACCATTCTACACCCGTGCTCCCGGAATCAGAGGCAGCAGGCTGGATGTTACAGCGCCTTATAGCAGCTACGCGCCGCGTTGCACTCGTACTTATCCACGAGCTGGCCGTCGGGCCCCAGCGCAAGCTGCGTTTTCAGGCACCAGAAGATGTGGTCGCTGCCGGTCGGGGTGTCCCGTTCGGCGTCGATGAACATCCCTTTCCAGCGCAGGTTTTCGCAGCGGTCCGAGCCGATGACGTGAAAGCCGGTCTTTTCCATCGCTATGTCCTCGCTTGGGCGGCTTCCTCGAGCGCGCGTTTCACCGCCACGCTCGCAAGCTGAACCTTGTAGCCGTTCATGCTGAGCGGTGTCGCCCCCTGCACGGCAGCCTTGGCCGCTTCCTCAATGGCCGCGGCGTTGAGTGTCTTTCCGGTGAGCGCCTTCTCCGCCGCCTGCGCACGCCATGGCACCGGCGCCACGTGGCCCAGCACGATGCGTGCGCTTGCCACCGTGTTGCCCCGCATCCGCAGCGCCACGGAAGCGGTCGCCAGTGGATAATCGAGCGCCATCTTCTGCCGCACTTCGTAGGTCGCGTTCCGCACCCCCGCGGCCGGGGGCACGAGGATTTCCGTCAGGATCTCATTCGGCGCCAGCACGTTCTCCCGGGCGTTCTCGGTTGCCGGCGCTACGAAGAATTTTTCAACCGGCAGTTCGCGCGTGCCCGATGGCGAAACCAGGTTCACGGTGGCTCCGAGGGCCACCAGCGGCGGTCCAAAACTCGACGCGCTGACGAAGTACGCCGGCCCCCGGTTGTTGAAGATCGCGTGATAGCGGTTGTCGCCGGAGGGCACAAGGCTTTCTCCGTTCGGGCCCTTCGCCAGCAATCCGAAGCCGAGCCGGAAGTACCAGCAGCGCGGGCGCTGGCAGAGGTCGCCGCCGACGGTCCCCATGTTGCGCATCTGCGGGCTGGCGACACCGCGCGCGGCCGCGGCCAGCGAGGGGTACTCCTTGCGCACGTCGGGGTTCCGCAGCAGCTCTTCCAGAGTGACCAGCGCGCCGATCCGCAGGCCTCCCGCCGACTTCCGGATCCCCTCCAGTTCCTTAATGCCCTTCAGGCTCACCAACCGCTTGGGCGTGTGGATGTAATCTTTCATCAAACTCAGAAGGTCGGTGCCGCCGGCCAGGAGATTGGCATCCTCCCAACTGTTCCCAAGCAAGCTGACCGCCTCCTGAACCGTTGATGGGCGCGCATACTCAAAGGCTTGCATCAGGCCCTCCCTTCCAGTGCTTTCAGCACCTTGTCAGGTGTCAGCGGAACAACCGGCACCCGCACTCCGATGGCGTTGGCCACTGCATTGGCGATGGCCGCGATTCCGCCGACCACCGGCGGCTCGCCGAGCCCGATCACGCCGCGCTTGTCGTGCTCCGGCTCGACATTCAAATGCACGATGATCTCGCCGACGTCGCCGATACCCGGCAGCTTGTAGAACTCGAAACCGGGGTTGAGCATACGGCCGGTAATCTGATCCATGATGCGTTCCTCGAACAACGCGCCGGCGATGCTCAGCATGACCGCGCCGTAAACCTGGCTTTCCGCCGTTTTCGGATTGATGATCAGCCCGCAGTCCTGCACCGCGACCATGCGGTTCATCTTCACCAGGCCGGTCTCGGTATCCACCGACACGTCGGCGATCTGCACGCCGCCTGCGCCGCCGTTGATCAGCCCGCCCGGCCCGCGCTGCGCGTTCTCACCCATCTCCTGAATGGTCTTCGTGCCCAGCTTCTTACAGGCCGCCTGCCAAGTGATGCTCTTCGACGGATTGCCCTTCACCTGGATTTTTCCGCCGACCGCCTCCAGTTCGCCGGGCGGCGCGCCGAGCGCATCCGAGACCACTTCAAAAAGCTTCACCAGCGCGTTCATGGACGACTTGCGGGTGGATGCCGAAACGCCGCCCACCGTCGTCGAACCGCCCGAGGCGCCCGAGGGCGGGTAGGCGTTCTCGCCGATCTTCACCTTGATGGCGCTCACCGGTAGCCCCAGCGTCTCCGCCGCCACCATCGCGATCACCGTGCGGGTCCCGGTACCCAGATCCTGGCTGCCGATTTCGACTTCCACCGATCCGTCCGGGTGAATCCGGGTCAGGGCCCTGCTGGCGTGGCCCAGCCCGTACCACATGTTGAAACCGATGCCCAGGCCGCGCTTTACGGGACCCGGGCCGGACTGCCCGCGCGGCCGCCACAGCTTTTTCCACTCGGCCAGCTCCGCCGCCTTTTGAAGCTGCGCGCGGAAGACATCGGGGCCCGGAGCGCCGGCGTACTCCAAGTTCTTGTGGAAGAACTCCACCGGATCCATGTTGAGTTTCGCCGCCAGGTCCTCCATCGCGGCGCAGGTCAGGTAGGAGAGCTGCGGGTTGTTCGGGGCGCGCCAGGCCCTCTGCGGCGCCGCGTTGATCGAAACCGAAGTGTGCGTCATCCGCTTGTTCGGCACGCCGCGGAAGACGTACGGCAGGCTGCCCGCCGGGAGGTTTGCCCCACCGGGACCGCCTGTGGCCCACGATTCGGACTCCCACGCCGTCACCATGCCGTCTTTCTTCGCCGCCAGCTTGATCCTTGCGAAGAACGAGGGGCGGTTGCCTGCAATCTCGAGTTCGGTGGAGCGGTCGAGGAACAGCTTGACCGGCCGCCCGCCGGCTTTCCGGGAGAGCCGCGCGCAGGTTTCGCCGATGCGGTCGTGGCTGAACTTGCTGCCGAAGCCGCCGCCCATCGCCTCCATGTGCGTGTGAACGTTGGTGGCCGGGATCTCCAGGACCTTGGCCAGATCCCCGCCCACGCCCGAAACGTTCTGGGTCGAAGGCCAGTAGTCGAAACGGTCCGGCTTCCACTCGATCACCTGGCCGTGGGCCTCCATGCAGCAGTGAGTCAGAACGGGGATGCCGTAAAAGCCCTCGGAGACGACGTCGGCTTCTTTGAAAGCCTGGTCCGGGTCGCCGGACACCTGCTCGCCGCTTGCCTTGGCGCGGCTGCCCGCTTTCGCCAGGTCCCTCTCATCCACCAGGTGCGGGAGCACTTCGTAGGCGACCTTAATCTTGCGGACCGCGTCCCGGGCCTGTTCCAGCGTAGTGGCCGCCACCGATGCGATTTCATATCCGGCGTACTGGATTTCCTCGCCCGGCCTGGCCATCAGATCGACGGCCATCACCCCTGGCGATTTCTCGGCGGCGCTGGTGTCGATGCTGGTGATTCGCGCGTGAGCATGGGGGCAGGTGAGCAGCGCCCCGTAGAGCATGCCCGGCCGGTGCACGTCGTAGGCGTACTTGGCCCGCCCCGACGACTTGGCATACCCGTCAATGCGGGGCAAGGGCTTGCCGATTACCCGGCGTTTCTCTTTCGCCGGCCAACTGTAGTCGAGCGTCTCAGCCATTTGCCGCTCCTTTCATCTGTTTTGCGGCCTGAAGAACGGCGTTGCGCAGGCCGATGTAGGTGCCGCAGCGGCACAGATTCCCGCCAAGGCCCGCCTTTACCTCCTCATAGGTGGGATTCGGATTCTGCTCCAGAAACGCCTTCGCCGCCATGACGAATCCGGGCGTGCAGAAGCCGCACTGCTGCGCGTCGTTTTCGACGAACGCGGTGATGAGCGGATGGTATTTGTTGCCGGACGAGAGGCTCTCGACCGTCTGGATGTCCTGCCCCTGCGCCTCGATCGCCAGCATATTGCACGCGTAGACCGCCTTGCCGCCGACAATCACCGTGCAGGCGCCGCACGATGCGCGGTCGCAGACTTTTTTCGCGCCAGTGTAATTCAGGTGGTCGCGGAGCGCGTCCAGAAGCGTGACGCGCGGCTCCAGGTTGAGGGTGTGCTGTTTACCGTTGACTTTGAGCGTGACCTGCGCCGGACCCGGCCCCACGACTTGCACCGCCGGCGCGGCCGCCGCCTCGGTCTCCAGGATGCCGGCCCCTGCGACGCCGCTTCCCAACCCAACGCCGCGAATGAAGCCGCGGCGCGTAACCCCCGGCTCGGGTTTTTTCTTTTTCACAAGTGCCTCCTGATGTCTGCCGTTGGATACCAGTAGGGCTGTCCAGGAATCGCGTTGATAGGCCCCAGCCCAGCCATACCCGCGCCGCGCGCCTATCAGCGAGTTCCAGGCACACAACGATTACGGATATTTCACCAGCCCAAATTCGATGTTCTGAATATATCAGAGAACGCCGTCAAATGAGAGGACCAAGGGTGGTTTTTTACATCCGGAGGCAGTCCCGGGAAGGCTAATTTCTCACCTCCCCTGGACTGCAAGGCTCAAGGATGTGGGCGCGAGGTTCTTTGGCGGGAAAACCGTTCAGAGTGATGAAGAAGCGATGCTGGCGGGCAAACAGAGGACCAAACCATCATTCCTTGAGCCTTTTCTCGATGTCATCACGCCCTCGAAAAAGGCAATTGCCTCACCAAACGTAACATCCTGAAAAGACTGAACCAAATCGTCCCCGCCGTTTTGCAATCCGCGCAAAAATTTCATCATCACGGGTGCGCCCATGCAATTTGGTACCAGCTAAGCTGTGCAAAATGAAAGGGCGCGGCCGGAACCGCGCCCTACCAATCCGAAAATCTCAAGCCTCTATGGAATCGCCGGCAGCGGGTCCGGCGGCCGCGAGACTCTTCCCTTCTCCGCCTCCTCAATCGAGATGTTGTAGGCCTCAAGGATCCGCCCCACTGCCTGGTCGAGCATCACTTTGGCTTTCGCGTAGGCGCTCTCGGCCGCCACTTCCTGCGAGCGCGCCTGCGCCAGGTCGCGCTGGTATTGGATCACGAAGAAGATTGTCGAGGCGCCGAGCGCGTACTTTTTCTGCTCGGCGTCCACGGTCTGTTCCGCCAGTTCCCGCGCCTTAACCGCGGCCTGGTATGCGGCCCGGGCCTGCTGCAGCGCGATCAGCGCATTCCTCACGTCCATGCGGATCGAGTTAATCAGCCGCTGCTGCTGGAGCTCCTGTTGCCGCAGGCTCACCTGGTCCATGATCATATCCGCCTTGGCCGCGCGGTTCTGCAGCGGCACGTTCAACTGGAACGCGATCGAATAGTCCGGAAAATTGCGCCGGAAGAGCTGGCGGAACGCGGTCCCCACTCCCCCGATGAAGAACGGATCGCCGCCCACGCCGCGCTGGAACTGGTTTGGATCGATTCCCGGAATGTTCGGAACCGGCACCGTGTTGAGCTGGCCGGCCAGAGCGTTGTTCTGGAAGGACGCCTGGATGTCGAGCGACGGCAGAAGCTGGCTCTTGGTGCCCTTCAGCCCGATCCTCGTGCTCTCGATACTGATGCGGCTCTGCAGCAGCTCCGGACGGTTCTCGAGCGCCTGCGCCACGAGGTCCTGGATCGGTTCGATCTGCTCCTCCTCCGGCACCGTGATCCGGTCCGTGGGGATGATGCGCGCCTCGGCGATGGTCGGGCTGGCCACGCCGGTGCGGCTCAGGGCGTTCTTCAGCGCCGTCTCCTGCTGGAGCAGCTGCGTCTCCGCGTTCACCAGCGCCTGCTGGTTGGAGGCGACCTCGGCTTCGGCGCGGACGATCTCGATCGGCGCCAGAGTCCCGATCTCCACCTGTTTCTTGTTGTCTTCGTACAGTTTTTTCGAGAGCTCCAGGGCCTGCCGCCTTACTTTCACGTTCTCGTGGAAGGTCACCAGATCCCAGTACCCGGCGATGACCTGCGAAACCGTCGCGATCACCTGCTGTTTGAAGGCCAGATCCGACACCTTCCGGTTGTTCTGCGCGATCCGGATGTTCCGGCTGTTCACCGCCGGCCCGAATCCCTGCAGCAACCGCTGTGAGATCGTGAGTTCCAGGTTCGCATTCGTGTAGGGGTTGTAATCGTTGCGGAATGCATTCGTTTTGACGTTGTTGTTGTTCCAGCCCAGCGAGACAGACGTACCGGTGAGGAACGCCTTCTGAATGCCGGCGCTGAAGCTCTTGTTGCTGAGCACCAGCGAGTTCGTCCCGGTGGTGAAGGAGTTGGTCTGCGGATTCGTCCGGTGCCCGGCGCTGCCAGCAACGTAAAACGAAGGATCCAAGTTGGGAATAGAGGTGCCGGTCGCGGTGATGATGGTGCCGCCCGCGCCCCCGCCCGAGCCCGAAACCGAGCCGCCGCCCCCGCCACCGGTCCCCGAGCCCGTACCGGTCACTTGCGAGAGAATATTCGTGGTCACGGTTTGCACGCTCGTCGGCACGCCGCGCAGCGGACCGCCCGCCTTCGCCCGCAGCAGGCTGGCCTCTGCGTTAATCGGAGCGTAGCGCTGGATCGCAATGTCCAGGTTGTTTTCGAGCGCCAGCGCGATGGCGTCCTGGAGCGACAGGTAGATGTTCCCTCCGCGCAGTAGCTGCTCCAAGCGGTTTGAATTCGACAAATCGATTGGCGGCAACTCTCTGAACTTGTAGGAGCTGAACCAGCCCCCGCCGCTTTCCGTCAAGCCCGGGACTTGAGCGTCCGCAAGGGGGGTCAGAAGCAGCAGGACACAAATGATCGCAATCCCGCGTCGTATACAGTCCATCGAGTCACACCTCTATGTAGGGTCAAATTCATCAAGCAACTAAGACGGTACTCTGTCCCGTTCTGTTCCTTGAATCTGCTATGGTATCGCACCTGGTGAGCGGAGCTTCGCCGAAACACACGACGCTTCCTCCGCGCCTGCTGGTATAATCCTCCGGTTTGTGCAGTCAAAATCCATCCTGGAGAGATCGTTTGAATGACTACTAGCGTTCCCCCGGCCGGCGGCGTTCCGCCGGCGAAGAAGAAAAGTCCCCTGCTCTACATCCTGATCGGCTGCGGCGGAGTCCTCGTCCTGGCCGGCATCGCCCTGGTACTCGCAGTCTCTTTCGGACTGTATAAGGTCAAGCAGGCCGGGCTCGATCCGGACTTGATGAAGAAGAACCCCGCTGTCGCCATGGTCAAGATGGCGGTTGCGGCCAACCCGAATCTCGAACTCGTCTCCATCGACGAAGACCGTGGCATCGTCACCGTTCGCGATAAGAGGACGGGGAAAAACGTCACCATGAACTTCGAAGACATTAAGGAAGGCCGGATCAGCTTCGAAGGCGAGGGAGACGACGGCGGTGCCGTCCGCGCGACGTTCGGCGCGGGCACGCCCGCCAATTTGCCCTCCTGGTTCCCGTCCTATCCGGGCTCATCGCCTCAGGCAAGCTTCGCCATGCAAGGCACGGAAGGCGACGGCGCACACTTTCAATTCACTACCGAGGATTCCCCCGCCCAGGTCTTGCAGTTCTATGAGGCCGGCTTCAAAGAGGCCGGTATGACCGTCAACACTTCAAGCGGCGGCAACGGCGGCAGCATCACCGCCGAGGACGCGTCCAGCGGAAGGCAAGCGGTTGTCCTCGTGACGTCCTCCGGTGGAGTGACCAATGTCAACGGCAGTTTCAAGAGCAAGAATTAAGGTAAGTTAAGTCAAGACGGATGAAGCCCCGGGCTTGGGAACTCGGGGCTTCACTCAGAGGGGCTAGCGACGGGCTGGGCCCCGTCGCCGGGGATGCTAAATAAGTCGATGAGACTTATTATTTGCCTTACAGAGATGCAATTTCCGGTCCAAATCTCCAAAGCCTGATAATCCACTCATCGGTCGCGTGTTTGGGCTTGTTGGGCCCTGTTGCCCTCCCCCGGCGTGGGCATTTTGGCCCACCCAAACCCTTTTTTCACCCCCCCCCCCCCCTCAGCAAAGGCCTGCCGCAACAGTGTATATTTTTGTAATGCGCCTATTGTTCGTTCTGATTGCGATTTCACTCCTACCTGTTGTCGCGCAAGAAAAGAAAGCAGCGGACAAACTGACTTTCAAGGCGAAGACGGGCGATGTTACTTTCGACCACGCCGCCCACTCCAAGCGGGTCAACGAGGACTGCAAAGTCTGCCACGACAAACTGTGGCCGGAGTCGGCGACCGCACCGCTAAACTACAAGGCAGCGATGCACAGGACGGCCGAAACCAAGCAGATCTCCTGCGGCTTCTGCCACCGGCCCGGCGGCACCTCTTTCGAAAGCAAGGGCAACTGCAACAAGTGCCACGTCCGGGGCGCGAAAAAAGGCTGAGTCTCTCACTGCCCGAGGCCTGGGATTAAGATAGTTTTAAGACCGAACTCGGAGGGGAACCATGGCCAAGGTAGTCAATTGCAGACAAGTGGGCGTCGATTGTGATTTCGAGGCCCGCGGGGAGACTGAGCAGGAAGTCCTCGACAGGTGCAGGGAGCACGCGCGCGCGGCTCACGGCATGCAGGAAATCCCCCCGGATCTGATGGAAAAAGTACGCAATGCGATCCGGGAGGAGCCTTCCGGCCGGTAAAGCCCGCGCGCGAGCGTTCTTTCTTTACGGGACGTTCCTGATCACGGCGAGATCGCCGCTTGCCGCGGCCTGGAGCACAGGCCCCATATAATCGTCCACCATCTCCGCGGTGAGGGGCACGGGCATATTTTCCAGCTTCATCCGTAGCTGGGGGTTTTTGGCTGCTGTGAGCGCACGCTCGATGTGCGCGCCGCTAAACCCTGGGACGTCGCTGAGCCTCGCCGGCAGGCCCAAGCTCTGGATGAAGCCGATCAACACCTCGGCAACCGCCACGCCAAGGTCGCGCCCGGAAAGTTGAGCGATCGGCCGCTTGGCCACGCCGGTATCCTCGCAGATCCGCGCAACCAGCTTCAGCGGCTCCTGGATCGCGGGAGCGAAGAACACCGTGTAGTACGGGTTCATCAGGGCGCAAGCCCGGCCATGGGACAGGATATCGATGAGCGAAAAGCTCGTGAGGTGCGCACCGTTGGTGCCGCCGAGCATGATCGAGTACGCTCCGAGGTCGGTTGCCAAGCCCAGGGCTTCGCGTCCCGTACGGTCGGCCGGGTTTGCCATGACCTTGGGGAGATACTCGAGCACCATCCGGATTCCCGCCGCGGCGACATCGGCGATCAGCGGATAACTGGGCTTGCCGACCGCGCCGTAAAGCACCTCCAGACAGTGGGAAACACCGTCGAGCGCGCCGTCGGCGGTCAGCGCGGGCGGGGCGCTGAGTGTAACGCCGTAGTCGAAAAGCGCGCGCGGGGGCACGATCGCGTCGTCCACGATCAGCTTCTTCTGCCCGGTGGCAAGGTCCGTGATGTTGGAATATTTCGTCAGGTGGGCGCCGGAACTGGCCGCGGTCTGTATGGCGAGGTGCGGGATCAGTTTGCCGCCGCTACTGGCAAGTTTGGCGGTCACCAGCCCGGTGCCAAAGTAGTCCTCCACCGTGCCGCCCACGCTGCCCAGCACCGCGGCGGCCTTGGCGGCGTCAATCGTGCTTCCGCCACCGAAACTGACCACAACGCCGGGGTTGGTGGAGCGCACAGCCTCGGTAATTCGCGCCAAGTCCTCGCGCGGCGCGTTCGGAGCCGCACCGTCGATCTCGCCGCAGATCTCCAGCCCCGCCGCGGTCAACGATGAGCGGATGCACGCGGCATGAGATTCCGAGCCGGGGAACCGGTCGCAGACAAACAATACCTTTTTTCCGAGCGAAGCAGCCAGCGATCCCGCCTGCGGCAGAACGTCGAACCCGTAGACGTACTGGCTGCCCTTGAATTCCTGCAAAAGACGCCTTGCGTTGCTGAATGCTTCCATCTCACGACCAGTTCACCACCATTCGAAGGAGCTTGGCAACCTTTTGCAGCCGCATCCACGTTTGATCTGCACGCGCTCAGGCTGCTGCCCCTTGAACAGCGGTTGGCGGGCTGGCGAGGCGCTACCCGCGCTCGATCCGCACCAGCTCAGGTTGCGCCCCTTGAATTGCGGTTTGAGAGCGCCGGCGATGGGCTACCGGCGCTCGATCTGTACCAACTCCGGCTGCTGCGGCTCCTTCAACACGTACTGGCGGTAGAGCTTCGCCATGCGCGCGTCTTCCTGCATCCGGCGGAGGCGTTCGTCGCGGGCTCGAGCCTTCTCCTCGCGCGCCGTCTTGGCGATGCCGAGCGCGTCCAGATCGTGCTGCTCCTCGATCGTTATGAGCTCCTCGCGCAGCACAAGACTGTGCTCGGTGCTGTCCAGCTTCACGCACTTGCCGCCAGCGTAGATTTCGTGGCGCCCGCGCTCCTGATACCACTTCGTCAGGGTGGCGGTCATGTGCATCTTCTCGACGATGTTTCGCCAGCCGATGCCCGTGTTGTAAGCGCAGAAGGAGATTTCGCCTTCCTGGGTGGCGTACGGAATGATGCACTGTTCGGTGCGCCGGAAGTCGTAAGTGTACAGGTCCTGGAACCACATGCCGGCGATGAACAGGAAGTTCCAGCGGTCGCGGCGGCGCTTCTCGATGTCCTCGCGCGTGCGGTCGCCGGACACCTTGCCGTAGTCGCGGCCGGTCGCCCCGAAGGTCTTATCGAACTTCTGCAGAAGGTCAATGATGCGGAAGTGGCGCGGCGCCTTGAACGGATCGTAGTTCTTCATCAACGCCAGCGCCATGCCAAAGATGGAAAGGAACTTGCCGCGCGCGGCGTCGTTGATCGAGGCCACGTCTTTGGCAAGCTGGTCGGCGTGCAGGAACGCGGTGACGGGAACCGCCTCGCGCGTCTCCTTGTCTACCATGATCGCCATGCCGACCCCACAGTTCGGATGGCATCCGCAGCTCAGCGTGCCCCAGTCGTAGCTCGGCCCGTGCACCAGGTCGCCCCAGTCCGAAAACGTGCTGATGAAGGAAATCGGGAACCAGTCGCGCGCCGGTTCGCCGAGCCCGGTCTGCTTCTTCACGTCGTGCGCCAGGTGCGATAGCGTGTAGCGCTGCGCCTTCCGCCGTTCGTCGGTTATGGCCTCGTCGCGTCCGGTAAAGGAAACCGGCTGGAACGAGCAGAAGGCGATTTTCTTCGGGTTGTCGAGCGCGAACTGGATGATGCGGCCCACCTGCTCGTTGTTGATGCCGTTCACGATGGTGGTCACCGGCACGATGTCCACCCCCGCCTTGTGGAGGTTTTCGATCGCGCGCAGTTTCACGTCAAAGAGGTTGCCGACCTTGCGGTGCGAGTTGGCGGCGTTGCCGATGCCGTCGAACTGCAAGTACGCGTAACGCAGGCCCGCGTCGGCCGCCCGCTTGCAGAAATCGTAGCTCTTGGCGAACTCGATGCCGTTTGTGGCCGCCTGGACGCTGTTGTAGCCCACCTTGCGGGCGTAAGCGATGGCATCGATGAAATACGGAGACAACGTCGGCTCACCGCCGGAGAACTGCACCGACAATTGCCGCTTCGGCTTGATGGAGATCGCGTTGTCGAGCAGCGTTTTGATCTCCTCCCAGGAGAGCTCGTGAACAAAGCCCACCTGGTTGGCGTCCATGAAGCACGGATCGCACATCATGTTGCAGCGGTTTGTCAGGTCGATGGTGAGCACGGCGCCGCGCCCGTACCGGACGGTGCTCACCCCGTGGCGGTGCAGCCCCTCGTCGTTGTGGGCGGGTATGTCGCGGCCCGGGAACATCCTCTCCACGTGCGCGGAGAACTCCGGATCGATCGACAGGACGTCCTCGAAGCGGCCGTGCTTTGGGCACTCCTTCTCCATCATGATCCGGTCGCCGCGCTGGACGATCCAGGCCTTGATCACCCCTGGCCGCCCTTCGATCAGCTCGCTCAGCGGCCGTTTGCCCTCGAGCACTTCCTGGCGGATTTCCGGTACGCACTTCGGGCAGAGGGAGTCGGTTTCCCGCGGCCAGCCGAGCGGCGGCTTGCTTTTCTCCCACGACTTCAGCAGCGGCTTATCGGACCACTTCGGCGTGAACGAAGGGTTGGGCCGGATCCGGTTCAGGCGTTCAAAAACGAACCACGCGCCACGCGCTGCATAGGTGGCGGCTTTCTCAACGTATTTGATCGGTTGGTGCATCCTTGCCCCTCAAAGCCACAGGTTATCCGGGGACCGTCCCCAGGGCCACCGGAAATAATCAAAACGCGCAAAATCCCCGCTCTACGGAGCCAAAGAGGAGTTGAAAAAGGGCCGGCCCGGCAGAAAAGCCGGAAGACTCGAGCCAGGAGGCAAGCCGCCGGGCCGGGGCTTTCAGGCGTACTGTTCTTCCCTGATTTCCGAAAGACTGCGGCTGAGCGCTTCGGCCGTGACCGGTTTTTGCAGCGCGGCCAGGCCCGGACCCAACAGGCCCCAGTACATGATCTCCGCGTCGGTGTAGCCCGACATGTGGATCACACGCATCTCGGGCTTGAGCAGGGCGGCGTGTTCGGCCAGTTCGCGGCCGCTCATTTCCTGCATCACGACGTCGGTCAGCATGATCTCGATGGGGCCGGAGTGGCGCTCCAGGATCAGCAGCGCGTCTCCCGCGGACGGCGCTTCGAGCACCTCGTATCCCAGATCCTGGAGCATGGAATTGAGCGCGCGCCGGCTCTCCTCGCATTCATCGACTACCAGTGCGGTCCTGGCTTGCGGCCTCCGCGCCGGTGTATCCGCCGGCTCCGTGCTCGCCAGGCCGAACCCGATTGAAGCGAGTTCGTCGGTCAGTTCCGAGACAAGAGTGGCAGCTTTCAGAATCTCATCGTGAGTTTCGGAATCGTGTGGCGCCCAGCGGCTGAAGCCGTGGGCCAGGCGTCCGGCCAGACGCTCAATCTTATCCATCACTCTTCTCCGCCGATGTGCAAACAGACGCGCTCTTTGGATCGCGGCGCGTTTTGTTCCGTAGATCTAAATGACGAACTTACCCCGCCGGAGGGTAACACCTTTTCGGGAGTTTGGGATCTTTTTTGTGGAGGGGCGCACGGCGAGTTTTCGGGCGTGCGCAAGCCCCGGCCCACTCTGTTTAAGTTGCTGAAAGTGCGTGGTATTGACTACGATGGTGGGTTACCATGCTTCGGTTCGAGACGGCTGGGGAATCCCACGGAGAGTGTCTGGTGGCTACGGTTACGGGCCTGCCCGCAGGCATTCCCGTCTCAGCCGCAGCGGTGGACCGCGAGCTTTGGCGCAGGCAGCAGGGATATGGCCGGGGCGGGCGGATGAAGATCGAGGCGGACCACGCCGAGATCGTCTCCGGCGTACGCCACTCGCAGACCATCGGGGCGCCCATCGCCATTCTCATACGCAACCGGGACTGGCAGAACTGGACCGAGGCGCTGCCGGTGGAAAACTTCGAGGGCGCGGAGGAGAAGAAGCGGCCGGTGACGCGCCCGCGCCCGGGCCACGCCGATCTCGCCGGCGCCATGAAGCACGATTTCCGCGACGCACGCTACATCCTGGAGCGGGCGAGCGCGCGGGAAACCACGGCGCGGGTGGCCGCCGGCGCCCTGGCCAAAGCTTTTCTCGCGCAGTTCGGCATCGGCGTGTTGAGTCACGTCGTGGCGGTCGGCCCCGTGCGCCTGGAGCGGCGCGCGTGCTGGGAGGAACTTAAGGCGCTCAGCGAGCGCGACGAGATCCTGCTCGGCTGCGTGGACGCTGAAACCGAGCAGCGGATGAAGGCCGTTGTGGACGAAGCCTACCGCACCGGCGACACCGTGGGCGGCGTCTTCGAAGTGGTCGCTCACGGCGTTCCGCCCGGCCTGGGGTCGCATGCTTCCTGGGACACGCGGCTGGACGGCCGGCTCGCGCAGGCAATCGTCTCGATACAGGCCGTAAAAGGAGTCGAGATCGGCGACGCCGCGCAGGCCGCCTCCGAGTTCGGCTCGCGCGTGCAGGACACCATTCACTACGATGCCGAAGGGCGCCGCTTTACCCGCGGATCCAACCGCGCCGGCGGACTGGAAGGAGGCATCACCAACGGCGAGGACGTGGTGGTTCGCGGCCTGCTGAAGCCCATCTCGACGCTGCGCAGGCCCCTGGAATCGGTAGATCTCGCGACCCGCCAGCCGGCGCTCGCATCCTATGAACGCAGCGACGTGTGCGTGGTCCCGGCGGCGGGAGTCGTCGGCGAGGCTATGGTCGCCCTGGTGCTTGCCCAGGCATTTCTCGAGAAATTCGGCGGCGACTCGCTGCGCGAAACGCGGCGCAACTTTGAAGCTTATCTCGATCAGGTGAGAGATTTCTGATGATTTACCCGATCGTTAAATACGGCGATCCCGTTCTGGAGACCCCGGCGGAACCTGTAACCGAGTTTGACACCCCCGAGCTGAACAAACTGCTCGAAGACATGTTCGAATCGATGTACGCCGCCAAGGGAGTGGGACTGGCGGCGCCGCAGATCGGCATCTCCAAGCGCATCGCCGTGATCGATACGTCCGTCGGCGAGGACCCGTCGAAGCGCCTGGTGCTCATCAATCCGGAGATCGTCGCCTGCGAAGGTGGTCAGGTGGAGGAGGAGGGCTGCCTCAGCATTCCCGGTTTCCGCGAGCCCGTGAAGCGGCCCAAGCGCGTCACCGTGCGCGCCCGGAACGCCAAGGGTGAGGAGTTCGAAATGACGGGCGAGGACCTGCTGGCCCGCGCCTTCGTCCATGAAACCGATCACCTCAACGGCAAGCTCTATATCAACCACATCAGCGTACTCAAGCGCGATCTCATCCGGCGCAAGATACGCAAGCTGATCAAAGCGGGCGAGTGGACCTAGCGCGTGCGGATCGTTTTTCTGGGCACTCCCGAGTTTGCCGTACCCACCCTTGAAGAGACCGTAAAGGCGGGGCACGAGGTGGCTGTCGCCATCACGCAGCCCGACCGCCCGAAGGGCCGCAGCCGCGCGCTCGCCGAACCGCCTGTAAAGCAGGCCGCGCGGAGACTGGGGATCCCCGTACACCAGCCGGAGCGGATCCGCACGCCGGAATTTTTGGAGTTCCTGAAAGGGCTCGGCGCGGACGCCGGAGTGATGGTGGGCTACGGCAAGATCATCCCCCAGACGGTCATCGACGTTTTTCCGCATGGGATCATCAATGTTCACGCCTCGCTGCTGCCGAAGTATCGCGGGGCGGCGCCGATTCAGTGGGCCATCGCGAGCGGGGAAACGCGCACCGGAGTCACCACGATGAGGATCGACGCGGGGCTCGATACGGGGGACATCCTGCTCCAGCGCGAAACCGAGATTGGCCCGGAGGAGACCGCCACAGAGCTGAGCGCGCGGCTGGCGGGAATGGGGGCCGAACTGCTCGTCGAAACGCTGCTCCGGGTCGAGGACGGCACCATCGTGCCGCAGCCGCAGGATTCCACGCAGGCCAGTCTCGCTCCCATCCTTAAGAAGGAAGACGGCCGCATCGACTGGACGCGGTCCGCAAGCGAGATCCACAATCGCATTCGCGGCTTCCAGCCCTGGCCCGGCTGCTACACGCGGTTTCGCTCCCGGCAACTTCAGATCTGGCGGGCGCGCCCCGGCGGCGAAGCGAAGGGCGCGCCGGGATCGCTCGCCGTGCGGGACAAGCGTTTGTTCGTGGCATGCGGCGCGAATACGTCGCTCGAACTCCTGGAGGTCCAGCTCGAAGGAAAGAGGCGGATGACGGCGGTTGATTTCCTGAACGGTTATCAAATAAGAGACAATGATCTCCTGGAGATGAGCGAGTGAAACTTCCGGCCGGGTATCGATACGCTTCCACCTACGCAGGGATTCGGAAGGAGAAGAAGGACGACCTGGCGCTGATCCTGTCGGAGCGGCCCGCGTCCGCCGCGGGCATGTTCACCCGCAACCGCGTTAAGGCTGCTCCGGTGCTGCTAGCCCAAGAGCATCTGCGTGCCTCGCGCGGCATCGCCCGCGCCATTCTCGTAAACGCGGGCAATGCCAACTGCGCCACGCGCACGGGACGGCGAACGGCACTCGCTACGTGCCGCGCGGTGGCGAAGCTGCTGAAGGCGCCGGTAGCGGAAGTTCTGCCCGCTTCCACCGGCGTCATCGGCGTGGATCTCGATCCGCAGTGCATCATTAATGCCCTGCCCCGCCTGTTTGACCGTCTGTCCGAGGACGGTTTCCCGGACGCCGCACGCGCGATCCTTACCACCGACACCGTCCCGAAGATGGCCTTCGGCGAAGTGCCGCTTCGCAACGGGACCGTTCACATCGCCGGCATGACCAAGGGCAGCGGCATGATTCACCCGCAGTTAGCCACGACGCTCGGCTTCGTAATGACCGACGCGGTGCTGCCTCCGCAAGCGCTCCGGACGATGCTCGCCGCCGCGGTCGAGCGGAGCTACCACAGGCTTTCGGTCGACGGCGACACGTCCACCAACGACACCATCATCCTGATGGCCAACGGCGCTTCCGGCATAAAGCTCAACCAGAAGGAGCGCCTTGTGTTCCAGGAAGTACTGTGCTGGGTGATGGAGGATTTGGCCGAAAAAATCGCGCGCGACGGCGAGGGGGCGCGCAAGCTCGTTACGATTCACGTTGTCGGCGCCCAGGACGACGAAAAAGCCAGCCGCATCGCGCGGGCGATCGCAAACTCTCCGCTGGTGAAGACGGCCATCGCCGGATCCGACCCGAACTGGGGGCGCATTCTCTCCGCCGCCGGCAATTCCGGCGTCGAGTTCGATCCCACCAAGGTCGATATTTACTTGCAACGCGTGCTTGTCTGCTCCAAGGGGGTGGGCGTTAAATTCTCCGAGCGCGAACTGAAGCAGAAGCTGGACGCCCAGGAATGCCTGATCCGCTTTGTGCTGAACGGCAGCGGAAAGGGCGAGGCGCGTTTCTGGTCCTGCGATCTCACGGAAAAGTATATCGACATCAACGCCAGCTACCGCACCTGAAAAGCGTGGCCGTTTCTGGCGGCCGCGATGGATCGCATCTGCCTGCGTGGGTCCGATTTACACGCTCAGGTAGCGGCACAGGTATACACAACCAACCACCACGGTGCGGGGATAAGGTGGCCGCGTTACTTGGGCAGCGGTGTCCGTAAACTGGTCCACAGCACAGCTACTCACCTATTGGCGCCGGAGCTGTTGAGTAAGCCCCTGGGAGATGGGCATCCCTAACCCGTTTCCACTAGTACTTTTCGGGGTTCTCGTCAGGAGCGCGGGGCTTGTCCGACTTATGCCGAGTACTCCGGCGGAAACAGCCGCCGCCCTCCTTCAGGAGGAAACCAGCGCTCGAACAATTCCAGGCGCCGCCGCAGCCATTTCGGGGGAAGATGCTCCGGTCCCACTCGCACGCCGACATCGTGCCAGAGCGCGTGGACGTATTCCGCCAGCGTGCCGGCAAACGCCGCGCCCGCGTACCGCAGCAGACGCCTCGAACTGCGCGCAAGCGTCCGGCTGGAAAACAGGCGCCGCTTTTCTTCGAGCGCGTCCTCGTCGATTTCGCCCTCGACCTTTGCCCGGATTTCCTCGTCCAGCAGTTTCAGCCAGGCCGCCGTTTCTTCAGGCGCCAGCGTCTCCCAGACAGCTTGCCCAAGGCAGAGGAGCAGTTCGAGCGCCACGTCGTGAGGTTCCGCCTCTCCGGCGGCGAGTTCCACCTCGATCCGGCCGCCGCCCGCTTTCCAGCGCGAAACCGTTTGGGGCGGCTCCAACCCCGGCCTCAGGATAACCACACACGCGCCCAGCCGCGACGCCAGGCTTGACGGCACGGAATCGAGCGCCGGGCGCACATACTCGCTCACCGTCTCGGGCGAACCCGAGTAATCGACCACTTCGGCCCAGGTAATCATGAAGTCCTAAGTGATTCGCCGGTTGCTTCTTCCCAGCGTACGGCATCCGCCCGACTAACTTTCTGAACACATCACAGCACGAAGTTGCTCACATAAGCTATAATTAATCGGACTCTGAAGTTTTAAGCTGTACAAGTATTCAAGCAAAGGAGACCTCTGGAAATGCCCCGTGCGATAGGCATCGATCCCGCACTACTCCAAGCGGCTCTGGAAGGCCTCGAACACCGGTTAGCAGACACAAACGAGAAGATAGCCGAAATTAAGAGGCTTCTCCGAACCGGCAATTCGACGGCTGCATCCCCTGTGAAAGATACAAACAAGAGCCGGCCTAGAAGGAAGATGAGCGCTGAAGCGAGAAAGAGAATCGCGGAAGCACAGCGCAGGCGATGGGCGGAGTTTCGCGCAAGAGCTGCCGCCAAGGCGGCAAAGAAAGGCCGCAAGAAAGCCTCAGCCACGGAGGCCGAATAAATCACGAATGCGAGCGGGGCTAACTGCCGGGCCCCGCGCAGCGCGAAGGCAACAAGCGTAAACTAGACTTGGCAACCGGGCATGACCGGCGCGGAGAAAACCCTCCACTGCGATGTCAGTACCGGGAAAACCGTGCGGGGTGCCCGCCTGCTTTGGACAGCGCCGAAACAGCACCGGCCCGAAATGTTGTTGTCTGCGTGCCGGTGGCGTTTTTCATAGGAGGGTCGTGATGCGCCTTGTCTTTGTGCCGCTGATATGCGCCGTCACACTGGCTGCGCAAGAAGGCTTGTACCAGTTCTCCATCCAACAGGACCGGCTTGCCGGCGCTCCCAATTTCAGTTTTCTGAACCGGCCCATCGAGCCCGCCGATCGCTTGTTCGTCCGCGACGGCCACTTCTTCCGGGTCGGTCGCGACCTCAAACCGAACACCGCGGATGACGAGCGGGTCCGCCTGTTCGGCGTCAATCTGGCTTTCGGCGCGAATTTTCCCGAGGAAGCCGACGCCGTGCGGCTGGCGAAACGCTTCCGCCGGCTGGGCATCAACCTGGTTCGCCTGCATCACATGGACAGCTCGCCGGACGCCGAACCGGAGAACTGCCGCAGCATCCTGACCACCGGGCCATATCCGACGCTGAATCCCATTGCGGTGCGCCGGCTGCGCGCCTTCATCAACGCAATGCGGGCGGAGGGCGTCTATATCAACCTCAACTTGCACGTCGGCTACCGGTTCCGGCCCGACGTGGACCGGGTACCCGATGTCGAGGGCGGCATCCCCACACAAAGCAAGCCGCTTCACATTTTCTTCCCGCGCATGGTGGAGCTGCAGAAGGTTTTCACCACAAAGGTGCTGGAAGCGCTGGCGCTGAAGGACGACCCGGTGCTGGCGATGGTGGAGATCAATAACGAAACCTCTCTGCTGGAGGCGTGGCAGAGGGGCAATCTGGAACGCCGGGCGCTGGGCGAGTACGAAGCGGAACTGCGCAGGCAGTGGAGTGCGTTTTTGAAGGCCAAGTACGGCAATGAGGAGGCCGTGCAGCGCGCGTGGGGCGTGGCGCCGGGCGGAAGCCTCGAGTCCGGCACGGTTCCCATCATCACCGTCGAGCAGAAGGAGCCCGTTGCCCGGGTCAACGACTGGCTGCTCTTCCTGGTGGACCGCGACCGTTTCTACTTGAAGGAAATGCTGGCGGCGATTCGAGCCGGCACGAACGCGCTCGTGCCGGTCACGGGCACGCAGGTCAACTTCAGCGGCCTGCTGCACTACGACTCGCACCAGGACATGGACTACCAGGACAGCCACTTCTATATCGACCACTACAATTTCCCGAACCGTTCCTGGGATGGCCGCGACTGGCGCATTCGGGACGCCTCCGCGGTGGGTACGGGATTAACGCAGTTTCTGAACATGGCCGCGGCGCGCGAGTACAACCGTCCTTACACGGTCAGCGAGTTCAACCAGAACTGGCCGAACCGGCACGCCGCGGAGATCGATCCGGCGCTGGCGGTGTTCGCCGCTTTCCAGGACTGGGATTCCATCATGCACTTTGCCTACTCGCACGGGCGTGAGTGGGACAAGCTGACGCCGGGCGGCTTCGATCTCAACGGCGATTGGACGAAGTACCCCGCTTTCGGGCAGGCGGCCTGGCTTTTCCGCACAGCCGCGATTCAGCCGGGCGAAAAGCTCATCCGGATAGCGGCGCCGCTTGAGGCGCGGCTGCGGGCGGCGCGGGAGCGCAGAGTCGGCAACATCGCGGGGAGTCTCCAGGCGACCGTCGCCTACGACCCGGCCATCGCGTTTCTCCACCGGGTGGCGATAACACGGGATGGCGGCGAGGTGCCGCAGCTCAAGGCGGCGCCCCCTTACCGCTCGGATACGGGCCAGCTTGTGTACGACCCGAACAAGAGGCTGCTCTCGGTGGCGGCGCCCGCCGTGGCCGGCGTTTTCGGCTTTTTGGGAACGAGCAAGGGGGCGGCGGGAGATCTGGAAGTGACGCTGGCGCCCAGTTCCCGCGGGTTCGCGGCCATTTTGCTGACGGCGCTCGACGGTAAGCCAATCCGCGCTTCGCGCCGCATGCTGCTCACGAATCCCGGTTACACGCTTTCCAGTTTGCCCGGCAGTCCGCCGCGCCCGCAGAAGCTCATCCCCTACCAGCGCGCGCAGGACTGGTGGACGCTCGAACCGGAGCCCGGCAGCAGCGGTCCCTCAGGCAGCCGCAATGGCGGTGAGCCACCCACGTGGATGGAGCGGATCGAGTGCAGGCTGTTCGTGCGTTCAAACGCCGCGGGTATGTCCGTGTATCCGCTGGACGGCGCCGGCGCCCGCATGCGCGCGCTTCCACAGGAGGCCGTCCGGCGCACGGAGAACGGCTTTGAAATTCACTTACAGGCCGACGGCCAGGACTTCTCCCCGTGGTATGAGATAACCACGGAGCCGTAATTAGATCGTCCAGAGGGGGCGTTGCGGCCCGCCTCGCGGAGTACGCAGCCTCAGAAGCGAAAACCCGCCCGAGTAGTGTGTTTCCCTCATGCGCCTGAACCGGCGCTACTGCCGATAGACAAGCAGCTATGAAACGAGTGTTGGTGTGCGGCGCCGGCGGGTTTATCGGCGGACATCTGGTCAAGAAGCTGAAGAGTGAAGGCTGCTGGGTGCGGGGCGTCGACATCAAGCCCCACGAATTCTCCCCTTCGGCCGCCGACGAGTTTCTGCTGCTCGACCTGCGCCGGGAGGAGAATTGCAGGAAAGCCCTCAGCATCGACGGAGGCACGTTCGATGAGGTGTACCAACTGGCCGCCGACATGGGCGGAATGGGCTACATCCACTCCGCCGAGTGCGAAATCATGCACAACAGCATGTTGATCAACGTGCACATGTGCCATACCGCGGCGGAAATGGGCGTGCCCCGGTATTTCTTCTCGTCCTCGGTCTGCGTTTACCGCGACATGAAACCCGGCGAGCCGGAGATGACCGAGGAGCAGGCGATTCCCGCCAATCCCGACAACGAGTACGGCTGGGAGAAACTTTACTCCGAGCGGATGGCGATGGCCTATGAGCGGCGCACTGGAATGCAGGTGCGCATCGCCCGCTTCCAGAACTGCTACGGCCCCGAAGGCGCCTGGTGCGGGGGACGCGAGAAGGCGCCGGCCGCGATATGCCGTAAAGTGGCGGAAGCGGAAGACGGCGGCTGGATCGAGGTCTGGGGAGACGGCACCGCGGTGCGCTCCTACACTTACGTGAGCGACATGGTCGAAGGCATCTGCCTTCTGATGCGCTCCGATCTCCACGGCCCGGTAAACATCGGCTGCCCGGAGTACGTGACTGTCAACGAGCTGGTGGCCACGGTCGCCGAAGTCGCCGGGAAGAGGATCCGCATACGGTACGTGGACGGGCCCGTGGGCGTGCAGTCCCGCAACTTCAGCAACGCAAGGATTTACTCGCTCGGCTGGAAGCCCAAAGTCTTTCTGAAAGACGGGATCCGGCTCACCTATCCCTGGATCGAGGCACAGGTCAAGGCCCGGCTGGCGCTTGCGCGATAGACAGTTTACAAAGCCTGGCCGCGCCATCGCCCACCACCATGCAGGGGCCGGGCGTGTGGGCTGGAGACAGTTTACACGGGCCGCCCGCCCATTCGCGAGCAGGTAGTCGACAGGCCGTGGCGCGTGCCCGGTTGACAGTTTACACGGGCTGGCCGCCGGGGTTTTGTATACTGTTCTCATCACTGGGATAAACCCATGCGAAAAGCCGGAATCTTCTTTTTAGGTTCGGCGGCGATTCTCATGCTCGTTTCCGCGGGCTGCGGCAAGAAGAGCACGCCGGGAATCGATCGCGCCAAACTGCAAATGTTTCAGCCCCTTCCGGAGGCTGTTCCCGCCAAAGATGGGAAGGAGGCGTCCGAGGCGAAGATCGCGCTCGGCAGGATGCTTTTCCACGACCCGCGTCTTTCCGCCAACCAGCAGATTTCCTGCAATAGCTGCCACACCCTCTCCAACTACGGCGTGGACGGAAAGCCGACTTCCGAGGGTTTCAAGGGCCAGCACGGCGATCGCAATTCGCCGACGGTTTATAACGCCGCGCTCCATTTCGTGCAGTTCTGGGACGGCCGGGCGCCGGACGTGGAGGAGCAGGCCAAAGGACCGATGCTGAATCCCGTGGAAATGGCGCTGCCCGACGCGAAGGCTGCCATTGCGGTGTTGAAGTCGATACCCGAGTACGTGGAGGCTTTCAAGGCGGCATTCCCGGGCGAAAAAGACCCGGTCACCTTTGAGAACGTCGCCGCCGCCATCGGCGCCTTCGAGCGCAAGCTGCTCACGCCCTCGCGATGGGACAAGTTCCTGGCCGGCGACAACTCGGCGCTGACCGAGCAGGAGAAGGCCGGGTTGAACAAATTCCTGGAACTGGGCTGCCAGACTTGCCACATGGGCGTGCTGCTGGGCGGCAACCTGTACCAGAAACTCGGCCTGATGAAGGCTTACCCGGATACCTCCGACCCCGGACGCTTCCAGGTCACCAAGAGCGAAGCGGACCGTATGGTGTTCAAGGTGCCGTCGCTGAGAAACGTCGAGAAGACCGGCCCGTACTTCCACAACGGCAAGGTGGCCACGCTGGAGCAGGCGGTCACCGAGATGGCGGAGTACCAGCTTGGAAAGGCGGTGACGCGGGCCGAGGTCGAATCCGTGGTGGCATTTCTGAAGGCCCTGACAGGTGAGCTTCCGGCTGAGTACATTCAGGCTCCGGCTCTGCCACCGAGCACGCCTCAGACTCCCAAGCCGATTGCGGCGGATTAGTTTTCTTTTACGGTAGAACTGCCGGGATCGCGATTACGGGCAGTGAGCGCCGACTCATACCGCATCGTAAGGAGCCGTACGGGAAAACTTCCGGGTCCGCGGTTGCCGGCGGACGGCGGCTCCCTGCTTTTGCCACACAGTGGGAAGCCGCACAAAAATTTCCGCGACCACGGTTCCCGGCAGAGAAAGGCGAACTGCTCACACTGCTCGCAGGAAGCCGCACAAGAAATCCCGAGGTCGCGGTGACCGGCAGAGAACGCCGGGGGGTATAGAGTACTAGTCCCCTCTATCTTATGGACTAGAACGCTTGTTTAAAGGAGGTACGAGCGGAACTGCGCGCGGGACTAGTACCGGTATATGCCAATCCCCTTCTAAACCCTAGAACAGCTCTCGCATCCTTTCCTAAGAAGCGTTTAGATGAATGTAGGACTTCCTCCTGGAGCGCTTGATCCAGAGGTGCGGCATGAAGAAATACGCGTGGATTTCGGTCATCGCTTGCTCGCTGGTGGCTTCTGGGTGCCCCAGCGTCAGCGGCAGGCCCAAGGCTGCTGTTTACCCCAATACCAGGACCCTGGAAGCGCCGTGCAACGTGGCCTGGCCGGAAGTGCTGGAAATGGCCGGCGACGCCGGCTTCCGTCTGGTGGCCAAAGACGATGACGGCTACATCGCCCGCTTCCTTTATCTGGAGCCGCAGTTGCCCGAAGTGGTCCTTGGCGTCACGGACGCGGACAATCTGGCGCTTGCCAATGACGGCTCCGGCCAGCCATCTCAGAGACTGCGGATCCAATCGGCTGTGCTGGCGCTTTCCCCCCAGAACGGGGGTTGCGAGGTCAAGATGTCGGTTTCGTACCAGGGCCAGAACGGCATGTGGGGCCGCAACTGGTCGAGTCTGGAAAGCAGCGGGCTGCTGGAGTACAGGTTGCTTTCGGGGCTTGAGGTGACGAAACCGGCGGTTGGGACGAGGCGCGCTGCGCGCGGCGGATCGAGGCGCAAGCCTGCAAAGACGGAAGTGAGTTTCGCGCCCCTGATCATCGGCGGCGAGACCGAGCGCCAGTAGTTGCGGCCTGGGGCGGCACAAGGCCGCCGTCATCTGCTAAAATCAGAACCGAAGGTCGATGTACGCCACGGCCTTCACTCGCAAAGCCCAAGGAGAGCCACCCTAGCTCAGCTGGTAGAGCGGCTGATTCGTAATCAGCAGGTCGCCGGTTCAAGCCCGGCGGGTGGCTCCAGAACAGCCGTCCACACTTGGGCTCTACGCCATTAATGGGGGCACCCCGCTGCTGACCATCACCCACACATTATCCTAACCCTCAACCGGTAGTTGTTGAAATTGCGGAAGCCATAGGCTTGCCGCTGCAAGAGCTCCATCTTGTTATGGAAGCCCTCGGTGATTCCATTGTTCCGGGTAAAGCGCCACATCGTGGCAATCTCCAGGGACCAGGCTTCGAGCGTCTCGCCTAACTGCACCAGTTGCGCCAGTCCGGACTGGCGCAACTGGTGCACGGCCTTCAGAAACCGGGGAATGAGCCTCGCGCACTGCTTGCGCGTCCGGTGCTTCTTCAACAGCAGCGAGCACAGGCGCTGCTTGAACGCATAGATCTGACGGAGGACCGGGAACCGGGCCCAATACGCCTCGAGCCGGGCGACCTGCTCGGGCTTCAGCTTGTGGCGGTGGCGCCGCATGAGCGAAACCAGACCGCGGTGCCTGGCGCCCACCGGGTCGATTTCGCGCCAGCAGGCCAGGAAGTGATGGTTGATAAGCCGGATCACGTGAAAGCGGTCGGCGACGATGCGGGCATTGGGAAAATACTTGCGCACCAGGGAGCGATACGGGCTGGACAGATCCATGCACACCACGCGGACCCGCTCCTTGCCGGGCAGCTTCTTCAGATAGCTCTCCAGGGCGGCCTGGCTGCGGCCCAGCACCACATCGAAGATCTTGTGGCCCCTGAGATCGCACAACGTGGTGGCATAGCCGTGGCGGCGG